>Ga0194124_10001270_pt1 | contig 32655 bp, 33 predicted proteins | sample TA2KigCas0mmetaG_FD_148605 | JGI IMG/M metagenome (GOLD analysis project Ga0194124, IMG submission 148605) | Freshwater microbial communities from Lake Tanganyika, Tanzania - TA2015031 Kigoma Deep Cast 0m | ecosystem: Environmental > Aquatic > Freshwater > Lake | place: Tanzania: Lake...
TGCACTTTTTGATGACTCGGCCCATGGCCATGCGGCTGGTGGCGCGTTTGCGCAATGGCTGCTTGATGCCCGATGCCGCCCTTCAGGAACGCGCGGAGGAGTGGGTGCTCGATTTGCCGCAGCCACCCGAACCTTTCATTGATCCCGCTCGTATTGACGCCGAGGCCGAAAAAATCCGCTCCGGTGTGATTGGCATGCTGCATTTGCATCGCATGCCGACCGAGATTGATGTGGCCCTCGCGACGGTGTTTTTCATGGCCGACCGCGCCATCTCCGGCGAAACCTTTGAGCCCTCTGGCGGCTTGCAGCAAGAACGCACCATTACCGAACGCGAACTTTTCGGGCGTGCCAAACCCGAGCGCGTGCGACGCATGGAAGGAGAAAACATTTGGCTGATCGGCGAGCACCTGGCAGAGCCCTTGGCCGCCGTGGCCAAGCTTTTCTTGGCCGAAGGCCACGTAGGCAGCATCGTCATGCTGACGCGCACCGAAGCCGCCGGACAAGAGATCCGAAAAATTCTGGGTCGAGCGCTCGGGCATGACCGCGTGTCCTATCTCACGGTGGGTGATGATCTCGAGGCTGGCATGGATGCCGCGTTTGCAAGTGGCGGCACACCGGCCGCGGTGATTTCCACGCCCTTTGCCGGGATCCCCCGCGCGCTATTCGGTGTCGCTGGGGGAGATCACCTCGACGCCAGCGAATTTTCGGCACTCATCGAGACCAATCTCACGCATCACTTTCGTGTGGCGCGCAAAGTGTCACTGTTCAAGGGCGCCCGCCTCATTCTCACTTCGCCCGATGTGCCCGTTGGCGGCACGCTCGCGCAATTTGCGATGGCGAACTTCGTCAAGACGACGCTGCACGCTTTCACCGCCACACTCGGGGTCGAGAACGAGCGACTACCGACCGCGGTGCCGGTGAACCAAGTGAATCTCACGCGTCGCATGCGCAGCGAAGAGCCTCGGGATGCCGCCGAGCAGGCCGAGGAGTACCAGCGCTTTGCCCACGCTGTGTTGCTTGCGGCGGCGCCTATTGTCGAGGCGCAAGAGAGCCGTTACCGCGCCCGCATCTATCGTGGTCTCGCGATCACGGTCTGAGTGATTTCGCATGAAGCTGCAGGTTGTTCCGGTCACTGCGTTCCAGCAGAACTGCTCCGTGGTCTGGTGCGAGAAAACCCGCCGTGCCGCAATCATTGATCCGGGCGGTGATCTCGATCGCGTGCTGGCTGCGGCAGCGCATCACGGTCTGACACTCGAAAAAATCCTGATTACTCATGCGCATTTGGATCACGCGGGTGCGACGGCGGAACTCGCTCGCCGCCACGCGCTGCCTATCGAGGGGCCGCATCAGGGCGATTTGTTCTGGATCGAGCAGATGCCCGCACAGGCCAAGATGTTCGGCTTCCCGCCGGCGGAGCGGTTCACCCCTGATCGCTGGCTGGTGCAGGGCGATCGAGTGACCGTAGGCGAAGTCGAGTTCGAGGTCTTGCATTGCCCGGGTCACACTCCCGGCCATGTGGTGTTCTTTCAGCGCGAGTCGCGCTTTGCGATCGTCGGCGATGTCATCTTTGCAGGCTCGATCGGGCGCACCGACTTTCCGCGTGGCAACCACGCCGAATTGCTGCAGTCGATCCGCAGCAATCTCTTTCCGCTCGGTGACGACGTTACCTTTCTGCCGGGGCACGGCGCCACTTCGACGTTCGGCGAAGAGCGGCGCAGTAATCCCTTCGTCGGCGATCGTTTCTTTGCTGCAGGCTGAATCAGCCGGGTAACTGCGTGGTCGGCAGGTAGTGATCGACCAGCAGCGCAACGAAGATCCACATCAAATAAGAAATCGAGAAGCGGAAGACCTTCATCGGCAGTTCGCTGCGATCAGTGAGCTTCAGTGCCAATGCGTAGTACAGAAACCGACCATTGAGCACGAGAGCAGCAGCCAAATAAATCAACCCGCTCATGTGAGTGACCCAGGGCAGCAGCGACACGATGACCAGCAACACCGTGTAGAGCAGCACCTGCAGGCGGGTATACGGCACACCGTGAGTGACTGGCAGCATCGGAATGCCGGCACGCGCATATTCATCCTTGCGCGCAATGGCGAGCGCCCAGAAATGCGGCGGCGTCCAGATGAAGATGATCAGGAACAGCAGCAAGGCATTGGGTTCAATGGAGTTGGTGACGGCAGCCCAGCCGAGGATCGGCGGTGCGGCACCGGCTGCACCGCCGATCACGATGTTCTGCGAGGTCGCGCGCTTCAAGAACACGGTGTAAATCACCGCATAGCCGATCAATGACGCGAAGGTGAGCACTGCCGTGAGCGGGTTCACGAGCAACCAAAGAATCAACATCGACAGCACACCGAGCAGACCTGCAAACGCCAATGCTCGCGGTGCATCGAGCCCGCCCGTTGGCAGTGGACGACTGCGGGTGCGCGACATCTGTTCGTCGATCTTGCGGTCGAGGACATGGTTGATGGCGGCAGCGCAGCCGGCCGCAAGCGCGATCCCCAAGTTTCCCCAGATGAGCGCCTCCAGGGGCGCCATGCCCGGACTTGCGAGCAAGGTTCCGACAACGGCGGTGAAGACGATCAGCGCGACGACTTTGGGTTTGGTGAGCTCGAGATAGAGCTTCCATTGCGGTCTCGCCTGCACGGCGCTTGCGGGGGTTGCCATGTTCAAACCTCGCGCAGTCGTTTGTTGAGTAGCAGCAAGGCCATGATCAAAAGTGCTGCGCCCGCGTTGTGCCCTGCGGCGAGAGAGAGCGGGAAAGCCTCGAGAATCATGAACACTGCAATCAGCAATTGCAGCCCGAGTGCGGCAATGGCCCATTGCCCGCCGCGCCGTACCAGGGTTGTCGGTGCGTTGCGAATGGCGAGCCAACCGGCGAGCAGCACCGCCAGTGTGGCGATGATCGCGCCGACACGATGCGTAAAGTGAATGGCTACGCGGGCCGGGTGCTCGAGCACGCCGCCCGTGTAGTTGATGTCGAGGCCACGCCAGAGCACGAAAGCCTCATCGAAATCCATGCCTTCCGGCCACCACTGGTTTTGACACTTCGGCAGATCCGGGCAGGCAACCGCGGCGTAATTGCTGCTGGTCCAGCCGCCAAGCATGATCTGGAAGGCGACGACAACGGTGGCAACAACCGCTGCCTTGCGCGCGCCATCGAGTGCCGAAATCTTTGTCGCACCCGCCGCCGGCACCACTACGCGACTGACGCGACGCATGCTGAGCCACAGCCAAGTCAGCAAGCCCAAGGTGGTGAGACCGCCGATGAGGTGTAGTACCACAACCAAGGGTTTGACCAACCACCACACCGTGAAAGCACCGAGTGCACCTTGCAGTAACACCACAGTCAGCAAAGATAAAGCGAAGGGTACGCTGACGGGCCGCTCACGTCGGTAGGCGATGGCAATCGCCGCAATCAAGACGATCACGAAACCGAGCGTCGTCGCTGCATAGCGGTGGATCATTTCACGCCAGGCTTTGCCGGAGTCATAGTCCCAACCGGGCGAGTACGACTCGATTTTTCCTTCGTTGCGTTCTGCGCCAACCGGAGTGACATGACCGTAGCAGCCCGGCCAGTCGGGGCATCCCAGTCCGGCATCGGTCAAACGTACCCAAGCGCCGAGTACCACCACCACGAGGCAGAGCAGCATGCCGATCAGAGCAAGACGGCGCAGGGCCACGGCCCCGGAAGGGATCGTCGACTGTGACATGGAGAATCAGCCTATGTGTGAGAGCTTGAGCAGCTTTTCGAGATCTTGCAGCAACCCTTTGGGGTTTTGCTCGACATCGAAGCGCATCATGAGATTGCCGAGTGGATCGACCACGAAAATGAATTTTTTGCCAGGGGTGGTTTGCGGGAACTCTGCAAGCCAGACGTTCGCTGAATCGTCGGCAGGGGCAATGGTGGCGAGACCTGGATGTTCCTTCGTCAGGAAGTCGCGATCGCAGCAGTTTTTCTCGGCGACGAATACGCGTTGCACGCGATCCATATCTTCGGCGAGCAGCAGTCTCGTTTGACGCATCGTCCATAACGTTTTTCGACAGACCTCGTCGCAACGGCCATCGCCGATGTAGACCAGTGTCCACTTGCCGCGCAGCAAGTCAGTCGAGGCGGCACTGCCGTCAATCAAAGAAAACGCGGCGGCCGGCAGTGGCCTTGCCGGGGTGATCAGCTCGCCGTGGTTGGTGCTGCCGGCAGGCCGCCAACCGCCCGCGTAATACAGCCAGAAGGCTCCCATGAGCGGAATGAAAAAGAGCGCGGCGAGACCGATCAGGGCGCCTCGTCCCTGCGCCTGCGTGGGCTTGTCGTTTGCAGCCGTCGTCATGCGTCACTCCGCTTCTTCAAGTTCATCACCCCGTACAGCACCAGCAGTAGAACCGCGAAACTCCACCACTGGATCGCATAGGACCAGTTTTGCTCGGGACCTTTGACGAAGGGTTTCCAGCCACGCTGATAACCCCCCGCGGCCTGATCATCGAGCAGCAGCACTCGCGATTCGAGGCGCCTCGGGTCGACCGAGAGCGCTTGCGCAAGTTCCGCCATCTGCGGATAAGCCGTCACGCGCGGCCAGCTGCCCGAGGTGGCAGGCGCCGCACGACCACCGGCCAGGCCCGCCTGTGGCAGCTCGTCGAGCAGACCACGAATCGTGACCTGCGCGGTGGCAATCTGCACATCCGGCAGCTGATCGCGATAGCCACCAAAGGGCACCCAACCCCGATTCACCAGCAACCAGCGACCATCGGCGAGCCGCAGTAGCGTCAGCACTTCGTAACCGGCGCGACCGTCGCGCGTGCGATTGTCGAGCAGAAACTGTCGCGCGCCGTCCCATTCGCCTTTGACCTCGACTCGCGAAAACCGCGGCAACTCGATCGCGCGCCGCGGGCCTAGTTCGCTGACGAGGCTCGCATTGCGCGCAAAGTCATCGGCGAGTTGCTGCTTGAACTCCGCCCGACCCCACTGCCAGCGACCCAAGCTGATGAAGAGCACCAGCAGCACCATAGTGATACCGGTCATCAGCCACGATGGGGAAAAAACCCTGTGGCCTAGAGCGATTCGAAGCGGCACAGCTCTATACTAACGCTGATGGAAATCTTCAGAATCATTGTCGGTCTGGTGATGCTCGGCATCGTGTTCAGCCTCGGGTCAGCCCTGTTCCATCTCATGACGGACAAAGGCGACTCCAAGAAAATGGTCCGTGCGCTGACGCTGCGCGTTGCGCTCTCCGTGGGCCTTTTTCTCGCGCTGATGGCGGCCTGGGCCGCCGGCCTCATTCAGCCGCTCGGCGCAGGTCGCTGAAAGAGCAGTCGCTTAAAAAGTCTCAGACCCAGTAGACGAAGACGAAGAGTCCGAGCCACACCACGTCGACGAAGTGCCAATACCAGGCCACGGCTTCAAAGCCGAAGTGGCGCTGCGGTGTAAAATGGCCCTTCATGGTGCGGAACCAGATCACGAGCAACATGATCGCACCCAGCGTCACGTGCACACCGTGGAAGCCGGTCAACATGAAAAACGTCGAGCCGTAGACTCCGGTCGAGAGCGTGAGGCCGAGTTCGGTGTAGGCGTGGATGTATTCCTCAGCCTGCAAGCCCACGAACAGGAAGCCGAGCAGAAAGGTTGCCGCAAGAAAAATATTGAGAATGCGGCGGTTGCCTTCTTTGAGCGCGTGATGCGCAATGGTGATGGTGACACCGGAGAGCAGCAGAATTGCGGTGTTGATCGCCGGCAAGCCGAAGGCCGGGATCACCTCGAAGCTGCCATCTTCGCGGGGACCGAGCGCCGCCGGCCCGTTGGTGGGCCACGTCGCGCTGTATTCCGGGAACAGCAGCAATTTATTGAAGATCTTCACGCCCTCGCCGCCGCTCCAGGGCACGGACAGTTGTCGCGCGTAGAAGAGCGCGCCAAAGAAAGCCGCGAAGAACATCACTTCCGAAAAGATGAACCACATCATTCCCATGCGGAACGATTTGTCGACCTGCATGTTGTAGATGCCGCGCTGATGTTCGCCGATCACCACGGCAAACCAGCCGACGAACAGGCCTACCAGCATCAGCACGCCGAGCGAGAAGACCCAAGGTCCGTACCACTCGTTGAGCCAGCCGCAGAGGCCGATCATGAACACGAACAGGGTGGCCGAACCGTAGATCGGCCACGGGCTTGAGTGCGGTATGTAGTATTTGTCGGCGGCGTGTTCAGAAGCGTGGGCATTGGCCATGGTCTTAGTCCTTCAGCGCGGCGACCCGCGTCGAGTTGTCGTAGAAAACGTAGGAAAGCGTGAGTCGATCGAGGCTCTTGGGCAGATTCGGGTCGACTACAAAACGCACCGGCATGACGCGTTCTTCGTCTTTGGCGAACTTCTGCGGCACGAAGCAGAAACACTCGGTCTTGCGGAAATAGCCGGTTGCTTTGCTGGGCGCGACATTGGGAATGGCCTGCGCCACCGTGTCGCGACCCGTGAGATTGCGCGCGACATAGTCGACTTCGTACAACCGACCCGGATGTACTTTCATTTGCGCAACCACCGGTCGAAATTCCCAGTTACCCACTGAGGGTAGATCAGCCACGAATTCGACGGTCACGAGGCGCGAGTCATCGTGTTCGACGGCCTGAACGTTCGAAGCCCGCAACAGATCTTTGGGATTGCCCACACCGGTGATGTCGCAAAGCACATCGTAGAGCGGCACCAGAGCAAAGCCGAAAGCGAACGCGCCTGCCGCGAAGCCAAGCAGCCGTAGCGTCAGACGTCGATTGCTATCCGCGCGATCGTTCACTGCCGCAATCCAAGTACCGACATCAAAATAAATGCCGCGTAGAACGCGAAGGCCACGAGGCCGAGCACGATTGCCGCGCGTTTGACGCGTCGTGCGCGTTCAGCATCGTGGGTGTTCGGGTCCATGGGTGTGGCCTCTGCTGCCAGATGCTCAGTGCATCGAACCCTTGGCGATCACAGCTTGCGGGGGCGGCGTGTCCCAGCTGTGGTACGGCGCCGGTGTCGGCAATTCCCACTCGAGGCCATGTGCGCCTTCCCACGGCCGGTCCACCGCCTTTTCACCCGAACGCACCGCATTCCAGATGACGTAGACGAACAGCAGCTGCGAGAAGCCGAAGAGGAAGGCACCGATCGACGACACCATATTCCAGTCGGCGAACTGCGTGGAGTAGTCCGGAATGCGGCGTGGCATGCCGGCGAGGCCGAGGAAGTGCTGCGGGAAGAACAACACGTTCACGCCGATGGTCGACAACCAGAAGTGGATTTTGCCGACCTTCTCGTTGTACATGCGACCGGTCCATTTCGGCAGCCAGTAGTACACGCCCGCCATGATGGCGAACACGGATCCTGGCACGAGCACGTAGTGGAAGTGCGCGACGACGAAATAGCTGTCGTGGTACTGGAAGTCGGCCGGCACGATCGCGAGCATCAAACCCGAGAACCCGCCGATGGTGAACAGGAACAGGAAGGCGATCGCGAACAGCATCGGCGTTTCGAAGCTGATCGAGCCTTTCCACATCGTGGCGCACCAGTTGAAGACCTTCACGCCTGTCGGCACGGCGATCAGCATGGTCGACAGCATGAAGAACAACTGGCCCGCGAGCGGCATGCCCACGGTGAACATGTGGTGCGCCCAGACGATGAACGACAGGAAGGCGATGGAGGCCGTGGCGTAGACCATCGACTCGTAGCCGAACAGCGGCTTGCGCGAGAAGGTCGGAATGATTTCCGAGACTACGCCGAAGGCAGGCAGGATGAGGATGTAGACCTCGGGGTGACCGAAGAACCAGAAGATGTGCTGGAACATCACCGGATCACCACCGCCCGACGCGGTGAAGAAAGCCGTGCCAAAGAAATGGTCGGTGAGCAGCATGGTCACGGCGCCGGCGAGTACGGGCATCACGGCGATCAGCAGGTAGGCCGTGATCAGCCAGGTCCAGCAGAACAGCGGCATGTTGAGCAGGCCCATGCCGGGTGCGCGCATGTTGAGGATGGTCACCACCACGTTGATGGCGCCGAGGATCGACGAGATACCCATCAAGTGAATCGCGAAGATGGTGAGCGGGAAGCTGTCGCCGGCCTGCAGCGAGAGCGGCGGATACAGCGTCCAGCCGCCGGCCGGGGCGCCGCCTGGCACGAATAGCGTGAGCAGCAGCAGCGTGAACGCGAACGGCAGCAACCAGAAGCTGAAATTGTTGAGGCGGGGCAGCGCCATGTCGGGCGCGCCGACCTGCATCGGCACCATCCAGTTGGCGAGGCCCGTCCAGGCGGGCATCACTGCGCCGAAGATCATCAGCAGCGCGTGCATGGTCGTCATCGAGTTGTAGAAACCCGGATCGACGAACTGCAGGCCAGGCTGGAAAAGCTCCGCGCGAATGACGAGCGCCATTGCGCCGCCCAGGAAGAACATCACGCAGGCGAACACCAGGTACATGGTGCCGATGTCCTTGTGGTTGGTGGCATAGAGCCAGCGCTTCAAGCCATGGGGCTTGTGGTCGTGATCGTCATGCGCGTGGTCGTGGGTTGCGGTGTTGGCCATGATCTTCGTTCTCGCTAGCTGAATTCTTTGACGTTGACGGTCGCAGTTCGGAGTTGCGGCGCCGACTTAGCCTTTGGGCACTGCCGGCAAGGCAGCAACCGTGGGCGCGGCATCGGCGGCGGGTTCGGCGGTCGACTCAGTGGCAGCAGGATTGGCAGCCGACTTTTGGGCGGCGATCCATGCCTTGTACTCGTCTTTGGTGACGACCTTGACGACCACCGGCATGAAGCCGTGGTCACGGCCGCAAAGCTCGGCGCACTGACCGCGGTAAATGCCGGTCTTGCCTTTCTCTACCTTGAACCAGAGTTCGTTGACGTTGCCCGGGATGGCATCTTTCTTCATGCCGAAGGCCGGGACCCACCAGGCGTGAATGACATCGTTGGCCGTGAGCAGCATGCGAACCTTGGTGTCTTCGGGCACGACCAAGGGCTTGTCGACGTTCAACAAATAATCGGGCACGGTCGTCGGGTCGATGCCGGAATTGAGCTGTCGCGCTTCGTCGCTCGCGCGCTCGAGCTGCGAGAAGAAGCTCACGTCCTCACCGAGGTATTCGTACTGCCACTTCCACTGGTGGCCGGTGGCCTTGATGCTGATCTCGGTATTGCGCGTGTCTTCGATGGCGATGAGGGTGCGGGCCGCCGGAATCGCCATGATGACGAGGATAAACACCGGAATGACCGTCCAGATGATCTCGGCTTTGGTGTTGTGCACCATGGTCGTGTCGGGTTTGGCGCCTTGCGATTTGCGGAACGCCACCAGCGACCAGATCATCCAGCCGAAAACGAACACGCCGATCGCCACGCACCACCAAAAAATGGTCATGTGCAGCGAGTGGATTTCTTTGGAAAGTTCCGTGACGCCCACGGGCATGTTGAGGTTGCCCCACTCGGCGTGCGCCGCAAGGGGAGCGAGGCCGCCCAGAATCGCGAAAGCGGTGGTCAGGGCATGGCTGAGATGTCTCTTCATGGGCTATCCGGTTACTCGAAATTTTGACGAAAACTGCGGTGTTGACGAGCCAGCGGTCCGTTTCATGCGGGACCAGCCTGGTTTGGCAACGGCGGGGATTCATCCACACGGCCGATCAGTCGCCTGAGTCGCGCGGCGAGACCCAGCCTTTCCTGTTCATTGAGGAAGTGCCCGATCTCGTGCCGGCGCCCATGCGATTCGACCGTCAGTCGACTCGGATGCAGCGGCGAACCCCCGGCGCGGATTCTAACTTGCGCCCAGTGTCGCGGGAACTCGACGCGGCTTATTTGCGGCGGCATGACGTCTTCAATCGTGACAGCCGTTTCCGAGATCGTGATCGTCTGGCGCTGAAACCTGCGGGCCATGCTGCTGCGCAGCGCCCAGGCCAGGAGGGCAATTTCGAGGCCGGCGAAGGGCAGTACCAGCCAGAAGCCCAGCAGTGAAATGGGCAGGGCGATAGATAAGGACGCCACACAGACGCTGATGAAAAACCAGCGGGCACCGCGGGGGCTCAGTGAGCAATGCGGGGCGATTTCGATGCGGGTTTCGGCAGTCACGGCTGGATCATCCCCGAGTTGACAAAATTTCTTGCGATATCAGGGGCTTGTCGAAAGTCGAGCTTCGTTTATCTGTCCACCAAGCGGTCAATCAGGGCTTTGCCGTTCTCTGCCAAGGCGGCCGATTCGGCGCCGAAGGCGAACCGAGCGAGTGGCGGCCCGCCAAGTCGTTTTGTCAGCATGCTGACATTTTCGTCCACGCGGGCCATGGCGGGGTCGACCTGGTTGGCGACCCAACCGGCGAATGGCAGACCCGACCGACCAATCTCGCGAATCGTCAGCTGGGCGTGGTTCAGGCAGCCGAGACGCATGCCCACCACCACGACCACCGGCAGGCCAATGGCAAGCGCGAGGTCGCTGACGCTGAGTTCGTCAGTGATCGGAGCGAGCCAGCCACCCGCTCCCTCGACCACCAGCCAGTCATTTTCCGACAGATGGACCGCGGCCAAGCGGGCGATATGGGTCAGGTCAGGGCGCACGCCGGCCTCCCCCGCGGCGATATGCGGCGATACCGGCGGGGCAAAACAGTAGGGGTTCACCGCCGCGTATTCGGCGGCGGTGAGCCGCGCTGCGACCGAACCCGGTGGGGTTTTAATCGTCGCGTTGCCGCGCGCGGCGGCAATCAGCGCTAGCGCGTCTTCGTTGCGCAGACCGAGCGGTGTCTGCTCCGCGCCGGCGGCGATGGGTTTCATTACGCCGACCCGCAAGCCGCGGCGGCGCGCCGCCGCAACCATGGCGGTGGACACATGGGTTTTGCCGATCTCGGTATCGGTGCCGGTCACGAATACCCCACGAAAGCCATTCCTCACGATGGCGTCCTCCCCCGTCGAACAATCGAATCGACAGGTACAAAGATTTCGCTTGCGGCAGGCTGATCTGCGGCGTTCTCGCCAAGCCGATGCACGCCCGCGAAAGCGGCGATCTGGATCACCTCGAGATCGCCGAATCGGTCGATATCGAGTACCGGCTCGGCAAAACCCGCTCGCCCGAGCGCGCTGCCGATGTCGTGCATGTCTATGAGATCCGCACCGATCTCCGTCGAGCTCAGACGACTGCCTGGCCCCAGCGTATTCCAAAGAAAAAGGGCACCGGGGCGAAGAATTCGATTGACTTCCGCGAGCACTGCATCGAGTCGGTCACTGCCTGCAAGCAAACGATCAGCCACCACGATGTCTACACTCGCAGCCGCGAATGGCAATTGCTCGAGGGAGGACTCCACATGCTCCACGCGAGGCCGCAGCCCCGGAATTTTTTGCAGCAGGACGCGCAGCGACTGCAAAAGACCGTGATCGGCACCGGCCGAGTCAGTGCCTGGCTGGCTCAGCGCGATGACGCGTGCTCGAGGAAATTTTTGTCGAAGTCCCTCCGCACGAGTTGCGAGCGCACTGCCGAGTTCGACCACCAGCTTGGGAGAGAAGGCAAAGTGATCGAGCCGATCGAGGAGCTCTTGTTGCGCGAGTTCCGACACCGATGCGTTGCTCGAGGGGTCGCTCATGTGACGACGCCTGCAACAGCGTGATCGAGCGCTGCGAGCAGGCCATCGACCTGCGTAACGCTGTGAGCTGCCGACAGCGTGATCCGCAGTCGTGATGTACCCACCGGAACTGTGGGGGGGCGAATCGCCGTGACGCGATAACCCGACTCGGCGAGCCGATGGCTCGCCGCGAGTGCTCTGTCCTCGCTGCCGAGCAGGAGCGGCTGAATCGGCGTGGTGGACTCGCTGATCGACAATCCGCGTTGACCTGCGCCCTCCCGGAAATGGGCGACGAGTGACTGCAGGTGGTCGCGCCGCCACTTCTCCAGCTGCAATTTTTTGAGGGCGTGGCGGGTCGCTGCAGCGACGGCGGGCGGCAGCGCGGTCGTATAAATGTAGGTGCGGGCGCGCTGGATCAGCAGCTCGATCACATCGTCATCGCCTGCCACGAAGGCACCAAAAGTACCTAACGCCTTGCCAAAGGTACCGATCAGGACAGGCACGTCCTGCGAGCCCAGTCCAAAGAATTCGCAGCTGCCGCGGCCCTCGGTACCGAGTACACCGAGTCCATGCGCATCGTCGACGATGAGCCAGGCCTGATGTGCGCTCGCTGCGGCGGCAAGCGCGGGCAGCGGCGCAACGTCGCCATCCATGCTGAATACGCCGTCGGTGATCACGAAGGCGCCGCGCGACGCATCTTGAGAGCGCAGTAACTCGGACGCCGCCTTGGCATCGGCGTGTGCGTACCGATGATGATGCGGTGAACGGGTGAGTCTCGCGGCATCGATCAGCGAGGCGTGATTGAGTTCGTCACAGACGAGGATGTCGTGCCGATCGGCGAGCGCCGACAGCACACCGAGATTCGCCATGTAACCCGTGGAAAATACGAGTGCGCGCTCTCGTCCCACGAATTCGGCTAATTCGTGCTCGAGCGCGTCATGTTCGGCGGAGTGCCCGCTGACCAGATGCGAGGCACCCGCGCCCGCGCCATGGGCAAGCGAAGCCGATGCCATTGCCGCAGCAACCTCGGGGTCACGCGCGAGGCCAAGGTAATCGTTACTGCAAAAATTGATGCGACCGTCGTCGGCCGGCGAGCGCCGCCGCCGCAGCCGGCGCGCGTCGATGTCGCGCAACGCGGCCGCGCGGGCCTCGGTCGTGCAGCGCACCGCTGTCAGGCGTGCAGCGCTGCGGGCGCAGCGCCCGCAGCCTGAATGCCAAGCCGCACGAGTAGCGCGCGATCGTGTTCGACGTCGGGATTGCCGGTGGTCAAAAGTTTTTCACCGTAAAAGATGGAGTTGGCACCGGCGAAAAAAGCCAGTGCCTGCAGTTCGTCCGACATCTTCTCGCGACCTGCCGAAAGGCGGACTGCCGAGCGCGGCATGAGAATGCGTGCGACTGCGATCGTGCGGACAAAGTCGAAAGGATCGATGGGCGCCTGATCGGCGAGCGGTGTTCCGGGCACCGTGACCAGTTGGTTGATCGGCACGCTCTCGGGGTGCTGCGGTAGATTGGCGAGGACCTGCAGCATGCGCGCACGGTCGCGCATCGTTTCGCCCATGCCGACGATGCCGCCACAGCAGACGTTCATGCCGGCCTCGCGTACTGCTTCGAGGGTGTCGAGCCTGTCTTTGAAGTTGCGCGTGGTGATGATCTCGCCGTAGAACTCGGGCGAGGTGTCGATGTTGTGGTTGTAGTAATCGAGCCCGGCGTCGCGTAATTCTTTGGCCTGCTCTCGGCTCAGCATGCCGAGCGTGGCGCAACTCTCCAGCCCCAGCGACTTCACCTCGCGGATCATCGCCGTCATCACTTCGATGTCGCGTTTCTTTGGCGAGCGCCACGCAGCGCCCATGCAGAACCGGGTGGCACCGGCTTCGCGTGCTGCCTTCGCTCGGGTGGCCACATCGGCCACCGCCATCAGGGCCTCGCGATCGAGACCGGTGTCGTAGCGGACGCTTTGTGGACAGTAGGCACAGTCCTCGGGACAGGCGCCGGTTTTCACTGATAGCAGGGTGCTCATTTGCACCGTATTCGGCGTGTGGTGGACGCGATGCACGGTCTGCGCTCGAAACAGCAAGTCTTGGAACGGCAGCGCGAACAGCGCTTCGACTTCGTCCAGCTGCCAGTCGTTGCGGATGTCATCGTCCGTAATCGGCGCGCTGACATCGTTGCCCGAAGTATTGGTTGCGGCGGTAGTCGTGGCGGCAGTGATCGAAGCGTTCATGGCGGCCTTCCGGAGCGTATGCCGGCGAGTATTCCGGCGAATTGAGGCATTTCGGGCGCTGCCTTCGGCAGCGGCAATCGGCAGCCTTTGGCGCCGCGGTCCCGGATGTTCCGCAAGCGCGGGGGAGGATGTCAACTTGCACGCAACGAATGAGTCGACAATATCCAAGGCGGCGTCCGCGCCTCTCATTTTTCCAGCCCCGGTGCCGAATCTGCGCGCGTTGCCTTGGTGGCAGCGCGCTGGTTTCTGGTGCTTGCCCGCGCGCTGTTACTTCTGCGACGGTCGCGGGGATCTCGGACCCATCGACCTATGTTCGCGTTGCCACGACGCTCTGCCGTGGTTGGCGGTCCCGCGTGGCAGCACGACGATCATTTCGGCTTTCGTTTATGCCGCGCCCGTAGACAATGCGCTGAAGGCCCTCAAATTTGGCAGTGATCGGGCGGCGGCGCGAGTGCTGGGTGCCTTGGTGGCCATCGCGGTGACGCGGGCGATCAGCCTCGACAGGACGCGCCTACCCGAACTGCTGATGCCGGTGCCTTTGCACCCGCAGCGCCTCGTGGACCGCGGCTTCAACCAGGCCGCTCTGCTTGCCGTGCAGATTGGACGCTGGCTGCAGCGACCGATATTGCGCAACGCGCTCGTCCGAACGCGCGCCACACGAGCGCAGACGGCACTGTCCGCGTCAGAGCGACGCGTCAATGTCGCCGGGGCGTTTCAGCTGTCGCCATCGTTCGCTCGCCGATGTGGGAGCGCTACACGCCCCGGCGGCGCAGGCGTGAGCACCGCCTCTCGCAGCGTTACCCCGCGCAGCGTCGCTCTGATCGACGATGTTTCGACCACCGGTGCGACCCTCGAGGCCGCACGCGCGGCGCTTTTGCAGGCCGGCGTCGAAGAAGTTCAGCTGTGGAGTGTGGCGACGGCAATTCCCAGCCACACGATCATGCCCACGTGATTATTGGCGAGGAACGCGCGGAAGCAGGCAGCGCGCTCACGATCGCGTGCCCACCAAAGATGACGCGCAAACAGCAGAGCGACGACCACGAGACTCAAAAAATAACTCCAGCCGAGATCAGCCAGTCGGCCGATCCAGATCAGCAAGCCCAGCATCGAACTCTGCAGCAGGGCGATGGCAAGCAAGTCGTGGCGACCAAATAAAAGCGCTGTAGAGCGTATGCCGATACGACGGTCATCTTCGCGGTCGACCATGGCATAAAAAGTATCGTAGATGCAGGCCCAAATCACGGCGACCGCGAAGATCAACCACCCGAGCAGCGGCACGCCGCCGGTCGTTGCCATGAACGCCATCGGTACGCCCCAGCCGAAAGCGACTCCCAGATAAACCTGCGGCGCAGCAAAGAAACGTTTGCAGAAGGGATAGCTCGCGAGTAGCGCGGCAGCCACCAGCGACAGCAACACGGTACGCTGATCGAGCTGCAACACCACGATGAAAGCCAGCAGCATCAGCACCACGAAGAGTCCGATTGCCTCGCTCGGCGACACCCGACGTGCTGCAAGCGGTCGTTCGCGCGTGCGCTCGACATGCGGGTCGAATTCACGATCGGCGAAATCATTGATGATGCAACCTGCCGAGCGCGTAAGCAGGGTGCCGACGACGAACAGCGCAAGCAAACGCCCATCGGGCACACCACCCTCGGCGAGCCACAACGCCCAGAGCACTGGCCATAGCAGCAGCAAGCTGCCGATTGGCCGATTGAGCCGGGTGAGCAGCGCATATTCCCGAAGACGTCGACGCAGGGCGGGTGACACGTGGCGGTCCTGATCGAGTGCCAAGCGTCTGTTTTAACGCGGGCCGCGACGACCGATCGTCGGCAGAAACACTTCGTAGAGATCGAAGGGTGCAGCGCCCAATTGCAACGCCGAATGTCTGACCCAGAGCGGCTGCGGCATGAGCGCAGCGTGGTAAAGCGCCCGCTTGACCAGCCACACGTCAGGATAGAACTGGGCGTAGCGGAAGGGTTCGCGCGTGAGTGTTGCCCGACCCTCCAAAGCCTCGCCCAAGGTGCGCGAGCCGATTTGGCCCAACCAAGGTTCCGCCGCGAGCGTGCTTGCCGGGATGCGCGTATGCGCGAACATCCACACCACCTCGTCGCAAGTCATGTCGACTTCGCGAACTTGCTCGTCGCCGATGTGCGCTTCCCGCACCAGGTGCATCGCAAAGCCATCGCCTGCGGCCTCACGAATTCTTTGAGTGAGCAAACCCGGCGTCAGCAGCCATGAACGCAGCGACTGATCGCCGACGTAGCAATCGAGTGCCTGCCCCGGCAACCACATGGCCGCCGCGGGGACCGGTGGCGGCAAGCTCAGGTTGTCAGCCGATACGGCCATATCTGTCATCCGTTCCGATCCAGCGTGTGGTCAGGGGCGCGATTCTATCCGGGTGTTGGGCGAGCAGTATCTCGGCAGCTTCCTGTACCCGCGGCAACAAATCGGCATCGCGGATCAGATCGGCCACACGCATGCGGGCGAGCCCGGTTTGGCGCGTGCCGAGCAGTTCGCCGGGGCCACGCAGTTCGAGATCTCGCCGGGCAATTTCGAAGCCGTCGTTGGTGTCGCGGATGGCGTTGAGCCGTGCCCGCGCGAGCGGACCCATGGGTGCGCGATAGAGCAGCACGCAACTGCTCTCGTAAGAGCCACGCCCGACGCGACCGCGGAGCTGGTGCAGTTGCGCGAGTCCCATGCGCTCGGCATTTTCGATCACCATCAGTGTGGCGTTCGGCACGTCGACACCGACTTCGATGACCGTGGTGGCGACGAGCAGGTGAATCTTGCCGGCCTTGAAGGCCAACATAGTGGCGTCTTTTTCTTTGGGCTTCATGCGCCCATGCACGAGTCGCACGACGAGATGCGGCAGAGCTTCGGTGAGAACTGCGGCAGTTTCTTCCGCGGCCTGACACTGCAGCTCTTCTGATTCTTCGATCAGCGGACAGACCCAGTAGGCCTGTCTGCCGCTACGACAGGCCGCATCGATACGCGCCACCACTTCGCTACGTCGAGTTTCGGCAACGACGACGGTTTTCACGGGCGTACGGCCGGGCGGCAAGGCATCAATCACCGAGACATCGAGATCCGCATAAGCCGTCATGGCGAGGGTGCGCGGGATAGGTGTCGCCGTCATGATGAGTTGGTGCGGATGACGACCGCTGGCTTCGCCTTTTTCGGCGAGGCGCAGGCGTTGCTGCACGCCGAATCGATGCTGCTCATCGACGATGACGAGCGCGAGCTCACGGAACTGCATGCTCTCCTGAAACAGTGCATGCGTGCCGACAGCGATTCGTACTTCACCGGAGGCGATCGCTTCGAGCGCGCTGCGTCGGGTGCGCGCGGGCTGCGAGCCAGAGACCATCACGACCGTGATGCCTAGCGGCTTGAACCAGGCATCGAGATTTCTTTGATGCTGCTCGGCGAGCAGTTCGGTGGGTGCCATGAGCACCGCCTGTCGTCCACTGCCCACGGCTCGCGCAGCCGCTGCGGCAGCGACCACCGTCTTGCCGCAACCGACATCACCTTGCACGAGACGCACCATCGGCCGCTCCTGCAGCAGATCGGCGTCGACCTCGTCGAGTGCGCGGCGCTGCGCGCCGGTGAGTTCGTACGGCAAACCGGCAATGAAGCGCGCTTCGAGACCGCTCTCGTCGACCAGCACCCAGGCGGCATCAGTGCGTACCGACTCGCGCAGACGCCGCATGACCACCTGATGTGTCAGCAATTCTTCGAAGGCCAGCCTGCGTTGTACGGGGTGTTTGCCCGCGTCGAGTTCGTCGAGGTCGGCATCCACCGGCGGCCGATGCACGTAGCGCAGCGCTTCACGCAGAGGTGGCAGCCCGAGCGGCGCCAAGATTGCGGGTGGTAGCCAGTCGCGTACGCCCGCGCTGTCGAGTTCACGCAATGCTTGGGCGATGAGCACCCGCAGCCGTCCCTGACTCACGCCTTCGGTGGCGGGATATACCGGCGTCAAAGATTCTTCCAGCGGCGAGCGCTCGTCAAAGATTCGCCGATATTCCGGATGCACGATCTCGAGACCCATGGGCCCTCGGCGCACTTCGCCGAAACAGCGCAGGCGATTGCCACGCTCCAGCCCTTGCTGCTGGGCGCTGGAGAAATGAAAGAAACGCAGCGTCAGGAAGCCGGAACCGTCGGCGATACGGCAAAGCATTTGTCGACGACGACGAAAAACGACTTCGGTGAGTTGTACTTCGCCCTCGACGACGGCGCGTCCGCCGGCGAGCAGCGAACCGATCGGCTGAACGCGCGTGCGATCTTCGTAGCGTGTGGGCAGCACAAAGAGCAGATCCTGCACGGTTTCGACACCGAGCACCGCGAGGCGTGCGGCGAGCGCATCGCCAACCCCGCGCAGCGCGGTGACCGGGCGTTGTTCACGAGGCTCGGTCATCAAGGCGCTCGTTGATGGCGGTATCAGCGGTGGCGGCATTGGCGCCGGCGCGGATCAATCGAGATGCAGGATGCAGTCGATCTCGACGCGCGCACCGCGCGGCAGTTGCGAGACGCCGATCGCTGCGCGCGCAGGCCAGGGTTGCGGAAAGTACTGCGCCATGACTTCGTTGACCTTGGCGAAGTTCGCGAGATCGGTGAGATACACCGTCACTCGAACGGCGTGCTTGAGAGATCCGCCGGCGGCTTTGGCAATCGCCGACAGATTGTCGAACACACGCCGGATTTCGACTTCGATGTCGCCGCTGACCAACTGACCATTGCTCGGGTCCAGCGGAATCTGCCCAGAGATATAAACAGTGGGACCCACGCGCACGGCTTGCGAGTAGGTGCCGATGGCCTGCGGTGCATCGTTGGTGCTGATGATCTGTCGCGTCATGTTCCGATCTCCTCGAAGGCTGGCCGCCGACTCATTCGTCGCGCGTTCGAACTGCGAGTGTACGCGAGAGTCGCAGCACGTCGGGCATACGGCGGATCACGCGCATGACATTGGCGAGGTGCTTGCGATCGCGAACCCGTACTTCAAAGACCAGCACCGAGGTCTGTGCGTCACGCTCCTCGAGTTCGACGTGATCGATGTTGGTTTCGGTACCGGCAATCGCTGCCGCGACCGCAGCGAGCACGCCCATGCGATTTTCCACTTCGACACGCAGCTCGCTGCCGAACATGCGTTCGGGCTGGTCGGCCCAGGTGACCGACAGCCATTTCTCGGGATGCTTGCGGTAGTCATCGACATTCGCGCAGTCTTCGCGGTGCACGATGATGCCGCGACCACTCGACAAGTAGGCGAGGATCGCATCGCCCGGTACTGGAAAGCAGCAGCGTGCATAACTGACGAGCAGACCTTCCGTGCCTGCCACGGCGAGCGGCATTGGCGCCGTCTCGCTTGCTGTATCGGTGGTTGTTGAAGTTGCCGCCGTCGCCGCGGGCCCGAGTCGTCGCGCAATCAGCGGCGCCAGGCGCTCACCCAAACCGACTTTTTCGAACAGCTCGTCGGCATCGGCCATGCCGAGTTCGCCCGCGGTCGCCGCCAAAGTCATCGCGCTGATATCGGGTAGCGTCATATTGAACTCGGCCAGCGACTGATTGATGAGCCGCTGCCCGAGTTCGATGGCCTCGGAGCGGCGCAGGCCTTTCAAATATTGACGGATGGCGGCGCGGGCCTTGGCCGTGACCACGAAGTTCACCCACGAGGGATTGGGGATCGCCCCGGGCGCAGTGACGATTTCCACCGTCTGTCCGTTGCGCAAGTGGCTACGCAGCGGCGTTAGCCGACGATCGACCTTGGCAGCGACACAGCGATTGCCGACATCGGTGTGCACGGCGTAGGCGAAGTCCACGATGGTGGCACCACGCGGCAGCCGCAGGATTTTGCCCTTGGGCGTGAAGACATAGACTTTATCGGGGAACAGATCGACGCGCACGCTCTCGAGGAATTCTTCGGAGGTGCCGGCTTCCTGCATCGAGATCAGATTGGACAGCCACTCTCGCGCTCGCGCCTGCTCGTGATCCGCCGAGTATTCGCCGGACTTGTATTTCCAGTGCGCGGCGATGCCGGATTCGGCGATGCGATGCATGTCACGGGTGCGGATCTGCGCCTCGATCGGCAGACCGTTGGGACCGAACAGTGTGGTGTGCAGCGACTGGTACCCGTTGACTCGCGGAATCGCCACATAATCTTTGAAGCGCCCGGGCATGGGTCGATAAGCGCCGTGCACGACGCCAAGGGCGCGATAGCAATGATCCACCGACTCGACGACCACGCGCAGGCCGTACACATCGACGATTTCGGCGAGCGGGATCCGCTTGCGCAGCATTTTGCGGTAGATGCTGTACAGATGTTTTTCGCGGGTGTCGACTTCGGCGGCGATGCCGGCCTTGGCGAGCGCGTTGCCGATATTCTCGGAGATGCGCGTCAGGAATTCTTTCTGATTGCCACGAGCGCGCTTCAGGGCTTTTTCGATGACGCGATAGCGACGTGGGTATAGCGCACGGAAGCCGAGATCTTCGAGCTCGAGCTTCATGCTGTAGAGACCGAGCCGCTCGGCGAGCGGTGCGTAGATGTCGAGCGTTTCGCGCGCTATCGCGCGGCGCCGCACCGGCGACATGCCCTCGATGGTGCGCATGTTGTGCAGACGGTCGGCGAGCTTGACGAGGATGACGCGCAGATCGCGCACCATCGCGAGCAGCATCTTGCGAAACGACTCGGCCTGCGCTTCCTCGCGGCTCTTGAACTGGATCTGATCGAGCTTGGTGACGCCGTCGACGATCTCGGCGACGTTGTCACCGAAGCGCTGCGCCAGGTCTTCTTTGGCGATCGGCGTATCTTCGATGACGTCGTGAAGAATGGCGGCGATGATGGTGTCGGTATCGAGCCGCAGGTTGGCGAGCACCTCGGCAGCCGCCACCGGATGGGCGATGTAGGGCTCGCCGGTTTTGCGCTTTTGACCGCGATGGGCTTCAGCGCCGAATTCTGCGGCGGCGCGAATGCGCTCGACCTGATCGGGATGCAGGTAAGCGCCGGCCGTGCTCAATAATTCTTTGAGGCCGGGCGTACGCCGCGAGCCCGGCAGGAGACCGAGCAATGTCTCGGCGTAGTCCAAAGAGCCTCCGCGTGCGAGGCCCGCCGGGTCAGTCTCCGAGGCCGAACTGCGGCGCGCGGAAGCCCGGATCGGGTTCCATGATGTCCGGCAGCAGGCTCGGTTCCGGCTCGGGTTCCGGCTCCGGCTCGAGCAGCATCTCAGGCGTGATGTTGCCGGCGGCGATCTCGCGCAGCGCCACGACCGTGGGCTTGTCGTTTTCCCAGGGCACGGTGGCCTCGGCGCCATTGGCGAGCCGACGGGCACGCTGCGAAGCGAGGATCACGAGCTGGAAAATGTTGTCGACGTTTTGGAGGCAGTCTTCGACGGTGATGCGTGCCATGAGCGAGAGCCTTCGGAAGGGCTGGTAAGTATAGGGGAGAACAGGGGTTTTTCGCCAGTCACCCGGCAGAGTCGGGGGCCCTCAGCCGAGCAGTTCGGCGAGCAGTGGCTCGAGGGCGGGGCGGCTCGCCAGCAGATCGTCGGCGGGGCCGGCGATGATGTGCCGCAGATCGGCGACGGCGCGCTCGAACTCGTCGTTGACGATGACGTAGTCGAATTCGCCGTAGTGGCTCATGTCGTCGACGGCATCGCGCAGGCGACGTGCGATCACCGTGGCATCGTCGGTCCCGCGACCCCGCAGGCGCCGCTCGAGTTCAGCGCGCGAGGGCGGCAGCACGAATACTGTGGTGCAACCCGCCCGACCGCTCGTGGCATCGCGGGTGCGTTCGCGCACCTGACGTGCCCCCTGCCAGTCGATTTCGAGGATGACGTCGTGGCCGCGACCGAAAGCTTCGGCGAGCGCGGTGCGACTCGTGCCATAGAAGTTGTCGAACACGGGGGCATATTCGAGGAAGCCATCGGCATCGATCAGCGTCTTGAAGGTCGGCACGTCAATGAAATGGTAGTCGCGGCCGTCGATTTCATTGGGTCGTTTCGCGCGTGTGGTGTGCGATACGCAGACGCGCAGGTTCGACTCGCGGGCCAGCGTCGCCTTGACCAGGCTCGTCTTGCCGGCGCCGGAGGGCGCGGCGATCACGAACAGCCGACCACTCATTCGATGTTTTGCACCTGTTCGCGCATCTGCTCGATCAATACCTTCATGTCGACGGCAATGCGGGTGAGTTCGATTTCCTGCGACTTCGAAGACAGCGTATTGGCCTCGCGGTTGAGTTCTTGCAGGAGAAAGTCGAGACGACGCCCGGCGGCTTCGTCAGCGTCGATCACGCGGCGAATCTCGACGATATGACCCTCGAGTCGATCGAGTTCCTCGTCGACGTCGGCGCGCTGCAGCAACAGCACCACTTCCTGCTCGAAGCGGCTGGCATCGACCGTCGTGCCAAGTTCGGTGACCCGTTCCTGCAGACGCGTGCGCAGGCGTTCGCGCAACTCGGGCATGCGAGCGCGCAGTCCGCCGACGAGTGCGGCGAGACCAGTGCAACGTTGTTCGATCAGCTCACGTAATCTTTGACCTTCGCGCTGTCGTGCGGTCGCAAGGTCGCGCACGGTGTCGAGAAAAAGCGCGCGGCAGGCGCCCTGCAGGCTTTCGCTGTCGGGCGCGTCATCTTTGAGCACGCCGGGCCAGCGCAGCACATCGAGCAGATCGATGCGGCTTGCAGCACTCAAGCCGATGCCGACATGGCTTGGCACGAGCTTGGCGATTTCTCCCGTGCGTTCGAGCAGCTTGTCGAGTGCTGCCTTGTCGAGGCGCAGTTCGCGCTCGGCCTGATGACTGCCGCGCAGATGGATGGTGCAGTCGAGTTTGCCGCGCCGCAGTTCACGCGCCAGCGTTTGCCGCAGCTCGCTCTCGATGGCTCGCAATTCTTCGGGCAGGCGAAAGCCGGGCTCGAGATAACGATGATTGACGCTGCGCAGCTCGCAGGTGAGTTCGCCGAAGTCGCCTCCGGCTTGCCGTCGGGCGAAGCCGGTCATGCTGCTGATCATGGATTGCCTCTGCCGCAGACGTGGGTGGCCGTGCGTCGATGCCGGCCGGGGTGTATAAAGCGCGCAGTTTAGCCGGGTTCACGGCCCAAAGACTTTTCTGCATCTCCCGTTTCAGGACAACCCCACATGTTTCAAAGACCGAGCGGGCGCAGCCCCGACGCACTTCGCCCCATTCGCTTCGAGCGTCACTTCACGCGCCACGCTGAAGGGTCCGTGCTGGTCGAATTCGGCGGCACTCGCGTGCTGTGCACGGCGAGCATCGAAGAAGGCGTGCCGGGTTTCTTGCGTGGACGCGGTCAGGGTTGGGTGACCGCCGAATACGGCATGTTGCCGCGCGCCACGCATACGCGATCGGCACGCGAGGCAGCCAAGGGCAAACAGTCGGGACGCACACAGGAAATCCAGCGTTTGATCGGCCGCAGCCTGCGCGCGGTAATGGACATGAGTGCACTCGGTGAGCGCACGGTCACGCTCGATTGCGACGTATTGCAGGCCGACGGCGGCACGCGCACGGCGGCGATCACGGGAAGTTACGTGGCGCTCGTCGATGCCTGTCAGACGCTCATTGCGCGCGGTGCACTGGCAAGCTCGCCCCTGCACGGTCAGGTCGCCGCGGTCTCGGTGGGCATTTGCGGTGGTGTGCCGGTGCTCGATCTCGATTACCAAGAAGACTCGCAGGCCGAGACCGATATGAATGTCGTCATGAAGGACGGCGGCAGCTTCGTCGAGATTCAGGGCACCGCTGAAGGTCATGCGTTTCGTCGCGATGAACTCGACGCCATGCTGGCACTCGCCACCTCGGGCATCTCGCAGCTGCACGCCTTGCAGCGCGCAGCGCTGCAGGCCTAGAGACGACCGTGCGAGTCGTTCTCGCCACCGGCAACGCGGGCAAGATCCGCGAGTTCGCTGAGCTTCTCGGCCCGCTGGGCTTCGAGTTCGTCGCCCAGGCGGCGTTCGGCATCGAGCCCCCCGAAGAAACCGGCGACACCTTCGAAGCCAACGCACTTTTGAAGGCACGCTACGCCGCAGCCCGCAGCGGCTTGCCGGCGATGGCCGATGATTCCGGCCTCGAAGTCGACGCGCTGGGCGGTGCGCCCGGCGTACGTTCGGCACGCTATGCCGGTGCGGGCGCCGGTGATCTCGCCAACCTGCAAAAATTGCTGCAGGTCATGCAAGGGGTCGACGACTCCACGCGCGCGGCGCGGTTTCGTTGTGTGGTCGCACTGGTGCGCGATGCCGATGATCCTGCGCCAATCTTTGGTCGCGGCGTCTGGGAAGGAAGCATCTTGCGCGAGCCACGCGGCAGCGGCGGTTTTGGTTACGACCCGATATTCGCCCCGGTCGGTGAATCGCGCAGCGTCGCCGAGTTGCCCTCGATGGAAAAGCACGCGCATAGCCATCGCGGCCAGGCCTTGCGCGATCTTGTGGCCAACTGGCGCGGTGGCGCGCCGCGCTGAGCGCGAGCGGGACCTGGAAAATGCCGCATCTGGCGCAGAGCCCCTCGCCGCTTGGTTTGTACATCCACTTTCCGTGGTGCGTCAGCAAGTGCCCCTACTGTGATTTCAACTCCTATGCCCTGCGCGACGATATTCCGGGGCGCGACACGGTGCCCGAGGCGTCCTATGTCGAGGCCTTGCAGCGCGATCTGCTGCAGCAGCTCGAATCGCAGGCGAAATCTTTGGCGGGTCGTCGGATTGCCACGATTTTCATGGGCGGTGGCACACCCAGTCTTTTTTCGCCGACGGCGATCGGCAAGCTGCTTGATCTGGCACGCAGCAGCATCGGTCTTGTGTCCGATGCCGAGATCACGCTAGAGGCGAATCCGGGCACGATCGAGCGTGGCCGCTTTGCCGAATATGCGGCGGCCGGTATCAATCGAGTTTCGCTCGGTGCACAAAGTTTTGATGCTGCAGCATTGCGCGCGCTCGGCCGCATCCACTCGCCCGCCGAGACCTTGAACGCCGTCAATGAATTGCATGCTGCGGGACTCGACAACTTCAACATCGATCTGATGTATGGCTTGCCCGCGCAGGACGAAGCGGGCACGTTGCGCGATGTCGAGACGGCGATTGCGCTCGCACCCGCGCAGATCTCGCATTACCAGCTCACGCTCGAGCCCGGCACGAGTTTTGCGGGGCGCCCGCCCGCCGATCTGCCGGGCGATGAGCATGCGGAGCAGATGCTCGCGGTGACTGGTGCGCGGCTGAGCGCCATGGGGTATTTGCAGTATGAAGTTTCAGCTTGGGCACGTCGTGGCCGCGCCTCGGCGCACAATCTCAATTACTGGCGCTTCGGCGACTACCTCGGCATTGGCGCTGGTGCGCACGGCAAGCTGACAGGGTCTGGCATTTGGCGCAGCACGCAGCCGCGGGAACCGCGTCGTTATCAACGCGACCCGATCGGCGGATTGATTTGGCAGCAGGTCGCCGCCGACCAATTGCCGTTCGAGTTCATGTTGAACGCCTTGCGTTTGCTTGAGGGGTTCGAGCTTGGGCTGTTCGAAGCGCGTACCGGGTTGCCCTGGTCAAGCATCGAAAAGACCGTGCAGAGCCTGGTCGCGCGCGGTTTGCTCACGCTGACCGCGGGTCCCGTGCTCGCCGCCACCCGTATCCAGCCGACAAATCAAGGAGTTCGGTTCCTGAACGAGGTCGTGGTCGAGTTTTTGCCCGCTAGGTCGGAAAGTATGCACAACGGGTAAAAAATCCTGTGGCGATGGCAAATTACGTCGTTTTTTCAGTTTTATGACGACAATGATTCTGTAAGACGTTGTTTATACTGACTTTATGGCGACACAATTATTTTGATTGACCCTGCAGTAATGCATAGAAGGCAGGCGGCGGGTCGCGGTTCAGGGGCAAATTCCACAGACTTATCCACAGATTGCTCGTCCTGCGGGCCAAAGCTTGGCTGAAGCCCTTGTCGAAACCGCGGCTTAGCGCTTAGACTGCGCGCCCTTTTTATCCTGCCCGGTAAGTCCGAAGGCCGCATATGAAACCCTCGATCCATCCCGAATACACGGAAATCACTGTTTCCTGCTCTTGCGGCAACAGTTTCAAGACCCGTTCGACGATGGGCCAAGACCTGTCGCTCGAAGTCTGCTCGAACTGCCACCCCTTCTATACCGGCAAGCAGAAGATCGTGGACACCGCAGGCCGCGTCGACAAGTTCCGCAAGAAGTACGCGGCCGCCGCCGCGCGCTGATCGCTTCGCGCGCTCGTCGCAGCATCGAAAAGGCGCCTTCCACGGCGCCTTTTTCGTTTCTTGACGTGGTGTTGCGGTGCCAGCTCACCGGAACTTCTGCTAGCGTCCCCAGTCGGAAATGCCGAGGTCGACGGTGCATAGAAACATGAACGCCTTCAAGACGTTGCTTGCCGCGCTCATCGTGTTGCTGGCGGTTCCGACCGATGCTGTCGGCGCAACTGCGAAGCCGCGCAAGTCGCAAGAGAGCGCGAGCTCGCGCAAGGCGCACGAGCAAATCCTCAAGGCCTATGGCCTCTACGACAACCAGGCACTGCAGGACTACGTCAGTGAAGTCGGGCAGCGCGTGGCTCGTCAAAGCAGCATGCCCGACGAAGAATGGAAATTCGTCGTCGTCGATGACGACTCGCTCAATGCGTTCACCACCGGTTGCTGCTACGTCTATGTGCACCGAGGTTTGCTGATCCAGCTCAATTCCGAAGCCGAACTGGCCGCCGTGCTCGGGCACGAAGTGGCGCATGTCACCGCCAAACATCCGCAAAAGCGCATGACGCGCGGCGTTCTGGCCTCGCTCGCAGCTGCGGCTGCTGCGATCTACACCAACTCCAGCGCCGTCGCCGATCTCGCCAATCTGGGCGCCAACGCCTGGATGCAGGGCTATGGCCGCGAGAGCGAACTCGAAGCCGACCGCATCGGTCTCCAATATTCCACACGTGCGGGATATCGACCCGAGTCGATGACCGAGGTTTTCCAGATGTTCCGGCGCGGTGAGCGCTTCGAAATCGATCGCGCACGCGCCGAAGGTCGCGAGCCGCGGGTTTACCACGGGCTGTTTTCCTCGCACCCCGCGCCCGATGCGCGCGCTGTTCAGGCTGCCAAAGCCTCGGCCCGACTCGATACCGGGCCGCCGGGCGGTTGGGTCGAAAACCGTGAGCGCTACATGAAGGCGATCGACGGACTCACTTATGGCTCGAGTCGGGCGCAGGGCATCGTGCGCGACAATCGGCTCTATCACGCTGAGCTGGGGATCACCATCGCCTTCCCGCGAGCGTGGACGGTCGAGAACCAGCGCGACGCGCTGCTCGCCTATACCCCGAGCAAAGACACCCTGATGCAGATCACGCTCAAAGAGCGACCGCCGACCCAGGGCCCGCGCGAGTTTCTGCTCTCGCAGCTGCGCGGCGCCTCGCTCGCGGGCGGTGAAGCGATTTCGGTCAATGGCATGGAGGGCTACACCGTGCGCACGACCAATGGTTCGCCGCTCGATGGCGGTGCGGGTCCGGTGCGTTGGACAGTGTTGTATCGCGGCAAGAGCGCTTACTTGTTCGCGGGTGCGAGTCGCTCGTCGCGCGGTGGCGTTCCCGAGTCCGATGGCCTCTTTCAATCGGTCGCCGAGACACTGCGTACGCTCAAGCCCTCCGAATATCCGCTCGCCGAGCCTTATCGTTTGAGCATTCGCACCGCGACGGCTGATACGCGACTCGAGGACTACGCCGCAGCGATGCCCGTCGAGAAATACCAAAAAGAAGAACTGCTGCTCATCAACGGGTTGTACCCGGACCGCAAGCTCTCTGCTGGCGATTTCTACAAGGTGGTCGAGTAGAAAAATAGCGGCGGCCCGCCTTGATTCTGCGGGGCCGGCGTGTCAATTTCGTCACATGCCGTCGCGCTTCTGCGACGGCGTCAATCACGATCATCTGCGCGCCATGGCCAACAAAAAATTCGAGCTCAAAGACCTCTCTTCAGGCAAGACCAGCGAGCTGCCCGTTCGCCCCGGAACCATCGGTCCGGACGTCGTGGACATCGGTGCGCTGACCAAGGATCACGGCGTCTTCACCTTCGACCCGGGTTTCATGGCGACAGCCAGCACCGAGAGCAAGATCACCTATATCGACGGCGACCAGGGTGTACTGCTCTATCGCGGTTACCCCATCGAGCAGCTCGCAGCGCAGAGTTCGTTCATCGAGGTGGCCTATCTGCTCAACAACGGCGAGCTTCCCGATCCGAAGCAGCTCGCCGATTTCAGCGTCAGCATCCAGCGGCACACCATGATCAACGAGTCGCTGCTGCGCATGTACAACGGCTTTCACTACGACGCACACCCGATGGCGATGGTGAGTGCGATCGTGGCCTCGATGTCGGCGTTCTATCACGACTCGATGGACATCAATAATCCGCGCCATCGCGAAATCTTCATGCATCGCATCATCGCCAAGCTGCCGACGATTGCGGCGGCGGCCTACAAGCGGTCGGTCGGGCAGCCCTTCATTTATCCGCGCAACGATTTCGACTACTGCAGCAACCTGCTGCACATGTATTACGCCGTGCCCTGCGAGCCATACCACGTCGATCCGCTCGCGGCCCAAGCGTTAGATTTGCTGCTTATCCTGCACGCCGATCACGAACAGAACGCGAGCACCTCGACGGTGCGCCTTGCGGGTTCGACGGGTGCCAACCCCTATTCCGCCATTTCGGCGGGTGTTTCCGCGCTCTGGGGCCCCGCGCACGGCGGCGCCAACGAAGCCGTGCTCGAGATGCTCGAAGAAATCGGCAGTGTGGACAACATCCCGAAGTTCCTCGCCCAAGTCAAAGACAAGCAGAGCCACGTACGACTGATGGGCTTCGGGCATCGGGTTTACAAAAATTTCGACCCGCGCGCGAAGATCATCCGTGACATGTGTCACCGCGTGCTCGCCAAGATGGGGCGTGCCGACAATCCGCTGCTCGAGCTCGCGCAGCGGCTCGAAGAAATCGCGCTCAAAGACGATTACTTCATCTCGCGCAAGCTGTACCCGAACGTCGACTTCTACTCCGGCATCATCTACAGCGCGCTCGGCATTCCGCGCTCCATGTTCACGGTGATGTTCGCGATTGCGCGTACGGCGGGCTGGGTCGCGCACTGGCAAGAGATGATCAGCGATCCGGCCTACAAGATCGGTCGGCCGCGTCAGCTCTATACCGGTCCAGTCAAGCGCGACTACGTGCCGATCGGCAAACGCGGCTGAGCCCGCGTACGGCTGGCTGCGTCAGTAACCCGCAGCCAGCAGCGCCGACACTTCGGCGGTGTCGGCACGGCGCATCGGGCGACCATCGACCGGGCTGACCGGCGCCTGGCGAATGCCATCGATCGGAAAGATCACGATCTCCACGGGCTGACCGTCCACTTCCAGATGCAATGAAGGCTGCTGTACCACGCGTTCGGCATTGACGCGGGTACGCCGCTCGCCCAGCTCGAACGGCACACCCTGATCCATGAGGTGAAAACTCACTGACTCGGCGCGGTCCGCGAATACATGCAACGTGACGTCGTCATGCGAGGTTGCCGTACCCTGCAGCACCGGCCCAACCAGTCGCGGCTGAAAATCTTTGAGGCGCTGCATGACGTCGAGCGCCACTGCGCGCTGTGCCTGCAGCGATTCAAGATGCGCTTCGCCGCCGAATAGACGCTGGTACTCCTGCAAAGCCTCTTCGATTTCGGTATTGCGCGGCAGCACGGCACCATCGACCACGCCGAAGCGCTCTGCTGCCTTGCGCTTGGCGAACAAAAAATCGCGGATGCCGTGCTCGGCCATCACGCGCGCAGCTTCCTGCGCCAGCGCACGGCGCAGATTTTCGGCACGCGGAGGCAGCTTTTTCACGGCGACACCTCGTGAGGCAGGATTTAGAAAATGGGCTCCGGCGATGGCTGCTCGGTGGGGGGGCGCGCAGGGTCCATGCTCGTCTCGCCAAGAACGCCGCCCGTGGGCAGACGATCGGTCATGAAGGTTTCAAAGATTGCAGCGGGATCATCGGCGCTGGCGATTTCGCCGGTGACGGGCGAGATACGCACCTGCACGAGACCGCCGGGCACCGGCCACGGCCGATCCGCAACGCCTTTGAGAGCCGTGGCCATGAAGTCGGTCCAGATGGGCACGGCAGTGCGACTGCCTTCTTTTTCTTCGCCGAGCGGTCGCAACTGATCGAAACCGACCCACACCGACGCCACCAGCGTCGGGTTGTAGCCGTTGAACCAGGTGTCGCGCGCCTCGTTGGTAGTGCCGGTTTTGCCGGCGACGTCACTGCGGCCGAGTGCGAGTGCACGCCGACCGGTGCCACGCGTGATCACCTCGCGCAGCATGTCGGTGATCAGCCAGGCATTTTGCGAACTGATGACGCGCGGTGCGACTTTCGTGGCGGGCAGGTCGCAGCCTGCTGGCACAGGCAGCGCTTCGGCTACGGGCGCTTCGTTTGCAGGTGCTTCATTCGCGGTGAGTGCCTCGGGCGGATCGCATTCGAGCGCCACGCGTCGCGGCGCCGCCTCGAAAACGACCTGACCTTGCGGGTCGACGATGCGCTCGATGAACCATGGCTGGATGCGATGACCGCCGTTGGCGAAGACCGCGTAGCCCGCAGCGACCTGCAGCGGCGTCGCGCTCATGGTACCGAGGGAGAGGGTGAGATTGCGCGGCAGACTCGTGCGCTCGAAGCCGAAGCGCTCGGTGTAGGCCATGGCCGGACTCATGCCGATCGCCTGTAGCACGCGGATCGAGACCAGATTGCGCGACTTGACCAGTGCTTCGCGCAGGCGCGTGGGTCCGCCGAAATCCCCACTGGAATTTTCCGGGCGCCAGGCTTCTTCCATGCGCGGATCGTCGATGACGAAAGGCGCATCGAGAACGAGCGACGACGGTGTAAAGCTATTTTCGAGCGCGGCCGAATACAGGAACGGCTTGTACCCGGAGCCCGGCTGGCGCTTTGCCTGAATGGCACGATTGAACTTGCCCGCACCCGCATCAAAGTAATCGAAGCCGCCAACCAGGGCGGTGATCGCGCCGTCTGCAGGGGAGAGCGCCACGAGTGCTGCGGCCGCCTCGGGAATTTGCGCAAGTTGCGGCGTGGGTTGCAGCGTGACGTGGACGATCTGTCCACGGGCGAGAATTTCCCGAGCGGTTTTCGGTGACTTGCCGAGCCGCCCGTCCACTTTGGGCCGCGCCCAGGCCATGCCCTCCCAAGGCACGCTGACGATGCCGCTGCCACGGGCATAAACCCGCGCGGATTTGTCCCGCACCTCGAGTACCAGCGCCGGTAGCACGCCGCCGCTCACCGCCTGCTCTGCGAGCAATTCTTCGAAGACGGCTTCATCGCCGTTTGTCGGAATGCTCACTGTAGTCTTTGCGCCACGCCAGCCGTGTCGACGGTCGTAATCGAGCAGGCCGGTGCGCAGGGCTTCGTTCGCAGCGCTCTGTTGCACAGGTTCGATGGTGGTGTAGATCTTGTAGCCTTCGTTCTGCGCTGCAGCGCCAAAACGCTGCACGAGTTCGAGCCGCGCCATCTCGGCGACATAGGGCGCTTCGACCTCGAACGACTGTACGTGCACCCGGGCAAAGATTTTTTCTGCTGTTGCACGGCGCTCGGTTTCGCCATCAATGAAACCCAACTCGCGCATGCGGCGCAGCACATAGGTGCGACGCTGGGCTGCTGCCGTGGGGTTGTTGATCGGATTGAAGCGCGACGGCGCCTGCGGCACGCGCGCGAGCGTTGCGGCCTCGGCGAGCGTCAGTTGATCCAGCGTTTTGCCAAAATAAAGATCGGCCGCCGCGGCGACACCGTAGTCGCGTTTGCCGAAGTGGATGACGTTGAGATAGAGCCCGAGGATTTCTTCCTTGGAGAACTCCTGCTCGATGCGGTAGGTGAGGAACATTTCCTGCCCCTTTCGTCGCCACGTACGATCGTTGGTCAGGAACAGGTTTTTTGCCGTTTGTTGCGTGATCGTGCTCGCGCCTTCGAGCCGATATCCGGGCAGCAAGTTGACCATGATCGAACGCAGGATGCCCTGGTAATCGAATCCCGAATGCTCGAAGAAACGATCGTCCTCGGCGGCGATGAAGGCTTGGCGCACCATCGGCGGTATTTGCTCGAAGGTCACGGGAATACGTCTTTGCTCGCCGATTTGCGCGATGACTTGTCCGTCGCGCGAGTACACGCGCAGCGGTACCTGTAGTTCGATCTGCCGCATCGCCTCGACGCTCGGCAGCGAGGGCTGAAGATAAAGATAGGCCCCCGAGATCAGCGCCACCACGGCAATCACGCCCATCACGAGACCCGCAGCGGCGAGGAATGCGATTTTCGGCAGGTAACGCTTCACGACGTCGGCATGTTACCGGAATGCCAGCCGACGATGCCGGATCGCTGCTGCGGGAGCGCTGCAATCGTCGGGCTTCGGGTAGTCTTGTGCCCCGGCAGCAGTGTGCGAGACCTCAGTGTGCGAAACGTCATTCTGGTCGGGCCAATGGGCTCGGGAAAATCGGCGGTGGGCAAGCAGCTCGCGCGGGCGCTGAAGTTGCCGTTCATCGACGCGGACATCGAACTCGAGCAACGCACCGGCGTCGATATCCCCCTCATTTTCGAGAAAGAAGGCGAGCAGGGTTTTCGGGCCCGTGAACGCGAGCTGATCGCAGAGTTGGTTGCTCGTGATGGCATCGTGCTGTCGACGGGCGGTGGGGTAGTGTTGCTCGAAGAAAACCGCCAGGCTTTGCGTACGGGGGGTGTGGTCGTGTATCTCGAAACCTCGGTCGCGCAGCAACTTGTCCGTGTACGGCAGGGCGAAAATCGCCCGTTGCTGTCCAACGCACCGGATATCGGTGCCCGTCTTGCCGAGTTGATGAGCCACCGCGCACCGCTCTATGCGGAAGTAGCGGCGTTCAGCGTGCGTACCGATGGGCGCAGGGTCCGCGACG
>Ga0194124_10001275_pt1 | contig 32585 bp, 27 predicted proteins | sample TA2KigCas0mmetaG_FD_148605 | JGI IMG/M metagenome (GOLD analysis project Ga0194124, IMG submission 148605) | Freshwater microbial communities from Lake Tanganyika, Tanzania - TA2015031 Kigoma Deep Cast 0m | ecosystem: Environmental > Aquatic > Freshwater > Lake | place: Tanzania: Lake...
ATGCGTCTGGTCTATTTGATTTAGGTAGAAATGCGAACGGTGATGAAGATTTACCAAGAACACCAGCAGGTATTGCTATTATTGCTGATCCTCGTAATGAAGAAAATCAAATTATTGGTGAATTTCATTTAGCATTTTTAAAATATCATAATAGAGTATTTGGTGATGTTAGTCTAGCTAATCCTAATTTTACCCTACAACAAAAAATTGATACTTCAAAACAGATTGTAACCAATCATTATCAGTGGATGGTTGTAAATGACTTTTTAGCATCAATTACTGGAAGATTCTTTACAAGATTATTTGATGTGAATGGTATGCCAGTTATTAGTCCTGAAATTCAAGCAATGTATCCAAATATGCCTATTGAATTTGCAGGAGCATTGTATAGAATGGGTCATTCAATGGTTCGAGATGCTTATTATGTAAATAAGAATTTTGATGTATTTCCTATTTTTAGTCCAACTCTACCAGCACCACTTATCACTAATCCTGATTTAAGAGGATTTCAACCATTACCTGCTAATTTTACTATTGATTGGAGTATGTTTTTCCCGATGCCCTTCTCTAAAGGTTTCCAAGTTGCTGAAAGATTTGATGTATTTATGAATGAAACATTATTTAATCTTCCACTTGTTGTAGCTGATACAGAATCTCTTGCAGAAAGAAATTTATTAAGAGGAAAGACTTTTAATTTACCATCTGGACAAGATTTAGCCAGAGCTTTTGGAATTCCTGAAGAAGAAATTTTAACTAGAACTAAAGGAAATATGATTATTCAAACTCAGGATTTTCCAGTTATTACTGCTAATGATTTAAATCATTTAGAAACTGTTTTTGGAGATTCTACACCATTATTTTATTATGGATTAAAAGATAATCATGTTAATGGTAATGGAGAACACTTAGGTTCTTTACCTTCCAAAGTTATTGGTGAAACTATCTTATGTTTAATGAAAAATAATCCTAATTCATATTTTAATAATGGCTTTAGTCCTACTGCAGGACAATACGGTTGTGTATCATCTGGAGTTTATACATTTGCTGAATTCTTTACTTATGCACTAAATCTTCCACCATTTACGGCTGCAGATCTTTTGCCAACAGCATTTACTAATTACTTTGATCCTTTTGAAAATGCCCAATTCAAGATGGCTCTTGTAGGTCATGCATTAATGCCCCAAGTTGGATTAATAGCAGAACCAGTTATACAACCATGGCCGGGTAAAGTAGCTCATCAATTTGATCCAACACTAGAACTGGCAAACGTTACACAGATTGAAATTAATACTGTAGCAAATAATGCTGTTAAATTTGGTGTTGATACTACCCTAGCTATTGTAAGATTTTTAAATAATAGACATATTATTACTATAGCACAAGGATTAGTTGGTCCTGCAGCACCAGATGCACCTAAAGCAGCTATATTTCCACCAGCAGTAGCTCCTCCTCCCTATGTTCCACCAACAGTTGTTTTAACCCCAGAACAAGCAAGAGCAGATGCTATATTTATGGCGCAAGATGTTGCGTTATTTATGCAAAAACCTGATGCTGTAAAAGATGCTGCAAGAGCGCAACAAGAAATTACTGATGCTCTTGGAGGAATTGTAGCACCAATGGCTGTAGTTGTTTAGATTATAGTAAATAATTTATATTTATAATTTATTTACTAAAAAAAATTATGTTAAGCTTGTGAAATAAAATATTTATTAATATCTTCTTGTTTTCTAAAATAGTCATCTTGAATTGAATTAATCCAAACTGAAGGTTGTGTAAACATAGTTTTAAATATTTCTGATACATAAATTGGTTGTGTTTCTTCTTCTTCAAGTGTTCTTGGTATATATTTATAAATAATTTGTGGCTCACAATTTCCAATTATATTATTTGAAGTATAATATATAACTATTAATATTATACCCATTATTAATATTATAAAAAAAAAACCTCTTAATATGTCCATATATAATATTAATATATTATATATTAGAATTTTATTTATTATGTAATTGATTATAAATTTGACTTATAGTCTCCATTTTTTGTTCTAATTCTTTTAATGTTGATTTACTAGATTCTAAATTATTAGTAATTTCTACTTTTTGTTGTCTTACTTCATTTAATTCTGATTCCTCTTTTGATAATTTTTTATATGATTCAATCTTGTCTAATTGCTCTTCTAAAGTTACACCTTCTTCTAATACAACTCTTTCTGTATTTAATTTAATAGGTTCAGGCATTTTAAAACTATCTAATTGTCCTGTTCCTAATCCTGTAATTTCTGGTGCATCATGCTTTCCTGTCACAACATTAGCACCTTGTAACAAACCTTCTTTTCTCTCTGCTTCTGCTTTTTCTTCTTCAGTTAATGAATCTTTGTATGCTTTCATATATTGATTTAATTCTTGTTCTCTATATACTTGATTATCTACATTATTATCAGCAGTATCAACATTAAATGGTAACCATTTACCAACCTCGCCAACAAAAACATGATGATATTTATCAATTTTTTGTAGATATTTTGCTCTTTCATCAGCTTCTTCATATGTTTTATAAACACCTCTTACCTTCAAACCAAGAATTTTTTGATTTTTATATTGTTCTCGTTTATCTTCAGGAAAAGAAAGTGGAGTTAAAAAGGAAAGACAAACAAAATTTTGTCCCTTAATTAATTTATCTTCATCTAAATAATCTTCTTGCAGGTTACTCATATTTTTCTATTATAATAATAAAAATAAATTTAATTTTAAATAGATTTTTTGAAAAATAAGTTATTTTGATATAATTATATTACACATAGGAAAATTACAATCTAATATGTAAAATAAGATGGTATTGAAAGTTATAATAAATAATACTTTTTCAGTTGTAGATAAATTAGTATTTAAGATACTAGATATAAAAAAATAGTTTAAAATTATATTTAAAAATAATTTAATTGTTTTATATAAAACAAAATAATTATTATCTATATCAATATTTAAAGAATTATTATCCATATATATTATTATAATAAAATTAAAAATATATTTATAAAAAATATATTTTTAAATATTATATACTGGGATAAAATTCCCATTTAACATCTCTACATATTTTTTTCCATATTTCATCCTGTGACCTTAACTTTGATCTACTTTTTAAAAGAGGAAAACATTTAATATAATCATCCAATTCTAATAATTGACAAAATTTATGTAGAACATAAGAATAACTCAAAAAATTAATTCTTGTTTTAGGACAATATTTTTCAAATGGCTCTTGTATTAAATCAAACATTTTTTTAAATTCATTTTCAATATCTCTACTTATTGTAGGAGCAGGTTTATTAGTAATTTTTGATTTAATATAAGGAATATGTTCGTAATAATCATTTAGTTTTAATTTTTTTAATATTGATTTAAATTGTGTTAATGATACTTTATCTATTTTTGTAACTCTCATTTTTTTTAATTCATTAACAATTAATTCAATAATCTCATTATTTATTTCTGTTGATTCTTTCGCTTGAAATTGACTTAACCCTTTTTGGACTATACCTTAAGCTCATTTTTTTATTTCTAAAAATAAAAAAAAATGAACCCACATCCATCTAGTCTCTGAACCTTTTTCAATATATAAATATTGAAACTTGGATGCGGATTGTCATGTTTTCCTAATCTTTTTACCTTTGGGGATGGCAATTAACCATGTTCCTCTTAATAATCACTAATTAAGAGTGGTAATTAGGAATTATGATTTTCCCGCAATTTGAATGTGTTGCATCATAATTTATTATAATACTAGCATAAACTTTTTACCATATAATGGAATTTATGCTCTTACGAGCAGTTAAGAATATAAATAATATCCACTCGCAAAAATGATTTTTTCTTTTGTATGGAAATGTTGGTTTTTCTATCATAGGATCTTTATAATTTGATATTTCATTTTCAATAATACACCTTTCTACATCACCACAATTAATACATGCATATATACCTTCTGAATATATTAACATTTTATCTATATTACAATTTATACAAACTTTATTATTTTTCTTTTGACTATAATATCCTTCTAATAAAGTTTTATAATCTTCATATAATGAAGCTCTATCTATTTTAAGTTTTTTATTATTATTTTCTTTTTCAATATCATGATTATCTAAAATATTCTTTTCTACTTTTTCAGTTTTAATATATTCGTTATCATAATTTTTTATTTCAGATTTATCTTTTGTTGAATCTAAATAATCAAAAATATTATTATTTTCTTTTACTAATGATTCAATATTTTTAATTCTTTTTCTTGTAATTTTTTTTTCTTTCCTCTTTAATTTTGATAGATAATTTAACATTTCTAATTTATCAATCTTATCTTTCCCAAATATATCATTTACTGTTATATCTTTAAAAAAACTATTATCATCATCTTTATTATTTTCATCATCATTATTATTTTCTTTTTTATTATTTTCATAAACATCTGGTTCATTATTTGATTGATTTATGTTTTCTTTTGTTAATTCTTCTTTAGGGATAATAGAATTACCATCAATTATATCATAATAATTAAATAAAATTTCATATGTCCTACTATAATAATCTAATTCTTTTTCATAATTTTTTATTTCATTTATTTCAGTTTCTAAATTATCTATTTCAGTTAATATTTGAGATTTATTATTTGTAAAATTTTCATTTTCAATATTAATATTTATATCATCAAGTTTTTTTTTTAATTTTTCTAATTTTACCTCTTTTTTTGGTAAATTTTCTTGTTTTTTAATCATATCTTCACTTATCTTAGAATGAGAACTATCTAATGTGCTGATGTTTGTAAGATATTTGATTTTATCAGGTTTAAATTTAAACTGATAACTATTCATATATAATTATTTTATTCTAAGTTCTTTAAATTTAATTTTTTTATATTTTATTTAAATAATTATTAAAAATTAAAATTTTTATCATATTTCGTTCTCTTTGTTATTTTTGCTATTTTATAAATATATTAAATATATAAAGCATTTTTAATTTTTTTTATTTTTTTTTTTCTAAATCTATAATATATAATAACACATGGGTGGTGGTTTAATGCAATTAGTAGCTTACGGTGCTCAAGATGTTTATCTTACCGGAAATCCTCAAATTACTTTCTTTAAAGTCGTATACAGAAGATACACTAACTTTGCTATAGAAACTGTTGAACTTACTCTTAACGGAACTGCTGATTTTGGCAAGAGAGTCACAGTCACTATCACTAGAAATGGTGATCTTGTAACCAAAATGTATTTAAGAGTTGAATTAGCACAAGTAACTATGAACAATGTTCCTCAATCTGAACTTGAAAGAAGCAAATATTTATTCGCTTGGGTCAGAGAAGTAGGAAACTTCCTCATTGATAATATTCAATTCGAAATTGGTGGTTCTCAAATTGATAAACACTGGGGTCACTGGATGAGCACTTGGCATGATCTTACCAAGGATGTTAATACTGAACCTGCTTATAATGCTCTTGTTGGAAATGTTGATGAACTTACCTTACTCAGATCTCCTGATGCACAAGGAAACTTTACTCAAAACTACATTTTATTCGTTCCTCTTGTCTTCTGGTGCAATACTAACACCGGTTTAGCTCTTCCTTTAATCGCTCTTCAATACCACGAAGTCAGATTATGGATAGAAATTAACCCCTTCCAAGAATTAATCTGCTATTCTAATAACCTTTCCTTATCTAGACTTGGAAACGGTATCGGTGTTATGGCTGATATGTCTTTACTCGTTGATTATGTATATATTGATACTGAAGAAAGACGAAGATTCGCTCAAGTTGGACATGAATATCTTATCAACCAATTACAATTCACTGGTGTTGAATCTGTAAATAATAACCCTCTAAGAGTTAAACTCGGCTTTAATCACCCAACTAAGGAACTTATCTGGGATATCAAATCTGGTGATTACATCTCTGGAAACTCTCCCTTCCTTTGCTATTCTAACAGTGATGATTGGGCTCTCGCTCTTCAATATGCAGCAAACAATGTTATTAGTGGTTCAGTCACTGTTGGTGATACTTCAGCTATCCCTGTTCCTACTCCTAACGCCTCCCCAGAAGTTAATATCTCATCCGTTCTCTATGACAACTGGAATACTGTCAATCCTGTAAATACTAACACTACTAACTCATCCAAATATTCCGTATTTACTTATGTTGCCGGTCAAGGTGTCGATGATAGCCAACCTCCTAGTGTATATGCTAAACAATTATACACTCAAGCTAATGGTCCTTCTGCTGATACTACTAATGTCAACTTCAAATTCAGACGTGATGTTCTTACTAACCCTCAAAAACCAAGCTACAACCTCGGTGACTATGTTACCAAGTTTGTTGTTCTTGTCTATTATAATGTTATCTCCGCTGATGGCACAGGCAAACTTGGCACTTTAACTTACTCAGTTAAGGCTGTAGAACAAGATATCACTGTTAGAGATGTTTCAGTTCCCGTCGCAAGCTGGACTGATAACAGATACTCTGCTTCCAGTGGCCAAAACGGATACTCTGATATGGATATCTGGGCTATCTTACCCACTGTTACTGGCCTCCTCATCAATAACAAATATAACCCCGTCAAGACTGGTCTTATCCAACTTAACGGTCATGATAGATTTGATACCAGAGAAGGAGCTTACTTTAACCTCATCGAAACTTACAACTACCACAGCTCTACTCCCGCTAACGGTGTTAATGTTTATTCCTTCGCTTTACATCCCGAACAACATCAACCCTCAGGCACTTGCAATCTTTCAAGAATTGATAATACCACTCTTATCCTCCACTTATGGACTGATACTCCTTATGCTGATCCTTCAAGAAACCCTCCTCCTCTTTCTGTCGTTGGACCATCAACCGAATGCTATATCTATGATACTAACTACAATGTTTTAAGAATAATGAGTGGCATGGGTGGGTTGGCCTATAGCAACTAACCGTAATACACAATACATTCAAATATGTGTTAGTATTATTATATACATTTTATTTAGTATAAATATTATTATTTTATAATGTTTAAAAAATTGATTTAGGATAATAATGTCATTATTTAAATATTACTATATAAACATACAAATGAAAAAGACTGTACTTAAAAATAAAAATATTGATATTATAGAAAATAAAATTGTTGAAACTGTAGAAAATAAAATTGTTGAAAATAAAACTGTAGAAAATAAAACTGTAAAAAATAAAACTGTAGAAAATAAAACTGTAGAAAATAAAAAACAGCGTAAAATAGCACCTTCTAGATTAGCTCGTCAGGAAGTTCATATGTGTTATATGATAAATCAAAAGAAAGAGCCATGTTCTTGGCGTGCTTTGTCAAATGAAAAATTATATTGTAAAAGACATAGTATATATGAAGATGTTTATACAAAAGATGATATAATAAATTTACAATTTTGTTCTGGTTGTAAGAATCCTTTTAAGAAAAAAGATGATGAAGATGATAATTATAAAATTTGTCTAAAATGTCGTGGTAGATCTGAAAAAATTAGAATAGAAAATAAAAAAGATATTATTAAATGTATTGGTATTACTAAACAAGGAACACCTTGTCCTTATCAAGCTAAAGAAAATTCTGTTGTTTGTGATAATCATATAAGTTGGAAAAAATATAAAGATACTATAGATTCAGGTCAAAATATGTGTAAAAATTGGGAACGTGGATGTTTTGAAATTATAGATTTAGGAAAAAAATCATGCTCTAATTGTAGAATTAAAGAACAAATTAATGAAAATAAACTTAAAAGAAGTAAAAGAGAAAATGCATTTGAATATAATAAACTTAATAATGATAATAAAATGTGCAAAGATTGTAATAAAATAGTTGATTCTGATAATCTTAAAAATAATAAATGTCTTAATTGTTATGAAATTTATAATAAATTACAACAAAATAGAAATCCAAAAGATCCTATAGTTTGTAAATTATTTGATTATAAAAAATCTGCTAAAATTAGAAATATTACTTGGAATTTAACTGATGATGATGCAAAAGCTTATTTTCAAAATAAATGTCATTATTGTAATAAATTAGGAGGATATAATGGTATAGATAGAGTTGATTCAAATAAAGATTACTCAAAAGATAATTGTGTTAGTTGTTGTAAATTTTGTAATATAATGAAATATACTTATAGTTCAAAACAATTTATTGAAATGATTACATTTTTATTATCAGTAAATGGATATATTGATAGAAAAACAAATTTTAAACATGTAAAACATTTTATATGTTCTCAAAATGCTAAATACTCAAAATTCATCTATGAAGCAAAATTAAGAAAATTAAATTGTGAAATATCAAAAAAAACTTATAATGAAATTATTCAACAAAATTGTAATTATTGTAAAAATTCTTTTGTAAATGGTTGTAGAGGTATTGATAGAATAAATTCTAAAATTGGATATATTTATGGAAATATAGTACCTTGTTGTTTCAGTTGTAATGTAATGAAAAATATTTTATCTACAGAAGAATTTTTTCATCATCTACTTAAAATTTATAAATATTCAGTATTAAAAGAAGCTGATAAAGATGAAGATTTTGCTACTATACAAGATAAAATAATGGATATTTGTAAAAAAAGTAAAAAAGATAAATCTTCACCTCATGAAAAATTCTTTAAAGATGATAAATATTATCAAGATTTACAATTTAATTCAATTAACTTTGAAGATATTGCAAATATAAAAATTAAATTAGAATTTGTAGAAGATGATAAACAATTAGATATATGGAACTATTATAGAAAAAATGTTTCTAGTTTAAAAAAAATTGATGGTGGTCGTTTAATTGGAAGACAAATTTATATTCTTGTAAAAGATACCAATTCTAATAAATATTTAGGTATTATTAGTTTAAGCAGTGATGCTTATTCGTATGAAAAAAGAGAAGAATATATTCAATGGTCTTTTGAAGAAAAAAATTTAAAATTAAAATATATTATGAATATGAGTACTTGTGTGCCTTTACAACCATTCGGATTTAATTTTACTGGTGGTAAATTATTATCTATGTTGGCATTTTCTAAAGAAGTTCAAGATTATTATTATAATAAATATAATGAACCATTATTAGGAATTACAACTACATCTTTATACGGTAAATCTATTCAATATGATAAACTTAAAGAATTAACATTTATTGGATATACTAAAGGTAATAGTGTAAAAGATATTCCACCTGAAGTCACCAAAATTTGTAATGATTATCTTAAATTTGAATATGGATATAATTATAAGCTTTCTAAAAAATTTATTATTTTACAAGCAGCTTTTAGTAAATTAGGTATAGATAAAGATGATATTTTATCCTCAAATCCTAAAGGAATTTATTTTGGTTTTACTAGTGATAAATCAAAAGATTTCTTAAGAGGCAAAAGTAAAGAAATACCTGATCTTCATAATGACGTTAAAATACAATCTTGTGATTCTATCTTTTCCAAATGGCTCCAAAAATATGCTATAAACAGGTTTAAGAGTCTTACTGATAAAAATAATCTTAAAGTAATCTACAGTGTTGAGGATTATCTATAGTTTTATATATTTTACAAAAAATTTAATATTCATATCTCTTACAAATATTGATTTACTATTGTTGTTATAAAGGCAACCACTTCTCCTATAAACTCAGCACTTCTTCTATATGTTTCATAGGATATATCTGTGGTCCAGTGAATACATTCTAATGTTGTGGTTGAGACATAAGACACCTTAAAATCACTAAACATAAACTGTATTGGATTCGTATGTCTTGAAAATTTAATTAAACCACCTCTTAATATTTCTAAAAATGATAGTATTTCTCTACTTATTTCTCTAGTTTCTCTATTTATCTCTCTAGTTTCTAAACACGATCTTCTTAACATTTCTAAAGTTATTTCATCCGCATGTGGCAATAAAACAAGCATCTCCTGCTCTTCTACTCTTTGTCTTTTAGTAGGACTATTTAATATCCTCTCATCCTTGATACGACATCTAGATACAGTGTGTTGAAAATCTTCTGGCTCTGCAACATGTGGATATATTACCATATTTACATTTACACCAAATGATACAGACGGACCATTTGGTATTTCTATTCGCAATGAATTTTGTATAGTTCTCAAATCCTGTTCTTGTCTAATTGGAACAAATGGCTCAATTACTGGTTTTTCCAATTCATTCGCAGCCCTTTCCAATTCAACCGCAGTCCTTTCAGGTTCTTGTCTAGTTGGTTCAGTAGCACAACCATCGCTTGCCAATTCAACAGACTGTTCTATTCTAGCATTTAGATAAATACAGCAGATTTCACTGGCTGAATGAGATTTATGATGTTTGCATATTGATACAAACAAATTTACAGATATTCGCAGAGTGTATCTAATCTCATCTATTGACGAAATTTCTAATATTCTAATAGTTAAGATCCTATCTACTAGTGTAATAAATATATTTTCTAATGAAGCACCAAAAAATTTAGCCAATGCTTCTTTAATTTTACTTTCAGCATTTGGATGTTGTAGTGTTCTGCGAAGAGGACCATAAGTAGACAATTTGCTTGTCAGAATCAATGTCATCTGGGTATATTAAATGATATATTTATATTTTCAATTTTTTAGAGAATATTTTTGTAATAACATACCAACTATTTTATATGCCAAATCAAATGAAATTCTCTTTCTAGCTATTTTTTTACTTTCCCTATAATTATTTAAAAATAATGAATTATATTTTTCTCTTTTATCATCTAAATAATTATTGAAATCAATTACTATTTTTTTTTGAATATCCTCACTTATTGATGGTGTAATTGTTAATGTAGCATAAGTTCTTGATGATATTTTACCATAATAAATTTTGTCATCAGAAACATATTCTAATTTAATCTTAGAATTTTCATTATCATCTATTGCTTTCAACAATAAATTTGTATTAAATTCTTCTTTTTCTAATAATCTACCTATCTTATAATCTTCATTATTAGTAATATTATAAATTTCACCACCAATTGTATAGTTATTATCTTCATTAAGTAAAAAATTTAATTTTTTCTTACTTGGATAAATTGTTATTGGTATTGATTGATTTGAATTTGGTTTATATTCATATTGAAAAGAACAAACTGTATATGTTGTATCATCAAAAACTTTTTCTTCAAAAATATTTAATTTTTTTATAATGTAAGTATTGAGAAATTTTTTTCTTAATTCTATATCCATGTTTCTTATTGAACAAAAAAAATTAAGAGGAATAATTATTATACCTCCAATAGGATTATTGATTAATAAATTTTTTATATGACATTTGTATAAATCATTAACATCATTATCATCAAATAATTCTTTTTGCTTTGATTTATTTCTTGATAAATAAGGAGGATTTGTTATTATGAAACTATTTAAATAATTTGGTGGATTCTTAATTGTATCTCTTTTACTTATATATTTATGTTTTGGATCTATGTCATAACACTCACAAATATATTTTTTTTTATCAATAAAATTTAATAAATCACCATTACCACAAAAAGGTTCTATTATTTTTTTTACATTTTTAGGAACCTCTAAATCTGTTAAAATATATTTATAATTAGTTGTATAAAATTGACCTAATTTTTGTTTGATAGATTTATCATCTTCTTCTTTTACATCATTTATAATTATATTTTTATTTTTCATTATGTATGTAATTTTTATTATATTAATTTATATTAAACTTTATTATTTATTTTTACTCACAAAATATTTTATATTTTCTAATGTAAAATAATTATTATTCGTTTTTAACACACTAAATAATCTTTCTAGTTCAATAAATCTAGATTCTACTACAATATTCTCTGGATCTATTATTTTATGTTGTCTAAATAAACTAAAAACATAATGGTGTTTTCCAGAATCTTTTGGAGGTTTTGGTCCTTTATAATTTATAATTGTATCTCCTGTAAAAATATCATTTTTAGTTATATTTACTATTAACCAATGTATTTTATTTCCTCCTACAGCATCTGGATCAAACATCAATAATGTATAAAAACTCTTTAATTTACAATCTAAATTTATAATTGGTTCTACAGACGATTCTTCTATAGATAAAAATAAATTATTTTTATATAACCTCCTTGAAGGATAAATTATTTCCATATAATTTAACCACTTAAAAAAATAAAATATTGATATGATTTTTTGGACGGTTTTTTGGCAGTCCAACACACACAAATTTTTTCAAAAACCTTAAAAAATGTTATAAAAAAATATAAAGTCAATATATATACTAATTATTATTTACTGTTTTATAAGTATTTTGAAATATTTCAACAATAATAATCAAATACAATATATTTTTCATCCATATTAAGTGGATAAATAAATATTAAATTACCAAATGAAGTTATATCCATTGTAAAACTTTTAATAAAAGAAGGTAAAAGAAAACTTAAATATGAATTAATCATTAATGTCTTGGGAATAGTATTTAATAACTTTTCTAAACTAGTATTAACATCTTTTTCTAAAATAGTTCTTATTTCATCTTCTTTATTTATAACATTAGATACATAAACTAAATTTCCTAAACAATTTTCATATTCAGCAAATATTTTTCTAGCATTTACAACGAGACAATATTCTTGTATATTAAGTTTTTTATTAATATAATATATAATTTCACTCGTTGTTAAATTTTTAAAATTACTTTTTAATATTTTTATCGTTTTTTTATTCTTTTTTACTAACAGATTATATACATTCTTGTAATCAGCTCTATACAAGATTTTAACATTGTTAAACAAATAATTTATTAAACTAACATCTAAATCATAAAATTTAAATTTATAGTTTTTAATTTCACCTTTACATATACCTCCCATTTTATATATTTCATCTATCTTTTGTAATACTAAATTTATACTGTATGCATCGTAAAATAAATGACTAAAATTTACTATAAAATCATTCTCTTCTATAATAATGTATATCTTTTTATTCGTACATGATTGTGTTATATTCGCTTTTGCTAATTTAATTATTTTGTTCTTTTTATTTAAAACATTTATTGATTTAATTAACTTGTCTTTATCCACTTTATCATTTAATATAAAGTGAAAATCTAATCGACGATTATATATAAAATTCATATATCATATATAATTAAAAAAATATTTGTCAGGTGTATATTTTTATTTAGTTTAATATAATAAAAAGCTTATACCTAATAAAAAAAATATTATGTAATAATATTAAATATATGGAATACGATATAAAGAACGAAAACAATTTACTTTGTATTACAGAACAAATAAGAAATAATTCATTATCTAATACTGATGATATCAATATTTTTTATAAAACATATTATATAATATATAATAAATATATGGAATACGATATAAAGAACGAAAACAATTTACTTTGTATTACAGAACAAATAAGAAATAATTCATTATCTAATACTGATGATATCAATATTTTTTATAAAACATATTATGATAATGAATATATTAAAAATGGACCTACACGATATCTTACTGATGTTTTTAATGTAGGATATAATTTTAATTTTATAAAAGAAACTGTAATTTTTCCTGAATTTAGATACTATATAAAACAAAAACTTTATGAAAAAAATCTATCTAGTCAAAATACAGAAATTAATGGATTTAATACTATTGAATATGGACCTTTTTATTTTATGAATCAGCCAGACGATGAAATTATATCAGTAGTAGAATTGTTAATTAAAGATAAAAATAAAAAAATAATTTTTAAGAAATTTTATAAAGTTCCAGATTACAGAGATTATAGTTTTCAACCGAAATATTTAGATAGAACTTTAAAATTTAAATTTATTACTAGTTCTTGTTATAGCTTACCAGGTTATAGAAATCCTGATATTAATTGTTATTATAAATTAGCAGAAATAGCTCGTCAAGCTGATCCTGAATATATTTTATGCACAGGTGATATTGTTTATTTAGAACCACTTAATATTTCATCTAGATTAGCTGTTCAAAGTGCTTACGATCAATTAAAATCCCTTGAACCTATACAAAATCTTTGGTCTAATCATACTTGGATTTGTTCTAATGATGATCATGAACTTGGATTCAATGATACACTAACTGATGCACCTGATATTAGAACACTTAGAGAAACTATGACTGATAATTTTCCATTAAATGAAATAACAAATGTTATTGGCACTAGATGTGGATCTTTTATAAGTAAAAATATTACATGGATTATATTAGATGATATATCTAATAGAATATTTAATAAAAATTATAAAGGAATTGGTTATAATAAATTTTCATCAGCTTTAGGAAAAGATCAATTACTATTCTTAATGAATGCTTTATCAAATGTCCAAGATAATTTTGGTAAAAATTCACTTTGTTTTATATCAGTTGGTAGAAGCATGTTTGCTGAATTAGGAGATACGTTTGCTTTTTGTCCAGAAGAACGTGATGCTATATTTAATCATATTCATTTTCTAGGTTTAAGAAATGTTTGTTTCTTTTGTGGCGATTCACATCAATCAGATGTTTCAGAATTTGTAGTAAATAAAGATACTAATCAAATTATTCGTGAAATAAGAAATTCTGCAATTGGATCTAGACCTAGAAATGTACCAAATGATAATCCATATCAAATTCCTGGTTCTTTCATTGGTGGTATAAATAATTTTGGATTAGTTTCAGTTGAAGGTACAAAAAAAAATTATGATATTAATTATAAAGTTTATACAGTTGATGGTATTGTTTATGAATATGGATGGAATACTAACTATTAACTTTTAATGTAAAACAACATTTGAAACTTTTCTTAACAACATATACAAAAATGAATAATTGTATGAAAATACATTTAACATACCTATTGAATCTTTACCTTTAAAATAGGTTATAATTCGTAAAAGAACAAGAAAAATATTATTAAAGTTTATTTTAGTTTTTTCTTGTAATATTAAACAAAGACTTATAAACAGAATTAATAACATAGATTCTTTCAAATATTCTTTAGAAAAATTAAAAACAGTTATTTTTTTATTTTTTGCTACTTTTATAATAGGTTCATTAATCATAGCAGTTCTAAATAAAGAGTGAAATTTATATTTCATCAAGTTATTATTATCAATATCACATTTTTTGTCAGTAATACATAAATTAACTGTTGTTGTATTATCTTCTAATGTTAAAACTTCATGATACCAAAATGATGGTATTAAAAATAAATCATTTTTTTCAACTATAAATTCTTTAATATCATCTTTTTTACATGTATTATGGAGACTAAGATTAATAAAAGGTATATTTATTTGTGAGTTTGGTGGAGTTAAAATAAATTTTTTACTACCTTCTAAACATATATTTATTACATTAATACCATTACCATCATAATGAAATTTTGTTAAATTATCTTTTTTATGTCTCCATATTCTAGATTGTGGATCACATACAAAATTTTTTTCTTTTAATAATCCTTTTTTTATATTTTTATAAAAATTATATTTATCCAAAACTTTATAAAAACTTTTAATTAATGGATTATATTCTATATTATTATTATTATTTAATTCTTTAATTAATTGTTTAATTTCATCTTTGTAAATATTATCTAGAAAATTTTTAATTAATAAAGGTTTATTTTTTTTTATTGCTTTAATAACTTTTTCTACATTATTTGTTTTTGTCATTTATTATATAAAATATAATCTATAAAATATATTTTATATGGTGGTATGTAGATTATTAATTCTTTCAACCAATTCATCATTATTTGTAAATACTTCTATCTTATAATTAGAAAAATCATGTTTAATAAATTTTTCTTCTATTAATTTTTTAATTAATAACACTAAATTATCATATACATTATTGTAATTATATATAAAAATAGGTTTTGAAGCTTCTCCTATCTGATTTTTAGTTATAACTTCAAATAATTCAAATAATGTGCCAAATCCCCCAGGTAATATTACATAAGCATCACCCAATTCAACAAGCTTTTTTTGTCTTTGATCTATATTATCAAATAAATAATCATCTTCAATTCCTTCCTCTTTAAATATTCTCATATTACTTGATATAATAGTTCCGTTTATAGATAAAAATGTATCTCTAACAATACCCATTAAGCCTATTCTACCTCCGCCATAAGCTATTGATATTTTATCTATATCTATTTTTTTTATTAAATTAGTTATATTTAAATTATATTCTTCCTTCAAATTTGTTTTACCAGAGCAAAAAAATGTAACTGTTTTCTTCATAATAATATTTTATCAATATTTTATTTTTTTTTTATAAACTACCACCAATAAATAAATTTATGAAGATTTTGATTTTTCTAAAAATATTAAAATAATAATAATACATATAATAACAAAAAAAGGTAGATTTTTATTATTTTTTTTTTTACATCCTGTACTAAAATTTTCTATACCACTATTATTTTCAACATCTTTGAATTCTTCAGCTTCTATTATATCATTTTCATCTTTTTCTCCTGCATATTTTGTCCTAATTTCACCTTTATAATATCTTTCAGTTGGTAAATAATTACACTCGCTTAAATTAGGATTATCTAAATTATGGTTTTTATTATATTGATTATAATCATAATTATAATAATAAGGATATGAAAAATATCTTCTATATTGTGGTGTATCAATCATCAAATTATCTAATTTCGGAAAATTATGTTCATTTTGTTTTTTTTGAAGATTTTTGTTAAATTTTTGTTCAGGAAATTTAATAAATTGTTTAGGTGTATTACTTAATCTATAATTACCTGCAACTATTTTGTCTCCACCAAGTCTTGATGGAATTTTACTCTTACTAATGTTATTTATACTTGAAATTCCTTTTTCACCATATCTACTAGATTTTTCAATATCATTTTCTCTATCTATTTTAAATATATCAGTATCTGGATTATTCATATTATATAATCAAGATAAAATATTAGAAAAAGATATTTTTTAATTATATATATTTTTTTCTAATATTTCTTCATTACAACGACATATAGAATTTTGTAATCTTTTACCAAGTGTATAAAATATGCTATTATCGTTAATTTTTCCAATTATTTCTACTCTTCTAATTATTGCATACATGTTTTCAAATTGATAATCTTCATTTATGTATTTAATAAAATCTTGATAATTATCTTTATAATATTTATCAGTTAAAATTAATTCAACACTTTCATTACATTTATTACAGTTAGATAACATTGGTTTATGATAACATTTATTATTTCTAACTATAATTATTTCTTTTAATTTTTCAGTTATAGGTTCGCTTATAATTTTAACAATTAAACCATAGTCATATTTTCTATCAAATATACATACTAAATCTTCACATGATAAATAATTTATAAATATATTTGAAAATTTTTCATCTCTAAATTTACCTTCATTAAATAATTCATTGCTATCTTTCCAATGCCCCCAAGGACAAATTAATTTTTTTGTATATATAATTGTATCAAAAACATTATTATGTTTTCCATATTGATTATTTCTCATTTTACATTTGATTATAACTTTCTTTTCTTCTTGTTTTGGTTTAGGTAATTTTATATAATCAAATGAATAACCGCATTCTATCATAAAATCAATCAAATTCTTATTACTCATTGATAAATTACATAACGAACATATTGGACGAAGATTTTCAATATTATTATCTCCACCTTTTGATTTTGGAATAATATGTGCGCTATGAAATTCAAATTGTGTAATATCATTTAGATTACAACATAAACATTTAGTTTTACCTATATCAAGTCCAATATATGTGCTCCATATTTCTTGTTTTTTTATTTTTGGTAACTTATTTATATTTATATTTTTTTTATTTTGTTGTTTAATTTCTTGCCATATTTTTGAATGAAGTTTAGAAACATTTTTTAATGAACCATTAACATCACCTTTATCTAAATATAAACAATTGTTGTATTTCATTTTTATACTTGATAATTTTATATTGGATAGTTTTGTATGGATTTCATCTGGTGTTTTATTTTCAATATACATTTTACAAATTATTTTGGTTTCATCTTCAGTCCAATTATGTTTTTCAGTTTCTTCTATATTTTTATCATTTTCCATATTCAGTCTTTTAATCAATTCATGCCAAAATTTAAGAGGTGCGATTAATCTATAATGTCCTACATACCACTCTGGATCATATGATTGAATAGCTCTATTTCCATTTTCTATAATTTGTTGTTTGCCTTTTGAACTTGTCATTAAAGCAATTAAATTTGTTTTTTTATTTAGTAAAGCACCTTTTATCCAATTATCATTATTATCTTTATATTTTATAATCAATAATAATTTCCAATCATCTAAATTAGAATTTGAATTAGTTTTAGGTAATAATCTTTTAAGATTAGATTCAGTATTTTCTTCAATAATTATATTATTATTTTCAATATCAACATTATTTATAATATTTTTTTTTAATATTTCTGGATTTATATTGTATTGTAAATGACCTCTTTCAACACCTGTATTAGTTATTCTAGCAGTGCAGTAAAAATAATTAGGTTTATGAGGACATTCATTTATATAATAATGTAATATAGTTTCATCCATTATGTATATAAAACTACATATAATACACAAGTCAATTTTTATATAATATTCCTACATATGTAGTAATAATATAGTTTTTGAAATTACTAAATATGTTCTATTTTATCGTAATATAGATTTTCCAAGTTTTCCCATATTATATTAGAATTAATATCTATAATTAATTCTGTTAATTTATTTGAAAATTCAGTGCTACTATCAATTGGCAATAATGATGGTAAATTATCAATACATATTATATCTAATTGTTTATTATATTTGTAAATAGGATTATTAAATGTTGTCATATGATAATCTAATTTAATAGGATTATTTATAGCTGTTATATCACAACTAACATCATTTATTATTGATAGTTTTTTAAAATCTACCAAATTTTTATCCGATATTAAAGTAAATTCTGAATCTTTCTCTAATTTTATACAATTTATTATTATATCATGATTAATTAATCTATCCAATTCATCACCTCTACTATAACCAATATATTTTATATCTAACTTGTCTAATAAATATTTACAACCTTGACCACATCTACCGTTTATACCAATTATACCTATTTCTATGTCACTATAATATTCTTTATAAATTTTTAATTGATTAATTAATATATTATAATCATCCTTTGGAGTAAGATTTACTAATTCCTTATTTATAGATTTATAATAAAATTGTAATAAACTTATAGTGGTTCCAATAAAACCTGCCCAAAACCCAAAAGCTATTAATCTTTTATTTTTATTATCAACTAAATATTCTAAATCATAAATAATACCTTTTTCCTTTTTAAAACTTGATAAAATTTCTATATTATTTAATTGATTTTTATAAGTATGTGAAAAATATAAATGTTTGTATGATAATAATTTTTTGTTATTGTAATCTAATTCTTTTAAACCAATAATTAATGTTTCATCTTTATTAAAATTGTATTTTGTATAATCATCAATTAATATACAACCACAACTTTTATATATTTCATCACTAAAACATCTATCTTTAGAACTTTCTACATAAATTTTAAAATTATTTTTTAATAATTTTATACAATCTATAGGAATTATAGGAACTCTATATTCATTTAATTTATTCTCTCTCCTAATAACTAAAATTTTTATTGTCATAAGCCTTATATTTAAATTATAAAAATAAATATCACTAGCAGATAAAAATAAATATTGATTTACTGATAAAAGGTATAAAAATTATTTGTTAATATTATAATAATATAATTAAATATAATGGAAAATATTAATAACAATATATTAGGTAAAAATTCCTTAGAAAAACATTATAAATATGAAAAAACTTATAAAACTGACGAAATATATTGGGGTATAGGTATTGAAAATGAATTTTATTTAGAATTTGATAATTATATAAATTTTGAAAAATATAAATTCTTAAAAAATCATAAAAGAGAAAGATATAGTGTTGATTATTATACTAATTATAAAACTCAATATGTTGATGAAATATTTAATCTAGTCGCTAAAACTTATGATGGTAAATTACCATTATTATTAAACAGTCATTCAATGACTAGAACTGATAAATTAAATAATTCTAAAACATTATATACTAAATTATGCGAACCTAATCCTAAATTTGATGGTGAAACATTATGGGAGTTTATATCCAAGAATAACTCCTATTTAAAAGATAATTTTGATAAATCATTTACATTTGACGGTGATACATTTGAAATTATAACTCTTAATTTTTATAAGGCCACTATTGATGATGTTATAGAAGAATATAAAAAACATAAATTAGATCTAATAACTAATTTACAAACAGTTTTTAAAGAATATAATATTTTTACTAATTATGGTAAAATTGAATTTATGAAAAATAATCATCCTTTTGCTATTCATTTAACTAATCTTAATAATGTTGGTATTTTTAATAATGGCACTATTCATTTTAATATAACTTTACCAACTAGATTAGATTCAAAAGGACTTATATTGGATAAAGAAAAATTTGTTGATATTCATAAAAATTATATAAAATTAATTCAATTTATTGAACCATTCTTTTTAACTATTTATGGTTCTCCAGATCCACTGTCTTCTATTAAACAAACTAATTATAATAATTCAGAATTATTTTCTTCTTGTTCTCAAAGAGGGGCAGTATCTAGATATATAGGTATAGGAACTTATAATACCGATGATATGAAAACTGGTAAATTACTTTTTGATAATATAGATACTTTTGAAATATATACAAATGAATACGGTTGGTATAGACAATATTATAAAAATTGTGCTTATAATCAATTAGTAAGTTTAGGTTATGATATAAATTTTAATAAACATTATAATCATGGTATTGAAATTAGATTTTTCGATCATATAACTGATGATAATATTATTAAAGAAATATTAAATTACTTAATAATTTTAGGTGATTATTCATTAAATAATAATATTTTATCTAATCCAATACTTTCTGAAAATTGGAATAATATTATTGTAAAATGTATGAAATATGGTTATAATACAATTCTTGATGAAAGTGAATTAGGTATGTATAATGAACTTTTTAATCATAAATTTACTAATACTAATATTACAAAACTATTTTATGAAATTATTGATTTTATTAATATTCCATCCGAATTTTATAAACTAACTAAAAATAATAATATAATTTCAATAATTATTGATGAAATTATTACTAATGTTGAAAATAATGCTAAAATTATAAACAATGATAAAATTTTAAATATAAATAATGATAAAATTTTAAATAACAATAATATTGTAATTAATTTACCACCAAAAATTAATAATAATGTTAATAAAAAAATAGTTACATTTGATAATTCTACTATAGTAAGAAATAATAAAAGATATGAAAGTAAATGTTGTTCTATTTTATAAAATTTTATATGATATTTACTATTTTCTAGATCTAAAACTTTTTAATTGATTTAATCTTTCTAGAGCTTCTCGATGTCCTTGTTCTGATGCCTGTGTCCATAATCGTTCAGCCATATTCCAATCCCTTTCAGTGACTATAACTTCTCTTTGTAGGTTATTCTTCCATTGTCCTTTCTTTAACCATCCGCTATAAGTTTCAGTAAATCTTACTCCATCATAATACATTATACCTAATCTATACTTAGCCTCAGCACTATTCTGATCAGCTGCCATTTTTAAGTATCGGTAAGCTTCTGGGGAATATTTTATAACAGCACTAAGATAAATAAGACCTAATCGAAGCTGTGAATTCAAATTACCTTTATATGCAGCATTCCTAAATGCTTCTATACCTAGTCGTTGATGATTATACAAACCATCATGAGGATATCCAAAATCTTTAGTTAATAACCCTGTATAAATCATTTCAGCTAATCTGTATTCGCCTTCTAAATAATTTTGTGCGATAGCTTCTCTATACAGTTTCTCAGCACTCGCAATGCTCCTCTCGCCTCCTCTTCCTTGTTCAAACATTAAACCTAAATTAACTTTAGCTTTAGGATTTCCCTGAGCTGCAGCAAGCTGATACAGTTCTCTAGTTTCTACACTCTTTTGAGGAAATCTTTTCTCTAATAAAACACCTAAACATGTTTGAGCATCTACTAATCCATGTACAACACCAAGACGATAATATCGCTCAGCTTCATCATAATTAACTTCACTACCTTCACCATTCTCAAACATATTACCCAAATTAGTATGTGCAGCTGCATGACCTTCTTCAGCAGCAAGTGTATAGAGTCTTTTAGCCTCATTAAAGTTCTTCTCCATTCCTAAACCTTGGTGATTACACTTTCCAATTATGAAACGTCCGAATAAACTTCCTGCTGCTTCACTCTCTCTTCCAAGTTCTAGTCCTATCTGTATATTTTTTTCAACACCAATACCTAAAATAAGGCACCGAGCAAGCACACCCTTACAATGTTGAGAATCCAATGAAGCTCCATGTGAGGCTAGTTCAAAAGCTGTTTTTTCATCTTTAGGAACATTATTTCTACCATCAATTAACATATCTGCTAAAAATGCAAAAACAAGTATATTATCCAATTTCAATGCTTCATTCCATAAAGCATATGCTTCAGCAAATTTTCCCTTTTTGTATAATGTCATACCATTTGTAAATAGATCGTTTGATAATGTTAAATTAGATCTATCACTACCAGATAAAGCTTTCTTATATTCTTCTTCTATTAGTTCATTAAGTAATTTTTTTAATACTATATTTGGTATAAGTGTTTGATTTGGTAATACTTCTTTCGTATTTGGACTAGTATTTTCACCTTTTCTAAACAATGATTCTATAGCTTCTTTTTCATATGTTTCTCCATCTGCAGTTAATACTGGATCTACAAATAATTTTTTTGTTAAAGGACAAAAATAATTTGTAGAAATCATTAATTTTAATTCTGTTCCTTTATAATTAAATTTAATTTCCCTAAGTTCTCCACCTATTTGATTTTTTAATTGTTGATATTTATATTTATATTTTTTATAATTATGTAAATAATTATTCATATATATATATTTAATATAAAAATTTATATTAAATTAAAAAATAATTATAATTTTTTATTTACTAAACCATGGACAACAAGAACAATTAATTTTAACATTTGATACTTTAAGTGAGGTTTCTAATAAATCTAACGAACTATCAATAATTTTAAATATAGTTTTATTATCAATTTTATCAGTTTGGATAATTTTAAATTCAATAAGAATGTAAATTAAAAGTTTTAGAACTAATCCTACATCAGTAATTTTAACATTTCGTAATAATTCAGCATTTATATTTGTGTTAAGAAGATCTGTTATAATTTTAACTATAATTGGTACATCATACAAATCTAATACTCCATCTTCAAAAACTTGTTGTAAATTATCTAACATTGATTTTAAAGGTAAAACACCTGATACACTTGTATTTAGAAATGTTAATATATTCCCAATTTTAGCATTTGTAGCAGTATCAATATTAATAGATAATTTTGTAATTAAACCTTGTATATAATTATTATTCATTAATAAGGAACCAATCTTATCTACATGATTTACAAGTAAAACTTTTTCTTCAATTTCTGTTATATTATCTTGTATTTTTTCTATATTATCCTCCACTTCTACAATTAAATTAACTACTCCAACAGCAGGATCAGTTTCTAATTCTATTTGTGTTTCTTTTTCTGTCATCTTATATATATTATATATATAAATAAATTATTAAAAATTGAATAATATTATAAATGTATTAAATTATATTCTTAATATGTTTAGTCATATAAATAAGGATACTAAACCTATATCATTAAATAGTAGTATATCTAAATCTTCAATAAATGTACCTATTACACGAAGAACCTATTCCAAAACTATTTCAGAAGAAAAGAAAAAAGCACTAGAAGCGCTTCATACAACAAGAGAAGCAAAACATATTGAACAACTAAAGCTTCAAAAGCTTAGGATTACTAATAAAAAAGAAAATATTATTTCTGAAGAAAAAATATTAGAAACCACTATTAAACATCTCAAACAAGAAGAAAATAAATATGAACGTTTTTTACAAAAAAATATATATTAAAATTAAAATAAATTATATTCTAATTTTTATATTATGGTTGATAGACAAATTCACAAAATACGCATACTTGATTATTCAAATGAATAATCAAAATTTTGATTGATGTTCATAATAGCAAGCCCGTGTGGAACCAAGATTGCAGCTTGTTTGACAGCATTGGCATTCTCAAGAATAGCATTTTGTGCTTCTTTAACGAGTGTCGTATCACATGTAGCTTTTCCGAAGCCATCTCCAAGTTTAACAGGATTAACTCTAGTTCTGACTCCATTCACATAAACACGCACAACTTTGACTGCCATATTGGCTTCAAATTTTGGGCCTTTCCGAACTTCCCAAACCTTTTCAGAGTCTCCCATGAAACCACCTGCACCAAAAGTGCGAAATCCTTCTTTATACGCTTCCACAAGATCTTCACATGATGAAATTTCAGATGCCATCATACCTTTTTTGTAATCATAGACTCCAAGAGTTTTCTTGAATTCAGGAATTTTTCCTGAATCTTGGCGAGCTGAATCGAAGAGTTCCAATAGCATGCATTGTTGATGTTCTTGTGGAACACCATTTTTCATTACTGTCACTCTGGTATTTTCAGCTGCCTTCAAAAAAGCATGTGTGCCTAGTGTGTCTGGAAGCATAGGCATTGGCGCATTAAAACCTTGATGCACAAGACGATAAAATTGATAGTGAGACCAGCCCTGTGAAAAAGAAATCTTTTCTGGATTCTCATCTAACTCTGGCCAAAGACACATCGATACCATAGAAAGCTCATGTGCATGAGTTCCAACAGGTCTAACAATTTTTGGTAATTCAAGCACATTTGTAAGTGTATGACAAGCATCAAAAGAAGATGCTCCAATACAATTTGGATAGAATCTGCTGACGTACCAAGTTTGCAGAAGTGTAAAGAGAGGATGACCTGTTCTCCTGCCAGCGAAAAGGGCCCCTTTCATTTCGGGACAATTCTGTGTAGCAAAAACACATGATAGATGAGTTCTAAAAAGAGCCTCATATAACCATTGAGCGAAAGAAATGCCATATTTGCTTCGATGATGTTCAAGAAGAGTCTGATACACTGTCTGCATCATGGTTGTCTCCAAAAAAGAACATCTATTCCAAGGTCCTGTAGCCTCAATGTGAAATTTACCTTCTGCTGTGTAAACAGATAGAACAACTTCATCATCTTCAACATCTTGGGGACCCGTTTGACGATTGTAGATAACGGTGTCATACCAGAAATTTTGGTCTGAGCCAATACGGTGAGCACGTATGAGAGTTTGAGGTGCGCAAGACGGCCCACATATGTAAGGACCTGTAGCCTGCCAAAATGCCTCAATTGATTTTCCTTCGACTGCTGAAAGAATAATTGGAAGTTTGAAGCGACGAAATTTGAGAGCATCAAGTGCCTTAATAACTTTTTCAAGGATGCCGTCTTGATTACTGGCCAAGTATTCTTCCAAGCCGGCAGTACGAAGAGTCAATGCGAAAGTGACAACAATTTTCCCTTTTTGTCTAATGTTCTCAGCAATAACTGGAGCCATTGACAGTTTGTAGTAGTCATTGCCAAAAGTTGCAGATGAAAAGTCTCCATGATTAAAAATAGCCAAACATTCTGTAAGAAGTGAATGAATATTAGCGTTGTAGGCCACACGATGAGTATTATCTGCGGTATAATCACCCAGATTCTGGGAAGAAACCTGCCAGAATTCCTCAAATAGGGAAGATTTTTGACCAATAGATGGCCCTTCGGATGAATTAAAATCCTCCATTGTGTGATAATTCTAAGTATATAATAAATTCAATTTTTTTTATATAATAAATAAGTTAATGAAAAATTAATTTGAAATATATATTTTATTATTTCAGAGAAATTAATTATTATATACATATATAATAATTATAAATGTTGCTGCTATTTTTGATTATAGTAATATTGTTTATTTTATATATAAATGGTAATAAATGTGAAAATTTAGACAAATATGAAAATTTTAAAAATAATAATAATATACATGATAAATGTTACAAATGCTCAGGTAGATTTAGTATGTTAATTGGTAATTGTCAATAGTATATAGTAGGTATAAATATTGATAAAAAAAGATTAAAAGATAAAATTGTAATAGAATTTTTAACTACTTAAGCGTAGTTGGCCTGTTGAAGAATAGATTCAGTGAAGATGGTCTCCGCTTCATCTTTGAACTCATCTTTGTTCTCATCTTTGTTCTCATCTTCCATATCAATTTTGCCTGTTGAGGTCTTATGAAACATACCTCCACGCAAACGCAGCACTAGATGGAACGTAGTCTCTTTTTGGACGTTGTAGTTGCCAAGAGTTTCAGGATCCTCTAGATTCTGTCTATAAATTAGACGCAAATCTACTGGAGAAAAGTCTACTTGATGATCTGTTTTGATAATGGCACAAAGCTTGGTTTTAAAAACCAAAATAGTGTCTGTCGATAAAGATTTTATCGTTTTGGTTTTGCCATCTAAACACTTGACAAAGATCTGCATCGTCTCTTCGGACATATGGACTGTATCACCTGCAGAGATGCCACATTCAGCCAATGTCATTTTTTTTTCCAGACACTCACCCCTGAAACAAATGCGTTGATCGTAGACAGTTTTTTTCAAAATTCGAACTTTCTCACTCAGTGAAAAGATAGTTTCAGTGGGTTCCACATTAACTATGAAGATTTTTCCTTCTTGTGTTCTGACAAATATCTTACTGTCCAGACACTCAACCAAGCGCAAAGCATTCTCATTCTGGATCTTGTAATCAGCGAGAGTTCTTGCGTTTTCAAGCGCCCTGTTCCTAAAGAAGAGGCGCTGTTGGAAAGGAGGAATACCAAGCTTCGAATAGATCTTGTCTTTGACTTCTTTGACTGTATTTGACGATAACGCAAAGATGATGGGACTTCTGGTGATAGAGATTATACTAAGTAGCATTCCTCCACGCAAGTGCAAAACCATGTGCAGTATGCTCTCATTCTGGATTTTGTAGTAGGTAAGTGTGTGTCCGTCCTCCAACTGTTTGCCAGCAAAGATGAGGCGCTGCTGGTCATGGGGGATGCCCTCCTTGTCCTGGATCTTGGACTTGACAGCATCAATGGTGTCGGTAAATTCGACATTGATTGAGGTTTTTTTTCTATCGTAAGTCTCAATTTGAAGTGTCCATTTAGAATCAAAAGTTTCCATTTTTTTTTCTAAAGAATAATAAATATTTAAAATTATCAACTTTTTTATACATATATATAAATTGATATTTGTCATCAATATATTAGTAAAAGGTTAGTTTATGATAAATAAATTGTAAAAAATGTAAATTATGTAATAAAAAGTTGAAATTTAGTATATTCTAAATAATATAACACAATGTCATTCGTAGAAAAACCGATCCCTAGCCTTCCGGCCCAAAGTGCGTGTGTGATTATCACCCTTACTGCCTATTCGGCAAAAACGCCCGATGTTGCCCCTACAGAAATTGGTATCGTCAAGCCTACTTTTACGATGCCAATTGTTCAAGTCCCATTTGGCAACTCTCCAGTGAATTTTGCTATTTTGCGTGAGACTGTTGAGGCGTTGAAAGAAGAGAACTTCATTGGTCTCTGTCGTCCTCCTCCTCCTGGATTGAAGTTAATGTCAGTGGCGGCTGGAGGGGTAAGAATTATTCCTCCAAAAGAAGAGAATATGGCAAAACTCAAGGAATTTGCTTCAACACATTTTCCACATTGTTTTGAAGTGAATACTATCATTAATGGTATTCCCCGCTGCGTGACTGTGTTCGGTCAATACAATTCAGCAGAAATTGACTTGTCTGAGTACGTGCCTTCTGTGGTGATGGAAGGTAATATGCAGACAACTCTTTACACTCCAAAGTAGTAAGATTATTAGCTGCTGAGTTGTTGAAAAAAAAATCATTTATTATATTTCCAAAAATAAATCAAGTATTTATAAATAATTACTTAATCTGTTCAAAACTTTTCTTATAGAACTTTGATGATATATGCTACATCGTAGAAGTAGAAACAATATAAAGATACAATCTATTTGTATATTGAAGTAGGCAAAGGTTTTATGAGACTGTCTATTTAGTTTATTTTCTAAAACAGCCATAAAACAAGTTCCATCCTTCATAAATATGCTTACTGATTTTCTAGTATTTTTGAAACGTGAATAAACATTTTTATATTTACAAAAATTAAAATCTAACAAATTTATGTAGGTTTTTACATAATAGGTATATAAAAAAAGTTGAAATTTAGCACTACTATAAATTCTACTTACACACTAAATAAGAAATGGCTTACTGCTCTGTTTGCGGCAATTCTTTCCCCTGTGCAGGATTCGACCGTTCGCTCGATCAACTGGTTCAGGAAACTTCCTGCTCATTTCTGCATCCCGCTCTTGGAGCTGATGCTTTTGGCAGGGCCATGTCCTTGAGGTCTCATAGGGATCATCTGTTCAAGCAGAAATCGGCGGAACTAGCGAGGTTGGAAAAGAAGCTTTTGGGTTTGACCCCTGAACACAAGTCCAGGGAAAATACTGAAAAGCAGATCGCCCTTCTCAAGAAGGAACTGGGTGTGCAAGTGGTGGAAGACAAGTAGCCTACTTGTTGTCCTATAGTAGGAACGGAATATTTATATATATACAAAATTAAAATCTAACAAATTCACATTTTTGGGTTAATACTTTATCAAGAATTTGCCAAATATCTTCAATCATTTCTACATTAAAATTTCTACAAAATAGATTTGGAAATTTTTCAATTATTTCATTTAAATCTTTTTCATTTTCTTTAGGGCATAATACAAGTTCAGCTCCAGCTTGTTTAGCTCCAAATAATTTATCTTCTAATCCACCTATAGCTGTAATTTTACCTTTTAAATTAATTTCACCTGTCATAGCTATTTTATTATTAACTGCTATACCAGTAAGTAAAGAAATTAAACATGTTGTAATGGCTCCTCCAGCACTAGGACCATCTTTTGGTGTAGCACCATCGGGACAATGAATATGAATACCATGTTCGTAGGATTTTTTCCAATGATTTGTAATTTTTGTTTTTATATTATCTGGTAAAATCCTCCAAGAAATAGTTCTAGCTACTGACATACTCTCTTTCATTACCTTCCCCTGCATACCAGTTAATTCTAAATCTAGTTTTTCTGCTGCTGGAATCCAACAACATTCAATTGGAATTAATCCACCAATACCTAGATCATTCGCCCATAAACCATTAACAACACCTACTTTAGGAATTTCATTAATTCTAAGTGGTTCAAATTTTCTCTTTTTCTTAAGAAAATCATTTTCAATCACAGTTTTATTAATTATAATTTCATCCTTAATTTTTTTATTATTAACAAATTTATCTTCAAGTTTTCTAAGATTGATTTCTAATAAAATATCACTTAAAATCTCTTTTAACTTTCTTACACCACCTTCATTGGTATAGTTGTCAATAATAAATTCAATAATTTCCTTATAGAAAATTACTCTAATATCACTTAATCCAACAGATTTAATTAATTTAGGTAATATATAATTTCTAGCTATCTGAATTTTATCATCATTCTTATAACCCTTTACTTTAATGATTTTCATCCTATCTCTTAAAATTCTTGATACTTTACTTTCATCATTAAATGAAAATATCATAATAACTTTTGATAAATCAAAATCAATATTTCCAAAATATTTATCATTAAAATGACTGTTTTGTGTTGCATCCGTAATATGCATAAGTATATTAATGATTTCTTCTCCTTTAGGTGTATCAGAAACTTTGTCTAATTCATCAAAATAAATAATCGGATTCATACACTTTGTCTGAATTAATATATCTACAATACGACCACAACTTGAACCTTCATAAGTATAATCATGTCCTTCTAAGAAACTAGAATCTGTAGCTCCTCCTAAACTAATAAATGAAAATGGTCTGTCTAAAGCTTTGGCAATACCATCGTTGATAAGAGCTGTTTTACCAACTCCTGGTGGTCCTTGTAAAGCAAAAATATTACCACCTTCCTCGGGATTTGTAATTGTTTGTGCTACAATTTTTACAAGTTGTTCCTTAGTCATTTCATGACCGTAAATGCCATCATTTAATTTAACTCTAACATCTTCTAAATACTTTTTAATTTTAACTGATTCATCGTTTTTAAGAATAGGAGGTTTAACATAATTATCAAAAGGAATTTTCATTACCTTATTAATCCAAGTCTTTAGCTTGTAATGTTCTGAATTACCTCTTAAATTCTCAAATTGATTTAATTTAGATAATATAAAAGTCTTATTATGAAGAGACATATTAGAATTTAATATCTTAATAAAATTGGGTTCTATTTGTTGTTCTTCACTTTTAATTTCTTTTAATTTATTAATAATAGTCTTTTTAGCATCTAAATCTAAATGATTAAAATATTTACCAGTATTCTTTGTAGTTGTATCAAAATTATATAATTTATCAAATTCTTGATTATATTCTCTATCTTTATTCTTATCCTCTTCTGAATAATTTACATTTTGATTTGTTTGATTATTTTCTTCTTCATTTTGACCTAATAGAATCGTAAATACTAACTCGGGAAAGTTTGTAATTTTATTTGGTGCTGGATTTTCAAATGATTTTCTATATTCATCTTCTATTTTTTCAATGTATTTTAAAATATCAAAATTATTATTAGATTCATATTCTTTATCTAATTTTACAACTAATTCATCGTAATATACTAATTCTTCATTTAATTCTTTAATAAATTTCTTATTTTTACACTTCTTACATTCAAATAAAGTCTTTTTCATAGATTTAATCTCGTCTTTAATAATATTTAATAATCTTAATGTATTCATTTTTCGTGTTATATTCTTGTTAATAATACTTTTAATCCACTTTAAAGCAATTAGAATTCTGTCGTTGTTTGAATCATTTGAACCATCAGAATCAGTATCAGAACCAGAACCACCACCATTATCATTATCATCATATTCATCAACATCGTCTACATTAGAGACAGTATCATCTTTATATTTTTTATTCTTATATATTTTTTTATCAACTGCATCAGATGATAATTTTTGATTTAAATTAATAATAGGAAACATTTAATTATTTATATATATAAAATTTTAAATTCAATTTTTAATTAATTTATTTATTTATAAATGCTTATAAATTATGAAAAATATAAAAAATAGTATGACATAGATTACTTTCTAGCCATACAAACTTCAATAGCTGTCAAACTCTTCAGTAGTAACGATAACAGTGATCTCTCCATATCAGCAACGTATTTTAGACGAGTCTCAATTTGTCTCTTGATGATATCAATAATTTCTGGATCCGGAGATGAAATCATATCACTCATTCGTTGCGTCGCAAGTTCAATCATGTTTATTGTATGAGCACAGCCAAGTTCGTGTTCAAATGCTTGATTTGGGTTCATAGCTGCCAAAAGCGTTTGTCTCATAAAGTATTCCTCAGTTATAGGGGCAGTTGGATCCCTTGTACGGATTAATCTTTGAAACCAAGCAACTACTTGTCTGCCCTCTGGATTGTCCCAATGTTTATAAGCAGATGTATGCTTATCCATAGATACATGCACACTTTTGTCACAGTGAAGTGCCTTACAGTTGGTAGGCATTTCATCTCTGGACAAAACACAGCCTTTTGGTCCTAAATTAACACAGGGTATTCCAGGAATTGGTGTAAATGCTGATAAAGATAAACCAAGTTCCTCAACTTTGCGTGGTCTTAGTATGCCAATACCTGGACCTGGACGTTCGAGTGTGCTGTAAAAGTCCAGTACAATATTGTTTGGATCTAAAACTCCTCTTTCTATCATGTCCAGAATTTGTCTTGGGGTATATATTCCAGGCTGTATCCAACAAGCACCGGCACAACTTCGACAACCACAAGCAGGAGAAGAATTAATCTTTTTGAGATCTTCAGTGGAAATTCTGCCACTATCAGAATCAACTTGTTCCTGATGTAATTTGGCTTCTTCTGCTGTTCTTGGGCAACGAGCAGCATCAGAATTTGGAAGCGCAAGATTTCTAGGACGAACCCTTATCTCTTCACCTTCTGGTGTTGAGACTGGTACACGACCATCCTTGTATGGTCCTATAACCGTGACAGTTTTACCTGTGTAGTTCGGGTTTAGCATGTTGACAAGGACATATGTCCCGGTAAAGGGTTGGGGTTTGGCATTCCATCCACGAGGCACTAAGTCCTCAATATCACCAATACCACCACAGTGCAATTTAGGCCTTTGAGAGCCTCCACCTCTAGCTAATGATTTCATGGTGATAACAACCTGATTTATATATTTTCAACTTTTTTATAATTATCAATGATAATTATAAAATATGTTTTT
>Ga0194124_10001282_pt1 | contig 32497 bp, 26 predicted proteins | sample TA2KigCas0mmetaG_FD_148605 | JGI IMG/M metagenome (GOLD analysis project Ga0194124, IMG submission 148605) | Freshwater microbial communities from Lake Tanganyika, Tanzania - TA2015031 Kigoma Deep Cast 0m | ecosystem: Environmental > Aquatic > Freshwater > Lake | place: Tanzania: Lake...
GGGGAAATGTAACATATGCCGCACGTGACAGTTCAAATAATTGACCTGAATAATCCTGTAAGACTGCAAAGTTGGCGCCATTAAAAACGCTACGCATAGCGTAAATAGCATTATCTTCAGCTTCTGTCACAACTTTACCATCCGCTTCAGCACCCACTGCTCCTGCTGCCAAAGCAGCAATATCAGCAGCATTACCGAAATTGGCAGCCAGATGCGCACGAATGTCAAATCTACGACTCGAACCTGCTTCACGGGCTCTGGCGAGGGCTGCTTGACGATCAGCAGCTGCCGGGCCTGCAGCGGCTCGCTGGGTGCCGGCAATGGCGTTCACGGCCGGAAGACCATTACACCTATTTACCTCGTCTTGTTGTAAAATTGCAGCTAAGCGTTTTATGCTATCATCAACAGCCTTAATATAAGTTTTGAGGCCACCTTTACCGGGGTGGGGACCGCTTAAATAAGCGCTATTTCCCGCACCATCGCCTTTACTAGGTAATAAATAAAATCCACATCCTGACATGATAATGTTATATATATATATCTATATATAAAAAAAAATTTGATAATTAATCTATATATATAAAAATATTATATATTAAATGCAGTCATATATACAGCCATTATTAAAACAGTGTTTATATGATGATATAACATCATTAATTATAAAAAAGTGTATAAATTTTTCATCATACGAGATTAATAAAGATAATATAAAATTATTATACAAAAATAATATAAATGAATACGTTATTGAGATTATAAGAGAAAATAGAAAACCAATATTAATAAATACGGAAATACAAAAATTAAATAATGATAATTTATATGCAGAAATATGTAAAAAAATAGAGAAAATAAATTTAATGATTGAAAATTTTGAGGATGTATTAGATATAATTTATGAATTAAATCTTTTCATAAATAAAATAAAAAAAGAATCCAAAGAAGAACCTCAAATAACAAAAAAAAATGATTCTAATAAATTAAAAAGGAAAATTGAAGAATTAAAATATGAAGAAAGATCCAAAAAAAAATCTTTACATCAAGATGGATTATTTAGTTATGATTCATGTTTAGAGATGTTAGGTGATCAATTATTAAAAATTAATAATGAAAAAAACTTTCAAGTTGATTTAAGAAATTTATTTCAAATTAATATTAAATTAACTAATTTTGATATTGATCAAAATATTTATATTCATATTTTAATGAAAATTAATCCAGAGAAAATAATTACAGAAGCACCAGAAATTCAATTAACATCAAATATAGTATTTAAATATAATCTTTTACAATCAATTGAGAAACTGAAACCTTTTGTAAATAAAAATGATTGGTCTATAAAATATTCATTTTATGATATTATAGTTAATATTTATAATATAATAAATAAAATTGGAGAAATTGAAATTATTACAAATAATATATTAGAAACAATTATAAATGATTTAGAATATCTACTATCTCTAAAAACAAAAAATATTTCTGAAAATAAATTATTAGAACTTTTTGATAGTCAATTACTAACTCAAGTATCAAATCCAAATAATACAAATACTAGTTATTGGAAAAAAGGTACTGGTTATGGACATTCATCATCATCATCTTGGAATATTGATGATTATGTAAATAGTTTGAAACTAAAACGAAAAAATATTAATCAAAAAATTATGGAACTATTAAAAATTCTTAATACTGAAACAATATTAGATAATTATATTGAAGCTATAATGAACCTTTTTAAATCATATTTAACAGATGATGAAGTTGATAATATAATTGTTTCTGATATTAGTTATTTTATTTCTAAAAATTATAAATTAACTATACCTTATTTAAGTATTATAAAAACAATTAAAGACTTTTTAGATGATAATGAAATTTCTTCATCTCATTTAGATATTATATTTAATAATAAACAGATTATTTTACCTGTAATTAATGATAATCTTACACCATATCAAATAAAATTTAATAAATATAAATTTCAATTCTATAATTCCAAATTTAATAATATGGCTTTTATTGAAAGTGAATCTTTACCATCATCAATTAATAACCAACAAATGGCCAAATTACAAAAAGAATTTAAAATACTAAAAAATTCTATAATACTATCACAAGATGCATCTATATTCTTTATGGCGGAAAAAAATAATATTAATAAAATGAGATTTATTATTTCAGGACCTAAAAATACACCCTATGAATATGGATTATTTATTTTTAATTTGACTATACCTATAAATTATCCATCTAAACCACCATTTGTAAAATTATCAAATACAGGTAATAAAAGATTTAATCCAAATCTTTATGACAGTGGTAAAGTTTGTCTTAGTCTTTTAGGAACTTGGAAAGGTGATAAAGGAGAAAGTTGGAATTCAGAAACTTCTACATTCTATCAATTATTAATATCAATTCAATCACAAATTTTGATCGATGAACCTTATTTTAATGAACCTGGTTATGAAAAACATATAGGAACAACTGCGGGTATAAACAGCTCTAAAGCTTATAATGAAAATATCTATCAATATACAATAGATCACGCAATGATTGATTTATTAACTGTGACTAATAATAATGATAATTATCCTGAATTTAGAGAAATTATAAATGAATACTTTTCTCATCATAAAGATAATATTATTAATACTATGAATTTATGGCATGAAAAATTATCTTCACCAAAAAAATCACACTTTTCACAATCACTTGGAAAATTAATTAGTATTCTAAATAAAAATTGATTTATATATGTAATATTATTTATCATATATATATTAAAATGTTAAGCATACTTAAAGCTGACATAGTAGGTTATTATTCATTTAAACCAGATTTTGAAATTAAAAATTATTCTAATAAAGAAATTGATAAATCAAAGTATGAATGTGTTATATGCAAAAGAAGTATTTATGAACCTAGCTATGAACATATAACAGATATAAGTAAATTACAAGAAGAACCACAGCTTATAATTGGTAAATGTGGGCATATTTATCATAATGACTGTTTGACAAAATGGTTATCTTCGGGAAATAAAACATGTCCTATTGATAAAGTAGAATGGCAAACATATCGGGTTGCTGATAGTATGACAAAATTAGTTTTAGAAAGTTCAAAAGTAAATAAAAAAAATACTATTCCTAATAATTTAAAAAGAGAAATGAGAAAGAAAAAAATAATAGATTTATAAATTATTTTGAAAGTAATTTTTTTGTATTAAAAGATGGTAAAATAGAACAACCGAGAAGAAATAATTTTATATGTAATTTATTATCAATTTTAAAAGATTTATTAATATCATAATCATTACAAGACATATTATGATATATTTTTTTAATTATTTCTTCACAAATAGTGTTTCTTAAATACCATAATTTAAATAAACTATTATTAGTGTCAAAAATTGGATTATCATAAAATTGTAATAATTTTTTTATAAGTTGTTCAGTATATTCTATATCATATTTTTTTTTTATATAATTAAAAATATCTTCTTTAACATCATCTTGAATAAAAGGGGCATCAATAACATTATAAGCATATAAATCTATATTATGTTCATTAGAACAATACATATGATTAATTTTATATTTAAAGTAATTCAATGTAATTTTATAATCTAAACCAAGCTTATTATTAACTTTATTTCTCAGATTATAGATCAGCTCAATAAAATTATCTTTATTAGAATAATTATTATTATTATTTAAATCAGTATCATCTTGATTACTATATTCTATATAAGAATCTCTACATAATTTACATGGTAATAAATTTTTTAATAATAACATAAAATTTTTTACTGTTCTTATAAAATTACTATCTGGATTTTCTGGATAGGATGCACATATACTAAAAATAGTTTTCCAATAATGTGGTCCCCAGAAATATGGTTTTATATTATTCATAATTAATAATATACATTCATATAATAATTTTATTATTTATATAAATTTTTATCTCTAATTGGTAGATTAATTTATGGATTTCATATATTTATACTTTTGAATCAAAATAATATAGCCATAGTCGAACAAATATTTATATAATATAGAGATAGACTACTTCAAATATAATTTTATAAATATATATTAAATTTTTTCATAATAATATTTTCCAACATCATTTAAATTTTTTAAAGTTCTTAGCCATACTTCACTATAGGTACAGATTGTATATTTTATGTCCCATTTTTTGGCAAATAAAATTAATTCTTTAGATACTTCTGGTTGTCTGAAATTTTGTAATGTAGGAAATAAATGATGAACAGATTGACAATTTAAATAACCCATAAACCAACAAACTAACCAACTATCAGGACTTATATCTATAGTATGTTCTAAACTATATTCAACCCAGTTTTTATCTGTATTTTCATCAATAATATCTGTTGATGAATGTGATAGAGTAAAATGACCAAATAAGTAAAGTGATATTAACCACATCATGCAATGATATAATATCATAGATTGTGTAAATGTATAATTGCCTAACTGCATAAACATAACTATTTTACCTACATATGAAAAAATAGCAATAATCATTTGTGTATAATTTTTGTCACGGCACATTTGTCGTGGATGATCTACATATTTTAAAAATAAAAATACAAAAAACATTCCATATAAATAATAATTATAAACTTGCAATTTTAACCAATATCTGTTATTAATTACAAATTTATTTTTTTCTACTGCTCCTATAAAATATGCTATAATGCTATCTGTATCTAAATCATTATGTATTTTTTGTGTGCAAGCATGATGTTTATAATGTATTAAATTCCAACTATTATAATGCATGGATACTCCTAATCCAATAGATAGAGATTGAATAAACTTATCTACCTTTATATTTCCTGTTAAACTATTATGACCAGCTTCATGATTTAACCATCCACATTTACCATAGGCAATTGTAAAAGACAATAAAGAAAAAAATATATTTCTTGATATTAAATAAACTCCTAATCCAAAAAATAATAATATATCTAATATAAATAATGCCAGCATCCAATAATTAGGTTTATAAAAACCTCTATCCAATAAACTTTGTCTAAATTTATTAAAATCTTCTAACATTAGTTTATTTTTATTATCTTTATAATTTTTAACATTATCATCATTAATTATTGATAAATTATTTAATATAATATTAGCCTTAGAAGATCTTTGATGGAAAGCATTAAAAACATCTGTAGCATCTTTATTTAAATAATAAGATATAACATCTCCACCAGGATGATTAAAATTTGTTATATCATATTTATTATTATTAATTATAATAAATTTACTCATAATAATTATTATATTATATTAATATTTATATTAAAATTTAAATTTATATTATTATTATAAAAATATGGAAGAATTTATTAATCTAGATGATTATATAAATGATACTACAACTCAAAAAAAATTATATCAAATTCAACTTTTAAATAATAATTACATAATAAAACATGTTGGTAATAGTAATACTAATCCTCCAGATATGATAATAAAAGAAAATTTTGGTGTTGATAATTCATTCAATATTTATTCTTCCCTGTATCTTGAAGATGAATTACTAGATTATAAAGATAAAATTATACCTCTTATAAAAATTACTAATAGTAAATCAAATGATATATACTCTTTATGCATAAAATATAAAGATTATATAAATGAAAATAATACCTATGAATTATTTTTTGTATATAATGTTGGTGATAAAGTTATATGTGATCCTATTAACGAAGAAGATAAAAAAAATATTAATCCAGATAATATTATTGAGAAATTATTTGAATTTGTAATAGATACTGGAATAATATTATTTTAATTATTTATTATAATATATATATATATGTCTTTTTTTAGTGGATTTAGATATTCTCTATCAATAAGAGATAATAAATTAAATTATTCTCCACCTGGAGAAAGTGAAAAATTAGGAACATTTACACTTATTTTTACATCTATTTTAAGTATTTTTTCTTTAATAGATGAATATGATTCATATTATAAACGTCGTAAAATTAATAAAAATATAATATATAATATAGATAAAATACTAATAGGTTTTATTATTTTAGCTATATTACTAATAACTATGTATTACATAATTAGAGAGTCGATAATAGATAAGACAAAAGAAAATTCTGATATAACTATAAATATTGTATATTTCTCATTATCAATATTATTATTTATTGTTTATCTTATATATGTATTTAAAATAAAAAAATGATATTATTTATATATAGTTATATATATATAATGAATTTAAATACTATAAATGTATATACAGATGGTTCTTTAATAAGAAAAGGTAATTTAGTTTTATGTGGTTATGGTATATATTTTCCAGGTGGAGAACATAAATCATTATCAAAAGAATATACACATGAACCAATTACAAATAACAGAGCAGAATTATATGCTATTTTAAAAACAATTCATATTTGTGTTAAATTAAATAAAAATAATAATAACACCTTAAAAGTTCTAAACATATATTCTGATTCTGAATATTCAATTAAAACATTTAATATATGGTTACCTAATTGGAAAAAAACAAATAAAGAATATCTAAATAAAGATATAATTGACTCGATAGACTATTATATAGAAAATGTATCATTTAAAATTAATTTTATTCATGTAAGAGCACATACAGGTGCTCGAGATATTCATAGTATAAATAATAATATTGTAGATAAATTAGCAAGAGCAGGTGCCTTAAAATTAATAAAAAATTGAGTTATTTATAAAATTATAAACGTTTATAACATTATTTATTGAATTAGGAATATAATCAATATTAATATCAATAACTTTATAATAATTTAAAGTCCATAATAAATTATTATAATAGGTAATAAATCTTTTATCATCAATAGTATTATTATTAAATTTTATATTTTTGGTTATTATATAATAGGTAATAAACATAATTAAATTATTAATTTTTATTTTATTTTTTCTTATAATTTTTTTGTTTGTATGTAATTTATATTTTTGATATGAATTTATTAGAATATTATAATCTATATGGCTAGCACTAGGTAAAAAATCATTTCCTAATAGTAATAGTATTAAAATATAATCTTTTTCAAAATTATAATATTTTATAACAATTTTATTAATATCAACAAATAATAAAGGCCTTAAACTAAAAATAATATCAATTTCGATATTATTTTTTAAAATTAATGAATAAGATATTAATATCATATCTGTATCTTTGCTTAATAAACAATAACTTTTATCTTTGTTACTATTAATTAATTCTAAAATTTTTATATCTGCTTCTCCATCTACATAATCATCATTAACAAATATTTCAAATTTTTTTTTATTAATTTTTTTTATTTGCTCTAAACTTTGAATTAAAGCTGATTTAAAATCACTAATTATTTTACTTTTTGGTTTTATTTCTTGTTTATCAAAATCATCAGATTGTTTTAAATATTTTATTCTATTTTCTATAGTTAGTTGTTTTGGATTTATTACAAATTTTTTATCATATTTTCCATCAAATACTAAAAATATTTTATTTTTTATATTAATAAGGCTTAATAAATTATTAATAAAATTATATATCTTTTTATCAAATTCTATTTGATTAGTGCATTTGTATATTAGATAATATATCAAATAATTACAATCAATTAATAAATTATCATATATTCTCTCCTTTGTTTTAATATCTTCAAGAGTTAAACTTTTTGAATAATTCTTAATACCCATTTTTATATTTTTATTATTATTATTTAATAATTTCAATATTTTTATATATTAAAATTTTAATTAATGATAATCATACTTTCTTCTAAAAAATATTTAAATTCTGTTTCATTAATTTTTTCTTCATATTTTTTTTCAATAATTTTTTTTTTTATTAAACTATTATTAATATTATTAATTTTTTCTTTAAAGACATCATATAAATTAGAAAAAATAAAACTTAGATAAAAATTAATAAATAGATTTAGTAAATTATAATTATTAATAATATTTGATATATATAATATTAAAAACAATAACTTATGAATTTTTGTATTAATTAAATTTATAATTATTAAACTACCAATATTATTATAATTTTTATAGAAATCATCTACTAGTAAATAATTATTAATAATTATCCAAGTTGTATATTTTAACATATAAAATAATTTTATTCTATTAAAATGTATATCAATTAAAATATATTTTTTTTTTAATAAATTATTTAAAAATGATATTGTTAAGTTATTGATAAAAATGGGATAACCAAATATTGTTATAAAAGATGTTAATATTGAATTATTATAAATAAAAGTTATAATTAAAGATATAATAGTGTTTATAATTTTATTATAATTAGGTTTTAAACTTTTATATCTATAAATTTCAATAAGTGCATTAATAGGTGGTATAAAATATAAAGATATAAAATTTCCAATAGACCAATAACTAAAAAATATAATTAATTTAAATTCTAATTTTTTTTTTATAGATATATTCTGTGTATCATAATTAATATAAATTGTTTTCAAACTATTTGTTATTTTTGCTGATGTAATAATACTCCAATCATTATTTATAATCATTAATCTAATATTTTTTTGAGCTTCTATTAAATTTAATTTAGTGGAAACTTCTTCTCCAGATTTATAATTATATAGTTTTTTTACAAAATTATAAGATACATTACTCATATTTATTTTTAAATGATTGATTATTGTTATAATTAAAATATTTTTTAACATACTTATTATAACATCAGTTAAATTATCTATATGTTCCCATATTGGCATTATTTTATTATAAGATAACACTAAAGAAGGTGTTCCTGTTATAAAAGAATTATTTTCTATAAATTTTGATATTTGTTTTGAAAAAAATTTTTTTAAAAAAATATTTCTTTTTGAAATTATAAAATTAAAAAATATTTTTCCATTTTCAGTTTTACTGTAAATATAATTTATTGTTGGTGGTAATAATAAAATATAAAATATATAATAGGAATATATTTCTTTAAAAAATAAAGCAATATTTATCAAATAATATACCAAATTTAAAATAAAATAATATTGATATCTTGTTAATGTATCTATAATATATATTTCATTTATACTAATTAATATCTGATTTTCAGTTAGATCTTTATTAAAATATTTATATAAAAAGTATAACCCAGAATAAATACCATCACATGTAATTCCTAAAATTAGAATATCTTTAAATGAATTTATAAGTATTGGTATTCCCAATAAAAAATAAATTAAAAAAATATACCATTTCATTATCTTATAATATAAAAATATTTTTTATATATAGAGGATAAAAAATAATTTTAATTATTAAATCATTTTTTTAGTTATTATATATATTATTAATAATTTATGGATAAAGTATATTTAACAAATATTTTTATAATAGATTGGGATGACACATTATTTCCTACAAATTGGGTTTCAAAAAATCAAATAGATATAACTAATATAGATTCATATAATAAATATAAGCTATTCTTTATTGAATTAGATAATATACTATCGAATGTTATAAATACTTTAAATAAATTAGGAAATATATTTATTGTTTCTAATGCCAGTTTAACATGGATTAAAAATTGTTTAGCAATATTACCTTATACAAATAAATTAGTAAATTCTTTTGGTATAAATGTAATATCAGCTAGAGATAATTATTTTAGTAATAATCATTCAAATAATGAAAAATCATCTATAATGGAATGGAAAATAACATGTTTTCAGGATATTTTGATAAATATTTTAAATAATATAGTTGATAAATTTAATGAAAAAAATTATTTAAATATTATTTCAATTGGTGATGCGATATATGAATACATAGCCTTAATATATTTAAATAGTTTTTTTCAAAAAAATGAATTAAATATTAATTATTTTTTAAAAAATATTAAATTTATAGAAAAACCTGAATTTAATACTATTATAGAACAATTAATAGTATTAAAAAAAAATATACAGACCATAGTTAATAAATTACAGTTTGTAGATTTAAATTTAGTTCTTAATTAGATTTGTATTGATATAAAAATTGATTAAATATTATAATATATATTATAATATTTAAAATGAATATATATAACGAAAATGAAAAAGATACTGCTCCGGTTATACAACCAATAAAGAAACCTGTTATTATTAATTCAAATAGTAAAATTATTTCATCTAAATCATTAACCTCAAAAAAATGGACATTAATTGAAAAACCATTATCTGAGGCAGATTTAAAAAGGAATAAAATAATAAATGATTTGGGTGAAAAGAGTATTATTATGAATATTGAATTAGTTAATTGTAGTGGTTTATTAACTGTTGGCGATATAAATTATTTAAAAATAAGAGAAGAAGTAAAAAATTTATTAGAATTGCCTATTTTAAAAGTAGAACCAAATAAAGAAGAAAAAAAGTTAAATAAAGCAACAAAATTAAAATTAGAAAATTGTAACATTAATCTAAAAAATAAGATTGATATACTAAAAAATGTATTAAAAGATGATAATATTCATGATAAATTATATGAAGATTTGATGATAAATTTTAATTATATTGAAATGAGAATATTAGTTTTAATGAAATTAATTGATTTAATTATAAAAAAAAAGACTTGTAACCTATTTGGTAAAAATATAAAAGAAATTTCATCTGAAGAACAAAATGATAATAAAGAAGAATTATTATTAGCAAGTAAAAAAATATTACATAATATTAAAATATACAAAACAGATAATTTTTTCAAAAAAATATGTAATATTCCAGAAGTAGAAATAGTCCTTTCACAAACATTAATTGATGATTTTAAATATAAAATTGATCAATTAGGTTCTCAAATTGATTTAAAATTATATGAAATAGCAAATAAAAGACCAAAACTAATTTTTGACACTAAATACGATATAACAATACCAGAAATGAAATTAAAACCGCATGATACACAATTAGAACTTATCAATATTATTAAAAATAATATCAATAATGGTTTCTTAATTTTCTACAAAACCCTTCCGGGTTTGGGTAAAACCTCTATGATTCTAAGTATTTGTTCATTCATAAAGAAAAGCAATGAATTATCTAAAAAAAAGGTTATATTTTGTTGTTCTGATATTTTAGAATCAGTTAGAGTTCAAGTATTACGAGTAATGTTTAATTTTGGTATTAAATTTGGTATTGGTATAAGTACTGATGAATCAAGATATACTATTAAGAATTCTTGGAATTGTAAAAATGACGATGATAGAGAATTAATTGTTTGTGATTATTTATCTACATATTTAATATTAAAAGAGGCAAAAAATGATTATTTATTATTTTTTGATGAACCTACAGTTTTAACTGATGTAAGTTCTGATACAGTTATAATAAAAACTTTATCTAAAATTCTTTATTATTTACCAAAATGCACAATTTTATCATCAGCTACTCTACCATTATTAGATGAGTTTAGTGATATAATTAATAGATTTAAGAATAATTATCCAGAAAGTGTAATTAATGAAATAACATCAAATAAAATTTTAGTAGGATGTTCTATTAAAGATTTTGATAATAATATTATAGTGCCACATAATTATTGTAATAATAGTAAAGAATTACAATTATTATTAATAAAAATAAAGAAATATCCATTATTAGGTAAATTTTATACTTTACCATATTTAATGAATTTAAATGAATTTATGAAAAATTATAATCAAAATATTAATTTAGAATCAATTGAATCATTTGATCAGGAGAGTATTTTAGAGAATATTTTATTATTATTAGAAAGAGTTGTAAATAATGATGCTATTGATTTTAATAGTTTCAAGTCTATACAAATTAATGATATAAATGAAAATAAATATAATGATAATAAATATGATAATACACTTAATAAAGTTGATTATAGTAAGCTACTTACAACTCATGCTTTTAAATATCTTGGTTGTTGTTTGATTGCTACATTAAATCCCCTAGAATTTATTAGAAAGCATTTTTATGAAATGATTGATAAATTAAAAAATAAGATAAATATTAAAAATATTAATCATGTTTATGATAAATATATTAAGGATGATAAAAATTTAAAAGAACAAATTGAAGCTATTCAAAGTAAATATACCTCTGAAAATATTATTGAAGAAAAAATTAATTCTTTATTAAATAATAAACCAAAAATTAATTTCCCATTAGCTTTACAGATTAATACTCACGAACATATTAAAAACTTTGCAAAGTACGTTCAGTCTTATGATGATTCGTTATTAAAAAATGTTATAACACCTGAATCATTTGATATCTCTACTTATACTATTGAAGAACAAGTAAATTTCTTATTGTATATGGGTATTGGTATATATTGTAAAAATCTTCCTTCAGATTATACTGATTTAGTTTTAGAAATGTTATCTGAAAGACAATTAGCATTTATAATCACAGATGAATCATTTTGTTATGGTGCTAATTACCAAATATCTAATGTAATTATTAATGATGATTTAGCTGATAATCATAGTATAAATACTATATTACAATTAATTGGTAGGACATCAAGAATTGGTAAATCATGGGCTGGTAAAGTATATCTTGATACAAACACTAAGAAAAGATTAACAGAGTTTTTTGATGCTCCTAATATAGATTGTTCCAATGAGGGTAAAAATATTACTACAGCTTTTAATTCAATCATACAAGAAATAGAACTAGAAATTAAGAAAGAAAAAGATTTGTTAGAAAAGAAAGAAAGAGAAAGAGAATTATATCTTGAAAAAAAGAAAGCTGAAGAAATTAAAAAGAAAGCAGAATTAGAAGAGTTAGAATCTAAAAAGAATCAAGAACAAACTTCCAAAATTAATGAAGAAAAGAACTTTTGGACTAGTATTAGAAGTAATAGAGTTGTTGAAAAATCTAATATAGTTATTAATGAAGAAAATATTGTTGAAAAATCAACTGAAAATAAAGATACTAATGAAGATATAACTATCAGTTGGGGTAATTTACGAGGTGCTAGAAATACATCAGCAACAACTACTACCACAAATTTATATGTGCCAAAAGAAAGATCTAGAAATACTAATTTAGATATGGTTAATAATACTAATTCAGATTTTAAAGATATTAGAGGGACTAATAAAAATAATACTAAAAAAGATAATACTGATAAGAATAGTTTTGAAGAAATTAAAAACTATTTTAAAAAAAAATAAATTTTTATAATCTATTTAAGAGATAAAAATTATAGATTATTATATTATAAAATGAATATGTATTCCTATTATAAAAATCCGTCTCCATATTATATACATCAAAATGCTCTACATTTGTCACGTAATGAAATAAATCGTTTATATATGATGACTCATCAATTATATACACATAATAGTCATAATAATTTATATAATGAAACGTTACTAACTAATAGTGCTATGGCTGTGTATAACCGCTCATTTTTATAATATATTCATGAAAATTTATTTACAAATTTATAATATATTAATTTTTTTGTAATTCAAAATTTTCTATAAAAGCTTTATATCTAGGTAAATCTGAAGAATCATCTCCATATTGTCCCCATGCATCTGAATGCATAAACAAATATTCCAAAACATTTTTATTATTTCTTACATACCACATGCAACCCATACCTGCATATAGTTCTACATAATGATTTAATTTTATATCATACTTTTTTATATCCTCTTGCATAATTGAACCAAAATTATTTGGATCATCTGTAATATTAGCTCCATTTTTAGGACAGTTCTTAATATGATTTTTTATACCAAAACTACCACAGTAATGACAAATATGGCCTTCTGTAGTATGTTTATCTTTATGTTTACATCCACCTATCTTACATTTTTTATCTTTTGGAACTTTGTCTAAATAATAAAATCCTAAATGTCTAAGTGCGCTCGCATCATCGCATTCTTTTTTCCCATGACCATAATTATTACACTTACCACATTTATGAAAACTAGTAACATGAAAATCAGCATATCTACATCCATTAACTTGGCATAACACCATTTTAGTATAAATTTATATATAATTATTTTTCTATATTCTTTTTTTTTATAATTTTATGGTAGTTAAAATTATAATAATTTTTTTAGTATATTAATTATATAAAATAATAATTATGGATAATGAAAAAATTCGTTTAGAAATCAGAGAATTATACGAAAATGATAATATTAATTATGAATTTTCAAGATTTATATTAGCTTTAGATAACTTAATAAATTCAGATGATTGGTTTAGAATAGCAGGAATTCATGGATCCATCTTTTTAAAAGATGATAGTGATATTTTATGTCCAAGAGATCCTGAGATAATAGCTCAATTAATGAAAAATGATGAACCAACATATTGTTGTCATAATGATGATAGATTTTTAATATGGCATAGAGTATATTTGTATGAATTTGAATTATTATTACGAAAATATGATGTTTATAAAAATAAAAAAAATCCTATTATGTTGCCATATTTAAATTGGCTAGTAATTGATGAAAAAATATTTTTTGTTAATGAAAAAAATATAACCGTTTATTTAGAAAATAGAGAACCAATAACTATACATAATCCACTATTTTCAGGAAGATTATATGATGAAGATGATAAGGATGGTTATACTAATAATACAAATAGACAAACTGTTAGAAATGGTAAGTTATTAAAAGATTATGATTGTGTTCGCACAAAATCAGAGAGAAAAGATATTATAAAAGCATTAAATTTTCCAAACTATGAATTAGTTTCTTCTAATTTTATGACTGATAAAAAAAGAGATTATACAAATTTTCTTATAGGTAAAAATTCATTGGAAGTAGTTCATAATCATATTCATGTTAAAATTGGTGGTTTATTTGGCACAATGACTAATGTATTAGCTGCTCCTTTTGATCCTATTTTTTGGTTACATCATTGTTTTATAGAAAAATTATTTTATACTTGGCAGGTTAAGACATCACATAATTTTGATAATAATATCGTTTTACCTGAAACTTTAGAACAAACATTACCACCTTTTTTTAATAGAGGTATTGATGAATATGGTTGGAGAAATAATACTAATAATTTTACAACAGTTAGAGAATGGTTTGATTATACAAATATTCCTTATTCTTATAATGTTGAAGATTTATTGATTCTATCAAAACCACTTAAAAGTATTGAAGATGATAACAATTTTTTTAGAACATACGGATTAGATGATTTATTTGATGAAGAAGATTATAAAATTGTATTAGAAAATGCTCCCGTACCACAAAATCCCTGTATTATTAGTCTATATTTATTTAATAAAGATAGTGAAATAATTAATGATTTAGTATATGAAAAAAAATATAGAGCAGCAAGATATTATTGGTTTGGTTTAAATAGAAAGAAAGTTGAATGTATAAGATGTAATCAATCAACCTTAAATATGATATTTGATATAACTGAATGGGTTAAAAATAATGATATAAATCCAGAACATATTCAAAATTATATTATAAAACTTAAAAGTGATGATAGTAATATTTCACATCAAGATGAATTAATAGGATTAGGAAAATTTACTTATATTATAGAATAATTATATTTTTAATTTTTGTAATAACTTGTAAAAAGTAATAAGTTCTTGTTGTTTTAACCAAGAATAATTTCGTAAATATAGATCTACAGATAATATTTTATCTTTATATTCTAAATAATTATTTCTTATAATTTTATTTAAATTATTATATTCAATTGGTTTTATTAAATATAATTTGTAGATAATAACATTTTTTTTTGAAGATGGTAAGCCTGCATGTGATTTATATCTTACACCTCTACCTATTATTTGTTCTATTGAATTTTCATTCCAAGCTGGTTCTAAAATAATAATGTAAGATGTATTTTTTAAATCAAGACCTTCTGAACCCGCTTTAGATATAAATAAAATTGTTATTTCATTTGAATTATATGCATCAACTGCTTCCTGTCTTTTACTAATTGATAAATCACCTGTTATATGTGCATATTTAACATTGTATTTATCTAAAGCTTTCATAATAGGTTTTATACCCATATTAATAAAATGACTAAATATTACAAATTTTGAACGTATATTTTCAACTATTTTATTCTTAATCCAATCTATTTTAGGTGATTTTTTTTCAATTATATTACTAGCTCTCCTAACCCCATTATAAAACACATTTATATTTTTACCAGAAAAATCTGGTATTTGTGAAACTTTACCATTTTCTATATTTTCATATGATTTTATATAATTACTATCCATTTCTAAAAATACTTCATTAATTTTTTTTGATGGAAAATTAGAATCATCATCATTATCTTTTGAATAAAAACTTAATATATTTTTTAAATAAGCTTCTAATTTTTTTTTATTTTCTTTTAATAATAATGTATTAAATTGTTCTACATTGATTGGTTTTTCACCTCTAATTAATGATACTAAATTTATAATATCATATCTATAATTAATTAATGGAGTAGCAGTTAATAATAAAACTTTACTTGCCTTTTTAATAAATTTTTCTATATATTTAAATCTTATACCATCAAGAGTTCGTAAATTATGTGCTTCATCAATTATAACTAATGAATTTTGACTATTTAAGTTTTCATTATTTTCTAATAAAACTACTAAACTTTGAATAGTATAAAAAGTATAATTTTTAAAATTTATTTTATTACTATACATTTTCATTTGTTTTTTAAAATTATCTTGTAGAGATGTAGGAGTTATAACTATAACTTCATCAACTTGTTTTCTAATTAATAAACATTGTGCTGTAGCAATAGCTGTTAATGTTTTTCCTGTTCCAACTGAATGAACTATAATAGCACCTCTTTCTTTAATTAAAAAATTAGCTACATTTAATTGATGTTTCTTTAATGTTAGTTTAGTATCACTTTTAAGTGAAGAATTACAGGGATAATTTTGATAATATTTTTTTCTTACTAAAGGACATACAACTTCAGGATTATTATCTTCTATTTTAATCCCTAATTTATTTTTTAAATTTATTATTTCTTTTTTGGTTAAATTATCACAATTTTTTATATTATTTATTGGTATGTTCATTATATAAAATATGTCTTATTTTATTTTTTTTATATATATAATTAAATTTTATTATTATTTTAATTAAAATATAATTATATTATATTATGGATCAAAGTCAAATAGATAATTCTCAATCATCAAAAGTAGATTATAAATTAATAGCAGTAATAGTTATTATAATCATTTTATTATTTATAATTAAAAATAATGATAATTTAATTGAAAATATGTCTCTAGGTGTTGTGACACAAATGTATGCTCAGGATGCACAAGATACTTATTTAAAAGGTAATGTAAATCAATTAGCTAAAGGTAATTTTTTATTAAAGTGGAATCAACCAACTAGATTATCTACAGGATCTTATTTTTATAATACAGGGCCAAATAGAGGAGCTTTATTAAAAAATCTATGTTATAAATGTAAAAAAGGAAAATGTAACTGTAAAAATGGACCTGTATATTATCCTATGGGATATCCAGGAGATTATTTTGAATTTCCAACACCTGATATTAATTATCCTTTACCGTATATAGTATCAAATGGTGGTTTTGTAAGAGAAGGTTTTGATATGAAAGAAGATTTTGATACGAATACTGATAAAAAATCTGTTGCCAAATTAAAATTATTTTATGCTGTTTGGTGTAGTCATTGTACAAAATTTAAACCTATTTTTGATGATGAGTTAAAAAAAAAAATTTTAGATAAAAAAATTCCTGTAGAATTAGAAGCTATTGATAGTGATGATAATCCTAATGAAGCTAGGAAATATAATATAGAAAGTTTTCCAACCTTAATTTTAGAAATTAAAGATAAACGTATTAAATATAAAGGAGAACACACCGTAGAAAAAATTTTAGAATTTATCAAAAAGGAAATAAATATATAAAATATATAATATATATATGAATAATAAAATTGAAATTATTCAAACATTATTAGAAAAAATAGATACATCTTTAATAAATTTAAAAATAATAAAAAAAAATATTAAATTTTTAATGAATGAGTATAGAGAAATAAAAAAATTTTATTTACAATTTTCTAGTTTAAAATTACAAGTAATAGATATTCCTAAGGATAGCGACTTATATAATCAAACACTATCAATTATTAAAAATAGTTATCTTAGTTCATTTAATTATATTAATACTAAAGTTAATGATATAATTTCTTTAAAATTATTAAAATATTCTAATTTTTCTTATTATTATGTTCAATTAGATAATATATCTCCTGAAAAAGATTTAGCTATTTTTAAAAATTTATTCTTAGAAGCATTAACACTTATAAATTATTATAAAAAAAATACTAAAAATATTGTTGTTATATGGATTCCTATTAGAAGAAATAGAGATTTTAATTTTTCAACAATAAATAAAGAAAATATAAATATTTCTGTTAATAATTTTAATGCTTTTACAGCTAGTGGTGTAACCTTTAATCATAATCCTAGAATATCTATTTTAACTAGATATGAGGAAATAAATAAATTAATGTATCATGAATTAATTCATAATTTTGGTATAGATGGTTCTATTTATCATAATGAATTAAAAAAAGATGGTATATTAGAGAATTATATTAAAATTAAATCAAATAATAGTTATAATTACGAATATAGTTTATATGAAAGTTATACTGAATTAATATCTTCTTATTTAAATATAATATTTATAACACTTAAACAAAATACACCAGATGAAAACTTAAAATATATATTGATGTCTAAAATAATTATAGAAATTCTCTATTCATATAATACATTATCAAATATAATAAAATTAAATAATTTTACAAATTATGATGCATTTATAAAAAATAAATCATTTTGTGGTGATATTTGTTTTTATGAATACTATTTTCTAAAAGCTTTATCATACAATAATCTAATATTAGAAAAACCTATTAGTAAAAATGATTTCTTAACATATTATTATAAAATTATAAAAATTAATGATGATAATTTATTAAAAGAAATTTTTAATAAATCAATAAAACAAAATAATTTTAGTTATATTTTCTTTAATTAAACTAATTTGAAACAGCAAAATAGTTTAATAATTCTTTCTCTTTTTGATAATTTTCTATCATATAATTAATTATCTTTTCTAAATATTTTTTTTCATCTTTATATAAATTACATATTTGTATTATTCTAGCCGGTGACCATACTTTTCTATCTTCATATATTGATAATCTTGTTAATAATCTTTTATATCTTTCATCAGTTATTTTAATACTATAAAAATGTTCAATGATTTCTATAATTATATTAATTGTACAGTTATCTAATAATATATGTGAATCAAATCTACCTGGTCTTATCAACGCTTTATCTAATAATTCATATCTATTTGTTGTCATTATTATTATTCTACCATCTGCTTCTACTAAACCATCAATCAAATTTAATAATGTATCCAAATTATATTCTGGCTCAGCATTTTTTTCTATTATTTTATTTAAGGTTTTTAATTCTTCAGGTGGTATATTATTAATAACATTTATCAAATTTTTATTTTTATTATCATTCTCATTTCTATTACCAACTATACTTAACATACAATCTATATCTTCAAATACATAAATTCTTTTATTTAATGGTATTTCTCTATTATTTAACTTTTTATCATTAAATACTAGTTTCAATTCATTACTTGTTTTAATTTTACTTAAAGGTATATCTATTATGTGTCTATCACAATGTTTAGCCATTGCTTTTATACAAGATGTTTTACCTGTTCCTGGTGGTCCGTGTAATATAATACCTAGAGAATGAGGTAAGCCCTTATCTTTGTACCATTTTTCGTTATTTATAAATAAATTTAAATTACTAATTAATTTCTTCTTTTCTTCAAAGAAAATATTTTTAAAATCTTTATTAGAAACAAAATTATATTCATCGTAAATTATATTATTATTCATTTGATTAACATTATTAAATTTAAAATAATATTGAATATTATTTTTTTCTTGATGATTATCACCATATAATTTCCTCATACATCTGTTAATAAATTTATGTAAAGCATGAATTTTATATTTGTATGAATAAATTAATATTTTATAAGTTATATTTATATTTGCTCCACTTGAATTATTTTTAATTTCACTATCTATAAAAATATTATCTCTTATATTTATTTCAGTATTATCATCTAATAATGTTAATTTACCATTTGAATCTGATGTAAATTTAACTCTACATATATTTTTTAATTTTATATAATTAACTATTGATAAATATTGTTGATATATAACATCTTTACTTATTGAATTCATATTTATATTATTTAAAATAAATGTTAAATTAATTTGTGATTTTTTATCTTTTGTAAAATAATAATTAATTATATTTATATTTGATAATACTAATTTAATCATCGTTAAAAAAGTCATTATTAATAATGATTCAATATTAAATACTTTACCTATTATTGTTCTCCAATCTATACTATAAAATATTAATTTTATAAATGTTTCTTTATTTAATGGCAAATTATAAAAATTATGCATGGGATTATATAAAAAACTTGTTATTGGATTATTAATATCTTGCTCTGTCATAATTAAAATTTAATTATATATTTTTTTTGTTATGACAGTCATATTTTATATATTAGTAAAAATTGATTATATATTTAAATATTATAATTTATATTATATTAATGACACAGGTTGATATTGAGGATATTATAAAGCCTTATGGTATAATTAATTTTGATGAAAATAACGTCTATAATTTTTTGGATAAATATTATCTAACAAATTTAGATTCGTTAAATATTAAAAATGAATTTATAAAATATCAAACTACAATAAAAACTAAAATTATTAAATCAGATTATTTATTATACTTTTATTTATTGGCCAGAAATAATGGTAGATACAATTTTTCAGATATAGCCCTTGAAAAAAATCTAAAAGTTAATAGTGGTCTTTCTGTTATTGTTTCTACTATCTTTACAAGTGGTTATCCTTCTTATACTGTATTTGATAAAATTACTAATACTGAAAAAATTATTTATGATTTTCCTAATCATACACATTCTGGATCTACAGATCCCAAAAAAAATTCAGGTGCTTTTAGTTGTGGTAATAATTGTTATTATTGTCCTAATGTTCCTGATCAACCTCGTTCTTATTTTCCTGGAGAACCTGGTGTTGATAGAGCTATTCAAAATGATTATAATGCTATAAAACAATGTCGTGCTAGAGCAACCCAATATATTCAAAAAGGATTACCAATTGATAAATTTGAAATTATAACTAAAGGTGGAACTTGGGATTGGTATTCTGAAAATTATAGAAGACAATTTATAAGAGATATTTATTATGCTCATAATACTATGATAGATTATATTTTTGGTAAAGAAATTAGAAAACCATTTTCTTTAGCTGAAGAAATTTATATTAATGAATCAGCATCTTGTCGTATTATTGGTATTACTGTTGAAACAAGACCAGACCATGTAAATTTTAAAACAATACAGTTTCTAAGAGAAATTGGTGTCACTCGTGTTGAATTAGGTATTCAACATTTAGATGATAATATATTAAGATATGTTAATAGAGGTTGTTATAAAAAACATTCTATTAGAGCTATTAAAATTCTAAAAGATGCAGGATTTAAAGTTGATGCCCATTTAATGCTTGATTTACCTGCACCGCCTGGTTATGAAAATAAAATGCCACAAATTGATAAAGCTATGTTAAAAGAATTTAATTCTGACCAATTTTTCAAAGTTGATCAAATTAAAATTTACCCTTGTATGGTTATGCCTTATACTGAAATTGAAAAATGGTATAAAGATGGAAAATATAAACCATATGGAGAAGATAAAATTATGACAGTTGAAGAAAAAATAAAATTTAAAAAATTATCAAAAGAAGAACAAATTGAAATAAAAAAACAAAATCCTCTTTACAAAAATATTTTTGAATTTTGTCAAAATATAGATCCATCAGTTAGAATAAATAGAGTTATTAGAGATTTACCAACAACTCAAGTTTGTGGTGGAACTAAAAGATCAGGTATGAGAGGTGAAATTGATAGAGATTTTGACTATTTAGGATTGGTTTCAAATGATATTCGTTTTAGAGAAGCAGGTAACTATAGAAATATTAGCAGTTCTGCTATACAAGTGCCAGAATTAATGATTAGACAATTCTATGCATCTGATGCTATTGAATACTTTCTAAGTTTTGAAACAAAAACTAAAAATCCTATTCTTTATTCTTTTCTAAGATTAAGATTATCTTCTAATGCTGGTAGAACTGATACAGGAAAAATTATCTTTCCTGAACTTTTTAGTTGTGCTCTAATTCGTGAATTACATACTTATGGTAAAGTAGTTCCTTGTTCTAATAACGAACATCTTTATACTGATAATAAAATTCTATTATCTCAAAATAATCAAGTCCAACATAAAGGGTATGGAAAACAATTACTTAAAAAAGCAGAAGAAATTGCTTTCGATAATAATTTTAAAAAAATAGCTGTTATAGCAGGAGTAGGTGTAAGAGAATATTATAGAAAACATGGTTATATTTATGATACTAAAGAAGGATCATATCAATTCAAACTTCTAGATAAAGAGAAATTTGATTATAGAAAAAAATTTAATTTATATGATGATAATATTACTTTTAGCTTTACTATGTTTATTGTTCTAGGATTTATTGGAGCTTTTGGCTTTATTGTATTTATTAGTAATTATATTGCATATGGATTTGGAACATTGCGTATTTAGAACATTCCTTATTTAGAATACGCAACGTTTAATAAATAAAAATTATATTCTATTTTCTGTTTTCTAATTTTTTTATTTTATATTTATTCTTAATTTTTAATTTTTTTATGGCCAATTCTTCCATTCTTTCTATATTTCTATTATTTTCAGACTCCATTTTATGTTCATGCTCTAATTTATATTTTGTTAATTTAATTATTAATTTTACTTTCTCTTTATTTGGTAAATCATCCATCAAATTATTCACTGTATTTTCTATTTCATCAGATTCTTCATCTGAATCTTCATCAGATACATCAGATTTTTCCTCCGTATCAGAATCTGAATTTAATGATTCATTTGATTTTTCAGATTCTGTTGATTCTATTTCTGAATCATCTGTTTCTGATGATTTATCTTGTTCTGTTATTAATATATTTTTTGGATTAACATTTTTAAATTCTTCTATAATATTTTCTTGATTCAACACTAAATTTTCTTCTTCTTTATCTTCTGAATTAATCTCAGGATAACTTTCAAAATTAGTTAATTCAGTAATTAATTTTTGGGTTAATAATTTTTTTAAATCAACATTGTATTTTATTGATGGTAATATTGATAAAATTTTATTTATTTTAATCTTTTTTTTATTCCGAATTTTATTCGGTTTTAAATCTATAAATGTATTTATTGCTTTTAACTTTGATTCAATTATAAATCTTTTAGTTTCAATAGGTAATCTATTATTTCCTACAATAGAAAGTAAATCTGTACGAACTGTGCTTATATCCGACATTATAGTATGAATTTATAATATTATTATTGTTTTTCAGTTTTTTTAGTTAATTCTAAAATATTATTTTTTTTTTCTAATATTTTTTTTATTTCTTCCAATTCACTTCCTAAATTTTCTTTGCTATAAATGTTAGGTTTTGCTTTACATTTTTCTTTTCCCTTAATAAATTCTTTTAATAATCCATTAATCTCATCAAGTTCTTTAATTTTATTTTTTTCTATATTCAAAACATTCAAATTTGTTTTAAATTTTGTATATTTTTGAAAAATTTTATGATCAGCATTAAAGCAAAATAATAAATTTCCTTCTAATTCTTTAAGTTTATTTTCTAAATCATCTACCACAACAGTTGTACCATCATATTTTATTTCTCTCTTTATTTTATTTATTTTTTCATCTATATTTATACTTTCCTCTTTGGTTGAAATTTTTTTTAATATATTAGATATTTCTATTATTCCTTTAAAAATATCTTTTTTATTATTTTCAAAACAACTAAAATTATCTAGTATATTTATAAAATTATTAATAATTTCATCATTATATTTATTTTGATTATTACAATCTATTACAAATGAATCTAATTCAGCACGAATTAAACAACCAGGTTTTACTTTTTTAATTAATTCCTTTATACTATCATAAATTATTTTAATTTCTTTTCTTGATTCTTTTTCAATTTGTAAAATTGGATTTCTTCTTTTAATGTAGTTAAGGTTTTCTATTTTTTTAGATAATTCAAAATCTTCACTCAAAATTTTAATTATGTCTCCATTTAAACTACTAGATAAAATTTTTATGTATTTAAAAATATTTTTATAACGTTCTCTAAATACATTAAAATATATTGGACAATTTACTTCTGTATTATTATGAAATAAAGTAATATCTTTTAAAACTGTCGAAAAATATTTAAATTTTATAAAATTTTTTTGATTTATGCTCTTTTTAGATAAAACATTTGTAAATAAATTATTTATTTCATTTATAAAAGTTTCTAAGAATATATAAAAATCATTTAAAAATGTAGGTAATTTGTGAAAATATAATTCAAGATTAACTAATTTAAAAAGTGAAGAAATTTTACTTATTGATGTATCAAGATTATAAGGATTGCCCTCAAAAATTTTTATAAATTCTACAAAATCATCTAATTCACTAACCAAATTTAATAATATTATACAAAAATTTATTAAATTTGGATCATATTTTCTTCCAATTATATTTTTTAAACACTCATCAATTTTATGTTTTTCAAGCGCAATATATTTTTTTTCTATAGTATCTTTATCAAATATAAAATTGTTTTCTAGTTTTTTCTCTTTAAAATAAGAAAGTTTAGTACATTTCCTTAAATCTATGTTAATATAAATCACACCTCCAATTAATTTTAAATTTTTAATCTTATATTTTTTTTTTTTAAATGAAGTAATCTTTTCAATAAAACCTTCTTTTTTTTTAATATTATCATTAAATATTTTATTAATATTTTCTAATATTATTTTTATTGGTACTTTTTTTTCATCTTTTTCTTTTTTTATATTTATATAAATATTAGAGAAGGTTTTAATATCTTTATCAGTGATATTTGAAGGTATAATAGAATCACAAAAATTTTTTAATTCATTTATAATTTTTTCTTGTTCATGTTCAGAAATATATAAATTAATTGTAGTTTTTAAAATCTCTAAATTTTCTTTTAAATGTTCAATATAATTATAATCTTTTTTTTTTGAATCTAATATTTTTTGTATTGTTGTAAGCGATTCAAATGCTTGATCTATTTTTATTTGTAATTGTTGTTGTATTTTTGGCACTGATAATGATTTTAATATAAAACCTATATTTTTTAAATTTTCAAAAATATCTTTTTTATTATCTTCAATACATTTAAAATTATCTAATAATATTGAAAAAGTATTAACTTTGATTGATAGTGTAGATTCTTCTTTTAATTTAACTATTGCAGTATAAAAATCTTTACATTTTTCATCTTTTTTTTTTCCAATTAGTACCTCTATATTTGAAAGATATTCAGGTATTTTACCACTTAAATCATTTTCATATTCTATAAATTTCTTATTTAATTCATCTTTAGAAGAATCATCTAATTTGGTCATATTATCCATAAATTTTACATTAAAATTATTATATAGTATAAGAGAATTAGCTTTATTATATGTAAAATTAAATAATTTTTCATTTAATTTAATAATATTTACATAACTTTGTCTAAATACAATAATTAACATATTTATATTTATTTCTTCAATTGATGTTTCACCTTTTAAATGTAATAAAAAATATTTATTATTTATTGTTATTAACACTATATTTTTATAAACTTCCTCTAATAATTTATTTATTTTATCAATAAAAATTGTAAAAAAATCAGTAAATTTATATAAAAAAACAAGTAAATTAAATAAATCAAACTTAAAAAAATTTGACTTTATATTATTTTCAAATAATGTATTAATTTCTATTATAAGAGGATCTAGTATTTTATTTTCTTTAAAAATATCAAAAAATTTTACTAAATCATACATGTTAGAAACTAACTCAAATAATATTTTACATATTATTTTTAAATTATCATCATTAATTTGATTTACACAATTTGTAAAATTATGTTTATTTAATTCTTCTTTTGTATAGATTTTTTTTTTTTCAAAATTTAAGTATTTAATGCAACTACATAAATCTATATCTACCATTTTTATTATAATAATATATAATAAAAAAAAATTATTTTATTATATAAGCAATAAATGGATTCTTATTATGAAAAGTACTTAAAATATAAAAATAAATTGGTGGAATGAAACAGGTAACAGTTACAGTTGTTGGTGAAAATATAACTTTATCTTTTCCAGATCATTTTTTTGTCCTCTTTCAAGAACTTTTCTTTATAATTTGTCATTATATATTCTTATATATAAAAAAAGTATATTAAAAATATAAAAATTAAGTTTTTCTTATAAATGTAATGTTAAGAAAGATTGCTTACTCGTTGTTATTGAGCAAGGGGTAGTTGACAGGCAGCTTTTCACCATAGTAAATCTTTTGATTTACAGCGAGAGCTTTAGCTTGTTCTACTTCCTTGTAGCCAGGAATGCCGTACATTGCAGCAAGTGCTTTGGCTTCTAACATGATCTTTTCTGCGTTGGCTTTGGCAGCTTCTATGATAATTGCACTGTTGATCTTTTGCTCCTCCTGTTTGGCAAGCATGTTTTGGACGAGTATTTTATTCTGCATCTCGTTGTTGCGGAACCTCATCTCATTGTCCTTGTCAGCAATGATTTGCTCAGACTCCTTCTCCGTTCTGATTCTGGCCTTTTTCTCCTCCAACACCTTTTTGAGAGTCTTTTCCTGGGCGAGTGCTAGATAATTATCATTCAGAGATTTAGGAAGTTCAGGACGTGTGAGACGAACAAAATGAATCTTGAGACCCGTCTCCTTTTTGTCATTTTCATCTTGAATGAATTTGACAAGCAGATCATCAATGGTGTCAAATTGGTCTATGGCGACTTGTTGAGCGGACATTTTGGAGCAGATGACAGTGATCTGAGCTTTGACAAGGTCTGTGACAAGATACTTGTCGTAATCCGGTCCATATTGTGAAACAACTTTGAGAACATGTTCTTTGTCTAACTGATTGCCAACTTCTATTTTGCGGATGATGACTTGGACGCCATCGTTTGTGCCACATGGAACATCTTGGACTTCGTCAGTTTGGGGACGGGTTTCAATCTCAACAATTGAAGTGGTGAGCTTGTTGTAGGCATTAAAGCCTGGATCAAGTAGAGGTGGGGTAATCTCGTTCCATACGTACTTGACGCCCACGAAACCGGTTTCGATATTACGCCAACCAATCGCATTAGCTTGAGCGCAAAAGGCAAGGAAAATTATAGCAGTAAGTGCTGAATAGCGGTATTGCATTTGAAAAATTTTTCTATATTACATTTGGTAAGAATATAAAAATTCAACTTTTTTTATTTATAAAAAAATGTTGGCCCTTAGGCTCAACTTTTTTTATAAAGTTTTTATTTATAAAAAAATGTTGGCCTTTAGGCTCAACTTTTTTTAGAAAGTTTTTATTTATAAAAAAATGTTGGCCTTTAGGCTCAACTTTTTTATTTATAAGTTTCTAATACAGTAATAAGACCTTCTAAATCATCTTCATAATCTTGAGTCAATTTAATAATAAGTGCATGACACAATGAAGAATCTCTATCGGGTAATCTTTGTTTTTGTTCTTCAGATAGTTTAATTTGTAAATTATTTTCTATAATATCAACAATATTTGATCTGCTTGCATAATCAAAAAGGATTGGATCCAATCTACCTGGTCTTTTTAATGCTGAATCTAATTTTTCTATACAATTAGTTGTAGCAATATAAATCAAACCATCATAATTACCAATACCATCTAATCTTGATAATAATGTGCCTAAATTAATTGAATCATCAGCATTAGGCTTACAAGTATCCATACTCATATATTCTTTAATAACTTTGCTTAGTCCATCTTCTTTCTTATCTTCTTCTTTTCCAAAATTATCTTTTTCTTCATTTTCTTTACGCTTTTTTTCTTTTTGTTCGCTATCAATATTTCTATCATGTAATATTTTACCTAATTGATCTATTTCATCAAAAAGATAAATAATATCTTCTTTTTTTAATACAGTACAACCAATTTTTTTAAGATTTAATAATTCTTCAATATCTGAATTTTTTTTAATTCTTGCCATTGGAACCTCTATAATATGTTTTTTTAATAATTTTGCTAAATTTTCAACACATCTTGTTTTACCACACCCTGCAGGTCCATAAAATAAAAAGCCTGCTTTACGACGAGTTCCGGTTCTTTCATAATATTCTAAATCTTGTAATTTATTTACACGTTTTAATAATTTTTCTTTATAATCAAAAAACATATTATCAAATGGATTTTTAAATATTTTATCTTCATCATATTCTTTTAGTATATCTATATGAAAGCATTCGTTAAATTGATAATTACTGTCATAACCTTTAAAAATAAAATGACATAATTTATTCTTATTTATTCCTAATTCATATTCACGATTAAATTTGATACATTTATTAACAAATTTATTTATATGATCTGTATTGTGTATAGCTGATCTAAGAATTAGCGTTAATTTATTTGTTTTTACATCAACTGTTTTTTTTAGATTTGGATCTTCTAATCTTTGATGTTCTACATCCATAAATATACCTTCTTCTAATTCTACATTTTTAGCTTCAACTAACATATAATTTAAATCAGTTAGACCTTCATCACAGCTTTTTTCCCAAAGGCCTCTTTGTTTATTGTAATGTCTTAAATTTTTAACCTTTTTATTATGTATAGTCCATCTAAATACTGCCAACATTGCTTCTGGATAAGTTGGAATAAACTCTCCATAATCTAATTTGTCATATCCTATGAATTCTATTACACTCTGATTAGTAAATTTATAATAAATTTTATTCATGTATTTTGGCACATTATCTTTTAAAAATGTTGTAATCTGTCCTAAAATTGGAATAATTAATACTAATAGTAATAAATCATAAAACATATTACTATCTTTTGATCTATTGGAAAAAAGTAAAAATTCTGGACTTATCATATTTTTAAATATATTATCCTAATCTTAAATTAAAATATATTAACAAATTGTAATCAATATATTACCTCAATTGATAGTAATAATATTTATATATATATAAATATTATCAATTTTTTATAAAAATCCTATAATATAAAAATTAAATTTGTATTATAGTGTGCCCCCACTGGGGATCGAACCCAGGACCTCTGCGTTATAAGCACAGCGCTCCACCTACTGAGCTATGGGGGCCTACTATTTATAATATTTATAACTTTAAATTGTTTTTATTTTACATTTTTATGACTCTTATACTCTTTATAATTAGTAAAAATTAAATATTTTTTATTATTTTCTGTTTTTTATGCGTATCTAAAACTGTTTTTTTATTGTCGTGAAATAATACAATAATCTCATCATATACCATTTGTCTAAAATCTTTGCATCGTTGTATTCGTTCTTTATTTTCTTTTGTATCATCTTCTAAATCATCTAAATATTCTAAATCACATAATTGAATATAATTCACTTTACTAACTATAGTTTTTTTTAATTTTTCATATCTTTCACGATCTTCTTTTATCTCTTCTATAGACAAATTAAAGTATTCTACAACACTATCTATTATTTTGTCTACAATAGATACCATATTTTTTGTTTCCCAAAAACCATTATTATAAATTTTTGCTAATCCTCTACTCTTATCTGCTATATAAAAAGTATGATTCTCTGGTTTTTGTGGATTTAGAAAAACATTTCTTAATGTTTTTAGATATATACTTTTTCCTCTTTCCTTTAATAAATTGTTAAAATTACCTTTGTAATTTGTATCATTAAAGTTATTTATTACTATACAATTATTATTATTTGTTGTATTATATTGAATTACTTTATTTTTTAGATTTTCATTATCTTCTTTCAATATTGATATTTCATTTTTAAGATCTAATATATCATTATTTAAGTCTAATATATTATTATTCTTTTCATTAGTTCCATTATTATTAAATTATTACTTTCTATATTTATATCTTCATTTTCTATATTTATATTTTCATTTACTATATTTATATTTTCATTTACACAACCATTTTTTTTATTTATATGTCTATTATAATCACTTTTCCTATTGTTAAAATCCTTACTACAATTTGGATATATATATTTTATTTTTGATAAATTTTTTTTTATATATACCATTTATAATTTTATAATTTTATATTATTATATACTTAAATTATAAAATAAATCTGTAATATTTTATTACACATTTATTTATTTTGTTATCTTAATTACTTTTTATTTTTAATATTTAATTTTTACACATAAATTTTTTAATTTTACACATAATTTATATATATTATTCATATCCTTATTACTTTGACATTTTAATTGTTATAAAATCATGTGTAAAATTTAAAACACAAAAAATTTTGTGTGTGTTGGACAGCAAAATAAAGTCTCTAAAAATGAAAAACTATTTATAAAACTATTTATAAAAACATATAGGCTCTAAAGTTATTCTTACTGTAAAATACTATAATATAAAAATTAAATTTGTATTATAGTGTGCCCCCACTGGGGATCGAACCCAGGACCTCTGCGTTATAAGCACAGCGCTCCACCTACTGAGCTATGGGGGCCTACTATTTATAATATTTATAACTTTAAATTGTTTTTATTTTAATTAAATATCAATAATTTTTTCTTTAATCTTTGTTATTTTATATTTCTTTCTAATATTTCCACCACCTTCTTGTTCTTGTTTTACCTCATCTGGACATGAAGGATTAGTAATTTGAGTTAATAAACTAGCAAATTTTAAAGCTACAATGCTCAATCCAACTTTATATTCACTTGTACTTAATGCTAATAGTAAAATTACACTCTTTGATATATTAAAATTTGTAATAGTTGAATTTATTGATTGTATTTGCTTAGAAGCTCTTAAGTCTTCAATTGACGCATCATCCAAATTTTTATTTTTTAATGGATCTATAATTCCTTTTCTTCTGGTAATTTTAATACTTTTTAATAATTCTTTTATAGAATTTTTTGTTGCAGTTTCATCTGATTTTTTTACACTTAGTATATTATAATAGTCTTGAGGTTTTATTGTTCCATTTTCTTTAATATAATCAAAATCCTCAATATAATAAAGATTACCTAACATATTTACTAATTTATCTGCTGCTATGACCTTTTCGTCAGATAATACATTTAAAAAACTTGTTTTAAAGTATCCTTTATAAATTTCCTTCTTTTTATCCTTAATTTTGTTTGTAATTACTGAAAGATTTGTTTCATCAGTAGTAGTTAAAGGTATAATTGACTTTATATCATCAGTTAAAACCTTATCAGATTCATAATCAATTAATTTTTTAAGATTAATAATATCTTTTGATTTATTAGTAAATTCTATTTTATGAATAATATTTTTTTCTTCTTTAGTAATTTTATTAAATATTAAATTACTTATTTTATCATAAATTGAATCTACTAAACCTTGGAATTTATCATCTTGCTCTTCAGGAAATATACCATTTACTCTTATATATTCTTGAATTAATACAATAATTTCAGCATTTGCTTTCTCAAAATTTTGATTTTCCTTATCATTTTCTTTTGGAGTAACCTCAGCTATAGCCAGTAGTGTGTCACCTAAAATATTAGGTACAAAATCAAATTTTGCACTCATATTTTCATTAAATTGTAACTTTTTAGAAGGCCCTATTTCTGTAGTTTTAAGCATATTATATGCTTCTAAATATTTATTTCTTTCTGGATAAGAAATATCTAAATTATCTTTTATTTTAAGTTCATCTTCTGTTAAAGTTTGTTTTTTATAATCATTAATTTTCTTTTTAATATCTTGATTAATATCATCAACAGCATTAGGTTCTTTTATTAAATCATTATGTTTTTTAATCAAGGCATTTAATTTATTAAATTTTTCCATATCAATTACTGTACCATCATCGGTCGTATATTTAAATAAATTACTAAACTCATTATTTTTAATTTTTGAATTAATTTCATTAAATTCATCAGTACTAAATTCCTTATTTTCCCAAGGTAATCTTAAATTTGTAACATCATCATTATTTTTTAGTAAATTTCCATATTTATCTTTTGTTATTTTTGTGAAAGGTTCTTCATCAAAACTAAAAGTTTCAGGATATTCTGAGTCTTTAGAAATTTGTTCTATAAAATTATTAGCTGCATCTCCTGAACTAAAATATTTTAAATTATATATTACAAAAAAA
>Ga0194124_10001286_pt1 | contig 32440 bp, 36 predicted proteins | sample TA2KigCas0mmetaG_FD_148605 | JGI IMG/M metagenome (GOLD analysis project Ga0194124, IMG submission 148605) | Freshwater microbial communities from Lake Tanganyika, Tanzania - TA2015031 Kigoma Deep Cast 0m | ecosystem: Environmental > Aquatic > Freshwater > Lake | place: Tanzania: Lake...
GGGGATTCGGGGGAGAAGAGGTGGGTGCTGCCGTCGATGTGCGATTGAAATTTCACGCCTTCTTCGCGGATTTTGCGTCGATCCTCTAGGCTGTATACCTGGAATCCTCCGCTGTCGGTCAGCATCGGCCCGCTCCAGGTGGTGAAGCCGTGCAGCCCGCCCGCCTGCTCCAGCACCTCAGTGCCCGGCCTCAGGTAAAGGTGGTAGGTGTTGCCCAGCACCAAATGCGCGCGAACGTCATGCTCCAGCAAATCGGGCCCCACGGCCTTGACGGTCCCCTGGGTGCCCACGGGCATAAAAATGGGCGTCGGAACCACGCCGTGTGCCGTATGAAGGGATGAAGGGCGCCTGCCCGTGCGGCAGAATGGGGGTCTTTGGCTTGGATTTCGAATTGCACGCGGCAAAGGTACGGCTTGGGTTCTTGGACTACTTTTGCCTCCATTATGAATGCGTGGTTTGAAACAGTAATTCCCTGGTTAACCAGTCCAATAGCTTCGGCCTTATGGGTTGGCTCGGCACTTGCTTCGTTAAGTGCGTTAGGGTTGGTGGCATTTGCCTCGCGCGGAATTTGGTCGCTCAAACCCCATATTGAGGGAGCGCCAGTGAAAGCACTTCGCGATACAGCATTGATGGTGGTAGGCCGCAACGCCGCGGGCCGCTTTGAAGAATGGATTGAGGCTTTTGCCGCGAGCGGACTCACCCAAGTGGTGGAATTAGTCGTTGTTGATAATCAAAGTTTTGATACGGCTCATCGCGTGGAGCAGCTTCGCCTTAAGTACCAGTGGCTGGTTGTGGTAACGGTTCCTCATAGCGATAGGTTTTGGCGCACGCGCAAGTTGGCCATGACCCTGGGTATTAAGGCTACTAAGCGTACAAATGCGATTTGGGTCGACGCGGCAACAATTCCTCCCTCGGATCTCGCCGGCTGGATGGGTGCGCTGTGCCGTCCGCTCGAGGACCGCGCAGTAGCTGGCGTTTGGGGGCCGGTGCAGGTGCTGGACGGCAAGCCGGTGACGCGCGTTCCGATGCACGCGGGTCAACTGTGGGCCTGGATGCGCCAGAATATGGGCGGACTTCCTACTTCGGTAATTCCCGTGAATTTGGCGTTTCGCACCACCGATTTCATGGAGCTCAAGGGATTTCAAGACAGTATGCACGTAGACGGCGGCGAAGGCGAATTGCTCCTTGCCGTTCTTAAGCAAAAGGGTCGAATTGAACTGGTGGACCATGCAGTGGTCACGCGCCGTGGCGGAATTCAGCGCGACCCCAAGCTGCGCGAGGTTCGTCCATCGGGCGAACAGACGGCGTTGATGCTGGGGTTTGCGGGACTTTGGATCAGCGACCTCGCTGGGCTTGTTGCGGCGCTGGGCCTCGGGGGGCACCTGTGGTTGGTTCAGGCCGAAGGCCTTAATCCGCTTCGAGATTTTTACCGCGACCAAGCGTTTTTTGCGGCCGGAAGTTGGCTGCTCCTCCACGCGGTGGTGGGCAGTCTGCTGGTGGTTCATGCCGCGCGATTTGGGCACTGGACCGACGCGCTTCGCATGCCCTTCTGGGTGCGTTGGGACGCGATTCGCCGCCGAATTCCGCAGCGCGATCCCATGAGCAAACCCTTCTGGAAGGGCTGATGGACTTAGACCTTTTTCCGTTTTTACGTGAGGAAGCACCGCGCAAGCTCGCTGCCCTGCCTGAGCTGTACCGCGAATGGAACGCCCAGATCAATGTGGTGTCTCGCAAAGATCTTGACAACTTATGGGAGCGCCACATCGCGCATTCCCTCGTACTGGGGTACGTGCTCCCGTTGGCTCCCGGGCTTCGCGTAGCCGACATCGGTACCGGCGGAGGTTTTCCGGGCATTCCATTGGCCATCGCCTTTCCCGAGGTGGAATGGGTGCTCGTGGATTCGATTGCCAAAAAAATCAAGGTGGTGCAGGCGAGGTGGTGCAGGCGGTGGCCGACGCGTTGGAATTGACCAATGTGCGCGCAGTATGGGGCCGAATGGAGTCCGTTAAGGGTCCGTTTGACCTCGCCGTGACCCGCGCCGTGGCACCTGCAGCCGACCTCAAGCACTGGATGAAAGGCCACTGGTCGTCTAAGCCCAACACGGCGCTCTACGCCCTCAAAGGTGGAGACCTCAGCGAAGAATTACGCGGTATCCGCCACCGAATTCACCCCTTGCCGCAGTGGCTTCCTGGGGAATTCTACGAGACCAAGGTCATCGTGGAGCTACCGGCCTAATCAAGTTTCTTGTTTCTTGTTGTTAGTAACTAGTTGCCAGTAACCAGCAGCCAGTAACCAGCAGCCAGTTACCCCAAAAACGGGTAGCGGTAGTCGGTCGGGGGAACCAAGGTTTCCTTGATCGTGCGCGGCGAAACCCAGCGAAGCAGGTTCAGGACCGAACCCGCCTTGTCGTTGGTTCCCGATCCGCGCGCTCCGCCAAAGGGCTGCTGGCCCACTACTGCTCCGGTTGGCTTGTCGTTAATGTAGAAGTTGCCGGCGGCAAAGGCAAGGCGGCGGGTGGCTTCGTCAACAGCGTATCGGTCGCGTGCAAAAACAGCCCCGGTCAGCGCGTATTCCGACGTGCGGTTGACTAGGTCGAGGGTGTCGCTCCACGCCGCGTCCTCGTATACGAAGATGGTCAAGAACGGCCCGAAGATTTCTTCGCACATGGTGCGGAAGTGCGGATTGGTGGTCACCACTACCGTGGGTTCTATGAAGTAGCCTTTGGACTTGTTGTGGCCGCCGCCGACGAGCAGTTCAACGTCCTCGCGGCCCTTGGCGTAGTCGATGAAGGAGACGGTTTTGTCGAACGAACGCTCGTCAATGACTGCGGTAATAAAATTAGCGGGGTCGCCGGGGCTGCCCATCTTGAAGCTCTTGACGTCTTCGACGAGCTTGGCCTTAACGGCGGGCCACAGGCTAGCCGGAACGTAGGCGCGCGAAGCAGCTGAGCACTTTTGACCTTGGAATTCAAAGGCACCGCGGCTGAGTGACGTGGCCACTTCAAGTGCGTCGGCCGAGGGGTGGGCGAGGACAAAGTCCTTACCTCCGGTCTCGCCCACAATGCGGGGGTAGGCTTTGTAGCGGTCGATGTTGGTTCCGATCTCGTTCCAGAGGTGCTTGAATACGCCCGTCGACCCGGTGAAGTGCAGTCCGGCAAAGTCGGGGTGCTTAAAGACCACGTCGCCCACGGCAGGACCGCCGTCGGCGTACACCAAGTTGATTACGCCGTCAGGGAGCCCCGCTTTGCGAAAGATTTCCATGATCACCCACGCCGAGTAAATCTGGGTGTCGGCGGGCTTCCACACCGCGACGTTGCCCATTAAGGCCGGGGCCGACGGCAAGTTTCCGGCGATGGCCGTGAAGTTAAATGGGGTGATTGCCAAAATGAATCCTTCGAGGGCGCGGTACTCCATGCGGTTCCACACCCCAGGTGAGCTCTGCGGCTGCTGGGCGTAGATCTCGGTCATGAACTGCACGTTAAAGCGCAAGAAGTCAGCGAATTCGCAGGCGGCATCGATTTCAGCTTGGTGCACCGTCTTGGACTGGGCCAGCATCGTCGCCGCATTGATCGTGGCGCGGTAGGGGCCGCTTACGAGGTCGGCGGCGCGCAAAAAGATTCCGGCGCGCTCAAACCAGGGCATCGATGACCAGGTGGCGTGGGCGGCTAAGGCGGCATCGACGGCTTGCTGCACATGAATGGCGCTGCCCCAGTGGTACTGGCCGATCACGCGTTGGTGATCGTGCGGCGGACGGCAGTCGCGGAGTTCGCCGGTGCGCACTTCGCGGCCGCCAATGAACATGGGAATATCGATGCGCTCGCCCAGCATGCGCTCGTAGGTGCTCAGAAGGCGCTCGCGCTCCGGGGTACCTGGGGCGTAGCTGTAAACGGGTTCATTTACCGCTTGGGGAACAGAAAACAAGGCGTTGGGCATGGCTAAAATTGGGTTGTGCAGCCGCGGACGGCGTTAATTCAGGTCAAAGGTCGGAACTGTGGGTCGGTTCGCGAAGGAATTCTAAAATTTCTCCGGTCCGAGTGAGGCGCACCGCGTGAAGTCCGCCGCCGCGCCAGCATCCGGTGTCCAGACCCCAAGCGTTGGCCGAAGGGTAAAAGCGCGGAATTCCCGATTCTTGAATCACGTGGCCAAAGAGCTGCAGCTTTCCGACGTTTTTGAGGGCAGATCGGTTGTGGAGCACGGACCGAAGATTGCCGGCGACAAACGGGTCGCGGGCGTGCAGGGCCACCCCGGCGTGGGTGACCAGCACGTACCGGTTTTCCCACTTCAGCGGCAGGCGCCGCATCCATTCAATGGTTTTTTTGAGCGGAATTCCGCGCTTTAGCAGGTCCTTCTTGAACTTGTCGTAAAACCCGAGCTTGGGTGCGGCTTCGTCGAAGGCATCGACCAGGAGCTGTTCGTGGTTTCCGCGCACGACAAACACGCTGTAGGGGTACTCCGTTTGAAGTCCGCGCACGTACTCAATCACCTTAGCCGATTTGGGCCCCTTGTTGACGAGGTCGCCAACAAAAATGAGGAACTCGTCGTGGGGATTCCACCGCTCGCGCACCAACGTCTTCAGGGTTTTGGAACACCCGTGCACGTCGGCAACGACCAAAAGGTTCACGGCAAACGTTTTAGGAATTCAGCATCACCGGCATGACCAGCATGAGCAGGTCTTCGCCGTCTTCGCCCGGTCGATCGGGGAACAAGAGGCCGGCGCGGTTGGGCGCCGAAAACTCCCAAACCACCGACGAGCTGTCGACGTTGCCGAGCATCTCGACGATAAACCGGCTGTTGAATCCGATTTCAAGATCGCCGCCTTCGTAGCTGCACGCGAGGCGCTCGTGGGCCTTGTTGGCAAAATCGGGGTCTTCAGCACTGATGAAAAGTTCGTTGCCCGCCATTTTAAGGCGAATCTGGTGGGTGGTCTTATTTGCGAACAGGCTCACGCGCTTCACGCTTCCGGTGAAGGCGCCGCGGTCGACCGTCATGCGGTTCGGGTTGTTCTTGGGGATTACGCCCTCGAAGTTGGGGTATTTGCCGTCAATAAGTCGGCAAACAAGCGTGACGCCGTCGTAGGTAAACTGCGCATTTTGCTCGGTGTAGCGAATTTCGACGAGGTCGTCGTTGCTCCCCAGGGTGGCCTTCAGCAAATTCAATGGCTTTTTGGGCATGATGAATTCGGCGGTTTGGGGGGCCGCGAAGTTGCTGCGTCGGTAGCGCACGAGCTTGTGGGCGTCGGTGGCCACAAACGTCAGGCTTTCGGGAGTCAGCTGAAAAAATACGCCGCTCATTACCGGGCGAAGGTCGTCGTTGCCGGCGGCAAAAAGTGTTTTTCCGATTGCCGTACCCAGCACGTGCGCGGGGAGCTCTACCGTCACGGTGGCCGCTACCTCAGGCGCCTTGGGGTATTCGGCCGCGTCGACATACGAAATGGCGTACTTACCAAAGTCGCTGCTCACTTCGAGGCTGTGGGCGCTCGGGTTGAACGTAAACGTTAGCGGTTGCTCGGGAAAGCTCTTGACCGTGTCCAACAGCATTCGCGCGGGAATGGCCGCGGTGGCGCTGCTTTCAGACGACACGTCGAGCGTCGTGGTCATCGTGGTCTCCAGATCTGAAGCGGTGAGGGTGAGCTTATTGGGCTCGAGGACCACCAGAAAATGGTCCAAAATTGGGAGCGTATGGTTGGATTGAATAACGCCAGAAACGGTCTGCAGGGCGCGGAGCAAGTGTCCGCTGGAAACGATGAACTTCATGCTGCAAAGTAATTACCTCGAGGCACTCAATGCGCGAGAACTTTTCAACAGGTGTTGAAGACCGAACCGCTGAACGAGCACCATGCGTCCGTCATCTAAAAGCCCATAAAAACGGTTGGGGTCGAATTCCAACGGAGTGCCGTCTTCAGTCATCGCCTCGGGGTCGGGCGGAACATGGTACAGTTCTAGGTGGTTGCGGCTCCCGTCGGCGCGAAGGACGTCGACGCGAATGCGCGGCTCCAAGGCTTTAAGGCTGTCTTGCTTGGCATAGGCAAGGTCGCTTGGGATTACCACGCCCTCGTACTGGCTTGAGGCCACGGCCTTCAGCAGGGCTTGAACGGCCATTCCGTCGGCCGGCGATTTTTTACCGTTTTGTTCGAGCGTCCAGCTTCCGCCCTGCTCGCGAAGCGAAAAACTCGCTGCAGTCGAGTCGGCAAAACGCAGCTGGATGGAGGTTACGGGCTCGTTGCTCGACCAGAGGATGCGGTGGCGCCAAAGGTCCTCGCGCAAAAAGAATCGGCTGCTCAAGAAGCCGTTGAATCCCGGAATGTGCACGGCCACAGGACGGCCGAATCCGTCGCGCAAAAAGTAGGTGCCAAGCATGTCGGGCGTTTCGGTTCCGACGGTAAACGATTTAAGGTTTTGGTCGCCCGCAAAGACGTCGACGTGGGTGCCGTAGGTCGACATGGCCGATAGGATGTTGGCCGTTGCGGCGTCGGGCGCAAATCCGCGAAGGCGCACGCGGTAGAGGGTTTCGAGCAGCACCTCAATGGCGTCGGGGCGCACGGGATGGGCGCCGTTAATGAGCCATACGCCAGACTCGCGGGTGAGTAAGGCGGTGTCGGGACTGCGGTTCCACAGGACAATGCGGTCAATGGCCGCGGTGTCGGCGACGGCAAAGTCGTAGGCTTCGGGACTCAAGTCGTCGTGGCTTTGCGACTCGCGAAGGACTAAAAAGACGACCAGGCTTACCAAGGCGAGGCCCAAAATCACAGACCAGCGCAGGGCGGGAAGTTTGGATTGCTTCATAATTCAAATTGGGGACGGCCGAACCGGCGCTTGCGCAGACGGCGGTAAAGGGCGTGCAGTACGAGGACGAGCGCAATCGGTGCGACCGTATTCAGGGTTTGAAAGAAGACGGCGCGGGCGTCCACTTTAGGGCGGTCCAGCAAGCGCAAGCTGACGTCGCGTCCGCGCACCGAAATGAGTCCACTGCCCTCGAGCAGGTAGTCCATCGCGTTCAGCAGAAAGTCAGAATTGCCGAACTGCTGGCCCGTATACTGGTCGTAGCCGAGCGGCAGGGGCGCGCCCCGCGGAATGTCGCTTCGCACGATGTTGCGCTGGTTTTTGCCCAAGTCTCCGTCGCCCACGACGAGCAGCTTGGCGTCTTTTGCCGCGGCGGGTGGCGCGGGCAGCTCGGTTTTGGGCACCATGCGGTTGGCGTAGTAGGAGGGGAGCTCGCCTTCCAGGAGCACCGCGGTAGCGAGCGGACCTTCGGTGTAGTGGCCGCGCACGGGCTCGTTGTAGAGCTCGGCCAAGCTCACTTGGGTCGGGGCCGGACGGCGGCGCGCGTAGGGCGAGGTCTGCAGCAGTACCGTTTTGGTGACGCCCGGTACGCGAATCGTGTCGAGGGTGGTTCCGAACTCGTAGCGCACGGCATTGAGGTTTTTCACGATCGGGTGTTCGGACTGCGGGAGCATCAGCGGAAAGTAGATCCACGGCCGCACGGAGCGCTGGTCGTTCACCCCGGCGCAGACGAGGTCGGTGGCCAGCGAGGTGTTCACGCGGGCTCCGTAGGTGAACAGCAGCCCGTCGAGCCCGATGAAGTCGAGCTGCGGGTACGCCAAAAATTCTGAGGCATAGCTCAGCGAATCCATCTCGGCGTGCACCGCTTCGACCATCCAAATGGCGCGGCCGTTGTTCATGAGGTACTGGTCGAGCAGCCAGCGGTCAAGTTCGGTGAACGACTCGCGGGATTTCGCCAAGATGATGCCGTCAAAGCTGTTGAGTCGGCGCACCTGCTCGGTGAGCGAAGGTTCGCCGGTGGTGCTGTCGACGGGAAACTCCCGGAGGTTGAAGCGGAACACGTCGTAGCTCTTGCGCAAATTCAGTTCCAGGGCCGCGGTTTGAATCGGCGCAAGTTCACCGTGGCCGTCGATGAAGGCGACGCGCTTGCGCTCCGTCTGCAGCAGTCCGCGAAGGGAGGCCGCTAGGGCGTACTCCAGGTTTTGGATGCTGGCGTTGATCTGGGCCTCCGGGGCTTGGGCAAACTGCTCGAGGAGCAGCGAAACGGGCCATTGGCGCTCGTTGTAGCTCACGACGGCCCCGGGGAAAACTTGCTGGGTTTTCACGCCGTCGGCCTCCTGGATTTCGAGCTGAATGGCGCCGAGGCCGAGGTTTTGAAGCTGGGTGTAGGTGTCGCGGCGCACCTGCGGGTCGGCGTTTTCTGATGGGTTGACGAGCTCGTACCGGATGTTGCGGTTGCGGGCGCGGAATTCGTCGAGCAGCCGAACGGTTTCGGCCTGTAGGCGCTGGAATCCGGCGGGGAATTCGCCCTCCAGGTAAATGGTGACGAGCATGGGCTCCTCGACCTGCTCAAGGAGCGCCTCGGTGGCGTCGCTCAGGCTGAAGCGCTGGTCGGCGGTGAGGTCCAAGCGCAGAAACACGGGGCGAAGGGTCGACAGCGCGACCACAGCCAGGGCTGCCGCGAGCGGAGCCATGCGGCGCAGGTCCTTTCGGGGCTCCAGCAGCAGCCGGGCGCCGGCCAAAAAGGCAAAGGTGAGTCCGCCAAAATAAAGCACGTCGTTGGCGTCAATAACGCCCCGGCTCATCGACGTGTAGTGCTCGCCGATGCCCCACTGAACGAGGTAGAGTCCGCGGGTGGCCACGCTCGGAAGGTCGACAAACGCATCAAAGCCCGCGTACATGGCTAAGCTGCCCGCCGCTCCGCCAACAAAAGCCACGATGGAGTTGTCGGTGCCGGCGCTGAAAAGCAACGAAATGGCGAGGTAGGACCCGCCCAAGACAAACAAACCCAGGTAGGAGCCCGCGGTACTGCCCAGGTCGAGGTTGCCCACCGGGTTGCCCAGCACGTAAAGCGAGGCCGCATAAAGGAGCGTCGGGAGTAGGGCGAGCCCCAAAAGGGCCATGCCGGCCAGCCATTTTCCGGTGACAATGTTCCAAGTAGTCAAGGGCTTGGCGCGAAGCCAATCGAGGGTGCCGGCGCGGCGTTCCTCGGCGAGCATGCGCATGGCGAGGGCGGGAACCAGGAACAAAAAGACCCACGGGGACAGCATAAACAACCCGTCGAGCTGCGCGTACCCGCTGTCGAGCAGGTGAAAGCTGCCGGGCATGAGCCAGAGAAACACGGCATTCAGTCCGAGGTAAACGCTTTTTGCCCGTGGCGGACTGAAAGAAGGATGCGAATTCGCGGCGGGCTAGACTGAGCATGGAGGTTACGTAAGGAGGTCGCAGGACCAAGCTCGCGCGGGGGTGTCGAACCAGGCCTTTAACGTGGGCCAAATTTCGGCAAAAGTGGCGGACTCACGGTACTGCTGAAGAAACTCTTCGCTGCGCCACTCGCTGTAGGTGAAGTAGCTGCCGTCGTGAGCTCGAAGCCAGGTCGCACGGAGGCATCCGGGCTGGTTGGCGACCACCTTGATTTTGGTGGCGACGTATGCTTCAAACGCCGCACGATGGGCGGGGGCGACCTGCAGGTGAACGATGCGGATCAGCGGAGTGCTCACGCGATGCGAAGTTCTAGGGAGTCGCCCGGACGCACGCCCAGCAGCCGCGAGGCTCGGTTGGCGCTATCTCCCCCGCCGTCGTGGAGCCCGATTTCGAGGTAGCCGAAGCGGTTGGTCCTAAAGTAAAGGTCGCCAGGCGTGAGGCCATGGGCGCTCCACCACTTGCGGACTTTTTGACCGCGAACACTCGTTTCAAACGGACGTCCTTGCGCCCAACGCTGCAACCACGCTTGGTCGGCATCGGTCACGAGCTGGCCGTACTGGTCGACGAACTGAATGTGCACAAGGGCGGACTGCTCGCCGCGTACCTCGGGCTTGAGGACAGCGCGCTGCTGCCAGTCTTCGCGCACCGGCCCCAGCACGCTCAGGCTCCCCCCGTCGAGCACGTGCGCGGCGGCGGCGGCGAGTAGGGCCTCGGCGGTGGTGCAGTCCAGGCGGTTTTTAAGGTCGAGCTGGATGCGCTGCGCAGGCTGCAGATCTGGCCGGATCATCGCCAAGAGACCGTTGTCCAGACCGAGAAAAAAGTGACCGTCCAGGGAACAGGCCAGTAGGGGGGTGTCGGGCCAGTAGATGCTGTCGACCAGCACCACGTGAATGCTACCTTCTGGAAAGTCGCGGTACGCTCCGCGCAGTATGTAGGCGGCCTCGTTGAGGTTGCGCGACTGCACGCTGTGGGTGAGGTCGACGACCGGTGCCACGCTACCGGTGCGGAGCATCTCGGCATAGACCCGCCCGCGCAGGCCTGCCGAATCGGGGTCGCGCCAACCATAGTCGGTGGTGAGGGTGATGACGGCCACAGGTGTACCTTTGAAGCTGTAAAAGTAATGGAGCGCATCGTCCACCTCGAAGACGTCGACCCCCGAGTTTTGTACGGGGAGCATAATTCCCTAATGCGCCAGCTGGAATCGTATTTTCCCAAACTCAAATTTGGTGGCCCGCGGCGAGGTGATCAAGTTCACGGGCGCCCCCGAAGACGTCGCCGCATTTGAGGAGAAGCTCGACCTGCTCCTTCGCCACATTCGCAAGTTCAACGTGCTCACGGCGGCCCAAATGGAGCGGATTATGCTCGACGACAGCCCGTCGATCCTCAAGAGCTTGAGCGAGGGCGACGAAGTCATCGTGCACGGCGTCAACGGCCACGAGATCAAGGCGCGTACCGCTAACCAGCAACGCATGGTCAACGCGGTCGGAACCAACGACCTGACCTTTGCCATGGGCCCCGCCGGCACCGGAAAGACCTACACCGCGGTGGCCCTAGCGGTGCGCTCACTTAAAAACAAAGAGGTTCGCCGCTTGGTCCTTACCCGACCTGCCGTGGAAGCGGGCGAATCCCTTGGTTTTTTGCCGGGCGACATGAAGGAGAAGCTGGACCCCTACATGCAACCGTTGTACGACGCATTGCGCGACATGATTCCAGCTGAGCGCTTGGTGCAGTACCTCGAAAACGGCACCATCGAAATCGCGCCGCTGGCCTTCATGCGCGGACGCACGCTGGACCGAGCGTTTGTCATTCTCGACGAGGCCCAAAACACCACGGTGTCGCAGATGAAGATGTTTTTGACCCGCATGGGGCCGTCGTCGAAATTCATCGTCACCGGCGACCCGTCGCAGACCGATTTGCCGCCGCGCACCGCTTCGGGGCTTCCGCACGCCCTTCGCTTGCTGGGCGGAATGAAGGGCATCGGTCACATCGAGCTCGACGGACGCGACGTGGTGCGCCACCCGCTGGTGCGCAAGATCATTGCGGCCTACGACGCCGAAGGCCAAAAAAACATGGCGGCCCGAACTGCCCGCGAAGCCGATCACGAACCCCCCAAAAACTAAATCATGGCGCTGACCCATTCTGAATTCCATTTCACCGGCCAGGAGTCGGTTTACCACGGCAAAGTGCGCGACGTGTACCGCCTTCGGGGCGGCCGCATGGTCATGGTGGCCTCTGACCGGATTTCGGCGTTTGACGTGGTGCTTCCGAAGGGAATTCCGCACAAAGGCCAGGTATTGAACCAAATGGCAGCGCATTTTCTCGAATCAACGGCCGACGTGGTCCCCAACTGGCGCGTGGCCAGCCCTGATCCGGTGGTAAGCGTGGGCTACACGGCTGAAGCGTTTAAAGTGGAAATGGTCATTCGCGGATACCTGAGCGGGCACGCGTGGCGCACCTACGCCGCCGGCGGTCGCACGCTTTGTGGCGTGGCCATGGCAGAGGGCCTTCGCGAGTCCGACCCGTTGCCGGAACCCATCATCACGCCGACCACCAAGGAGGCCATAGGTACCCACGACGAAGACATCAGCCGCGAAGAGATTTTGGCGCGCGGCATCGTCAGCGAAGCCCACTACACCCAGCTCGAGGACTACACCCGGGCGCTCTTTGCCCGCGGCCAGCAGATGGCCCGCGAGCGCGGACTCATTTTGGTGGACACCAAGTACGAATTCGGACTGCTTCCCGACGGCCGCATCGTGCTGATCGACGAAATTCACACGCCCGATTCATCGCGCTACTTCATCGCAGAGGGGTACGAGGCGCGCCAAGCCTCGGGGGAACCCCAAATCCAGCTGTCCAAAGAGTTTGTTCGCCAGTTTCTGATTGCCAACGGATTTCAGGGCAAAGAAGGACAAGCCATACCCGAACTCACCGACGAATGGGCGGCCGACGTGTCGAAGCGCTACATTCAGCTCTACGAATTAGTCACCGGTAAAGCCTTTGAACCGGCGGCTGCCGGCGACCCCGAAGCACGCATCCACGCCAACGTGGAACGTTTTTTGGCAGCAAATCCCGCATGAATCGACTTTTTTTAGCTGCTTGCCTTGGGCTTATGGCTTTGGGTGCCCAAGCCCAAATCACGCGCGGCCTCACGGCGGGCTACCACCTCGCCGACGTGCGCATCTCGTTTAATCCGCTAATCGACCCTACATTCACCCCCGTGGCGACGGGTCGTGCGGGCTACCACGCTGGCGGTTTTTACCGAGCTTCCGCTGGATTGGTGTACGTGCAGCCCCAAATTTGGCTCACGGGCCTCAACCAACGCTTTGTTATTGAAGACGGAAGCTTCAGCCCCGAAGTCATCGACTGGTCCCTGATCCGCGTGGACGTTCCGGTTGAAGTGGGCGTCAAGCTCGGACCGCTGTTGGCCTTTGTGGCCCCCGTGTATTCGCTTGCTTTGGCTGAAACGGGCGGACTCAACCTCGCCACCCCCGGCGCGGGAAGTTGGGGAGGTCAGGTGGGTGTGGGTGTCAAGCTGGGCGGACTTCAGGTGAGCGCTCGGTACGAAGGTTCGCTCTCGGCATTTGGGCAGACGTTGAGCCTCGGCGGTGTCGACTTTGAAACCGACAACCGAATCAACCAATTCATCGCGTCGGCCGCCCTCAAACTCTGAGGCGGTGTCGAGCGGATTCATAAAAAAAGCCGGCGCTGCTTAGCGCCGGCTTTCTTCGTTCAGGGGGTTCGGTGCGTTACTTGCCGCTTCCGCCGGTTGTCGCCGCGGCGGGCTTTGAGCAGCACGATCCGCCGGTCGGGGCAGAGGCACAACCCTGCATCTTGCCGGCGGTTGCCGGAGCGCAATGGGCCGCATCCTTGCCGCTGTTCTTTTTCTTCTTGGTCGACGTTACCGTCGTCTCGGGTTTTTTCGGGTCCGTGCCGGCGTGGGCCGCAGCAAAAGTTCCGACCGTAAACAGCGCAGCAAGTGCGAGGGCAGCAATCTTTTTCATGATTCGAATGGTTTAATCTTCTTCTAAGGTAGGAAAAATTCCCGGTCGTACCTGCTGCAGGCGCCCAGAATGCACGTATTCCGCAAGAAGGCTGCGCAGGTAGGGCTGCTGCGGGAGCAGCGTGAGTCGGTTTTTGAGTCGGGCTTCGTCGTGGACTTCTTGCTCCAGCCGCACGTAGGCGTAGCCCACGAAGCGTCCGCCGTCCACCCAGAAGGCGGTTTTTTCGCCGGGCTCGCGTCCGCGGTCGAGGTACACGACCACGCCCTCGGGCCACAAAAACGCTTCAAGGGCTTCTGCCGCTTCGCTCAGGGTGCGCGGCAGGTCAGCTGTTTGCGACGCTTCGTCTGCGCGGTCGGGTACAAGCCGCGGCAGCAACACGTCGCGGAGCGACCACTGGCGTGCCTCGGCCATTCCGCTCAGCAGCGCTACTCCGTCGGCCACCGAGTCGACCTGAAGCACGGGGGGCTCGCGGCGAATTCCGCGCACGTCCCAAAGCACCCCCTCTTCGGTTTCGATCGGAAAAAGTCCGAAGCGCAACCGAAACTTGTCCTTGGCCTGATTGTAGGGAGGCTTGAGCTTCTTAAGTTCCACGTGCTCCAAAATATCGGCCAGCAGCAGGCTGCCGGTTTCTTCTACGCGAATGCTCGCCACCTCGGCCTGGAGCGCCAAGGCTTTTTCGCTGGTCGACAAAAAGTGCCGATCAATGCGCACCCGCAGTTGGTCCGACTTGCCCACGTAGAGCACGCGCCCGTCGGAATTAAACAAGTAGTAAATCCCTACCGTCTTGACGTATCGCGCAATTTGGTCGCTGAATTTGTGCTTTCCCGTGGCGGCCGGTTGCTTGAGGTACACGCCTTCGATGTACTTGTCGCGGTCCTTTTCGAGTAGGAGCTGCAGCAGCTGCACGGTGGCGCGGGCGTCGCCGTCGGCGCGGTGCTTGCGGGTATGGGCGATGTTCAGCTCGGGGGGTGCACAAGGTGCTGAGTCCGTAGGCGGGCATTCCGGGCAAAAACCGCTCGGCAAGCGGAATCGTGTCAAGTACCACGCGCTCGTAATCGTACCCGAGGCGGGCAAATTCTTCGCGCAAAATGCGGTAGTCAAACGGCGCGTTGTGGGCGACAAAGACCGCCCCTTCGGTCATTTGCACGATGCGCTTGGCGATTTCGTGGAATCGCGGAGCCGTGCGCACGTCGTGCTCCCGAATGCCCGTCAGTTTTTGGACAAAGGGCGGAATCGGAACCTCTGGACGCACCAACGTAATGAACTGGTCAACAATGCGGCGTCCGTCAAACATAAAGATGGCCACCTCAATGATGCGTTCCGAACCGGGTTTGCCTCCGGTGGCTTCGAGATCAATTACGGCGTACATAACTAGTTTGTGGTTGCTAGTTACTGGCCGCTTCGCGCCCCGAACAGTAGAGAGCCCACGCGAATGTGGTTGGCGCCTTCGGTCAACGCCAGTTCGTAGTCGCCGCTCATTCCCATGCTCAGCACCGTGACTTGGCCGACGCCCAGCTGTTCCCGGGCAGCGCGAAAGAGGCTCGAAAGAAGGGCGAATTCCGCGCGAACGAGGTCGCGGTCTTCGGTGAAGCTCGCCATGCCCATGAGTCCTACGACCCGAAGGTTGGGGTATTCGTTGAGCACGTTTACCGCGCAAAGTCCGAGTACTTCGTCGGGGCTAAAACCCGCCTTGGTTTCTTCGCGAGCAATGTGAACTTGGAGCAAGACGTCGATGCGGCGACCCGCGCGTAGGGCTTCATTTTGCAGCACCCGAAGCACTTCGAGGCGGTCGACACTGTGCACGAGGTGCACAAAGGGCGCAAATTCCCGAATCTTGTTCGTTTGGATGCGGCCGATCATGTGCCAACGAATGTCCTTCGGGAGCGCCGCGGCCTTCGCGGCGAGTTCTTGCACCCGGTTTTCGCCAAAGTCCCGGTGGCCCGCGGCATAAAGGGCCTCGATGGCCTCAACGGGTTGGAACTTGCTGACCGCTACTAAGGTGCAGTCGGCGGGCAGGGCGTCGCGGAGGCCGCGGTAGGCAAACAGGTTGGCGCTCATTTCCAGGCGTACATGGTTACCCCAGAGCGGAGCTTGGGTTCAATGTAGGTTGACTTAGGGGGCACCGATTTGCCCTGGTCGGCCCAGCGCTCCACGTCGTCCCAGTGCGGATGCGGAAGCACAAAAATGGTCTCTTGGTCTCGGCGTCCGGCCTCCACTCTTGCCAGGTCAACCACGCCGGGTTCGTAGCGTACCCGGGCGTCGTGCCGTTCGTCGGTAACGTTCCAGAACGGCGCCAAAACCTGCTCAAACAACCAAGAACTTTCGGGGAAGGCGAGGTTGTCGGGCTCAAACTTCCACCAACCGCGGTGGTCAAGGGCAAAAAAGCCCTTTTCGGGTAAGCCGTCGGGTCGTTGGGCCACGGGCTCCGCACCCAAGGCTGAAACCCAGTCACCGATCGCCGGCCCCGCAATGTGGCGGTGGAACGAAGAGAGCGAAATCTGGCTGCTGTCGACGAGGTAGGCCATGACGAACGCGTTTTCGCCCAAGCGTTCCGAAGAGGCCATGCGGTGGTGGCCGTCAGCGATGTACAGCCGGCCGAGCTGCGCCAGTGCCGCTTGCACGGGTTGGGGATCAGGCACGGTCCACAGGCTGTGCACCGCTCCGTCGGTGGTCGCAAAGTCGAGGAGGGGTTCTGAGCGCTGAACCTGCGCGGCCGTCGCGCGGAGTTCGGGCACGGGGGGATGCGTGAGCAGCACCGGCTCGGCGTGAAAGCCAACGGTCTCGAGGTATCGGGCAAAAAGCGCTTCGCGCGCTTCGAGGGTGTGTTCGTGCTTGATAATGCGACCGGCGCGGTAGTCGTCGAGCGAAACGAGTCCGAGGTAGCCCACAAAGGTTTGGCCCGCCCACTGCTGGCGGTACAGGTAGATGTGCGGCTCGGCGTCCGCCACAAGGTAGCCGTTGGCCAGAAAATCCTCGTAGCCTTTGCGCACGCCGCTAAATCGGGCGTCGGCCTCAGGCGAGCGTCGCTGAAGCACGTGCAGAAACGAATAGGGGTTGGTGCCCAGCTTGTGCACCAACTCTTCTTCGCTGTAGGTCACATAGGAACGCGTGCTCACCAATCCGGCGAGCGCTCGGGGCGGACGCACTGCCGCAAAAGCCTCGAAGCGCGCCACCCGTTTAGGCGTTTGCGATGATCGTGTCGGCCAGTTCGGCACTGATGCGGTCCTGCGCTTCTTCGGTGGCCGCACCAATGTGGGGGGTCAGCGAGAGCTTGTCGTGCATCAGCAGGTTCACGTGCGGCGTCGGTTCGTTGGTGAACACGTCGAGGGCGGCGCCTGCCAAATGTCCGTGGTCGAGTGCGTTGAGCAGGGCTTCTTCGTTGACCACTCCGCCGCGGGCGGCATTGACCAAGAAGGCGCCCTTTTTCATTTGGGCGATCTCGGCTGCCCCGAGGACTTCGGCCTTGCCGGCGATGTGGACGCTCACGGCGTCAGCTGAGGCGAGCAATTCGCTCCCGATGCTGAGCATAGTAGCTGACGTGCGGAGCGTTTGCCCGTCGGCAAACGCGACCTCAAAGCTGCCGTCGGTCACAAAAGGATCGTGGGCGACCACCTTCATGCCGAGGCCGTAGCCTTGGCGGGCCACGGCGCGGCCGATGCGGCCAAATCCAATGATTCCGAGGGTTTTGCCGCGCAGTTCTAGGCCTTTGCCGTAGGCTTTTTTCAGGCCGTCAAACGCTGATTCGCCTTCGAGGGGCATCCGGCGGTTGCTGTCGGGCAGAAAGCGAAGAAGTCCGCTCAAATGCGCAAACACGAGCTTTTCTCTTGGCGTAGTCGACGTCGATGTTGTCCATGCCGACTCCACCGCGCCCAATCATTTTAAGGCCGGGGCAGGCGTCGATTAAGGCCGCGCGGGCTGTGGTGGCCGAGCGCACCAGCAGCACGTCAACCTGTTCGGCGTTGATGAAGTCGGCAAGCTGCTCCTGAGCCACTTTGGTGGTGAGTACGGTGTGGCCGGCGGCCTCGAGTTTGGCTTGGCCCGAAGGGGCGATGCCGTCGTTGGCGAGTACAATCATGGTAAACGAATTAAACGGTTAGGCGCGGCGCTCGACTTCGCGCATTACTTCGACAAGGACCTCGACGCTCGACAGCTCCAGCGCGTTGTACATCGAGGCGCGGTAGCCTCCAACGCTCCGGTGGCCCGCCAGCCCGACAAGGCCGGCCTCTTTGGCTAACGCGTCAAACACGTCTTTGTGGGCGGACTCGTCGTTCAGTAAAAAGCAGGCGTTCATGGGCGAGCGGTCTTCGGCAGCGGCGGTTCCGGTAAAGAGCGGATTGCGGTCGATTTCGCCATACAGTGCGGCGGCGCGGTCGTTGGCGCGGCGCTCCATCTCGGCGAGGCCACCTTGGGCGTCCATCCAGCGAAGCGTAAGCAGGCTGACGTAGAGCGAAAACACGGGCGGCGTGTTGTACATCGATTCGCCCTTGATGTGCACCGGGTAGTCAAACATCGTGGGAATCACGCGGCCCGACTTGCCGAGGATTTCGTTCCGCACGACGACCAAGGTTGCGCCCGCAGGGCCGAGGTTTTTCTGGGCGCCGGCATAAATTAGGTCAAACGCCGAATAGTCCAGTTGGCGGCTGAAGATATCTGACGACATGTCGCAGACCATCAGGCTGTCGGCCTTGGGGAAGGCCTTCATTTGCGTGCCAAAAATGGTGTTGTTTGAGGTGTAGTGCACGTAGTCGAGTCCGCTCGGAATCGCGAAGCCTTTAGGGATGTAGCTGAAGTTGCGGTCCTTGCTCGAAGCGAGTTCCATTGCTTGGCCTGGCGCAAGTTTCTCGGCCTCTTCGAGGGCTTTGCTCGCCCAGGTTCCCGTGTTGAGGTATCCGGCGCGGCCGCTCCGCGTCAAAAGGTTGAACGGAACCATGGCAAACTGGCTGCTGGCTCCGCCCTGCAAAAAAAGCACCGAGTAGTCGTTGCCCAGTCCTAGGGTCGACAAAACCCGCTGCTGGGCCTCTTCCATCACCGCCACGACCTTTTTGTCGCGGTGGCTGATTTCGAGGAGCGACAGGCCCATTCCTTCGAATTCGCGAACGGCGGCGGCAGCGCCTTCAAAAACCTCGGGTGCTAAGATGCACGGTCCGGCGGTAAAGTTGTGCTTTTTCATAAGAGCAAAGGTAGGGGGCTTAGGTTAGGGCAAGGTTTCGAAATACCATTTTCCGTCGCGAAAAACGAGTCGATTTTGCACGGCCGTCGGGCCGTAGTAGCGGTAGGCGCCCTTGGGGGCATCGCGCACCGGAGCCACCTCGTCGATGAGGATAACTCCGGCCTTCTCGGGCCTGATTCCGGCCGTGGCGTTGGGGCCGAAGCGCAGCACCAGCCGTTCGGGCGGCTTGCGAAAGACTTCGTCGTTGAATTTTTTTACCGCAAATATGCGGGCACCAAACACCAGCCGACTCCGGGTCGCGATGACGGGCTCTATGCCCTTTTCTTGCACGCCGTTCAGGTGCGGCTTGTACCAAAGGGCCAGGTAGGTACTGCGTCGGCGGTAGCGCGTGTGCACCACCCGGTACACGATGGCCTCGGGCCACTGTCCTTCGGTGAGCGCGGACCAGGACCATTCGCCGCGCCGAAGCGGGCGCCCCACGAGGCCGCGGTAGGCGTAGCTGCCGTCGTGAAGCGGGGCGTTGAGCGAAACAAGGGCAAAACTTCCGTCAGGGCTTTCTGCGCGAAGGGCGCTTTCGGGCAGTGCGGATTCGCCCTGGCGCAGCGCGTCCAGCGTGCTTGCCGCCAAACTGTCGAGGGCAGCAAGGCGGGCGCCGTCGTTCAGGCTTCGGTCGCGCGTAACCGCCACCAGCCGTGCCCAGTCCGCCGTTTGGGCCCACGTACTCCCTGTTCCGGCGGCCAGCGCAAACAGAATCAGGGCAAAGCGCTTCATTAATCCAGGTGCAGAAACGACTTCTTGGATTCCAGCTCTTCGCGCGTTTCGACGTGGTCCTCGTCGGGAACGCAGCAATCCACCGGGCAAACCTCGGCGCACTGCGGGGTCTCGTGAAAACCGACGCACTCGGTGCACTTGTCGGTGACGATGTAGTAGTAATCGAAACTCACCGGCTCTTGCGCGCTGCCGGCCTCGGTTTTGAGACCGCTCTTGCTCACCAGGTCGCCCTGGAGCTTGGTTCCGTCGGCAAACCGCCATTCCATGCCGCCTTCGTAGATCGCGTTGTTGGGGCATTCGGGCTCGCAGGCGCCGCAGTTAATGCACTCGTCGGTAATCTTAATGGCCATCGTTGAAGCGTACTTTTGTGGCCCTAAAGATACGCCCTTTTTTTGCCGTTCATGCTCGATTTAGCCCCCCTTGACGCTCGTTTTTTGGTCCTCGCGGAACTCGCCGACGACCTGCGTCAGCTCGCGGCTGATTCGGACCTTTTGGCGCAGGTTTCGGCGCGGAATTCTTGGTTTACCCCCGAATTTTCGGTAGACGCCCTGCGCGCGTGGGCTGACGCCCTTCGACCGGAATCGCTGCGCGCTTGGCGGACCCGATGGCCCGAAGCGTGGGGAGCCCCGCGCACCCTGGGCATTGTGGGGGCTGGAAACCTTCCTCTGGTGGCCCTGCACGACGTGCTGTGCGGCTACCTCGCGGGGCACCGCGTGCGCTTTAAGCCTGCGTCGGAGGATTCGCTGCTCACCACGGCGGTTCTGAAGCGGTTGCGGCAGCGGGATCCCTCGGCCGACCTTGAGGTGGTAGAGCGGCTCAACGGCGTTGAGGCCTTAATTGCGACCGGGGGCGACCAAGCCGTTGCCCATTTTGATCAGTACTTTTCGGCGGTTCCGCGCATTTTGCGGGGGGCGCGCACCTCGGCGGCGGTGGTTCCGACCAACGCCACCGACCAAGAGCTCGATGCCCTATCAGACGCGACCTCTTTCGCTACTTCGGCCGGGGCTGCCGAAGCGTCACCCACCTCGCGTTGGAGCGTGGATTTGACGTGCAGCGCCTTTTTGCCTCGTGGATGAAGTGGAGCCGGATTGCCGAGCACGCCCGCTATGGATCGAACTACGACTACCACCGCGCACTGTTTATGCTCAACCGCGAGCCGTTCCTCGAAAACAACTGGGTGGTGCTGCGCGAGCACGACAGCTTGAAACCGCCTCTTTCGGTGGTCCATGTCACCTGGCACAAGGATGCGGCTGCCGCGGAATCGTGGTTGGACGCCCAGTCGGACCAGCTTCAAACGGTGGTGGGTCGTGGGCGGACTCCATTTGGCCAAAGCCAGTTTCCCGCGTTGTGGGACTACGCAGACGGCGTGGACACACCAGCGTTTTTGGCGCAGTTGCGCTGAACGGGGCGGTTAAACCCGATCTTCTACAACGTTTCCACCGCGCCGGCGTCTGCGGGCTGCGGTCGGGCATTCCCCAAGGCGTCAACGGGGACTTGGCTGGTAGCACCCGGCAACCCAATACCTAAGGCAGCCGAACCCAACTTGAGGCGGTAATCGTACTCCCCAGCGGATTCAAAAAGGGCCGGGGCATTGAACACGCAGCCGCCAAAGCGCTGCGGATCGGTCACGTCATAAATCGCCGGACTCGGAAACCGGTTGAGCTTGATCAGCGAGCCTTCAAATCGGTAGTTGAACGCCGCCTGGGGCCCGTAGCCAAAACCCACCTCGGACTCTTGGCTTCCGTCGACGATGCAGTTGCGCACGTCGGCCTGCAGTAGGGCGCGGTAGCGGTAGGTTCCGGTTCCGTCGTCGTAGCGGTTAAACAGGCCAATCGACGGGGTGGACCGGGCGCCGGGGAACGCGTTGGCAAACGTGCAGTGGTCGGCCTCAAGCCGTCCGCCTAACGTATAGACGTTGTACAGGCCTGAATTGCTCACGACGCTGTTTTCGAGGCGGACGCGGCCAAATCCGCTGTACACGGCGGCCCGGCTAAAGTCGGTGATTCGGCTGCGCCGCACGATGAGGTTGTGGGGTTCGCCGTCGGCCACGCTGTCGCAGCGAAGGCCCAAGGTTCCGTTGCGAATCCAGGCGTTTTGAATCACCGCCCGGGCGCCGCGCTGAATAAAAATTCCGCCCAAAAGTCCGCCCCACTGGCCGGCGATGTGCCGGTAAAAGGGCTCCAGGCGATCGCCTTCAAGCACGGCGGGGGCGTCAAAAGAACCGGTGTTGGCGGGGTCGACGAGCAAGGTTCCGCCCGAGGCCACCCAAAGCCCCGAACCGCTGTGAAAATGCACGCGCGCCCCGGCCGAAATCGTCAAGGTGGCGCCGCTGTCGACCACCGCATAACCGTAAACCACGTGGGGCTTGTCGTCGCTCCATACTTCTTGGGCGCCGAGCACCACATACGGAATGAGCAGGTCGGCAAAAGGCTCGGGCTGATCGATGGTGAGTACCCGGTTCGGGTAGTGAAAATGCGCGTCCCAGGCGAGGGCCACGAGGTGGATGCTTTGGCGAAAGCTTCCTTGCTCCACGAGCAGCGAGTCTTCCCAAAGCATTTCGCCGTCGCCCCGCGGGGCCGTCGTTTCCACAAAAACCCAGATGCTGTCGCCCGCCGGAATCACCACGTCGTTGAGGTCAGGCCCCGGCTGCCCGTTGGCGTTAAAGCGGAACGGGGATTCGGCACCCCGACCCAAATGTACCCGGCTTAAGTTGACGTCGTAGGCGCTGGGATTGACCAAGCGCACGCTGCGCGTCGAGCTGCCCACCGTAGCAAAGACCGTGTCGAGGAACACGGTGTCTTGGCTGCGCGTCAACGCCACGGGCTGCGGCGCAAACCGGTACTCGGGCCGGCAGGCGACGAGGGCCGATAGGGCGATCAAAAGGGCAATCAGGCGCTTCATTTCAGAGGCAAAGGTCGCAAACCGGGCGCATGCCTGGGGCGGTTGGGCAGGGATCGGTGCAATAAATCACTCGTACCTAACTCGTGTGCAAAGTATTTCGTACATTTGCCGTCCGCAAAAAATGGGGATCGGGCCAAAACTCGATCTAAAACAACAAAGCGATGAAAGAAAATCTGCACCCCACCAACTACCGCGTGTGCGCCTTCAAAGACATGGGCACCGGCGACGTAACCCTTATTCGCAGCTGCGCGAACGCCAAAGAAACCCTCGAGGTTGACGGCGTAGCATACCCCCTCGTGAAGATGGAAGTGTCGAGCTACTCGCACCCCTTCTACACGGGCAAGCAGAAGCTTCTCGATACGGCGGGACGTGTGGACAAGTTCCGCAACCGCTACGCGAAATTCTCGAAGTAAGCCGCTACCTTCGTGGGGATGCACTACATCTTCCACGACCGCGGTGAGCGCGAGACGCTCAAGCCCCTTACTTGGACCCGGCCTGTGGCCGACCTGCGCGTGGGTATCACTACCCTTCGCGAAAAATGGTCGCTCCGCAGCCCGGGTTCCTCGTTTTCGTTCCATTCGCAGCCGTACTTGGGCGGACGCTTTGACCTTGCAGAGCCCGAAGGCGATTTGGTGCGCCACGTGCGCGGCGCAGCGGTCGCAACTTCGGCCCTCGTGGCGGCCGTGGAGGCACTCAAGCCGGGCCAGTCCTTGGTTGATGCCCACGGAGAATGGTTGGCGAGCTGCGGATCTGGGGATACCGAAACGCAGGTTTTTTCGGACCCCGTGCGGCTGATTCGCCGGCCCTTTGACGTGTTTTCGGCCAATGCCGAGGCCATCGAGGCTGACTTTGACCTGCTGACGGCAGGACGCCGTTCTGCGGTGATTAGCAGCACCAATACCCTGATCGGGGACCGCATTTTTGTCGAAGAAGGCGCGGCCGTGGAGGCCAGCGTGCTCAATAGCCGAACCGGCGCCATTTACTTGGCGGCTGGCAGCGAAATCATGGAAGGCAGCCTCGTGCGCGGCGCCCTCGCGCTGGGCGAAGGTTCGCAACTCAAGCTTGGGTCCAAAATCTACGGCGCCACGACCATTGGCCCGGGAAGCAAAGTAGGAGGCGAGGTCAACAACGCGGTGCTTTGGGGCAACAGCAACAAGGGCCACGACGGATTTTTGGGCAATGCCGTCTTGGGCGAGTGGTGCAACCTGGGCGCCGACACCAACAATTCGAACCTCAAAAACGACTACAGCGAGGTCAAGCTGTGGAGCTACCCGAGCGGCCGATTTGAGCCCACCGGCCTTCAGTTCTGCGGGCTGGTGATGGGCGACCACAGCAAAGCGGGCATCAACTGCATGTTCAACACCGGAACCGTGGTGGGCGTGGCATGCAACGTGTTTGGCGCGGGGTTTCCGCGCAACTTTATTCCGGACTTCAGCTGGGGCGGACCCCAGGGCATGACCGAATACCGTCTTGACAAGGCCCTCGCCACGGCCGAGCGGGTGCTGGCGCGCCGAAATCTGCCGTTGGACGCGGGGACTACCGACATTTTGTCCGAAATTTTTGCGCAAACGGCGCCGCTCCGCGGTGGCACGGCCATTGCCCCCTAGTCGGTCCATGGACGTACCCCGCTTTTCGCTCCTCTCCGAGGACACCGACCTTATTCCGCTCATCACCAACGAAGAAGACAACTCGGTCCCCGAGGCTGATTTGGCTCCGGAGTTGGCCCTGCTCCCGCTGCGCAACACGGTGCAGTTTCCGGGCGTCGTCAGCCCGATCACGGCCGGACGCGACAAGTCAATTCGACTAATTCAGGAGGCCCAGAAGGGCAAAAAGCTTTTTGGCGTCGTGGCGCAGCGCAACGCCGACACCGAGACCCCTTCGGCCGACGATCTGCATCCGGTCGGTACGCTTGTGCAGATGGTCAAGTCCTTTCGCATGCCCGACGGCAACATCACGGCCATTTTGCAGGGCAAGCGTCGGTTTCGCATCGTCGAACTGATCACCGACGAGCCCTACCACCGCGCCCGGGTTGAGTACCTGGACGACGTGGTTCCGGCCGAAAACGATACGGAGTTTACCGCCTTAATGTCGACCATCCGCGAGCTTTCGCTCGAAATCATTCAGGAGAGCCCCAACATTCCGACTGAGGCACAGATTGCGGTCAAAAACATCGAGTCCGACACGTTTTTGCTGCACTTTATCGCAAGCAATACCAACCTTGAGGTCGAGGCCAAGCAGCTCCTGCTCGAGGAGCACGACCTGAAGGTACGCGCCCAGCAGGTCCTCAAGCATTTGAGTCACGAGAAGCACTTGCTCGAGGTCAAGAACGACATCGCCAACAAAGTGCGCGTGGAGTTCGACCAGCAGCAGCGCGAGTACTTTTTGCAGCAGCAAATGCGCACCATTCAAGAGGAGCTGGGCGGCAACAGCTTTGAGGCGGAATTTGAGTCGTTCCGCCAGCGAGCGGCCGCCAAAAAGTGGCCCGCCGAAGCGGCCCAGCAGTTTGACAAGGAGCTGGCGCGCCTGCAGCGGCTGAATCCGCAGGTACCCGATTTTGGGATCCAGCGCAACTACCTCGAGCTGATGCTCGACCTGCCCTGGGACCACCTTGTTAAGGACCGCCACGACCTGAAGAAGGCCCGTAAAATCCTCGATCGCGACCACTTTGGCCTCGAAAAAGTGAAGGAGCGCATCCTCGAGCACCTTGCGGTGCTGGCCCTCAAAGGCGACCTGAAAAGTCCGATTTTGTGCCTGTACGGCCCTCCGGGGGTGGGCAAAACTTCGCTGGGTCGCTCGATTGCGGAGTCCCTTGGCCGCCCCTACGTGCGCATGTCGCTGGGCGGAATGCGCGACGAGGCCGAGATTCGCGGCCACCGCAAAACCTACATTGGTGCCATGCCCGGCCGCATCCTGCAGCAAATCAAAAAGGCAGGCGCGTCCAATCCCGTGCTTGTGCTCGACGAAATCGATAAGCTCGGCATGGGTGCCCAAGGCGACCCGTCAAGTGCGCTGCTCGAGGTGCTGGATCCCGAGCAGAACCACGCCTTCCACGACCACTTTCTCGAAATGGGCTACGACCTGTCTAAGGTGCTGTTCATCGCCACGGCCAACAATTTGGGCGGAATCCAGCCCGCCCTGCGCGACCGCATGGAGCTGATCGAAGTCACGGGCTACACCCGCGAAGAGAAGGTGAAGATTGCCCAAAACCACTTGATGCCCAAGCAGCTGCGCGAACACGGACTCGAGCCCAAGGCGCTCAAACTCGAGTCGACCACTGCTTCGGCATTGATCGAAGGATACACCCGGGAGTCGGGCGTGCGGCGCCTAGACCAGCAGCTGGCCAAGCTGGCCCGCAAAGCTGCCTTGGCTCGCGCCGAAGGCAAGGACTTCCCCACCAAACCCACCGCGGCCGACCTAACTGAAATTTTGGGCGTGGCGCGGTTCCGCAAAGACGACTACGCCAACGACGGCGTGGCGGGCGTGGCCACCGGCCTCGCCTGGACCCCGGTGGGCGGCGACATTTTGTACCTGGAATCCAGCATTGCTCCGGGCAGCGGCCGCCTCAGCATCACCGGCAACCTGGGCGACGTGATGAAGGAGTCCGCCACCTTGGCCATGTGGGCGGCGACATTTTGTACCTGGAATCCAGCATTGCTCCGGGCAGCGGCCGCCTCAGCATCACCGGCAACCTGGGCGACGTGATGAAGGAGTCCGCCACCTTGGCCATGACCTTTTTAAAGTCCAACGCCGCGGAATTTGGTCTTGAACCCGAGCACTTTAGCCAGTACGACGTGCACCTTCACGTGCCGGAGGGCGCGGTGCCCAAAGACGGACCCTCAGCCGGAATCGCCCTGCTAACGGCATTGACCTCGCTCTACACCCAGCGCCGGGTGCGCAACGCCCTGGCTTTGAGCGGAGAAATCACGCTTCGTGGCAAAGTGCTGCCCGTGGGCGGAATCCGCGAAAAGCTCCTCGCTGCCAAGCGGGCCGGAATCAAAACCGTGCTCCTCTGCGCCGACAACGAGCGCGACGTGCGCGAGATTCCTGAGAACTACCTCAAAGGTCTTGAGGTGCGCTACGTGAGGTCGATGCGCGAGGTTCTTGAGTACGCCGTCACCGACAAAAATGTTAAAAACGCCAAGGTGCTTAGCGTGCGCAAACCCGCGCAGCCCGCTGAGGGCTCAGCAACGTCCACGGCTAAAGCGTAACTTGCTGCGGTGCGCACGGGCCTGATTGGAATTTTGTTGTCGGTCGCGGTGAACGGAGCCGCCCAAACAGGTTCGTGGTCGACGCTGAACACGGCGGGCTCGGCTCGCTGGAACGCGTTGGCGGGGGCAGCTTGGGCTTTTCCGGCCGATGCGGCGGCGTCCACGTTCAATCCGTCGTTGGCGGCAGGGTTGGACCGCAGCCAAGTTGTGCTGAGCACGGGGCGACTTCCGAGCGGACTCCGCTTGGGCCACATGAGCGCTGCGTTTCGCCGCAAAGCCTGGTATGGCAGCGGTTGGCGCAGATTACCTCAACACCGGCGCCATGCCCGAAACCAACGAACTGGGCGCCGTGATTGGCAGCTTTCGTTTTCAGGAATCCCGTCCCAGGGTGACCGTAGCCCGGTCCTGGGCCGTGGGCGACCGGGGAGCACAGCTGCTGGTGGGAACTTCGCTGCGCTGGACCCTGCAGACAGCCTCGAACCTCGTCGCCCAGGCCCTCAGCACCGACTGGGGCGCGACCTTGGTGGCGGACAGTGGACGCGTGCATGCGGCGCTTGTACTTCAGCATGCGGGCCTGAGCCTCGACCCATTGGGGGCCACCGCTGAACCCCTTCCTACGGCGCTGCACGCCGCCCTCAGCCGCAAGTTTCGCTACGCACCGTTCCGGGTGCATTTGGCGGCCCGCGACCTTCAGCGCTGGAACCTTGCGGGCTACGAGCCGTTGCGCGACGTGCGCGACCCGTTGACCGGGCAATCGACCTACAGTGCGCCGTCGTGGGCCAACCTAGCCTTGCGCCACGTGGCCGTGGCCGTGGAGGCCGAGCTGGGCGGACGCCTCCACGCCCAAATTGGCTACGATTTTCGCCGGCAGCTCGAAATGCAGCTGCCCACGCGCCGCACCAACTCCGGACTCAGTCTGGGTTTTGGGCTTAAGGCGGGCAAAAGCCAGTTTCAGTGGTCGCAGTCGGTCTACCACGTGGCGGGCCGATTCACCCAGTTCTCCTACACCCGTTCGCTATGATCCCGATTCGCATCGCCGTAGATGGCTACGCCTCGACCGGAAAGTCCACGTTGGCCAAGCGCTTGGCGGCCGCCCTCGGATTTTTGTACATCGACACTGGTGCCATGTACCGCATGGTGGCCCTTCACGCCATTCGCCACGGATGGGCTTCGCCCACGGGCATCAACGCCGTGGCCATCAATGCTTCCTTGGAGCAGCTCCATCTGGGCTTCGCGCGCGACACCCAGGGGCGCAATCGGGCCATCCTTAACGGCGAAGACGTCGAAGACGCGATTCGGAGCATGGAGGTGAGCCGCGTGGTCAGTGCGGTGTCGTCCCTGGTTCCCGTGCGCCGGAGGCTCGTTGCCCAGCAGCAAGCCATGGGCCGAAGCCACAGCGTGGTCATGGACGGCCGCGACATTGGTACCGTAGTTTTTCCCGACGCGGAACTCAAGCTCTTTGTGACCGCCGACGCCGACGTGCGGGCGCAGCGCAGATTTGCCGAAATGGACGCCGCCCAACCCGGAGCGGTGAGCCTTGCCGAGGTCAAGGCCAACCTGCTTCAGCGCGACAAAGAGGACCGCGAGCGGCTCGATAGTCCGCTGCTGCTTGCGGACGATGCTGTGGTGCTTGACAACTCTCAGGTTTCGCCCGACGAGCTGTTCGACGCGGCGATGAAGCTCGTGGCTTCCGTGAATTCGTGATTTGGATTACTGGCCAACGGCCTTGAGCCGGGCAATCACGGTTTCGCCCCCAAGGGGCTTGTCGCCGATTTTGCATAGCACTTCGGCGTCGAGCGGCAAAAAGATGTCGACCCGCGAACCGAAGCGAATGAAGCCCACGTCTTCGCCCACTGAAACGGGCTGGCCGGGTTTTACGTACACGGCGATGCGGCGCGCAACGGCTCCGGCAATTTGGCGAATCATCACTTCTCCGTGGTTGAGGGTGTCAAAAACCAAGGTCGTAACAGATTTGGGGTGCCAGGCCATGAGGTATTTGCCTTTGTGGTACTTGGCAAACACCGTTTTACCGCTGACCGGCGCGCGGTTGACGTGCACGTTGAGCGGAGACATGAAAATGCTAATCTGCTTGCGCTTGCCGTTGAAGTACTCCGGTTCTTCGGCCTCTTCAATCACCACCACGGTGCCGTCGGCGGGCGCAATCACCTCGCCGGCTTGGGCAACGGTAGTTCGCGTTGGGTTGCGAAAGAACTGAAGCACGAGGCCCAAAAGGACCAAGCCCACGGCGAGGTAGGCGCTCACGGCCCATTCTGGGGCACCCAACTGGGTCAGGAGCACGTAGGGCAAGGCCAAGATTAGGAGGCTGACAAAAATGGTTTTGGTTCCTTCGCGGTGGAGCATGATTGCGGCAGTTAAAACGTTTGAACGGCGATTAAGACGAGGACGAGTACAATGCTCGAGAGGAGGTAGCTGTCCAGTCGGTCGATAAATCCGCCATGGCCCGGCAAGAATACTCCTGAATCTTTGACGCCGGCCACGCGCTTGAAGTAGGAGCCAACCAAATCGCCCAGCGGCGCGGACACCGCCACGGTTACCGGAAGCAGAATGGACAGGGTCATCGACGTGTGCAAAAGCAGGTGGAGTAGGGCATGGCCCACGCCCACGGTGAAGATTCCGCCGATAATTAGGCCCTCCCACGTCTTTTTGGGCGAAAGCACGGGCGCCATGGGGGTGCGTCCCCAAAGGCGTCCGCCCACATAGGCCATGGAGTCCGAAAGCCAAATGAGCACAAAGACCGCTAAGATGGACTGGCCTCCGCCAACGCCCCAAAGCCAACCGGTTGCGATGGCGCTCGCAAAGGTGTAAAGGATGCCGGCCGAGCGAAGTTTTGGACTCAGCTCAGGGAGCCGGGTGAATTCGTAGGCGACTCCGGCCAAAAGCAGGAACAGCAGGGCGGGTGTCCACGGAAAACCGAGGCACAAAAACGCGACGACCAGGGCATACACGAGGCCCCAGATGCTGCGCAGCATCATAGGTCGGCAAAAAGGTGGTCTTCGACGAGGAAGAAGTACAGCTCGCGTCCCTTGTTGGGGTCGACTTTGGCCTGAAGAACGGCTTCGTCGCGCTTGCCTTTGAGGGTAATAATGCTCAGGGGGCGCTGCTCGCGGTGAAATTTGTTGATGGCGGCCATTCCGTCTGAAAGGCTGTTGACGACCTGCGACACGCGGGCCACCACGAGGTGCACGGCGGGGAGCTGCGCAAACTTCAACCCTTGGGTTTGGGCATCGGTGATCATGATTCCTCCGGTCTGGGCGACGGCCGCATGGCACGTAGTTGCCATGGCGTCGGCTTCGAGCGGATTGTCGTGGACAACCTGCAATCCGGCTTGCTGAAACCAAGCGTGCAGGTGTTTTTCGGGAACAAAAAACTGGGATTGGCCGGTCTCGGAGCCCACCGCTTTGAGGTTGTCTACCACTTCGTCGATGCTGCCGCAGTACAAAAAGAGGCCACCCGACTGGGTAAAGCGGCGTACAAAGGCCAGGTCTACGGGGTCTTCGAGCGCAGAGAACTTGCCCAAATTGGGTTCAGAAACCTCGTCGCTACCCACTTGGGGAGCTCCGCTGAGCACCGTGAGGAATTTGCCGATCCAACCCGCCATTTACAGGCGAAAATAACACATAAATGCTTCGCGGCGCGCGTCCACCAAATTAGGCTTCAGGCTGCGTCTCGGCGGGCGCATCAGGCTGCGTCTCGGTGGGCGCATCAGGCTGCACTTCGGCCATTACCTCGGGCGCGCTCGGTTCGCTCGGCGCCGTAGCCTAGGCTGCACTTCGGCCATTACCTCGGGCGCGCTCGGTTCGCTCGGCGCCGTAGCCTCACCCAGTGGTAGCTCGGTAGGATCGGTAGCGGACTCGGTCGCTTCAGTGGCCTCGGGCGCGGCCACCTCTTCGAGGGCAGCGAGGCGCTCTTCGCGGCTCTTCCACGGGCGTTCGCCAAAAATCTCGACGAGGTTGTCCCTGAAAATCACCTCTTTGGTCAGAAGTTCCTGAGCGAGGGCCTCGAGCTTATCGCGGTTGGCGCGGAGCAGTTCTTTAGCGCGCTCGTACTGGCTTTCGATAAGCTTGCTGATCTCTTCGTCGATAACCTCGGCGGTGCGCTCCGAATAGGGCTTGTCGAACTGGTATTCGTTTTGGCCGGACGAATCGTAGTAGGTGATGTTGCCCAGGCGGTCGTTGAGTCCATAAACGGCAACCATGGCGCGGGCCTGCTTCGTGACTTTTTCGAGGTCGCTCAGGGCCCCGGTGGTTACGCGGCCAAAAATCACCTCTTCGGCGGCGCGTCCGCCCAACGTAGCACACATTTCGTCGAGCATCTGTTCGGTGCTGTTCAATTGGCGCTCTTCGGGAAGGTACCAAGCCGCGCCCAACGAGCGTCCGCGCGGAACAATCGTGACCTTCACCAGAGGGGAGGCGTGCTCCAGCAGCCAGCTTACGGTGGCGTGGCCCGACTCGTGGTAGGCGATGATTTCTTTTTCTTCGGGCGTAATGATTTTGGACTTTTTCTCGAGTCCGCCCACGATGCGGTCGACGGCGTCGAGAAAGTCCTGCTTTTCGACCACACTCTTGTTTTTGCGGGCGGCAACCAGGGCGGCTTCGTTGCACACATTGGCGATGTCGGCGCCGCTAAATCCCGGGGTTTGGCGGGCCAAAAACTCGACGTCGACGTTGTCGCCCAACTTGAGCGGACGCAGGTGAACCTTAAAAATTTCAATGCGCTCGGTCACCTCAGGAAGATCCACGTAGATGATGCGGTCAAAGCGGCCGGCGCGCATCAAGGCGCGGTCCAAAATGTCGGCGCGGTTGGTGGCGGCCATCACAATAACGTGTTCGTTGGTGCCAAAACCGTCCATCTCGGTAAGGAGCTGGTTGAGGGTGTTTTCGCGCTCGTCGTTGCCGCCGCTGAAGGCGTTGCGACCGCGGGCACGACCGATGGCGTCGATTTCGTCGATGAAGACGATGCTCGGCGACTTTTCTTTGGCTTGCTTGAACAGGTCGCGGACCCGGCTTGCGCCCACGCCCACAAACATTTCCACAAAGTCAGAACCGCTCAACGAAAAGAAGGGAACTTGAGCTTCGCCAGCCACCGCCTTGGCCAGCAACGTTTTACCGGTTCCTGGAGGGCCGCTTAGGAGCACGCCTTTGGGGATTTTTCCGCCGAGGTCGGTGTATTTTTTGGGGTTTTTGAGGAAGTCGACCACTTCGAGGACCTCGTCTTTGGCGCCGTCGAGGCCAGCAACGTCTTTGAAGGTCACCTTCACGGCGTTGTCGGCGTCAAACATTTGCGCGCGGCTCTTGCCAATGTTGAAAATTTGGCCGCCGGGTCCGCCCGCGCCTCCGCCGCCCATGCGGCGCAGCAAGAAGAACCAGATGGCAGCAAAAAGCAAAATGGGCACAATCCAGGCTAAGGCTTCGCCCCAGTAGTTGGGCTCGTCTTTGTATTCCACGTTGATTTCAGCCACTTCGGGGTGCTGCCCGTAGAAGCGTTCCATCGCCCGGTCAAACGACTCGGCAGGCATTTCAAACACGTAGTGCGGACCTTGGTTGGGCGCGTCGCCCAAGGTGGTCTTGGCGAGCTCGGCGTATTCGTCGAGGGTCGCCAAGCTGTCGGCGTTAATGAATACGTACACCTCTTTGCTGTTGACGACCTTGACGCGGTCGACGTGTCCGCGCTCAATACGGCCACTGAGCCCCACACTGAGCTCGTTGAAGGTCGACGGCTCAGTTTGGCTGCCGAACTGGCTTTGGGCGAACTGGAGACCCAATAGGCCTACAAAAACGGCGATGTACAGCCAGCTAAAGTTGAACTTGGGCAGGCCACCTTTGGGCGTTTCGCCCGGCTTGGGGCCCTTATTTTTTTTGCTCATCAGAAATTAAACAGCGTCAACGAGGTATTGTTGGGGGAGCGGAACCGAAACGGCATCAGCCCAAAGGCCTTCAAGGTCATAAAAACCTCGGGCCTCGCGCTGAAACAGGTGCACCACCACCGAAACGTAGTCCATCAGGACCCACTCGGAATGCTGCGAACCTTCAACGTGCCAGGGCTTGTCGTTGGCCTCTTCGCGTACGCGCTTGTGCACCGCCTCAGACATGGCGCTCACTTGGGTTGTAGATTGGGCTTCAGCCACGATAAAGAAATCGCACACGGCGTTTTCGAGTCCGCGCAGGTC
>Ga0194124_10001290_pt1 | contig 32391 bp, 39 predicted proteins | sample TA2KigCas0mmetaG_FD_148605 | JGI IMG/M metagenome (GOLD analysis project Ga0194124, IMG submission 148605) | Freshwater microbial communities from Lake Tanganyika, Tanzania - TA2015031 Kigoma Deep Cast 0m | ecosystem: Environmental > Aquatic > Freshwater > Lake | place: Tanzania: Lake...
GGGGCGGTCAATGAAAACTTGAACTATGGCGCAAAGGGACTTCGTGGTATCTTCGGTAAGTATTTCCCAACTGACGCAAAGGCACTTGAATACGAACGTAAGCCAGAAAAGATTGCTAACTTAGTCTATGGGGGTCGTATGGGAAATGGTCCAGAAGCAAGTGGTGAAGGTTACAAATATCGTGGTCGTGGATATATTCAATTAACTGGTAAGGATAACTACGTAGCATTTGATAAGGTGGTCACAGAAGATATCACCGCAAATCCAGACCTTGTAGCAACCAAGTATCCACTTCTTTCAGCAGCATGGTTCTGGAACTCACGTAAGCTAAATGAATTAGCAGATAAAGGCGCAACCGATGTAGAAGTCACCGCAATCACCAAGAAAGTAAACGGTGGTACCATCGGATTAGAAGATAGAATCAAGCATTTCAAGGAATTCTATAATTTAGTAAAGTAATTTAACAATTCTGGGTTCTCAACGTCTAATTATACAGTATACACCTAAATGGAGGTAGTATGAAAAATTTATTTGATGCTGTGACATTATTAGTTTTATTCGTAACAGTGATTGCCGCATGTGCACCGCCGTCAACAATGCCTATCGAGCCAGCTGAAGATTATTCTCTGGTAATGTTTGGAGAACAAGGGTCATCATTGGAAGGCACTATGGGAGCACAACCTGCTAATCATCCGGTGGATGGTCGTACGGGCCGCGCACAGTTACCCGATAGTTTAAAGTTGACCCCACAACAAATTGCAGCCATCAAGGTATTACGAGACAATTTTAAAGAAGTCAACAAGGCTCGGTTAGATTCATTACGTGACATCTTCTCCCGCGCACGTGATGCTCGTCGTAGTGGTGCCACCCGAGAAGAAATTCATGCAATTTTGGTGACATCTCGTCCTATTGTACAAGCCCTTCGTCCCGCTGTGCTTCAACTACACGTAGCAATACGCGCAGTATTCACCACAGCACAACGAGCATGGTTAGATGCACATCGTCCTCGTCCACCTGTGACCTGTATGGCATGTGCTCCTGTATGTAATAGTGGATGTTAATAATCAATTAAAAAATAGTTAAAAACTATATATAAAGTGGGGGTTGACAATCCGTTAATCCCCGTTTTATATTTATGGAGGTTCCTATGTATAAAATAATATTACTTGTGGCGGCACTTCAAGCAACACCAATTACTAAATTACCACTTCCATCAAAAACATTACGAGATACAACTAATAATTTAATTGTAATTCATAATGATGGAAATAATATGGATGCAAAAACAACACATAACGTTCTTCGTCGTCGCAGATTGGCTTATCATTACTTTATTGATAGAAACGGAAAAATTTATCAATTTGTTGACCCAAAGTATGTTGCGAAACATGCAGGAATTTCGTGGTATGATGGACTGGTAAGTTGGAATAACTTTAGTATTGGAATTTGTCTACAAGGTAGAAACATCACAAGATATACAGATAAACAATACGCAAGTTTACAATCATTGGTGACAATGTTACACCAACGATATCCAAATAGTAAAGGAAAACCATTGTATACACACGCACAAATCGCATTTCCACGATTTCGGAAAAAAGACCCAGGCGATTTGTTCGATATGACACGAATTAAAGTAGATAGTATCTAATAGAGGACAAAGGTTATGATTAAACATGCTGATGTAATTGTTGATTTACAAGCAGGTGATACGGGTAAGGGTAAAGTTGCTCACGCTATCGTCAAAGAAAACGACATGGTTCTTCGATACAACGGTGGAGCAAATGCAGGTCATACCGTCTATCACGAAGGAAAGAAAATTGTAACGCACCAAGTTCCAATTGGAGTACTATTTGGTATTCCAAGTTATATTGGATTAGGTTGCGTGGTAAATATTCAAAAGTTGGTAGAAGAAATTCATGAATTGCAAGCAAATGGAATTGTAACGGATGGGTTGATATTCGTTGATAAACGAGTACATGTGGTATTCGATTACCATATAGAAGAAGATACCAGAGATTCTAAAATTGGAACCACTCGTCAGGGAATTGGTCCTGCGTATCGTGATAAGTACTCGCGTCAAGGAACACGAATCGGTGACCTAGACATATCCTCTATTACAGAGTTTGAAGTATGCAATATATATGAGGTACTATTCTCTGGAAAAGAAAAGAAGGTATTGTGCGAAGGAGCACAAGGATTCCAAATTGATATTGATTGGGGTGATTATCCATACGTCACCAGTTCGCATTGTACGGTAGGTTCTGCCATCTTAAACGGAATCCCTCCACAAAAAATCCAGAAAGTAATCGGGACGATGAAAGCATATGAAACTTATTCTGGGTTTAAAACTACATTTCAAGATGAAAACGACCCCATCTTACAAAAGATACAAGAGGTTGGTGGTGAAATAGGAGCAACTACAGGTCGTAAGCGTAAAGTTCGTTGGTTAGACCTTGATGGGGTTATCAAAGCAATCAATATTAACGGAGTTACCGATCTTATTATTAACAAAGCAGACATTTTGAAAGAAGTTGGTGTGTTTCGGTATGTATATAAAAATGAAGTGTGCGAATGTTTTAAATTAAATCATATGATTGAAGAGATAGATAACATACTTTATGTAAATACTAAAGTAAAAAATATTATTTGGTCTATGACCCCAAACGGAATCTGAGGTTATTATGAATATTGGTGTAATTGGATTAGGTTATGTTGGAACGGCGGTACAAAAAGGATTTGAATCAACACACTCAGTGTTAACTTATGACATCGCCAAAGAATCCACGGAAAAATCCGTCGCAGACTTGGCAGGTAAAGTATCAGTTGTGTTTATTTGTGTCCCAACACCGATGAATCCAGATGGGTCGTGTAATACAGACATTGTAGAGTCAGTTTTACAAGAAATATCAGTAAAAGGACAGACAGAAGGTTCATCTCCAATCTGTGTGCTGAAGTCTACCGTCACTCCAGGTACTACTGAACGGTTAGCAAAGAAATTTCCTACGTTAACTGTATGTTTTAACCCAGAATTCCTGACAGAAAAGAATTATATCAATGATTTCCTTTCTCAAGTCAACATTATTCTAGGATATGTACACAATCAACGAGAAGTGAAGGTTGTACATGATGTATATCGGGAAAGATTTGGTCAGGCAAACATAATTTTGGTAAATTCAATCGAAGCAGAAATGATTAAGTATGTGGCAAACACGTTTCTTGCTACCAAAGTTGCGTATTTGAACGAAATTTGGCAAATTTGTCAAAAGACCGGAATCAACTATGACCATATGATTAATGTATTGAACAAAGATGAACGATTAGGTAATACACATTGGAATGTACCTGGTCATGATGGGAAATTTGGGTTCGGCGGAACGTGTTTTCCAAAAGATATCAATGCCCTTATTGAGTTTGCCAACAAAAATAACCAAAATACTCCACTATTAAATGCAGTCTGGCAGAAAAACCTAGAAATGCGTCCAGAAAGGGATTGGGAACTGGATAAGGGTCGAGCTGTAATATAAACTATTTAATAAACCCCTTGACAATCGTAAAGAATTACTATATATTTAAGTTATATTCACGGGTGGTTAGCTCAGTTGGTTAGAGCATCTCGTTTACACCGAGAGGGTCGGGGGTTCGAGTCCCTCACTACCCATTGAGGTTGCAGGCGGGTTACGTAGTAGAAGAATTATATAATAATTCAACAAGTGAATATATTTTTACTCACAAATCAAAGGATACGTATGATACAATATACTAATGTACTAAGTCAGCAACTTTTAGCTGATATAAATGAAGAAAGGGAACGAAAAAAGAAAGACGAATTTTGTTGGCGGGTTGGTCAGTTTTTTTGGCAAGATTCTCTTCTTTACGGAGTAACGAATAGTTGTGTTTCTGCTTTATTAAGTGACTCACTTCGAACTAGACTGGAAAATGAATTAAGAGATAAATTACCACCATTCAATGAAATAATAGCACAACATTATGTATGGCTTCGCGGGTCGGGAATAGCCAAGCATGATGATGGTGCACATAATTTTGGAGCTACTATATACTTAAATAAAAATTGGGACATTAACTATGGCGGGGTATTTTTGTGGAAACCCGAAAATTCCGCAGAATATAAAACTATAGTTCCTGAATATAATACTATGGTGGTTAATACTAAAGCAGAGGAGCATTTGGTTACCCCAATTGCGTTAAATGCGCCAGAATACAGGCACACAGTACAAATATGGAGATGGAAATAATATATTATAATAAACGTCACTTGACAAAATAAAAAATTGTCATATATTTACAATGTATTGCGAGTGTCATATAACGGCTATTATCCTAGCCTTCCAAGCTAGAGACGCGGGTTCGACTCCCGCCACTCGCTCGTTGCTCTTGTGGTGGAATGGTATACACGGAAGTCTCAAAAACTTCTGCCCTAAAGGCTTGTGAGTTCGAGTCTCACCGGGAGCACTTTACAAATTTGAATCGGTTGTTTATATTTATATTTCTATACGCCGCGTTCGTCTATCGGCTAGGACGCTAGACTTTCACTCTGGTAAGACGGGTTCGATTCCCGTACGCGGTATGAACATTCACGGAGATTTTATGTATATTGTAAAAGTCACATTAAAAGACAATTCTGTTCAAACATTTGAATATGAAGCAGGAGATGCAGTATCAGCAATACGAATGTTTCAAGCAGATGAATCTCCGGAAGCTGTATACGCTAGAGAAAATGCAGCAGAGATTGAAGCATACCCAGCGTAAGGAATAATATATGCCACATCCCAAGAAATGCGGTAAGGGTCGTCGTAAAGTCGGCTCAAAAAAACGCAGAAATCGTTGGAAGAATAGAAAGCGTAAACATTAGTATTATCCGAGGCCTTTACCCTACCTTTCACCTCGCAAACAGCCTTCGGGCGAATGGAAAGTCTTAATGATAGGGCGGGTTCTATTGACGTTATGATTAGACACGTTTTGACTAGTTTGGTGCCTGCATAAACTAGTAGGTGGCTGAGGAAACTCGACGGAGTTGTGTGTCCGCCTAACTACTTGTAATAAGTGAGCTGATACCTCACAACACATCCCTCTATTGCCCTCTCGTTCAATGGCAGGACGCCAGGCTTTGGACCTGGCTATCGTGGTTCGAATCCACGGGGGGCAACTTGAAGTAGGTTACATTTTACCCTTTATGGAGCGTACACCATGTACAAGTTCATTCTCGCAGTAGCAGTAGTCGCATTGACCGCATGTGGTTCAGCAGCAAAGACAGAAGAAACAGTAGCAGATAGTACCGCAGTCGCAGCACCAGTAGCAGACACCACCGCTACTGATTCAACTGCAGTCGCAGCACCAACCACCGGCGAAGCAGCTAAGTAAGACTCACTAATCAAATGGTGAATAAAAAGGGATTCTGTCGTTAGATGGAGTCCCTTTTCACCTAAATGGAGGTTTTATGCATCCAAATGAAATTCGTATTACAAAAGACAATCAAGAAACCCTTATGGAAGAAGCAGAACGTATGGGAAAGATCTATGTTGCTGCTTTACAAGAACAAATTGAACGTCAAAGTGGAAAAACAAAGTAAATAGTTTTGGGTTGATATTTAAGTAAGTCTACATTTTGGAGCGGTTATGGAAAAACCGATTAAGTACATAAAAGCCACAATAACAAATAGTTGTGTCCCAGCGTGTCTCGCTATGGTCACAGGTAAAACGCTCCAACGTGTTATTAAAGAGATTTACGAGCACTGGGAAAACGAAGGTCGGTATCAAGGAATTGAAGATAACATTGTTGACCAGTATCTTTCAAAAAACGGATACGCTGTTCAACGAATCAGTCACGAATACGAACCTAATAAGTTGTTGATTCCTAAATGGCCGGTCAAACCATTTGCACCAATCCATATCGTAGATGTTTGGTCAACAAATCCGGCAGGAATGCATGCAGTGGTGATGCTAAAAGATGGAACTATATATGATCCATCTAACAGACGTATTAAAGATATCTCAATGTACCAACGAGTATTTGGAATCACAGGTATTTGGAAAGTTACCGATAAGATTTTTGATGTAAAATAAGGGCCTGTCATGGTTTCGACGGGATGTAGATGATTGAGCATTGTGCCCAGCTTGGTAAACCTGGTAAAACAGACCAAAAAATATTAACTGGCAACTCATACAGCCAACCTCTCGCCCTCGCTGCGTAAGCAGTAGAGCCGAAGGACCGATGACCTGATCCATATAAGGGTAATCGGACTTATCATATGGTGTAGTGTTAGTGACGGGTAGTAGCTAACATCAAACATAACTATCCTATATCTAATTTGGGTTCGTTCTTTGACCAGAGTTAGACGAATACTAATAAAGAACTACGCACATAAAAACTTAATAGGAAGCAGACTCGGACGCGGGTTCGACTCCCGCCAGGTCCATAGTTACGAATCACAATTTTTTTGGAGTTACTTATGTACAAAAAAATTCTTGGGAAGATTCGTGAACTGTTTTTCAAAGAAGAACGATACGATACGTCACTTCGTCGGCAATGTATTCTTGAAGAATATAAAGTTCTCTTTGAACAAGTAAGAAATGCTAATGACTTGACAAAACTCTTAGAAACACGTAAACTTCTTAGAGACTTCCAACAAGGTACAATAGATGTTGGAGAAGAATCGTGGGCACGGCAGTACCAAATGGACCTCCATAGAGTATGGAATATTAAATACAGATATTGGAAACGTACTAGAGGTAGAGGTAAATAATGCTAAAGAAAAAAGTTACGAAGTTTACTGACGGAAAGTTAAACGTTATGGAACGTAAAACCTTAGTATGCCAGGAATGTGGTGTTGTTACAGTAGAAGTGGCAAGTGATATCAAGGCGGTTACATGTGCGTATTGTGTCCAGCGTCAAGTTGCCCCACCGGCAGGAATCAAACCAAAATCCGAAGGTGAAAAGTTTCCCCGTGGATGGGCGTTAAAGGCACGGTACGTTCACACCGATGGTCGGATATTTATTAAGGGTAAGGATACTGGTGAAACAGAAACACCAGAACCTAAGAAACTAAAGAAAGAAAAAACGTCTACACCGAAAAAGATAACTAAGAAGAAAACTCCAAAACGGGGAAAGTAAATGCTCGAATTACCAACAAACAAGCCGTTCCCAGTCATACAAAAGTTTCTTCAAGATAACGAAGCATTAGTATACTGGTATATGACATTGAGTATTTCAAAGTCTATTAAGGAAAATACCGATAAGACTGAATTGTTTACATTCGGTGGAAATAGTGAAAATATTGCTATAGTTAAAAAGAGTGACTACGAGAATGTATTGTCGGATGCAATCAAACACCTTAGTAACGCAGAAGAGTATGAACGTGCTGCATTTGCAAGAGATTTATTAAACAAGTGGAAGATTGAACAAGTTATAAACGAAAAACCAACGGAGTAGTTATGGGATTTGAATCTACGCGATGCGTAGTTCTTAATGCCACATACGAACCGATTACAATTGTATCATCCAAACGAGCACTTGTACTTTACCTAGAAGGTAAAGCTGTAATTGTTGAAGAACATCCAGAGTTGGTGGTGCGGTCACCGAGTCAGACGTTCCCTGTTCCTTTGAGTATCGTACTTAAGGAATTTGTAAAGGGTCGTATGGTATTTCGGACTAAAGCACTACTGACACAACGAAATTTATTTATTCGTGACCAGTACACCTGTCAGTACTGCGGCCGCAACAAACAACAAATTAAGCACTCAGAATTCTTAACTCGCGACCACGTAATTCCACGCCATATGGGAGGTAAGGATTTGTGGGAAAATGTGGTAACCTCTTGTAACTCATGTAATAACAAGAAGGCATATCATCTATTAGAAGATATTAATATGACCCTCTTGACAATTCCAAGAGCGCCTACTATATTTGAATTGTGGACCAGACAACAGAAAAAACACTTCCACTAAACATTTAAACAAGGATAAACGGTTATGATTGACGAGCAGAAGATTGAAGATAACTACAATAAGTTCATGGAGTATGTGAAAGCAGATTCACGTGCAGATAAACTGATAGAGATGTATGAAATTTTTGGTAATGAATTAAATCTGGCGCCGGCTTCCGCTAAAGTATTTTACCACAATGCATTTCCTGGCGGATATCTTGACCACGTACTTCGTGTGACGGAAACTTCACTACAAGTTGCGTCCTTATATAAGAAGATGGGTGGAACAATTGATTTCACTAAACAGGAACTTGTGTTTGCAGCACTCCATCACGATTTAGGAAAGTTAGGTGACCCCGAACAGGGACCATACTATCTTGAACAGGATTCCGATTGGCATCGTAAGAATCGTGGTGAAATGTATAAATTTAATGATAACATTCAATATATGACGGTTACTGACCGTGCCATATACCTACTTCAAAAGTACGGAGTTCCTATTACTGAAAAGGAATGGTTAGGGATTAAGTTGTCAGATGGTATGTATGAAGATTCTAACAAGGCATATTATAAGTGCTTTGTTCCAAATGCAATGAAAACAAACCTTCCATACATTCTTCATTGGGCAGACCATATGTCATGTAAAACGGAAGGAGATAACGCAAAATTTTAATATAGTATAATATAACCGTTCAAAACACTTGAACGGTTATATTTATATTAGACCCGCACACAACGTGGGGTCATAACAACGTGACGCTCAATAGTGAGGTCACATAATATAGGAGGTCATTTTATGACTCATTTAGTATTCCGCCCATTCGGGTCAACAGTTTTAAACAGCAGGGACAACTTCATCAGTACATTTGATAAGATGTTTGATGAAATTACCCGCAGAGATTTCCCTGAACTCTTCCAACATTTCGGGGCAGAACCTTTTGGGAAGTCAGCATATCCAAAGGTTAATGTAATTTCAAATGACGAGTCTGTAGTTATTGAAGCTGAACTCGCCGGTTACAAGAAGGATGAAATCGATATTGAGGTTAAGGAAGGTGTCTTGACCATTTCAGGCGGTGCATCTCAATTGAACGAGCAAACTGATAAATCCGTTTATCTACTTCGTGAACTCAAGCGTAGTTCGTTCAGTCGCTCATTTAAGCTCGGTGACCAATTGGATGCCTCCGAAGTAGACGCACAGTTCGACAATGGGTTATTGACTGTAACAATCCAAAAATTGACAAAGGAACCAGCAAGTAAAAAGGTTACAATTAAGTAATTTCACTTTAACCAACAGGAGGTCCGTATGTGCTGTTGCGTAGATTGTAAGTGTAGTTGCTGTACTAACCACATAGCCGATTAACCGGGAGGTGATTCCTATCGGTTATGTCTGGTATCCAACCTTAATTTAAGGAGATAAACTGGAAATATAACGAGCCGGACTGGTTCTTACTGGTTCGGTTCGTTTTTCTTTTGGAGAATATATGAGTAAATTTTTTAATCTCAAAACACTGGTTTCATTTACTGCACTCACAGTTGCAGGATGTGCCGCACTATTTTCAGTAACGGGGATTGGTACCTTGTTTGCCGGTGCAGCTGTATCTGCGATGGTGATGGCCGGTGCTTTGGAATTGGGTAAGTTAGTAGGTATTTCATTTTTGTATCGGTATTGGAGTGAAATACCAAAAGCACTGAAGAGTTATATGTCCGTCGCAAGTGTTGTACTGATTATTATTACATCAGCAGGTATTTATGGATACTTGTCCTCGGCTTATGCAAAAGTTGCAGCTGACCCACTAAAGATGAACGCAGAAGTACAAATCTTGAATTCACAAGCACAAACCCTTGACCAAGAAATACAACGAAAGACACAACGATTAGACCAGATTATTGCAATTCGTAATCAGCAAGAAAATCGTATTGATAATCTAATCAGTAAAAGTACCACGGGGTCTAATACAACTATTCGGTTAGCACAAAATAGTTTAACAGAATTGAATAGAACCGCAAGCACATTACAAAAAGAAATTAATCAAGCATCATCACAACGAGATAGTTTAAAAGCAAAGAGTTTGACCACAGACGTTGCAATCACCACGGACTCAGATATTGGAACCTTTGTTTATATCTCACGTGCAATTGGTGTACCATTAGACACCGTAGTTAAATGGTTTATATTAGTAATTGTATTAGTATTTGACCCATTATCTATTTGTTTAGTATTAGCATATAATTTTTTAGTTAAACGGGATGAGAAAAAGGAACCAGAAACATTGGTACAGGAAGAAAAAACATATAAAATATATAACGAACAACCAATACAAGAAAATAAAGCAGAAACATCACAGTCGTTAAATCAGTTATCCGATGAATTATTAGTTAAATTGAATAGCGACGACCCGTTTCCGCAGTATATGACTAAAGAAGAAACGGAAGATGTACTAGATAATTTCTGGAGGAAAAAGACTAACGTAAAGCATAAAGATATAAAGTTATTTTAACGCCACTTGACAAATCCCCCACTTTAGTGTATATTTAGTATACTACTTAATTGGGGGATTTTGTGCCTATTAACGTTGGTTACTGTTGCATCAATAATACACTAAACAAGAAAGGTATCACCACGGGACGTGCCATGCGTAAAGCCACCTTTGAAGCTAAGGGTATTAAATACGCATCTGAATTAGCATTGGCAAACGCTAAAGACCTTCTTGAAATCCTTATGTGGAATGCAGACAATGGAGTGAAGGTATTCCGTATGGGGTCAGGTATATTTCCTTGGGGAAGTGAATACAATAATACAAGTTTACCTGATTTTTTTGAGATTGCTAGTACACTACGTATGTGCGGTAACTTCGCCAAAGCCACTGGTCAACGTATCACGGCGCATCCAGATCATTTTGTAAAACTTGGATCAGATAAACAAAAAGTTGTAGATAATTCTATCAAAGATTTGGAACTACATTCCGAAGTGTTTGACCTTATGGGAACCGATGCGTCACGATATAATGCTATCAATATTCATGTGGGTATGAACTTTTCAGAAGAAACTGCACAACGGTGGATTGATAATTTCCGTAAGTTGTCACCAAATCTTCAAGCACGCATGGTAGTCGAAAATGATGACAAGGAATCATCATTCTCTATTATTCAACTGTTTACTTATCTCCACACAGAGTTAGGTATCCCACTTACTTTCGACTATTTTCATCACCAGTTTCATTCGGATGGATTGACTACCCAAGACGCAGCAGAACTTGCCGCCGGTACTTGGCCGGAAGGTATCACACCACTTTTCCATTATAGTGAGAGTAAAAACATCAATGAAAACGTTCAAGGTAATCCTCGAGCTCATGCTGATTATGTGTTTTCTCGTATTGACGATTTTGGACTCACGTTGGATGTTGACCTCGAAGCAAAAGCAAAGGAATTAGCCCTCTTTAAATATCGGGAGTTAGTATGAGTACACTACTTGACATTATTAAAGGAATTATATATCTTATAGTATCACTTATAATAATCTCTGTATTAGGGGTTATTTATTTGGGGTTTGTGACATTTGTTCTATTTCAAGAACTTTTCAAATACCTTAAACAAAAACTACAATGACACCACTTATTTCGTTTGCGGTTACCACACATAACGAAGGTGAGTATATTCGAGAACTGATTGACCAGCTTGTTCCGCACTGTGAGCAAACTGGTGATGAAATTATTGTTGTGGATGATAATTCTACCGACCCATTCACCACAAGTATGTTGTATGGTTATGAAGACGCAAACTTAATTCAATTGTATAATCACGAACTCAATCATAACTTTGGTGAACATAAGAATTTCCTAAACAGTAAATGTAACGGAGAATATATTTTCCAAGTTGACGCTGATGAAAAGTTCCATAATAATCTGCTCAACTATATGCACGATATTGTAGACAACAATAAGCATGTGGATTTGTTTCTTATTCCTCGCGTGAATATTGTAGGTGGACTGACCGACGAAGATATTCGTCGTTGGGGATGGCGAATCAATGAAAAGGGTTGGGTAATGTTTCCCGATTACCAAACCAGACTATATCGTAATACTGATAGTATCTATTGGGAAGGAAAAGTACACGAACGTATTGTAGGATATAAGACAACAGCATCACTACCCGCAGAAGAAGAGTGGTCACTATATCACATTAAGGATATTGAACGTCAACGTAAACAAAATGACTATTATGACACCATTACACGGTAAGCAAGCTCTCACCTACGACGACATCCAACTTATCCCAGCATATTCGGATATTGATTCTCGTCAGAATATTGACCTTACTACACAATTAACTACTAATTATAAGATTAGGGTTCCGTTGGTTGCATCCCCGATGGATACGGTATGTGATAGTGAGATGGCAATAGCAATGATGGAACTTGGTGGAGTGGGTATCATTCACCGATTTATGACGATTGAAGAACAAGCGCATGAAGTATCACTTACTATAGTTGAAGGTATAACTCGTAGGAAAAGTAATATATGGGGAGATACAACAATTCCTGTTGCCGCAGCAATCGGTGCAAACGGTGATTACTTGGAACGAGCACAAGAGTTGGTCAATGCAGGTGCAAATGTTATTTTAATTGATGTAGCACATGGATATCATAAGTTTGTGATTGATGCAATTCATAACCTAAAGCACAGTCTTCCGTCTGACGTAGACATTATCGCAGGAAATGTCGCAACAGGCGGAGCAGCACTTAGATTGCAAGATGCAGGAGCAGATGCAATCCGTGTTGGTATCGGCGGTGGGTCACTTTGCACTACCCGGGTCAAGACTGGATTTGGTGTTCCGAACGTCACATCGTTGATTGATTGTGCAGGAAGTGTTTCTGTTCCGATTATCGCATGTGGTGGTATTCGAAATAGTGGAGACATTGCGAAGGCACTAGGAGTTGGAGCAAATTCTGTTATCCTCGGGTCACTTATTGCAGGAACGAAGGAAGCTCCAGGCCCAATGATTGAGAAGGCAAATGGGGGATATAAGCGGTATCGTGGTGCAGCATCGCTGGAAACTAAGAGTATCCACGGTCAAGCAACACGGAATGTTGAAGGTGAATCAACTATCGTACCATTTAAGGGTAAAGTGAAGTTTGTGGTGGATGGACTTCTTGATGGATTACGTTCTGCACTATCCTACGCCGGTGCAAACAATCTTCGGGAGTATTTCCCAGAATATGTGGTGGTGACTAATGCAGGTGTTCGCGAGGCACAACCGCATTTACTCTAAACGGAGGAAAGTATGAGACAAATTATTGCGTTATTTCTAGTAGTAATACTAGTAGCAAATAGTAAGTTAAAGACACATATACCAAATAGAGTAATCTTGTCCGAACCAACACCAGTAGAACAATTCATGGATAAGATTGCAGAAATAGAAACCCCAGGCGGTGGATATCGGACTGTTAATAAATATGGAATGATGGGACGATACCAATTCAGTCCTTCCACTGTCAGAGTATTGGGCTATAAAATCACTAAATCAGAATTTTTACGAAATCCAGAAATACAAGATAGTGTGATGGTTACGTATATGCGTGAAAACGAGAAACTTTTACAACATCTCATTCGTCGGTATGATGGTAAAGTTGTAAAAGGCGTAAAAATTAGTCGTGCATCTATTTTAGCAGGTGCCCATTTTGCAGGGTCGAATGGTGTGACACAGTTTTTAGTCAACGAAAGTCACACAGGTACCGTAGATGCATTTGGTACATCAATAAAGAAGTATATGTCATATTTTAGTAATTTTCATTTACCACCTCTAAACTCATAAAATGTTAATATTCACAATTATATTATTGGTTATTGTATGTGTACTGTCTTATACCACATACAATTTATTAAGAAAAAATGAAGAGTTAGAAGATGTCATCAATCAGTTTTATGGTCGAACAAATGCGACCGTAAGACTGATGAGGCATTTGGATAATCGTCAAATCTTTGAACAAGATGACGAAGTAGGATCTGTTTTTAAACAATTGGTAGAATGCACAGATTTACTTTATGCATTCGTTACGGAGATACGTAATGGCGACAACAACCCCGACGAGGAAGAAGAACGATAAGGTCTATTTCACCGAAGAAACTGAAAAGGCGATAATCGCATACAATAAATCTGACGATTTAGATGTAAGAGAACAAATATTTAGAAGTGAAATTCAAGGACCGCTTGATAAGCTAGCAGAAAATGTTATCAATCGGTTCAAATTTCCATATATGGAGGGTACCTTCGACGAAATCAAAACGCAGGTAGTCTCCTTTCTGGTTATCAATTTACATAAATTTACTGAAGATAAGGGTAAGGCGTTTTCATACTTTAGTGTAATTGCTAAGAACTACTTGATTTTACACAATAACAACTCCTATAAGGAAGAAAAGCGAGTACTGTACTTCTCGGACCAAACCGAAGATTCCTTCACATTAGAAGAAATGCTTATAGTAGAACCAGAGACACGGGATTCTACGGTGGACATGAAAGAATTCTTAAAATTGTTGGTAGAATACTGGGAATTTAATCTTGACAAGTTCTTTAAAAAAAAGAGAGACAAGGAAATTGCAGCAGCTATAGTTAAATTGATTGAACGAATTGACAATATTGATAATTTCAATAAAAAAGCCCTTTACCTTATGGTACGGGAAATGACCAACTACAAGACGGCTCATATTACAAAGGTCATCAACAAGATGCGTCCCCAAATACTGAAGATGCTTGGGGAATTTAGACGTAATGGACATTTATCAGACCCATCCCATTATTTCTCGTATAAAAAGTAAATCCTATCTATTTATAATATAGGATTTTAAGGAGTCTTTATGGATATTAATTCCGAACTGTATGATGGAAAGAGTCTAGCCGACATCTTTACGGAAATACACAAAAATACTGACAGTAAACGGGCTCAAATCAACTCGTTTATTATGAAAATGGTCCAACTCATCCGTACTCCAGAAGATGCGGCTGTGATTGGACCAATTGTGCAGGGATTCTTAGAAGTAAACGTCAAAAATGACGAACATTTGGTTCGTGTTGCACAAATTGCACAACGGATTGTATCGGTGAGCGTCAAATCAAATACGTCCATAGATGGGTTACTATCCGAATCGGAAAAAGAAGCATTATTGAAGGATATAACCACAGAAATCCAAGACCTCCAAGAAGATGTGAAAGACTTGGATGATGTTTTCTCTGAGAAGGCTTAATGTCGGGACTATATGGTGTAGTACCGATTGGATTGAATGTAAACCAGCTAGGTGCTGCTGCTAATCCACGACTATCGATAACACAACCTTCACCATATGTTAGTGCGCTTGTAGAGGATGTTATTGTAAACGAAGAACATCCAAATTACAATGACGAAGGGAGTAATTGTGGAGATATACGAGTTAGAGTTTTACCAAGAGACAGAAATGTAGTAGTTGAACAACTAAACTGGGCATCTCCAATTGATTCTAGTATTGAAGATTATCCACTAAAACATGAAACGGTAATAGTATATTCTGCGTTAGGACGATTATTCTACACCAGAAGAATTAATTCTACGAAAAAAGTAGGAGATTCCACTTGGCCTGGGTTAAGTTCTGTAATGGGGCCTCGAATTTCTGGAAAGCAGCAAAGTGAAGAAATGTTGTTAGCCGCAGAAGGTATAACCCCATATGAATTAAACAATGTAACTGGTAATCAAATAGTAACAAATATACCTAAACAAAATCCAAATGCTATAAGACTTCGTGCGTGTGAGGGAGATACCATAATATATGGTAGATATGGAAATACTATTCGTATGGGGTCAAACCTATTTACAGAAAATGAAGAAGAAAGTCAGTACCCAGAACCAAACATAATATTAACAGCCGGGGCCCATACACCAGCCGAAGTGTCCACCGAGCCACCGACTATCTATTCGACAATGTATGAAAACATTAATGCGGATAATAGTTGTATATGGATGGTGGCTAACCAAAATGTTAAGTTTGTACCAGCTACCGCAGGTAGTCCGTCGCATTTGGTGTCATCACCAACTGTAGAAAATATTGAATATACTGGAGCACAAATATTTATTAACTCTGATAGAGTAGTATTGAATAGTAAAGTCAATGAAATTGCTCTATTTTCTAGACAAGAAATCAACTTAAGTTCAATAAAATCAATAACATTGGACACCGAGAATTCCGTTACGATGACGGCAAATAATGCAATTACATTAGATGCTGCTGGGGATATTTTCATGCGTGGTGATACAATATCATTTAAAGCTAACAAAGATTTAGCGTACAAGACCTCAGGAAGCTACTCAATTATCGGACAAAAGATATTTATAGGTTCGCATGGTGACACAACACAACCAATGGTTTTGGGAACAAGATTGGCAGTATTCTTACAACAGTTAGTATCTACATTAAATGTAAATCTACAAACAGCGTTTACACCTTCTCCCGCAGGAGCGGTGTCGTTGGCAAATTTAACAACAGGTCTGACAGATTTACAAGTATCTTTAACAAATCCATTGACAGCTCCATTCAACAGTATAGACAACTTTACATCACTGAATAATACAGTATGACGAATATACCTCCAAATCTATTAAGTTCCGCAAACCAAGTTAGTCAAATTACAGGACAAGCTCAGTCTGTTATTTCGCAGGTACAGAGTATATCAGCTGGAGCACAAGCTAGATTATCACTGATAGAAAATGCAATTCCGGATAGTTTATTTACACTCCCTACGGGTTCAGTAAATATTCCAGATACACCGACGTTAGAGGAGATAGAATTAAAAGTTACAAATACGGTTGATTCTTTTGCGGAACGTATAGCCGAAGGAATTCCAGAAATACCGAACATAACATTTAGTGGATTACTTGGTACGGCATTAAATCAACTTCCACAAAAAATAGAATTACCTAATTTAGCAGAAATAAAAGAAGTCGTTTATAATAAGTTAAAAGCGTTACGACAAAAAAGACGAGCAGCAGCTGTTCAATCACAAATAGACATAGCAAGATTAGAACAAACACCGTTCACAGCAAGACAAAATGCAAAAAATGCTAAGAATCAACAGATACTTAACCAAGTAAGAGGATTGTATGGATAAAACATTATTGAAAGCTTATATTCGCACGATTGTGGAAGAAGAAGTTAAAAGACTTCTTCCAGAAATGTTAGCAGAAGCTGTGGCTGAAGTTAAGTCACTACAAGAAACTGCACAAAAACCAGCAACTTCTACCAAACCAAAGTTTTCAAGAGCCCAATTAGCTGAAATGATGGGATTGGAACGTCATGGTGATACCATAGTTGCTACTACTAAGAACATGGGGCCGGTGATGCCAAAAATTCCAGCAGGATATACCGAAGATAATCCTGCGGTTCAAGCTATCAATAAAGACTATTCTAAAATTATGAAAGCAATGAAGTTGGTCTAATTGGAGATTTAAATGGCTCAAAAGTATATTGGTGTCACCCTTCCACTTCAATTAGGCAATACGGGATATTTTGCTCAATCAATTTCTACATTTGAGCAAATTAAATCAAATTTTAAAAATTTGATGATGACCCGTAAAGGGGAAAGACTGATGCAACCAGAATTCGGAACAGATCTTCATAATATCGTGTTCAATCAAATAACTGAGGAAACACTGGATAATATGAAATTATCAGTATCGGCAGCGGTTGAACGATGGATGCCATTTTTAGAAGTTGTGAAAATAATAGCAAATTCCCCAACGGACAGTGATTATAATAAAGTTCTTTTAAAAGTAGATTATAGGTTTCGAAGTAATCCTAATATAACAGATTCTATAACGGTTCCTGTATAATAACTTGGAGTAATTAATGGCAACGAACCAACGATTGGTAATACAACCACGACCAAATGTTAAGCAGATAAATTATTCGGCTAAAACATTTGGTGACTTTAGACAAAATTTTATAGATTTTGCTAAAGCATATTTTCCTAATACATACTCCGACTTCAATGAGGCATCTCCTGGTATGATGTTTATTGAAATGGCATCATATCTTGGAGATGTGTTGTCGTTTTATATTGATAATTCGTTTAAAGAAAATCTGTTAGCATATACCGAACAAGAACAAAATATTATAACTATATCTCAATTTTTAGGATATAAGCCAAAGTTAATATCGCCAGCTACCGTATCGGCTAAGTTATACCAAATAGCACCAGCTGTCCTAAACGGTTCACAATATATACCTGACCCCTTATATCTCTTAAAAATAGGACGAGGATCTACATTCTCAACAAATTCCAGAGTCTCTGTGACATTTAGACTGTTGGATGATGTAGATTTTTCAGATATCACAGAAGCAAATTATGCAGTCAATCGGTCTGATGGAGTTAATCCTATAGACTTTTTAATTACGAAGGATGTCACACTAATAGCAGCAGAAGAAAAGACTACCACATTTACATTTGGGTCGGCCGAAAAGTTTTCTACTGTTACTTTGCCCGATGAAAGTATTATCGGAGTAGAAAGCATAACCGATTCTAGTGGAAACACTTGGTACGAAGTTGATTATCTTGCACAAGATGTTATTATGGATGATGTGCAAATTACACCAAATAATGAATCTGGTGTGGTTCCTCCTGCGGGACTAAGACTTAGAAAAGTTCCAAGGAGATTTATTACTAGAATTACTAGAGATTTGAGAACACAATTAGTATTTGGATCGGGGTTGGGTGACGATAATGTGGATATTACCTTGGATTCTAGACAGATAGCAAACGCCCAATATGGTACAAATATTAAAAACATTTTAGGGAATGTAGCGATTAATAATGTTAACTTCCTAAACAGTAATGCGTTCGGAGTAGCTCCCGCAAACACCACATTAACTGTAAACTATTTAATTGGTGGTGGAGTGAATACAAACACCCCATCAAATACTTTAGTTAATATTTCTAATTTGATTATCAAAAATGACACTACATCATATACTAGTGGACAATCTACGACATATGCAGCAGCATTACGTTCACTTACAATCAATAACACAGAACCAGCTGCAGGTGGTGGTGACGGAGAAACTACGGAAGAAATCAAACAAAATGCGTTAGGTTATTTCAACGCACAGAATCGTGTAGTAACAGCCGAAGATTACACAATTCGTTCATACTCGTTACCAAGTAAGTATGGTACGGTAGCAAAGGTATTTGCTTTACGAGATGAACAATTAAACAAAATTATGGCATTATCGGAATTGGAGTATGTAAACAATCCAGCACAACCAAATTCTGTGAATTTATACACGTTGGGGTACGATTCACACGGTAAACTTACGACATTAAATTCTATCGTAAAAAATAATTTAGCAAGATATCTCGAACAATATAGAATGTTAACAGATGATATTAATATTTTAGATGCATTTATTATAAACATTGGTGTCGAATTTGAAATCTCGGTATTTAAGGGATATAACATTAACGATGTCACTGCTAGAGTTATTGGCAGTATTCAAGATTACTTCGATATAAGTAAACGGAGTATAAATCAACCAATCATACTATCAGATTTAAATTATACGGTAGGTTCTATTGATGGCGTGAAAACAATAAAAAGTTTAAATATCATTAACAAGTATCAATTTAGAGATGGTTCTGAATATCAAAACTATAAATACAACATTGAGCAAGCTACACTGGACGATGTAATTTATCCAAGTTTAGATCCAAGTATTTTCGAACTAAAATATCCACAAAACGATATTATTGGAAGTGCCACACAATGAGAAAATTCATAATTCCTTCAAAAGACACAACCATCTACCAAGCATATCCAACAAATAATGCTGGATTAGATGAAATATTAGAAATTGGAAAGGTAGTAGATACGGCACTGGTAGATCCAAGTTATGTATCGGCGTCCGCCAGAAGTTTACTGTATTTTGATTTACCAACAACAGCAAGTGTACCAGCTACTGCAAATTATTTTCTTAGTTTAAAACTTGCTAATGCGTCAGATGTCCAAAGAAATCAAAAGTTGGTTGTATATCAAGTGTCTCGTTCGTGGGATGAGGGTAGTGGATATTTTTATCAAAACATTCAAAATGTAAATGATGGTGCAACGTGGAGACAATGTGCATTAAATACGTCTTGGAGTATGTCCGGTGCAGATATTCTAACATCATCAACTTCAGCAAGTATTACATTATCTGAATATCCTTTACAAGACATCAAGATAAACGTAACAAATATTATTAGTCCGATTGTAAGTCAATCACTACAAAATACATTTTATGGATTGGCTGTACAATTTCCAGCCACAGATGAAGTAAATCTATATAACCAAGGAAACATTAAAGTATTTTCTGCACAAACACACACCATACATCAACCAACATTAGAAATTGCATGGGATGATCAATCATTTTCAACGGGAAGTCTAACAGCAATACCATCTACAAATATAAAAATTGCAACAAGTAACTTACAAGAGTCCTATGCTAAAGGTGATATTGCAAAAGTTAATTTTGTAGTACGTGATCAATATCCCGTAAGGTCATTCGATAGTACACTACGATATAAAAACAAGTATTATTTACCAACTTCATCATATTATTCTATTGTTGACACGCAATCTAATACAACTATTGTTCCATTTGATAGTTATTCTAAGGTAAGTTGTGATAATAATGGTTCTTATATTGTACTAGATACGGCACCATTATACACTGGAAGATTCTATACACTAAAATTAAAGATTGATACGGGTTCGTATTCCAAGACTATACCAACAGACACATTATTTAAAATTGTATGAGTATAATACCACTAAATATTCCAAACCCAGATAGTGCTAGTGTGGCTAATAAGCAAACGATAGATATATCGTTTTCTGAAGTTGATGTTAGTGCGTCAATGGTCACTGGTTCAATCAAAGCAAATTACAATAACACAGGAATGATAATATTATCACCAAGATATGAAGAATTTCCAGTAACAGATGGTAGAGTATACTACACACCAACATATACAGAACGACCTAGTTATCAACAATGGTTAACTACCATTAATAAAACCTTTGTAGAGTTAAATTAATAAATGGCTAATCAAAATAATTTTCAAACCGATTTGTCTTTGTCGGAAGCGTCTAATACTAGATTTACAGTTTCACGTATAGTAGAAAATCTTTCAGATGACATACTTACCGCAGAACTTCCTACGGTATTTCCATCTGTACTTGATGATATTTCTGTAGAAATTAGTATCTATAGTTTGTTTGATAATGCGTTGGTCTACTATGGAGTTGCTCAAAACACCGATAAATTTACTCCAATATCAATAAACACGTTTACATACTCAGACAATACCATTCGTACATTACTGTATATTAATTTTGCCGAATTACCTAATTTTTTTCTACCAACCGGAAAGTATCAAGTAACATTTAATATTTTTTCTGGTGTTATTGGTTCATACGATAATAAAATATTACGAGTAACAAAAATATCTCCATCTAGACGAGAAGTTGAATTAGAAAATACAAAGCCAACATTACAAAATATAAGTAAGATAAAAAGTTATGTTGAACCTGCCATATCATCCGATTGGATATATGTCACCATTCAACAAATTTATAATCAAATTGGTGCAGACACGCAATATATACCAGCTAGTAATGTCGGGATGACTACAGCCAGTGTATTACTTACATTAGATCCCTCTTCATCATTAAGTACGTATAAATTTGATACAGATTCTATTGATGGAAAGCCGGGGGTGAATACTTTAACTAAACAAGTTTTAAATAAGGCATATTTAATTACAACCCAATCGTTGGTTCAAGATATTTCTAGAGGTACGTCTAGTTTTACTGCTAATCAACTATATGGATATGTTACAAAATCATTACGTACCGCTTATAATGAGTTACTTACAGATGAATCTACAAACCCAACTAAATACAGGTTCGATTTATTATGACAGATATTATAGATGTCAGAAGAGCATTTTCGTATTTACTTACAACAAGTAGTATCAACTATGTACGAAATTATAATTTTAATACAGCCACGGTAACAGACATACGACTACTAATGGATAATAGTAGTTCTGCTTATCCAATTACAGTTAATGTCAGCGCTTCAGTACCTTGGATTAGAATAAAAAATTTAGATAATACGGATATTACATTTCCGACAGGAAATATTGTAATACCTCCTTCTAGTTCTACTGTAGCATTAGTACAAGTGGATTTACCGCCTGAAATAGAAAATATAATCGACGCCGCGATATATCCAGATTTATATTTTAAAGTTGTAAGTGGTAGTAAGCCTATATCTCAGGGGATAACCCCGACACCTAATAGTATAGTAGTTAGTTCGAACATAGTAAGAGTGAACGTTGATGAACAATCCGAAAAAATAATAGCAGCTGTATATGATGCACTAGGTCAACTAGAGATTTCTCCATCTGTAACTTGGGAATCTGCCGATACGTCTATAGCAGCGATAGATGATAGAAAATCTGATGACAATACTCTGATTGATTTTATACCCGATACGGAAAGATATATTAGAGGAGTTTCTACAGGCGAAACTACGGTTACAGTCACTAGTGGCACTAGATTAACCACTATTCGAGTAGTGACAGGGCCGACTGGCGCAACTGGACCGACTGGCCCAACGGGACCAACTGGACCAACTGGACCAACTGGACCGACTGGCCCAGCCGGCCCAACGGGACCAACGTTGGTCCCGTAACGGGACCAACTGGGCCGGGACAGACTTTGCGTGAGACACAAATAGTTTCCTGAATTGATTCCGATACGGGTAACAACACTGATAGCGATGAGATACAAGACACAGAATAAAATATTTTAATGAGATTGATACATGGCACATAGAATATTCGTAAATGTAGGAAACGAATTTTATAGAGAAGTTACCGAGAACAGTAAGGGGCCCGCATACGGATTGGGTAACCCCTCAGATTTGGGTACAAATATTGGTAATAAATTAGGCAAACAATCGGGAGAATTGTTTTTCACAAGAGATGATTTATTAGATAAAAGAAGAAGATTTCAATTAGCATTAGAAAATTTAACCAATCCAACGATGTTCGTAGATGGATTGTTAGACCCTAAAGTAGTAGAAGCTACTATTAAACGATATCAAGACGATTTTAAAGCAGGAAATCCAGTAAACAATAAATTCTTCACAACAGCAGTTACCGGTACAGCAATTTCCGCTGGAGTAGTTACAACTGCACTTATTTGGGCATACGGAGGAGTATCTGCTGCTCTAGTTGGAGTGGGTGCTGGAGGATTGGCATTTTCCGGTGCGGCCATAACTGCGTTGGTAGCCTCTGGACCGATTGGTTGGTTGATACTAACTACGGCAGCTGCTGTTGCCTTTGTATTTGGAGATTGGGTAGGAAAGCATGCAGAGGCTAGAGCAGAAGACGATGCGCAACGTTGGACATTTAACAGAAGAGATTTTCCTACAATTAATGGTAATGTGTTTCCAAATGAGTATCGCCGTTCTATTAGAAGACTGTATGACGATAGAAGTGGGAGAACCAAAAATTTTGATGATAATGAAGGTATTGCAAGATTAACTAGAGAAATCATATCAGATATACTTTATACTAAAAACGGAACTTTGCAGCCTGGACATCCCGGTGGTGGAAAGTACGATACACAAGAAAATTTTTTTCCGTTTAGAAAAAATACCGCTGGACCAAATTTTACCTATATTGATGCTATTTTTTATATATCATCGTACATAAGTTTAATTGATGCAATTTTAAGTCTTAACGATCCAGGTTTATCAAGAAGTCCAGATTTTGAAGAAGTAACTTTTAGTACAAAAATTAATATTAGTTTAACAACCGCCAAAGTTAGACTATATAACGCATTGGTCGAAAACGCAGAACAAGTTATAGCAGAAAAGTTTTTAACGTTTTTAGATGATAAGAAAGAATATAAGACTTTACTTAATTTTGGAAATGATGTTCAATATTCTGCTGAATCATGGAGAATATCACCAAGTGCTACTTCATCTATTCAACTTAAATTATTCACACCAGTAAATGATAATGTTCAATTATATGACAGAGCGTTTATCAGTAGAGAAGTAGCAAAAACTGTCGTTGATAATATAGAATTCCAATTAAGTGAAGAAATAGACTTTTCTCCATCACTACGTCCAAGAAATACAGCGGTAGACAAATACATACCAAATAAGAAGTCCATAAATAGAGTAACGTTAAACTCATTAAATCTTACTGGATCGGTAGGTACTACTGCTGCAACTACCGGTGTACCTATATCTTACGAAGACACGGTGTTCCGTAAGTGGTATACATCTAATTTTAACTCATCCGAACTAAACATAAATTTTAGTGATTATACCAATTTTGTAAGCTTCGGTTCAGCAAAAAGTCGTATTGACACATTCGTAAGTAAATTAACGGAGATAGAAGATTTAACCCGTGGTATTACTGGAAATGTAGTGGGTGATGCATTAAAAGCACAAGAAAAAGAATCAATCATACGTGCGTTTGACACATACGAACAATATCTATACTACTCAACAGTATCAATATATTCAGCAAGTGCGTATTATACCGAAACTGGAATAGAATATAATCCAACTGGGTCATGGCCAAAATCGGGTAGTATCTTATTACCAGTAACTAGTTCTACTGCGATAGCATGGTATACTACACAAAGTGCTATAGCCGAACGGTTTGATGAAAATAATGAAAATAACTTAGTACGACATTTACCACTACACATTCAAGAAAATGAAGAATCAACAGATTTCCTAACATTCATAAAAATGTTTGGTCACGTAGTTGATAATCTGAAGGTATATGTAGACCAATTCCCAAATATCTATTCAACAAATCCAGACCCATTCGAAGAATTAACAATGGATCAGGTATATGAAGTTGCTACATCATTTGGGTTAACATTACCAAACGTATATTCACTAGAAACATTACAACAATATATTTCAGAAACATATGGTGGAAATGATGGACGGTCAACTGTAGCAGAAACATGGAAGCGGTTCCTCCATATGATGATGTATCTTTATAAAACAAAGGGGTCAAAGACTTCATTAGAAGCTGTGTTGGCTGGGTACGGTATACAAACGCCGGCATTACAGATTAAAGAAACATCATATCCATCTACGAATACGTTTATAACATCAGATGAGTTGACTTATGGATTACTATTTACTAGTGCATCTTCTAGTTATATTCAAATTCCAAATGTATCTCAATCATTTAATACACAAACATTAACTATTAGATTTTTACCAAATGTTAACAGCAGTTCATTGTTGTCCGGTGATGAAAAGTGGTCAGTAAATGTTGTTCGTCACCCAAGTGCATCAACGGTTTCTGTTGTAGAAGATTTTGGTAGAATTGAAATTATTAGTGGTTCAAATCGTGTAAAAGTAGCATCAAGTAGTTATTTTCCTTTATATAGTGAAGACTATACAACACTTGCGTTAAGAAGCCAATCTGCTGATTTCGTGGTTATGCAGTCCGATGGCAACCAATTACTGTACCAGTTCTCGGCGTCAAGTAATATACCAAATACGCTGTGGAACACAACAGAAAATATATACATCGGCGGAACTGGATCCATAAAAACTAATATAAATTTTGATGGGATAGTAGATGAAATCAGAGCTTGGAATGAAAATGTTACAAACAATAATATTATAAAACAAACATATGATCCTGGTGGTATGTATGGAAATTCATACATTTCGCCGGAAGAATATCTATATGTAAATTTGACGTTTAGTCAACCTTTATCGTCCATCACACAATCGGTGTATAACGAGACACCGTTAACCTTTGGATATACACCAACTAATATTAATCCAGATGAACAGTGGGGACAGGGTACAGTATGGGATACACCCAACGGAACAGGATGGCAGGGATTACTTACGAGAGTTCTTACATCTGACTTAACAACCACGTTGTCAAATAAAGTGTCCGTTGCTTTCCCAAGTGCATCGTCTTCTGGATCTACACAATATGCCGCAAAAATATCTACAAGACAGGCCGTATATTATGCAGCAGGTACACCATCATTTATATCTGTGATACCTGGTGAAACATATAAGATTTCTGGATATGCTTATGCCAGTGGTTCAACCTATAGAGGATATCTAAATGGTGAAGACGGGACAGCAGATTATCCAATAGGATATTTAGTTAGTCTGTTTAACACACCGAATTACGCTACACTTTCGTCACAAACAGTATTAACATCTGCTATTGGAACCAGTGGATGGAGATATTTTGAAACAGATATCACTATATCATCAAATAATCAAAATTATTTAAGTGTAGAACCATTTATAGATGGACCGTGGCCATATTTAGAAGATGAAAATGGAAACTCTATATACGGGGAACCAGTATGCCCAGAGGGTGATGCAAATTGTCCTGGTTTTGCTTGGTTCACAGGACTAGAAATTACACAAGTAAAAGATATACCTGCCGCTGTAACTATACCATCGGTAGGGTTTACCACATCATCGTACAGAAGAATATCCAGATCAGTTCGTCAATATACTCCAGTGATTGGTGCAACTGTATATTCTAACAATAAAGTAATTGTAGCAGACCCACCAGTATTTAATAGTAAATTCATTGATGCAAATGGAACAAAAGCATTAAGTCCGTTTGTTAGTATTAAATCATTACAACAAAAGGTATACCAAGGTGGATTAAATGTAATATCATTTGCAGTTTCTCCGATTGATTATATTAATCAAAATATAATAAGAACAATGGGAAATATTGAAGTAAATAACATGATTGGTACCCCACGGGAACTTAACAATGGAAAGTATAATGTACTAAATAAGTTCTTTAAGTATTACAAGACAAACTATAACAAAGTAGTTAATCCTAACGAATATATAGATTTTTATAAGAATTTAGCAGAAGCACCTGCTGAAATATCAAGAACATTAAATCCAGCAAAATCTAAGTTATTAACTGGTATCGTAATTGAATCACCATTTTTAAGTCGTACAAAGTTTAATCTTAATAAGTCAGTAGAAATTGGTGGAAGTAATACCAAAGCATTAAATAATTTCATTTCTGGGTCTGGGTCGGCACAAGACGTAGGGGTATTCTCTGCAGAAGTCACATATGATATGAAGCAAAATACTACCGTGCTTGCTGATATCACGCCATTGACAGGCTCTCTATCTGCTCCACCTACATCACCAAGTAGTTCGTATTTATATTTCGAAGGACCAGCAATTAACGCACAAGTTACGGCGTCTGTATCTGGTGGGTACCCACGATATGCGTTCGTCGATGAAATCATAAATACTCCAGAACAACCATTTTATGAAATCCCACCTCGGTCAGATTTATTAGAATACGGTACCACATCATATTTCCACAAAACAGACAGTGTATATCCATTCCAAGTTCTAACTCCATACAAGCAAAAGTTCTTAGCAATATTAGATATCAAACCTTTCTGGTCCATATCTCCTGTATATGGAAAAGTTACATTATTACCAACGGGGTCACTGTTAACAGTTCCTGGTAGAGATTCTGTAGAGTTTGGGTCACAAACATACTTGGCAGGAGCAACTGTCGATGGCTTCGTAAATAGTGCTACCGTGTTTTCTCTAATTGGTATTGATGGGGAAGCTGGATTACGTGTACGACTGTATAGAAATGCAACTTATAGAAGTGCCGATTCTGTAAGTAGACCATTAAATAGTCCACCAACGGGTGACCACGGGGTATTATTTGACGGATTATTGGAAGAGGTTTCTGATGTCATGCCATTTTTATTAATTCAAACTGAAAATGCAACTACTTATTTTAGAATAACTAACACAACCGGTAACGATATTACCACAAATATACGATTAAACTATTTTGCATATGAAGTAGAACCCTTGATTCCGCAAGGATACTTACCAAGACATTATCGATTTACTAGAGATAATACAACTCCATTAAAGAGAAGAAATTACACAGGATGTAAGGCTTCTGTTGGAGATAATATCACCGACCCACTGGGCCGTGTTGGAAATAGTAATCCATTTTATACGATTATTAGTGAGTATAATTCTATTGATGTTATGAATAAGCCTACAAATACGGGTACTACACAACCACCGTCTAACGGTCGCGTCCAACCGAGACTTAAGACTTAGACTCAGATGACATGTAATTTGGATTTAAACGTAAATACTTTATACTTATATTAGTAGGACAACCATCAGGAGATAAAGAATTATGGGATATTTAGATAGATCCACAATTACCGTGGACGCAATTTTGACCAACCGCGGTCGGGAATTATTGGCACAAGGAACTGGTCCAGGTGAATTTCAAATTACTAAATTTGCATTATCAGACGATGAAGTAGATTATCGTCTATATAATACTGCCCATCCACTTGGGTCAAACTACTATGGGTCTATTATTGAAAATATGCCTGTATTGGAAGCTACTCCTGATGATGCCCAACTCATGAGATATAAGTTAGTCACCGTGGGAAGGACAGCCGCGGCTGGTCCTGGTGGTTCTTACATTGTTCCACTTATCCTCAGTGGGTTAACAGGTACTACTCAAAACATATACCAAACCCCAGCAGCAAATTCTTCTACACAACCAACTTTTATTGAAGTTGACCCACGAACATCGTATGGGGCGACCAACGGTAGTAAAGAAACTGGAAAATATACATTAATCGTAGGGGACAGTTCATTGGTTAGTATGACATTAAATACCGTATATGGTACTGATAGTGTCAGAGTAAGTTCCCGCGGGTCGATTGTAGCAAAGGGTAACAAGTTTAAGATTGAAAGAAATACGACTACCGGAAAGACTGGAACCACTACGGTAACTGTGTACGGTAATGATTCGGGTGCAACATTCTCATTCACCCTTATAATTAATTAAAATTAACACGAATAAGGATACCATATTATGACAGCACCCTACTCAGTCTTTAGTACATTTGACGAAACCAGAGATATTGTTAAATTACCTGGTAATGAAGTAACTACTGGAATCTGGACAGGAGATACTGGTAGTTTATTCGAAATTTATACATCCAGTGCACAAATTGGAGTGTCTGGTGAATTTTACTATGATTTATACAATGCAAATCCAAACACCGGCGGAAGTGATACCGCTGAAGTACAATTTGCGGTGGCATACGGACACGTTAGCGGTGCAGGTTCACCTACATTAGCAACATTAAATACTTCAAATTTACCAACACAAGTTATCTACGCTCAGTACAGAAACTTATTGTTAGGAAACAGCTCTGCTGTATTTCAATTTGGACCAACAACCGCACTAACAGCATCAAATGATATTTACGTAATTAACTTCCAACGTGCAAGAATGCGTCAAGCAGTTGATCCAGGTAACTGGCAACTATCATTATCTGGTTCACGTGGTATTCAAACATTTATTGACAATAGTGGATTAACCAACGCAACTGATGGTAACCTTAGTGTAAATAATTCATATGATGTGTTGTCCGGCTCATTAACAGCAGGTACTGTTGGTTCTACATACTTCGGTAAAGTATTCCCAGATTTTGGAATTATAGTATTGAATCCATCACTTATCAGTTCGTCTGTCGGATTAGGATCCAAGGTAAATAATGCAAGGACATCCACTGCATATCCATTTGGAGCATTCACTGGTAGTGTTACTGCTTACCAATATCAACACGAAGGATTGGTTCGTTCAATTTCTGCATCACTAGCAGCAGGGTCACCATTTATCGCTCGTTCAGCAGAAGCTATCACTTCTGTAAATTACTTTGTTCGAGTATTTAATCAAAATTTCAATAACACTAACAATCCAACCATTTTGAGTGGTTCAAGTCAAGTACCATTAGAAGCATTCAGAACAAAGCCAGTAACATACATTACAACGGTAGGTTTATACAATGACCAAAATGAATTACTCGCTGTGGGTAAGTTAAGTAGACCATTACAAAAGAGTGCAGATAAAGAAGCTACTATACGTGTTCGATTAGACTACTAATCTTAAGTCAACCGGATATGTGTTATGACTGTTAATAACGTTCCAGTTACTGCGTATAAGAGTATAGCAGCAAATGATTATAGAATAACCAAGTATCCTGTATACGCATCTCATACGTACACATATGCATCTGGTTCGACTAATAATTCTGTTGATGTTCAAATATTATACGGAATAAAATATACTGGTAGTGCTGCGTTACGGGAAACTAATACACAAAATGAATTGTATGATTCTGTAAGCCAATCATTTTACTCTCCACTACCAGCTTCATTATATGGTATATCACCATCTAAGTATTTGCCGTCACATTCGTTATATGTTGTTAGTATAACACAGGATATTTTTGGTGAAGAAATACGGCCATCTACGTTTACACTAACATTTAATGGTAGTTCTTCGTATGATGATGGAAACGGTAATTTGTATATTTCTCAATCTAACATTGGTTATTGCATAGGTAATGTCTTTTATGATCAAGGAATTGCTGTACTACAAGCACGACCAGGCGCATCGTCAGAAATATCAAAAAATGGTCTATGGATATCTGGGTCATCACCGGTACAAGTCCAGTTTACTTCGTCGGTTAAGCTATATGAACATTTACTTAGAGTACAAATAGACCCGGCTGAATTTACAATCTCTCCATACAATCCAAGTGTTTCATCGGCATCATTTACTGGTTCATCTGTCCCTATGATAGATTATATGGTTTCAAAAAGTATGGGAATAAACGAAAATTCTGCATCATTCGCACCATATGTAACTTCAATTGGTTTCTATAATAGTGAAAATGATTTATTGGCTGTAGCAAAAATATCTATGCCAATAAAAAGAACATTTGATACTACACAAACGTTCGTCGTGAAATTTGACATCTAGTGGTGGAGAACTAATATGAGTTTAGAATCGTTATACAATAGTGCAGCAGCAAATACCTATGTGGGTACTGTTCGTACCAAGCAAGCTGCTGATGTTGGAGCAGGTCGTTCCATCGTAAATTACATGGACGGGGAAGCTCGTGGAAGAGAACAACAACCAGATGAATTCCAAAAAGAATTCACTAGAAACGCTACAGGAGCATTCAAGACCGGTGGGGCACAAGGTATAGCTAGAAATGCCGGAACTACACTAACTCGTTGGACTGCAAAAGCGTGTGAATTAGCTTTTGGAGGAAAAGGACCAGCATCACTAATTTCTGGGTTCTATAACAATCGATTCACAAACAATAATACAATTCATTTGTATACTCCAGGAAACTCAAACGGATTTACAAACGTAAATGCTTCAGCAGAATTACGTAAAAACAGTTCTCCATCAGGAGCACCATCAGGTCTATAATAAAATAAAGAGGTTACTATGAAGCCACGTTCGGCTAAAAACAAAGGTAAACGGTTACAAAATTCAGTACGAGATATGATATTAGAAAACTTCAAACAACTGGAACCCGATGATGTGGTTTCAACGTTGATGGGTGATAGTGGGACCGATATTAAATTGTCACCTGCGGCGCGGAGGGTGTTTCCCTACTCTCCAGAGTGCAAGAACCAAGAAAAGATGAATATCTGGTCATCTCTGGAACAAGCAGAAGGTAATACGAAAGAAGGAACGACTCCCGTTTTGTTCTTTAAGAGAAACAATACACCAGTGTACGCGGTTATTCCCGCAGAACACTTCTTTCAATTGGTAAATAAAAAAACCGTTGAATAAAAAAGAAAACTTGACAATTTGCAGAAGAGGGGTTAGATTTCATTATTATGAATCTAATCTCTCTTTTGTCGCAAATATTAGGTGATTATAAAGAACACGGGAAAGGTGAACACTATTTCACCTGCCCTTTCTGTCATAACCATAAGAAGAAGTTTGCGATAAATGTAATTAAGAACGCATTTCATTGTTGGCATTGTGGAGCAAAAGGTCGTTCTTTAATAACACTATTTAAGAGACTTGATGTATCTCCGTCACAACTGAAAGAACTGCGGTCACTTCTATCAGATGACCAAATACGAAATTATGTAGAAGAAGAAACAATTACCGATTTATATCTTCCACCTGGATACAAGCCATTATGGAAGCAATCAAATAGTATTCATTATTTAAATGCGTTACGGTATCTGAAAAACAGAGGAATCACGGGATATGATATTATCCGTTATCAAATGGGGTATACGATTGATGGTCCTTACGCTAATCGGATTATTATTCCTTCATATGACCAGAATAACAAGCTAAACTATTTCATCGCCCGTAGTTTCTATGACGATGGAATGAAATATAAGAATCCACCAGTATCGAAGAATGTGGTGATGTTCGAGAATCAAATCAACTGGAAGATGCCGTTGGTGTTGTGTGAAGGTGTGTTCGATGCCATAAAA
>Ga0194124_10001292_pt1 | contig 32379 bp, 30 predicted proteins | sample TA2KigCas0mmetaG_FD_148605 | JGI IMG/M metagenome (GOLD analysis project Ga0194124, IMG submission 148605) | Freshwater microbial communities from Lake Tanganyika, Tanzania - TA2015031 Kigoma Deep Cast 0m | ecosystem: Environmental > Aquatic > Freshwater > Lake | place: Tanzania: Lake...
TAATCTTAGTAAGGCATGGTCAAAGCCAATGGAATTTAGAAAATAAATTCACTGGATGGTATGATGCGGATCTTACAGAAAAAGGATTAGAAGAAGCTGAAAAATCTGGTGAACTTATTAAACAACTAAATATTGAATTTGATACAGCTTTTACATCTCTTCAAAAAAGAGCAATAAAAACTCTGCATGAAATTAATAAGAAATTAGGATCAACAATAACCCAAATAACAAAAGCCTGGGAATTAAATGAAAGACATTACGGAGCTCTTCAGGGCTTAAATAAAAACGAAACTAAAAAAAAATATGGTGAAGCACAAGTAAAAATATGGAGAAGAAGTTATGATATCCCACCACCACCAATGTCAAGGAATGATCAAAACCATCCAGTTTTTTTTGATATTTACAAAAATATTGATCCTAAAAAAATCCCTGACTCTGAGTCATTAAAAGACACTTTTAATAGAGCTGTTCCTTATTTTAAAAAATTTATATTTCCAGAACTTAAAGTAAAAAAAAAAATAATTATATCGGCGCATGGAAATAGTCTGAGGGCAATTTGTAAAGATATTTTTAATATAAGTGATCTTGCTATAGTAAAATTAGAAATTCCAACTGGAAATCCAATAAAAATTATATTTGGAGAAGATTTAAAAATTGAAAATTACGAATACTTAGACAAAGAAAGAGCTGAAAAAATATTTACCAACATTTAATATTTAGTTTTTTTAATTTTTCATAAATAGATAAATTAGTTGCATGATAAAATGTATAATCTACAATTTCTCCAATCATTGATTTATCGCTAATTGCTTGATCCCATATTTTATGAACTGAAAAATTAATATTAGGTTCCCTTTTAAAGATACTGGGTGAGATAATTTGGCAACCTGTATAGATAAGATTATTATTGTTATCTGTGCCCCTTTTTAAATATGAAGAATTTTTTTCCATGCAAAAATCTCCTTTTAAATCTTTATCAAAACTTTTATTTTTATTTACCATCAAAAGTCCAACCTTAGACTTTAAGATAACCAAGTTTTTAAATAAATTTAAAAAAGGATTTATATATTCATTAGACCATAAGGTATCGCTATTAATTGCAATGAAGTTTTCATCTTTAAAAAAATCAATTGCATTTCTTATGCCCCCTCCTGTACCAAGAATTTCAGGTTCGTGAAAAATTTGAATATCAAATAAATTTTTTTTGGTACTACAAAAGTATTTTATCTGATCTGATAAGTAATGAGTATTTACGGCAAAATATTTTACTCCGATTTTTTTTAAAAAAATTAAAGTATTTTCAAGAAGTGTAACATTATTAATCTTTAATAAAGGTTTTGGCACATCGTTAGTAAGTGGTTGAAGCCTTTTACCAAAGCCAGCTGCTAAAACTATAGCTCTTTCAATCATTTCAGTAGAGGGTCTATCTCACGTCGAATTATCATTCTAGCTTCATTAAAAATTGGATGTTTAAGCCTTTCTCTTAAAATACTCCAGGTATACGGTATTAACTTTAAATATTTTTTTTTATTATCTCTAATCGAAAGCCTGGAAAATATTCCAATAATTTTAAATAAACGTTGTACAGTTAATATTATAAAAATTTTGTTGAATTCACTTATATTAAATTTTTTATTTTTTCTTAAAAAGGTTAAATAAAAATCAAATATTTTTTTTTTTAAATCAAAAGATGTTTTAATTCTTACATCATCAATTAACGATGCTAAATCGTAAGCTATATGACCTTTCACAGCATCCTGAAAATCTATCAAAAAAATTTGATTTGATTTATTCATTAAATTTGAAACATGAAAATCTCTATGAACAAAAGTATTATTTTTACAATTTAAGTCCTTTAAAACTGACAATAGTACCTCTCTTAATTTAGTAATTTGTTTATTTTTTTTTATTTTTAAAACTTTTGGTAAATACCAATCAAAAAATAAGTCTAATTCTCTTTTTAAAAGCTTAAAGTTATAAACTGGTAAAAAATTAAAGCTCTTAGAATTTATTTTTTGGATTCTAAAAAGTAAAAAAATAATTTTTTTATAAATAAAAAATTTATTTTTACTTTTGTTTATAATATTTAAAAAATTTTTATTTCCCAAATCCTGAATTAAATTAAACCCTTTTTTAAAATCACTACAAAAGACCTTGGGAACTAATATTTTTTTTTTTCTTAAAATAGTTGAAATTTTTTCATAAGTCTTAATGTTTAAATTTTTTTCTTTATCTGTATGAGAAAGAATAAATGATTTGTTTAAATTTTTTAAACGGTAATATTTTCTAAATGAAGCATCTCCTTTCAAAGGAGATAATTTATATTTTTGAAAATTTTTTTTTTTTAAGAAGCTATTTATTTTAGAACTATTTAAATTCATTTTTCAAAATTTGGCTCCACTTGCCGGTACCTTTAAACTTTATTTTTCTTTCATCCGTTTTTGAATTTAAAAAAAATGAAATTACTAAGTATTGATCAATAGCTTTCATAATTAAATTCGGCCACTCTATTATACTTACAAAATTTTGAATTTGGTCAAGAAAACCAATATTCTCGAGCTCTTTAAACTTCTTAATTCTGTAGAAATCGTAATGTGCAACTTGAAGATTATTCTTTTTAACTTCGTAATAGTTTACAATATTAAATGTTGGACTGGTTACCTCGCTCATAGATAATTTATTTTTAGATTGTAATTGATTAATCAAAAATCTTGAAAAGGTTGTTTTTCCAGAACCAAGATCTCCCTGTAGTAATACTATATCTCCTTGTTCAAGAAACTTTATAAACTTTCTTGCAATTTTTTTGGTTTCATTAAGATCTTTTAAATCTATCAAAATTTCTTAATATCTATAAGCATCCGACTTGTAAGGACCTTCTTGTGAAACATTTATATATTCGGCTTGCTCTTTTGTAAGTTTCGTTAACTTTGCTCCAACTTTTGCTAAATGCAATCTAGCAACTTTTTCATCTAAATGCTTAGGTAAGGTATAGACCTTATTTTTATATTTTCCTTTATTTTGCCAAAGCTCAATTTGAGCAATAACTTGATTAGTAAAAGATGCACTCATTACAAAGCTTGGGTGGCCTGTACCACAGCCTAAATTCACAAGTCGTCCCTCGGCAAGTAAAATAATTCTTTTTTTATTAGGAAATTCTATTTCATGAACTTGTGGCTTAATTTCTTTCCATTTGTGATTTCTTAATGCACTTACTTGAATTTCATTATCGAAATGACCAATATTACATAGAATAGACCTATCTTTCATTTTTCTCATATGATCAATTGTTACAATGTCTGTATTTCCAGTTGCTGTTACAACTATGTCTGCATCAGAAATAGCATCCTCCATTAATACAACTTGATATCCTTCCATTGCTGCTTGAAGTGCACAAATTGGATCTGTTTCTGTAACTAAAACTCTTGCTCCCGCTTGTCTCAAGGATGCGGCACTTCCTTTTCCAACATCTCCAAACCCAGCAACTACTGCAACTTTACCAGAGATCATTACATCTGTTGCTCTTCTAAGGGCATCAACAAGACTTTCTCTGCATCCATATAAATTATCAAACTTAGATTTTGTTACTGAATCGTTTACGTTAATAGCTGGTATTAAAAGCTTTCCTTCACTTTCCATTTTTTTTAATGCTTTAACACCAGTAGTTGTTTCTTCAGAAACTCCTAAAACATTTTTTAATAAGCTTTGATACTTTTTATGCATCAAGGATGTAAGGTCACCACCATCATCGAGTAATAAGTTTGGTATCCAATCTTTTTTACCAACTATTGTTTGTTCTATACACCACCAATATTCTTCTTCAGTTTCACCTTTCCAGGCAAAAACTGGTATATTTTTTTTTGCAATGGCTGCAGCGGCATGATCTTGAGTTGAAAAAATATTGCACGAAGACCATCTAACTTCAGCTCCAAGCACTGTTAGCGTTTCAATCAAAACAGCGGTCTGAATTGTCATATGTAGACAACCAATAATCTTTGCCCCTTTGAGAGGTTGTTTAGATTTAAATTCCTCTCTAACGGCCATTAATCCGGGCATCTCAGTTTCTGCTAATGAAATTTCACGGTCACCAAAATCTGCGAGTTTCAAATCTTTGACTTTAAAATCAGACATAAATTTTAATTAACAATAAAAAATCTAATTATCAAACTTAATAATAATTTAAGATGCAAGTGGTAAGTTTATCTCTACAACAGCACCTCTTCCTTCATTTACTTTGTTGTAAGCTTTTATATCTCCTTTATGAGACTCCACAATATTTTTAACTATATTAAGACCAAGACCAGAGTGCTGACCAAATTTTTGATCAGGTCTGTCGCTGTAAAAACGATTAAATATCTTATTTATATTTTTTTCATCAAAGCCTGGTCCGTCATCAGAAATTACTATTTTTATATTTTTTTTTATAATCTCTAAACTAATGTCAACAATCCCGTTTTTTGGACTAAAAGAAATTGAATTATCAAGTATATTTAAAATAACCTGCTCAATTCTTCTTCTAAAGCCTAATATTAAAAATTTTTTTTCTTTTTTATAATTAAATTGAATTGAAATTTTTTTTTTTTCAGAATCTAAGATTCTTCCAAAATTATTAATAACAAACTGAATAATCTCTACTAGATCAAACTTATCTAATCCAAATTTAGCTTGCTGAGCTTCATCTCTTAACATTTTTGAATAATCCGTAATCAATCTTTCAATACGGCTTACATCTTCAACTAAAATTCTAATTAACCTTTCTCTTTTTTGAAGATCTTGAGTTTCAGGGATAAGCTCTGAAGCAGCTTTAAGTGATGCTAGAGGATTTCTAATTTCATGAGTAAGCTCTGAAGAAAATCTTTCTGCAAATTCAATTCGTTGATACAAATTGACGGTCATAGTAGATAGAGAGCGTGAAAGACTTCCTATTTCATCATCTCTTGTATTAATTATATTTATTATTTTGTTATCAGGGGTATCGACTATTGCTGATGTTGCAAATCTTCCAAGTATACGAATAGGTTTTATAATATTTGCATTTAAAAAAATTGAGAATACCAAAATTATAATTGCAACTGCCCCAGCTGATCTAAGAACAAAATTTTTTCTTTCTGCTATAGCGTTTTCTATATCGCTAGATATTTCTGTAATTGCTATAAATCCTCTCTGATCATTATTTTGAAAAAGTGCCGATAAAGATATTACTAAAAAATTATCTCCAATTTTTTTAGAAATAGTTAATATTTTTTCATTTCCAAGAATGCTCAAATTTTGAGCTATTAAATTATCAAGAAACTCCGACTCCTCTCTTGTTGTTAAACTAGATGTATCAGGCGATGAGTCTGTCTCTTTAATATTTTTTTGCTGTATATTATCAATTTTAAAAAAGGGTGATGATCCAAGATCAAGTGAATGGGAGTCTATAACAATATTCTTTTTATTATCATAGAGCCTTATTAAATTAATATTTGGAAGAAGAGACTTATATTTAGTTAAAAAAATTCTTAAACTATCTTTTTTAAATTGGACGTTCTGTAAAGACATATTTAGAGAAATATTATTTATCAATTTTTGATGATCTTCATTTTTTTCTTTAACAAGTTCAGGTTCAATAGATTTTAGATAAGCAAAAGTTACAAAGCCTAGAACAAAAAAAACTAGGAGATTAAGAAATAAAAATCTTGCAAGAAGTGTCCTAAAAATTGGAGATACATACTGCATAAGCTTTAGTTAATATTCCAGCGATAACCACTACCATATCTCGTTTCAATAGCTGAAAAATTTGCATCAATTTTTTTGAATTTTTTCCTTATCCTTTTTATATGACTATCAATAGTTCTATCTTCAACATCGTCGTCCTGACGATAAGCAACACTCATTAAAAAAGCCCTCTCTTTAACTACACCCGGTCTTTTTGCTAATTCAAGAACAATTTTAAACTCTGTTGTGGTGAGTTTGTCAGGTAACACCTTGCCAGCCCATTCACATTCTAACTGTTCAGTATCTAAAGTAAGTTTTCCAACTGATATAACATTTTTAGACTGGCTTTGTTTTGGCTCTAACTTTCTAAGTTGAACTTTAACTCTTTCAATTAAAACTTTAGTAGAAAAGCCTCCAGATTTTTTTACATAATCATCCGCACCCAACTTTAATCCGAGAAGTTCATCAACTTCTTCATCTTTAGATGTGAGTAAAATTACAGGTATAGAACTTTTTTTTCTAATTTTTTCTAACAGTTCTTCACCTGTCATCTTTGGCATTTTTAAATCTATGATTGCTAAATTTGGAGGATTTCTAGACATGCCAATATATGCACTTTCACCATCCAAATACGTATCAACTTTAAAGCCCTCATTTTCAAGAGCCATAGAAACACTTGTTAAGATATTTCTATCATCGTCCACGAGTGCAATAATTTTATTCATTAAATTTAGTGTATGTCGCTCCAATTAATACCTTCGTTTATGCCAACAATCAAAGGTATGGAGAACTTATGATACGGAATCGAAGCTGTAGACATTATTTCAGAAATCATTTTTTTTTCGTTTTTTACCTCACTTTTTTCACATTCAAAAACTAACTCATCATGAATTTGCAAAAGCATTTTAGAATGAATTATTTTAGATTTGATTTTTTCATCAATCTTAATCATTGCTAAACGTAAAAGATCTGCTGCGGATCCCTGGATAGGAGCGTTAATAGCCGCTCTTTCCTGAAATGATTTAATAGTATGATTTTTATCATTTATACTTGGAAAGTGACACTTACGACCAAATACAGTTTTTACATAACCATTTAACCTGCAAAACTTTATTGTTTCATTCATATAATCTTTAATTTCTGGGAACTTTTTAAAATATGATTTTAAAAAAATATCAGCATCTTCTTTTGAAACCGATATTTGCTTTGCAAGACCATAAATAGAAATTCCATAAATAATTCCAAAATTAATTGCTTTTGCTTTTCTTCTCATTTCATCAGAAATAGATTTTTCTGAGGTGCTAAATATTTGTGAAGCTGTGATGTTATGAATATCTTCCTTATTTATGAATGCTTTCTTAAGCTCTTTTACATCTGCTAAATCCGCTAATATTCTCATTTCAATTTGACTATAATCAGAAGAAATTAAAATTTTATCTTTATCAGTTATAAATGCAGAACGTATTTCCTTTCCTTCACTTGTTTTAATTGGAATATTTTGCAAGTTTGGGTCGCTAGATGCGAGTCTTCCTGTATTAGTAGCCGCAAGTAAAAAGGAGGTGTGTATTCTTTTTGTTTTAGAATTAATAAAATCTACTAAGTTGTCAGTATAAGTATTCTTTAGTTTTGATATTTGTCTCCAGTCTAAAATTAGCTTTGGAAGTTCATGACCTTGAAATGCTAAATCCTCCAAAATATTAACATTGGTTGCATAGTTTCCTTTTTTAGTTTTTTTTGTACCTATAATTTTTAATTTTTTATAAAGAATATCGCCAAGCTGTTTTGTGGAAGCGATATTAAATTCTTCTCCTGATAAAATGTAAATTTTTTTTTCTAAATCTTTAATATTTTTTTCAAATTGTTTTGAAAGATCTTTTAAAATATTTACATCAACCTTTATTCCTATTTCTTCCATATCAGCCAATATTTTAATCATTGGCTTTTCTAAAGTTTCATAAACGTCTAAAATTTTATCTTTAACAGCCCTTTCATAAAATAACTGATATAATCTATAGGTTATATCTGCATCCTCAGCAGCATATTCGGAAGCCTTATCAATATGAACTTGATCAAAAGTAATTTGAGACTTTCCAGTGCCAGCTACATCCTTAAACGATATAGTTTTATGGTCTAAATGTATTTCTGAAAGAAGATCCATTCCGTGTCTATGCAGACCTGAATCTAAAATATACGAAAGCAACATAGTATCTTCAATGTAATTTAGTTCGATGCCGTATTTTCTTAAAATTCTATAATCAAATTTAATATTATGACCAACTTTTCTGATATTTTTACTTTCTAATAAATTTTTAATCTCTTTTAAAACTAACTCAGTACTTAATTGTTTATTTATTTCGCTATCTTCTTTGTTTAAATGGCCAAGAGGAATATAAAAAGCCTCTCCCTCTGAAATACAAAATGAAATTCCAACTAATTCTGCGTTTTTTATATCTAAAGAATTAGTTTCAACATCTACAATAATAAACTTTTTTTCATTTGCTTGCAAAATTAAATCTTTTAGATCATCCTTTGAAAAAATTGTTTTATATTTTTTTCTATCTATTTTTATCTTTTTAATATTTAAATTTTTTTCTGGTTCTATTTCAAAATCCAACTGATCTGTATCTTGAATTCTTTGAAGTAATTTTGAAAATTCCATATTTCTTAAAAAATTAATTAACTTTTTTTTATCAATTTTCTTAACTTCAAATTCATTTAATTTGCTTTTAACTGGAACATCTAACTTTAAAGACACTAATTTTTTACTTAATAAGGCTTTATCTTTATTCTCCAAAATAGTTTGTCTTCTTTTAGTTTGCTTTATTGTTTCTGCTTTTTCTAATAAATTACTTAATGAACCAAACTCATTAATAAGTTCTGCTGCAGTCTTAACACCTATGCCTGGAACACCAGGAATATTATCTGAGGAGTCTCCTGCTAAAGACTGCACATCAATTACTTTATCAGGTGTTACTCCAAATTTTTCCTTAACTTCATTAACACCTATTTCCCTATCTTTCATAGAGTCAAACATTCCAACTTTTTCATTAACAAGTTGCATAAGGTCTTTATCTGAAGAAATAATTTTTACTTTTGCACCTTGAGAAACTGCCTCCTTTGTATAAGTTGCAATTAAATCATCGGCCTCATAGTTCTCCATTTCAATACTTGGCAAGCTAAAAGCCTGAACTGCCTGTCTAATAAAATCAAATTGTGGAATTAATTCTTCGGGAGTTTCAGACCTATTTGCCTTATAGTCAGGGTAAATCTCATTTCTAAAATTTTTTCGAGCACTATCAAAAATAACAGCTATATGTGTAGGTTTTATTTCTGTTTTCTTAGTTTCGTATAAAAACTTGTAAAGCATGTTACAAAACCCACTTACCGCACCAACTGGCATTCCATCGCTTTTACGAGTTAATGGAGGTAATGCATAAAATGCCCTGAAAATATAACCTGACCCATCTATTAAATATAAAAGATCACCTGGTCCTAAATTTTTCATTAAACCAATAGGAATTAATTAAATAAAAGTTATATAAACATTGTTATTTAATTGTATGCAAAATTTTCCAGCTATAGAAATAAATAATCTATCAAAAACCTATATTAATAATAAAAAAACTACTGAAGCTTTAAAGGATATTAATTTTAATGTTAAACAGGGGGAAATTTTTGGGCTGCTTGGCCCAAATGGAGCTGGAAAATCAACTTTTATAAACATCCTTGCTGGAACAGTTATAAAAACTAATGGAAATATCAAAGTTTGGAATTACGATTTAGATTTAAATCCAAGAGAAGTTAGGTCTTCAATAGGTATTGTTCCGCAAGAGATTAATTTAGACCCATTTTTTACACCACAAAAATTATTAGAGATACAAGCTGGAATGTATGGAGTCCCATCTAAGGATAGAATTACAGAAAAAATATTAGAAATTACAATGCTTACAAACAAAGCAAATGCATATGCGCGAAGTCTTTCTGGAGGAATGAAAAGACGTTTGCTTGTTGCAAAAGCACTTGTTCATCGTCCACCAATCTTAATACTTGATGAGCCAACAGCTGGTGTAGATGTTGAGCTAAGACAAAATCTTTTAGAAAATATAAAAGAATTAAATAAAATAGGTATTACAATCATCTTAACAACTCACTACCTAGAAGAAGCGCAGTCTTTATGTGATAGAATTGCAATTATAAATAATGGAAAACTAATTGCTCTAGATCGAACTGAAGATTTACTAAAGAAAATAAGTACTAAAAAGGTATCGTTTAGAGTTAAGAGTCATACTAACATTGGAGAAAAATTAAAAAATGGCCTTAGAATAAACTACTCCAAGAATGATATAATTAGTATTATTTACAACAAAAAAGACCATCAAATTGAGGAAATTATATCTGAAGTTAAAGAAAAAAAAGTTGAAATTTTAGATATTTTAACAGAAGATGCTGATCTAGAAGATGTTTTTTTAAAATTAACAAAAAATGAAAACTGAAACCTTAGCAAATAATAAATACTCTTATTTAAAGAAAGTTTTTTTTCTCTTTTTTATAGCTCTTTTATCAACCATAATTCTAACAATTTCAGCAAAAATAAAAGTTCCTTTTTATCCAGTGCCAATGACAATGCAAACCTTTGTTGTTGCAGCAATCGGGATTTTGTTTGGTTATAAATTAGGACTTACAATTATTTCAATTTATATTATTGAGGGTTTACTAGGCTTTCCGGTATTTGCAGGAACCCCTGAAAAGGGTATTGGCTATAGCTATATAATCGGACCAACTTTTGGTTATCTTTTAGGTTTTTTTATTTGCGTATACCTTTCGGGAAAGTTTGAATTTAAAAAAAGCTATTTTTATAACTTTGCTTTATTAGTTATATCAGTTTCTTTTATCTACTGCCTTGGCGCTATTTGGCTAGGATACTTAATCGGATGGGACAAACCAATTTTTGATTTAGGAGTAAAACCTTTTTTGCTAGCTGAATTATTTAAAATTCTTCTATTAGTTGTAATTTTACCACAACTACTTAAAGTAAAATCTAAAATTAAAAAAATTATTTAGGAGACCTTTTAGAGAGGATTCTTTGAAGTGTTCTTCTGTGCATATTTAGCCTTCTTGCAGTCTCTGATACATTTCTATCACACAACTCATATACTCTTTGGATGTGCTCCCATTTAACTCTGTCAGCGGACATAGGATTTTCTGGAGGAACGGCTTTTTTATTCTTATCAGCCAATAAAGCAGCCTCTATGGCTTCAGCGTCAGCTGGCTTTGGAATATAATCTATAGCTCCAGCTTTTACCGCGGCAACTGCTGTTGGTATGTTTCCGTATCCTGTAAGTACCACAACTCTGCTATCTGGAAGCAAATTATGGACTTCTTTAACTACATCTAGTCCATTCCCGTCGTTGAGCCTTAGGTCAACAACTGCAAATCCTGGTGGGTTAGACTTAGCTTTAGATTTTGCATCCTCAACACCCGATGCGGAAACTACCAAAAAACCCTTATTTTCCATCGCTTTTGAGAGCCTTATCCTAAAAGGATCATCATCATCTACGATAAGAAGAGTTTTGTTTTTAAAACTATCAAGTTTAAGTTTTGATCCTGAAAATTTTTCCATTCATATCAATATAAGATCTTAAGAAGACTTGTTCAAGATAAGAGAATTGTACCCAACAGAAAAATTCTATAACACTAAATAATTTCTTTACAGAAAATTAAAATTACCTTATTTCAACGACTCAAGAGTCTGTTAAAAATAACAGCTCTTAACTAACGTGGGGTTTTATGAAATGGGAAAATTTCAGTCTGTTAATGAGCTGGTTCAGGTTCTTCGACCTGTAAATCCAGTTTATTGTATTCGACCTGAGAGCTTAAAACTCTCTTGTAATTTTTTTGTAAATAATTTCCCCGGGAAATCCCTGTACGCAGTAAAAACAAATCCCAATGAAACCGTTATTAAAAATATTTATCAGAACGGTATCTCTAATTTTGATGTTGCCTCCCTTGAAGAAATAAAATTATTAAAAAAAATTGCCCCTGATGCAAAATTATATTTTATGCATACTGTTAAAAACAGAAACAGTATTGAAGAGGCATATTTTAAATATCAAATAAAAGATTTTGCCTTTGATACAAAGGATGAATTAAATAAAATTTTAGATTCTACAAAAAATGCTAAAGATTTAACTTTATATCTTAGAATCTTTGCGTCAAACGAGCATGCTGAAATTGACTTATCAAAAAAATTTGGAGCATCAATAAGTGAGGCTGTTAATTTAATCAAAATTGCAAAGCTTCATGCAAAAAAAATAGGAATAAGTTTTCACGTTGGTTCGCAATGTATGCACCCAATATCGTATTCAAAGGGAATTAAAGAAATTGGAAATTTAATTTTAAAATCTGGAATTGAACCGGATATTATAAATGTAGGTGGAGGTTTTCCATCACGATATCCTGATTTGTATCCGCAACCACTTGAAAATTATATTACTGAGATATCAGAAGCTATTGAGAAATTATCCCTTAAAAATAAACCTGAATTAATCTGCGAACCTGGTAGGGCTATTGTTGCAGAAAGTGGATCTACTATTGTAAGAGTAGAATTAAGAAAAAAACAAAAACTTTACATCAATGACGGAACATATGGATCCCTTTTTGATGCCGGAACACTTAATTTTATTTTTCCAACTAGAGTTATTGAAAATGGAAAAAATTTAAGCAGAAGACTCACTCCTTTTAGTTTCTGTGGACCAACGTGCGATAGTATGGATTTTATGAAAGGACCATACATTTTACCAAATAATCTTAATGAAGGTGATTATATAGAAATAGGGCAACTTGGTAGCTATGGACTTACATTTAGAACAAAATTTAATGGATTTTACTCTGATGATATTCATGAAGTTGAGGACAAACCTATAATGTCTATGTACCAACAAGATGAAGAACTTAAGAGTAATTATCTTGTTGCTTAATGGCTAGTTCAACGCCGTCAGTAGGACATAACAAATCCAGCTTTTTAAAAAATAAAGTAGAGCACATTGATATCACATCCTTTGATGCTAGGCCTATTATTGATGGGATGTCTAAAATGTCATTTAGCTCTAGAGAAACTGCAAACGCAGCTAGAATATTTAACAAAATGTTAGGTGATAAAGACTGTTCAATATTTTTAACTTTAGCCGGCTCTACCTCTGCGGCGGGATGCATGAAAATTTATACTGATTTAATTCGTTTCAATATGATAGACGCTGTTGTTGCAACTGGAGCGTCCATAATAGATATGGATTTCTTTGAAGCCCTTGGATTTAAACATTATCAAGGCTCACAGTTTCAAGATGATAGCGTTTTACGCGATCATTATATTGACCGAATCTACGATACTTACATTGATGAGGACCAGCTGCAAAAATGTGATAAAACGATTTGTGAAATTGCAGATACGCTAGAGCCAAGACCGTATACTTCGAGAGAATTCATTAAAGAAATGGGAAAATATTTACAAAAAAACTCAAAAAAAAAAGAATCTTTAATTCAATGCGCATATGAAAAAAATGTTCCAATTTTTTGCCCGGCTTTTACAGATTCTAGCGCTGGATTTGGACTTGTAATGCATCAAGAAAAAAACCCTAAAAAACATTTAACATTAGACTCAGTAAAAGATTTTAGAGAACTTACTGAAATTAAAATTAGATCAAAAACATCTGGTTTATTTATGGTTGGCGGTGGAGTTCCTAAAAACTTTATTCAAGATACTGTTATATGTGCAGAGTTATTAGGAAAAGAAGTTGATATGCATAAATATGCAATTCAAATAACTGTCGCCGATGTTCGCGATGGTGCATGCAGTTCTTCAACACTAAAAGAAGCAAGTTCATGGGGAAAAGTTGATACATCAATGGAACAAATGGTTTTTGCAGAAGCAACTACTGTGGTACCTTTGATTGTAAGTGATGCTTATCATAGAAAAAATTGGGAAAATCGAGAAAGAAGAAATTTTTCTAAAATCTTTTAAAAAAGATGGCAAATGTAACTAAAGTTGCCTTGATCCAGATTAAAATGGATACAAGGCCAAAAAATAATCTAGAAAAAGCAATAAAAAAGATACAACAAGCAAAATTAAAAGGAGCTCAAATTATCTGTCTTCCGGAACTTTTTTTAACACAATATTTTTGCCAGGAAGAAAATCATTCAAATTTTTCATTAGCTGAAAAAATACCTGGTCCAACAATTGATGTTTTAAGCAAAACTGCTGTAGAAAATAAAGTTATATTAATAGTCCCTTTGTTTGAAAAAAAATTATCAGGAATTTATTATAACTCCTGCGTAGTTATAAATGACAATGGAAAAATTATTGGCCATTATAGAAAAATGCATATCCCTGATGATCCCCAATATTATGAAAAATTTTATTTCACACCTGGTGATCTTGGTTTCAAAAATATAGAAACTAAATTTGGAAATATTGGAACCTTAATATGTTGGGATCAATGGTTTCCTGAGGCTGCAAGAATAACAACTCTTAAAGGTGCAGAAATAATTTTTTATCCAACAGCAATCGGGTGGCATCTTAGAGAGAAAAAAAAATTTGGAAAATCTCAACTTAATGCATGGTTGACCATACAAAGATCTCATGCTATCGCAAATGGAGTTTACGTTGTTGCGGTGAATAGAGTTGGAAATGAAGGTAAAAAAAACAAAAAGATTCAATTTTGGGGTAATTCAGTTGTTTTCGACCCTAGTGGCAACATAATAGCGCAAGGCCACAATGAAAAAGAAGAGATAATCATTTGCAAAATTGATCTGAATAAGGTCGAAAAAGTTAGACAACACTGGCCATTTCTTAGAGATAGAAGAATAGATTTTTATAAAGAATTATTAAAAAACTCACATAATGAGTGAGCATTTAGCGTCTCTTGGCTACCGAATGCCTGCAGAGTGGGAAAAACAAAGCTCAACATGGGTTGCTTGGCCTCATAATAAGTATGATTGGCCGAATAAATTTAAAAATATCCCAAAAACATTCGCAAAAATAATATCCGAAATATCAAAAGTTCAAAGAGTAGATGTTCTTATCCAGCCATCTGCAAATAAAAAAGAAATACTAGAAATCTTAGCAAAAGAACAATCGCAAATAAGAAATATTTTTATGTATAAAGTTAGAACGGATAGAGCTTGGACTAGAGACTTTGCTCCAAACTTTTTAGTAAATAATAATTTAAAAAAAAAATTAATACCTAATTTTCAATTTAATGCTTGGGCAAAATATAACAATTACAAAAATGATAACCAAGTTAAGATTAAGATTTCAGAAATGAAACAAATTGAAATAATTGATATTGTACAAAAAAATAAAAAAATAGTCCTCGAAGGAGGTGCTATAGATGTAAATGGAATTGGCTCTATTCTTCTTACAAAAGAATGTCTTTTAAGCAAAATCCAACAAAGAAATCCAACCTTAAATAAAACAAATTTAGAAAAATGTTTGTATGAAACATTAGGTGTTAAAAATTTTATTTGGTTACACAAAGGAATTGTTGGCGATGATACTCATGGCCATATAGATGATATAACTCGATTTTTTGATATAAATAAAATCTTCACAGCAGTAGAAAAAAATAAAAAAGATAAAAATTACGCTGCTTTAAAAGAAAATCTAAATATCCTACAAAAAGCAAAAAATATTTATGGAAAAAAATTTGAAATTTTTGAAATACCAATGCCTGACCCTATATTTATTGAAAATACAAGAGTTCCTGCAAGTTATTTAAATTTTTATTTTGCAAATAAAATACTTCTAGTCCCAATTTTTGAAAATAAAATGGATGATAAAGCAATAGCAGTTTTTGAAAAGAAAATAAAAAATAGAAAAATAATTCCTATTAATTGCTTAGATCTCATCTGGGGATTTGGTGCAATTCATTGCATGACACAACAAGAACCTTTCATATAAGTTCAGCTTTTTTCAAGTCACTATAAGACCAAAAAATATCAACTACAGCCCCACTAGTTTTGTTATTGTAAAAATTTATTTTTGCTTTTAAGCGTTCTAAAAATGTTTTAGATATAAAAAAACCAAGACCTAAACCTTGGTTTTTAGAAATAAAACTTGATTGTGATTTTATATATGGATCGCCTAAATTATTTTTTATTTCACTTGAAAACCCAGGACCATCATCTTCAATTATAATTTGTAAATAATTATCAGAAGATTTAATTACAACTTTTACTGTTGTTGTACAAAACTTAAAAGCGTTATCAATTAAATTTTTAATTCCATAAATGAGTTCTATTTTTTTTTTTAAGAAATAATCTTTGTTATAATTATTGATATCTAATAAAAAAATCTTATTATTTAAAAACTGTGATGAATTCTTAATCTCTTCAATTATTAAATGGCAAGATGCATTTTCCAAAAATAAATCCTGCTTATATGGATCAGATGTTATTTGTTTTAAAATTTCTCCACACCGCTGAGTTTGGGATACTAAAAGATCGATATCTGATTTAAATTTTGAATATAAACTAGCTTCTTTTTTTAACTCTTTTGCAACTAAAGATATTGTATTTAAGGGCGTGCCAAGCTCATGGGCTGCTGCTGCTGCAAATCCACTTAACGACTTTAATTCCTTTTCCCTTAAAAATGTTTGTTCGAGTTCATGAATGGCCTTACTTCTTCTTATATTTTCTGTTTTGATACCTTGTGAATAAATAGCAAAAAAAATTATTGCTGTACAAAGTGCTAAGGTTAAACCCCCAATATAAAAACTTGGAAAAAAGTTTATTTGATTTAATCCTGGAAGCTTAAAATAAAAAAAAGATAAAAATACTGTTAGTATAACTGACATTATTCCAATGAAAACTGTACTTCGTAAACTTAAAAATCCGGATGCGATAGTAATTGGGGCTGCAATTAATATTGAGAAAGGATTTGTAACTCCTCCTGTTAAAAAAAGTAAACCAAACAATTGGATCAAATCAAAAAAAATACTCCATGTAGCTTGGATGTTTGTTAAAAGATCAGTTTTCTTAAATTTAATCTTTAAAATTATATTTAAAAAAGCTGAAAGTAAAATAAGAGAGAAACAATAAAAAAGGGGTAATTCAAAATTAAATAAAAAATAAACAGCCAAAATAGTTGCTAGCTGCCCAATAATAGCAATCCATCTAATTTTGATTAGTATTGAAAGCTTAATTCGATTTTCATGAATACCTTCTGTACTTAATTCTCGCATAATATTTAAACATCGAGGTTGCTTACCCTTATTGCATTTTTCATAATAAATTCTTTTCTTGGTAAAACATCATCACCCATCAATATTTTGAATATTTCATGATCGTTTTCATTTGGTTTTGTGACATTGGACCCTCCGTTATTTGAGTATTTAACCTTTAATAAAGTATTATTTTTAGGATTAAGCGTTGTTTCCCATAGTTCATCCGGGTTCATTTCGCCTAAACCTTTAAAACGCTGAATAGAGAAAGATTTTTTTCCTTCTTCTTGAATAATCCTTAAAAACTCAAACGGAGATCTAATTTCTAACTTCTCACCTTTTGAATTTAAAAGAATGCATAGATTTCTAAAAATTTTCAACTTTTGACTAAAATTACTTAATTCATCTATTATTTTTTCTTCTAAAAAGCTAAAACTAAGTTTCTTCTTAATGGTCTGGTCGTAATATTTCTTTTGAATTATAAAGTTTTTATCATCTAGTAAGCCTTCCCATTGATTTTGATCTTTATCATCCTCTAAAGAATTTAAATACTTTGCTACCTCTTTAATTGCACCTAATTTTTTTTCATTATTTTTATCATCACGAATTAAAAGTTTATTATTATTAATGAAAAAGGCTCCTACAATAGTTAAGCCAAAAATTATTTCTTTATCATAACTTGTGAAAATATTTTTAAGTTTATTATCAAAGTTTTTACATACTTTTGCATAATCACTAATATTTAAAAAAACAGATGGTGATTTTTCTTCAAAAAATTTCAAATTATTTTTTGCTTCATCAATACAAATAGAAAAAAATTGATCATCATCTTTGACATATGAAATTTTTTTTCCAGATTTAATTTTATAAAGCGGAGGCTGGGCAATATAAATTTTTCCCTGTTTAATAAGTTCATTAAAAGGCTTGTTATTAAAAAAAGTTAACAATAAAGTTCTGATATGAGAGCCATCGACGTCAGCATCTGTCATAATTACAACTTTTCCATATCTTAATTTATTAATATCAAAATCATCAAATCCAGTTCCAATTGCATTAATTAAAGTAATTATTTCGTTAGAGGACAGCATTTTTGAATAAACTTTTTTTACTTCACTAGGAGAAAGTTGTTCTGAGCCATTAGTTGCTTCAACATAAGTATTTAAGATTTTTCCTCTAAGAGGTAAAACTGCTTGAAATTCTCTATTTCTCGCTTGTTTTGCAGAACCACCCGCAGAATCTCCCTCAACAATAAATAGTTCTGCTTTTTCCTTATCTTTCGTCTGACAATCAGCAAGCTTTCCTGGTAATCCTGAAATATCTAAAGCACTTTTTCGTCTTACACTTTCTCTAGCTTTTCTTGCTAACTCTCTTGCAAGTGCAGCTTGAGAAATTTTATTAATTAAGATCTTCGTAATTTTATTATTTTGATCAAACCAAACTTCTAACTTTTCATTTAAAATTCCTTCTATAACTGGCCTAACTTCTGAGGAAACTAATTTTTCTTTTGTTTGAGAGGAAAATTTAGGATCTTTTAATTTAATTGAAATTATTGAAGTCAAGCCTTCTCTTACGTCGTCTCCAGTTATGGCTAACTTTTCTTTTTTTAAGATTGCATTATCAAAAGCAAATTTATTTATTGTGCGTGTTAAGGCATTTCGAAAACCTAATAAATGTGTTCCTCCATCTTTTTGAGGTATATTATTTGTAAAGCATAACACTTGCTCTTGGAAGTCTGCATTCCAAAGTAAAGAAATTTCTACATCAATATCATTTTTTTTTGCTTTAATATAAATAGGATCTTCAAAAATATTTTCTCCCTGATCGTTTTTAATTTTTTCTTTTGACTTATCAAGATTTTGGACAAATTCACTAACTCCTCCATCAAATTTATATTCAAAAACTTTTAATTTATCTAATCTTCGATCTTCTAATTTAATTTTAATACCTTTATTTAAGTATGCTAATTCTTTAATTCTTTTTTTTAAAATATCTAATTCAAAATTGGTTTTAGAAAAAATTTTTTTAGATGGCAAAAAATTTACTAACGTACCACTATTCTTTGTACTTGGTCCGATTTCTTTTAGTTTATTAATTGTAACTCCATCTTTGAATTGGGCATTATATTCCTTATTATCTCTAAATATTTTTAAATTTAATATTTCGGATAATGCATTAACAACAGAAACTCCAACACCATGCAGTCCTCCTGAAATTTTATAAGAGTCATCATCAAATTTTCCTCCCGAATGTAGCTGAGTCATGATTACCTCTGCCGCAGATACTCCTTCCTCTTTGTGAATATCAACTGGTATTCCTCTACCGTTATCTTCAACTGTTACACTTCCATCTTTATTTAATATAACTTCAATATTTGTACAAAAGCCCGCTAATGCTTCATCGATAGAATTGTCTAAAACTTCAAAAATCATGTGATGCAAACCGGTACCATCATCTGTATCACCGATGTACATCCCTGGACGCTTTCTAACAGCATCCAAACCTTTTAAAACTTTAATAGACTCTGCTTTATATTCGGAGTTTTTAATTTTTTTTGCAAGATTTTGAGGAACCATAGGAAATTTTAGAAGAAAGAATTATATCATTTTTAAGACTAAAAATGGACCTATGATTTAGTCTAAATTTACAAAAAATGCTTTATTTTCAATACTTTGAAATGATTTTTTATCAGTTCCAGTAATCCATATTTGAAATTTTAAATTAGCTATTTCTTCCAAAAAAATCGACAAATTTTTGCTATCAAAATGAGATGGTAATTCGTCTAGTAAAATTAGCAAATCTAACCCTTTCAATTCAAAATAATAGACAAAAGAAAGCACTAATGATGATAAAATTTTCTTTTGTTCACCGGTCGAAGACTGTTCTGAGTCAGATTTAGTCGAATTATTAATGAAATAAAATTCATCTAAGTTAGGACTTACTGAGTTTTTATACAAAATTTTATCAATTTCTCTCTTAGAAAATATTTTTTTTAAATAAAAATCTAAAAATTTATTATTATCTTTATAATCGAAGTTTTCATATTTATTTTTAAGCAATATTATCACATCAGAATATTTTTTTACTTTATTTTTTAAAATTTTATTTAAGTCTAAAATTATATCTCTTCTTACTAAATAAATTTTCCATAATAAGTCACAAATTTTTTTTTCTAAAATTTCTATCCATTTATCTTCTTTATTTTCTTTTAATAAGATTAATCTTTCATCTAATAATTTATTAATATTCTTTAAATTTTCTTTATACGAATTGTCGAATTCTGAAAAAATTTTATCTAAAAACCTTCTTCTTTCACTTTTACCTAAATACATAATATTATCCATACTTGGAGTAAGCCATAAAAAACCAGTATTATTAAAATATTCTTTTAAATCTAAAATTTTTTTATTTTCAATAAATAATTTTTTTTGAAACTTATCATTTTTTTTTTCAAAAATTATTTTGCTTACAAATAATTTATTTTTATGTTCTATATCTGCTTGAATAAAACAATTTTCTGAGGATTTTTTGTATGGAATATCTTCAAACTTTGCTTTTTTAAACCCAGTTTGCTTTGAAAAAAAAGAAATTGCTTCTAATATACTTGTTTTTCCTGCACCATTTCTACCGGTAACACAAATAATATTGTTATTAGTTTCTAAAAAAAAACTTTTATGTAAACGAAAGTTTTCTAATTTTAAATTTTTTATTTGAAACATCAATCATGCTACTCTCATGGGCATTATGACATGAAGACTATTTATATCGGAAGGATCGTTAATTAAAACTGGAGAAGATGGGTCTTTAAGATGAAGAAGTAAATTTTTATCTTCTATAATACCACCAACATCTATCAAATACCTCGAATTAAAACCTATTTGTTGTTCTGGACCATTATAATCAACATTTATTTCCTCTATACCATCACCAGCACTTGGATCATTAACTAAAAGTTTTAATAAACCTTTATTTACTAGTATTTTGAGTGCCCCTTTTCGATCAAGAGATAATGAATTAATTCTATCAATCGCAGTTATAAAGGATGAAAGATTAACGTTTAATTTAAAAATATTTTCTACAGGTATAACTTTTGAATACTCTGGAAACCTACCATCTATAACTTTTGAAATTAGTATAATATCATTTAATAAAAATTTTATTTTTGATTTAGTTGATAAAATTTTTAAGTTCGTCTTTTCCTCTTGAAGAATATTTACTAACTCAAATAAAGTTTTTTTTGGAAGTATAACTGGTTCAAAGACTGTTTTATTTTCAAGCAAAACTTTACTTTTAGATAAGCGGTGACCATCTGTTGCAACAGAATTTAAATAGCTCTGATTGTTTTCTTCACTGGTATGTAAATATATTCCATTCAAATAATGTCTTGTCTCATCATTTGAAATCGCAAATTTTGTTTTATTTAGTAATCTTAAAAATACAGTGGAATCTATTCCTAAGCTTTCTGCCTCTACATCATCTTGCGTCTGAGGAAAATCTTTTGACGGTAAACATTTTAATTTAAAATCAGATTTTCCTGAAATTAAAGAAATTTGTCCTTCATTAATTTGCGTAAGTATTACTTGTGAACCTTGAGGTAATTTTCGAATAATATCATAAAAAACCTGAGCAGTAGTTGTTGTGGAACCTTCTTTAATTATTTCGCCCTTAACAGCTTCTACAATAATTATATCTAAATCAGTCGCTGAAATAGAAATTTTTCCAGCATTTGCTTCAATCAAAACATTGGACAAAATAGGTATTGTATTTTTTTTTTCTACTATACCCTGAATATGCGAAAGACTCTTAAGAAGAGTATCTCTACTAAACTTTAACTCCATTGTTGTTTTGATAAATCAATTTACTGTTTAAATCTCTTATTTCATTTTCAAAAATTTTATCTTTTGAAATCAACTCTTCAATCTTTTTTATGGCATGAATAACTGTTGTATGGTCTCTTCCGGAAAATTTTCTACCAATCTCAGGTAGAGATTTGGTTGTGAGTTTCTTTGATAAATACATGGCAATTTGTCTTGGCCTTGCTACCATTCTTGATCTTCTAGATGACATAAAGTCATGCATAGAAATATCGTAATACGATACTACAGTTTTCTGAATATCTTCAATTGTCAAGTTTGTTTGAATTTTGTTTAAATAGTCCTTAAGTACGTGTCTTGCCTCTATAGTAGTGATTTTTTTTTGATTAATTGAAGCATGAGCTACTAGTCTATTAAACGAACCTAACATTTCTCTAACTGTTAACTTGCTTTCAGCAGCTAAAAAATCAATTACCTCTTCCTCTATAAAGTTATTTTTATCAAAGCTATGCAGATCCTTTAGACACCTTTGTTTTATTATTTGAACTCTTTGCTCATAGTCAGGACTTTGAATATCTACAACTAAACCACCTGATAATCTTGATTTTATTCTGTCTTGAATTCTATCTAAATCATTAGGAGCTCTATCACTTGAAAGTATTATTTGTGAGTTTGACTCTATAAGAGCATTAAATGTATGAAAAAATTCTTCTTGGGTTACATCTTTTCCACTAACAAATTGAATATCATCTATCAGTAGTACTTTAGCACTTCTAAAAATATCTTTAAATTTTACTACATCATTATTTTTTATTGATCTTACAAATTGATACATAAAACGTTCTGCTGACACATAAATTACTTTATCAATTGTACTTAATAATTTGTTGCCAACAGCATTCAAAAGGTGGGTTTTTCCAAGTCCAACACCACCATATATGTACAGCGGATTATATTTATTTAAATTTTCAATTACTTTTTTTGCTGCTGTGAAAGCTAATTCATTACTTTTACCAACTACAAAATTATCAAAGTTTAATTTCTCGTCTATTTTTGAAAGTCCATAATTTCCAGAAAGGGAATAAGTCTTTTTATCAAAATCAATAATATTGTTTTTGATAGGTTTAATTTCTGTTTTTTCTGATATTTGAAATTCTATTCTAGATATTTTAATATCAAATTTTTTATATAAATTTAAAATTTTATCTACATAATGTGCAACGATCCAGTCCCTTATAAACCTCGTTTTAACACTTAAAACCAGTGTATTGAATGTGGTTTTTAAAAAAATAATGTTTTGTATCCAGCTTCTGTAAACGTCCTGACCATAAATTTCTAACAATTGCTTTTGGATATTCTGCCAAGTATTTGCTTGATTTTTTTCTGATTGATTTGGTTGAGCTGTGTAAGACATTAAAAAAAAATGCTACATCATTCTTTTTTCTCATAATGTAAATAGAGAAAAAAAAATTTTTTTTCAACCCAAAGTGATAACCGCAAAGGTTGATTTAAAAAATTATCAACTAAAAATTGATTGACAGATTATAATTTAGAAATTTTTTTTGCTATTCTAGAAACTTTTCTTGAAACAGTTTTTCTTTTTAAAGACCCTGTTTTCGAAGCTTTCATAACTTGAGATTGAAAATTTGAAAATAATTTCAATGCTTTATTTTTATCTTTTGAAACTATAGCTTCTTCAATTGTTTTAACTGCAGATTTATACTTCCCAAGTCTAATACGATTAATTGCTGTTCTCTTTTTTATTTGTTTAATTGCTTTTGCCGCAGAAGTTGTATTAGCCATAAAAATTTAAGGTCTTATATAAGTACGGAATTACAGGGTCAATTAGTTTTTCCTCTGACAATTAGAACAGAAGTAAGTAGATCTAAGATTAATAACTAACTTTTGAATTTTATTTTTACAAATATGACACTCTAATCCATGTCTATCATAAACATTGAATTTGTTTTGAAAATTTCCTTTATTATCTTCGTTAAACATAAAATCTCTAATAGTTGAACCTCCATCTTTAATTGCAGAATATAAAACTTCTTTAATAGATTTAATTAATTTTTTTATTTGAACGCTACTTATACTTTTAGCTGTCATTGTTGGATGAATTTTTGACTTGAATAAAATTTCACTAGCATAGATATTTCCAATACCTGCTATAAACTTCTGATCCATCAAAAAGCTTTTAATATTCCTGCTAGACTCCTTTATTCTGTTTTTAATTATATTAACCGTTAATTTTTTTGAAAAAGGCTCAGGACCTAAATTCTTTAAGAACTTATTATTATTAATGTTTTTTGAATTTTCTAAAATAAAAAAACCAAATCTTCTCACATCATTATAAATTAATAAAGTTTTATCAGAAAATAAAAATTCAATATGATTGTGTTTACTATGTAATGCATCTGAATGATAGCGCTTAGAAAATAAACTTTTATTATTTTTTTTAATTAAAAATTTCCCAGTCATGCCAAGGTGCACTAATAAAACAAAATCTTTATTAAAAAATAAAATCAAAAATTTTGATCTTCTTACAATTTTTTTTATAAATAAACCTTTAAGATTTTTTAATCCAGGATTAACTTTGTAACGTAAGTTAACGTTTTTGATTAGAACTTTTATTATTTTTTTTGATAATATTCTTTTTTCTAAAGTTCTTTTTGTTACTTCTACCTCGGGTAATTCAGGCATTAACTATATGACTCAATAAGATAAATAATTTATATCTAAATTATGGAAAATAATCGATTAAATGAAATAAAAAAAAAAACAGTGGATAAGGTTTTTAATTCAGTATTCCAACGTTATGATTTAATGAATGACTTAATGTCATTTGGAGTTCATCGATTATGGAAAAAAAATTTAATAGACTGGTTGATGCCTAAAGAAAATACAAAACTAATTGATATGGCTGGAGGCACTGGTGATGTTTCAAAGCTTTTTCTTGAGAAAACAAAATATCGGTCAGAAGCTTATTTAATTGATCAAAACATTAATATGATTTCTAAAACAAATTCTAAAATAAATAACAGTGAAAAATTTTTTAAAATATGTTCCTCTGCTGAAAATATTCCTTTTTCTGATAATACATTTGATTATTATACAATTAGTTTTGGTATTAGAAATGTAACAGATATTAAAAAATCTATATCTGAAGCATTTCGTGTTTTAAAATATAATGGAAGATTTCTATGTTTAGAATTTTCAAAAATTGAAAACTTTTATGTAAAAAAATTATATGAAAAATATTCAAAACTTCTACCACATTTGGGTAAGTTAATCTTAGGAGAAGATAAGCCTTATACATATTTAGTAGAAAGTATTGATAAGTTTTATAATCAAAATGATTTATTGAATATTCTAAGAAACTCTGGTTTTCAAAACGTAAAATACAGAAATTTAATGTCTGGAATAGCTACTATCCATTCAGGTTGGAAAATTTAATAATGCTATCAAATTTATTAATTATATTTAAAACTTTTAGAACTTTAGGAAAAACAGATACACTAAGATTTTTTGAAGAAATTTATAATCCACCAATTCTTATTAAAGTTTTTTTTAAAGTTATTGGATTTAGTTTTTTTAAAAAAAAATATAGTCGATTAAGTCCTGGGGAAAGGCTAACTGATGCACTTTCTAAATTAGGTCCAGCTTTTATTAAACTTGGTCAATTTCTCGCTACAAGACCCGATGTTGTAGGTGAAAAATTTGCTAAAGAACTACAAAAATTACAAGATGAAATGGAACCTTTTGATAGAGAAATTGCAAAAAAAACTTTACTAAATGAACTTGGAGAAAATAAATTTAAAAAAATTTCAGATTTCTCAAATCCGGTTGCGGCCGCTTCAATTGCACAAGTTCATTTTGCAAAAATAACCAATGATGATGGAAAAAAAATTATTGTAGCAATAAAAATACTTCGACCAAATATAGAAAAAATTTTTCATAAAGAATTAAAGGCATTGCGGCTTCTTGCGTGGATAATCGAAAGTTTAATAAAAAAAACAAGAAGACTTAAACTTGTAGAAGTCATGGACCTGCTTAAAGAAATGTCTACAATTGAAATGGATCTGCGATATGAAGCTGCTGCTGCAAGTGAGCTTAGAAAAAATACCATAAATGACGAAGGATTTAAAGTTCCTTTAGTATATTGGGAGTTTACAAATCAAAGAGTTCTTACCATAGAAAAAGTTGAAGGAGTTTCTATTAAAGATAAAGACCTTTTAATAAAAAATAATATAGATCTAAAAAAAATATCAAAATTACTCATACAAAACTTTTTACGACAAGCTGTCGGAGATGGTTATTTTCATGGAGATATGCACCAAGGAAATTTATTTGTAGATAAAAAACAAAACATCATTGCAGTTGATTTTGGAATTATGGGTAGGCTTGATGAAGCAAATAGACGCTATTTAGCTGAAATTTTGTATGGTTTTATACAGAGAGATTATGAAAAGGTCGCAAAGGTTCACTTTATTGCAGGGTTAGTTCCAAAAGATCAGTCAATAGAAAACTTCACTCACGCACTTAGAACTATAGGTGAGCCTATATTTGGATTGTCTGCAAAAAATATATCTGCAGGAAAATTACTTGCAAGATTATTTGAGGTCACAGAAAAATTTAATATGTCAACACAACCTCAGTTACTTCTTTTACAAAAAACTATGGTTGTAGTTGAAGGTGTAGCCAGATCTTTGGATGAAGATGCAAATATTTGGGAAATATCAAAACCAATACTGGAAGGTTGGCTTAATAAAGAAATTGGTCCAAAAAATCGTTTTGATAAAGTTATTAAAACAACATCTGAATTAATTGATAAATTACCAGAACTTCCAGATATGATTGATAAGATGAATAAAACAATGACACTACTTAATTCTATAAATATGATGAATTTTCAAAATCAAGATCATCAAAACATAAATAGAAATAGCAAAAATTTTATGAATAAAAATTACATAATATATGGTTTAATACTTGCTATAATTATTTTAATTGCTGTTCGGTAAATGTTTGAATCAATATTTTTTAAAAAAAAAATACTTTTAATTATCGGCGGAGGTATATCTGCTTATAAAGTTCTCGAAGTTATAAGAGAACTTAAGAAAAATGGATCAGAAATTAAAACAATTCTTACAAAATCTGGTAGAGAATTTGTAACTCCGTTATCAATATCTGCTCTTTCACAAAACAAAGTTTTTGAAAATCTTTTTGATCCAAGCAATGAAAGTGAAATGGATCATATCACTTTAGCTCGTTGGTGTGACGTATTACTTGTGGCACCAGCAACAGCAAACCTACTATCAAATTTTGCTGATGGGAAAGCCTCTGACTTTGCAACGACAGCTATATTAGCCTCTAATAAACCAATTTTTTTAGCACCTGCTATGAATGTAGAAATGTGGAATAAAGAAATTAATCTTCAAAATGTTGAAAAATTAAAAAAAAATAACTTCAGGTTTATAGGGCCAACTATTGGTGAAATGGCTTGTGGGGAATATGGGGAAGGTAAAATGTCGTCAGTAGATGAAATTATTTTTACTCTTAAAAACTACTTTATTTCAAAAAATCAAAAGAAAAAACTATCAGCACTAGTAACTGCAGGCCCTACTAGAGAATACATTGATCCTGTACGATTTTTAACAAATGAATCATCAGGAAAACAAGGTCTTGAAATTGCAAAATCATTAAGTGAAATAGGATTTCAAACTAAATTAATATTAGGGCCAAATAAATTAAACTTAAAAAACTTATCCGATTTAGATATTGAACACGTCAAGACTGGAGATGAGATGCTAAATGCATGTAAAGAAAACTTGCCTGTAGATGTTGCCGTATGTACTGCTGCGGTTTCTGATTTTAAACCAAAAGAAGTTTTTAAAAATAAGATAAAAAAAGATAATTTAAATACTTTTGAATTAGCTTTTGAAAAAAATGGAGATATTTTATCTTTTATTTCTCAACATAATAAGAACAGACCAAAATTAGTTGTAGGCTTTGCAGCAGAAACAGAAAATTATATTGAAAATGCAAAAAAAAAACTTGAACATAAACACTGCGACTGGATAGTGGTTAATAATGTAAAAGATAGTTCGATAGGGTTTAATTCAGAGTTCAATGAAGTTTTTATAATAAATAAAAATAATGAAATAGAAAAATTAAGCAAATCACCAAAATCAGAAATTGCAAAAAAGCTAGCACATAAAATTTTTGAAAAACTCCACAATAATGTTGGAAATTTTAATTAAAAAAATTAATTACCTAGGTGGAGATCTTCCAAAATATGAAACAAAAGGATCCTCAGGCTTAGATTTAAAAGCAAATATAAAAGAAAAAATTCAAATTAAACCTAACGAAAAAGTTTTAATACCTACTGGCTTAGCAGTTGCAATACCGGTTGGTTATGAAATACAAATTAGACCAAGGTCTGGACTTGCTGCAAAGAATGGAATTACGGTGCTTAACACGCCAGGAACAATAGATGCTGATTATAGGGGTGAAATTAAGGTTATACTTGCAAATCTGAGTAAAGATACTTTTGAAATAGCACCAGGTTCTAGAATTGCACAAATGGTGGTGTGTCCAATCGTCCAAGCAAAATTTACTGAGGCAGAAGAACTTCCCTCCACAGATCGTGGTTCGGGTGGTTTTGGATCTACGGGCCTATAAAGTTAATGAGAGTATCTAGTACAGATCTAAAAAGATACTTGGCGCATGTTAATCTTAAAAATATAGGAGTAATAGGTCAAAAAAAAATAATTGACTCAAAAATATTAATAATTGGTCTTGGAGGTATCGGTTCTCCAGTAGCCACGTATCTTGCGGCTGCAGGAGTTAAAAACATTGGAATAGTCGATTTTGATAAAATTGAAATATCAAATTTACATAGACAAATCTTATTTTCAGAAAAAGACATTGGTAGCTTAAAAACTAAAATAACAAAGAAAAAAATTTTAGAAATTAATTCTAAAGCAAGAATTTTAGATTTTAATTTAAAAATCAATAATAATAATATTATAAATATTGCAAAAAACTTTGATTATGTAATTGATGGAACAGATAATTTTTCTACAAAAATTACTATTAACGATTACTGCAAAAAATTTAAAAAAAAATTAATAACTGGTGCAATAAGTAAATTTACTGGTCATATTTTTTTTTTTAATTTTAAAAAAAAAAAATCTTCGTGTCTTAGATGTTTTATGCCAGAAATCCCTAATCTTAATGGAATAGATTGTCAGAGCGAAGGTATTCTTGGAACTATTGGCGGAATAGTAGGCACAATAATTGCAAATGAAACTTTGAAAGATATATTAAATTTTAAGAACAGTATAATTGGAAAAATTTTAATAATTAATTCTGAAAATTTAAATTTTAAATTTGTTAAACTTAATAAAAACAAACTTTGTAAAACAAATTGTATTTATCAAAGGAGTAATGTTTAAATTATTTTTAATAATAACTCTAATTTTTATATTAGAAAGTAATTTTATTATTAAAGCTTCGACTACTAAAAAATACTTAAGTATTAGATCTGGCCAGACTAATGTACGATTAGGTCCTTCTTATACTCATCCTGTAATTTGGATATACGAAAAAAAAAATATGCCAGTTGAAATTATAGATGAATTTGAAGTTTGGAGAAAAATAAAAGATTTTCAAGGCGAAATAGGCTGGATTCATTTAAGTCAATTATCTAGAAAAAGAACTTTGTTAACTGTTAAGGATAATGGGGTACTTTTTAAAGAAGCGTCAGTATTATCAGAACCTCTAATTAAGATTGGTATGTATGAAACAGCAGTAATAAAAAAATGTTACCCAGATTGGTGTAAAATTGAAATTCAAAAATACAGAGGCTGGATACAAAAAGAGTACCTTTGGGGGGTTGAGCTCAAGGAGATAATAAACTAAAAATTAATTTTATTGTGTTTAAAATTATTATATCAATTTAATATCTCTTAAGTTTTATAAGCTTATAATTTTGATGAAAAAAAAAAATTCATATACATTTGAGGATCTTATTGACTGTGCAAATGGAAAAATGTTTGGAGAAGGAAACGCAAAACTTCCATCACCTCCTATGCTAATGTTTAATAAAATTACAAGAATTAATTCTGAGGGTGGATCTTTTAACAAAGGTGAAGTTAAAGCGGAGTTAGATATTGAGGAAAATTTATGGTTTTTTAAATGTCATTTTAAAAATGACCCAGTTATGCCTGGATGTCTTGGTTTAGATGCAATGTGGCAATTACTTGGTTTTTACTTGGGTTGGCTTGGAAATCCTGGGCACGGAAGAGCGCTAGGTGTATCTGAGGTAAAATTTACCGGAGAAGTTTTGACTAAGACAAAAATAGTTAAATATATCGTAAATATTAAAAGATTATTAAAAAAAGGGGAAACTTGCGTTGGTCTTGCGGATGGTTTAGTTTTTGCTGACGAAAAAGAGATATACACTGCAAAAAATCTAAAAGTAGGTTTATTTAAAAGTTAAATTTATGAGAAGAGTGGTGATTACAGGCGCAGGAATTATTTCTTGTATAGGAAATAATAAAAAAGAAGTTCTTGATTCACTTTTAAATACTAAATCAGGCATTACTTTTTCAGAAGAATATAAAAAGTATAACTTTAGAAGCCAGGTATGCGGAACTATTAAGATTAATCTAAATGACGTAATTGATAGAAGAATTTTACGGTTCATGGGCGAAGGTTCAGCGTACGCTTATCTATCTATGAAAGAGGCCATAGAGGACTCTGGACTATCCGAAAAAGAGGTAAGTAACGAAAAAACAGGAATAGTTGTTGGCTCTGGTGGACCATCTATAAAGAATGTTGTTTTTGCCGTCGACAGCACTAGAGCAGCTGGCCCAAAAAAAATGGGACCCTTCATAGTACCACGAACTATGGCAAGCACATGTTCAGCGACCTTAGCAATTCCATTTAAAATAAAGGGAGTAAACTATTCAATCAGCTCTGCATGCGCAACTAGTGCGCATTGTATAGGAAATGCAATGGAACTTATACAGTTTAACAAACAAGATATTGTATTTGCAGGTGGGGGTGAAGAAATAGATTGGAGTTTATCTGCTATGTTTGATGCTATGCCTGCTTTATCTTCAAAATATAATCAGACACCACAAAAAGCATCAAGGCCTTATGATGCAAATAGAGATGGATTTGTAATTGCTGGTGGTGGTGGAATATTGGTATTAGAGGAACTTGAGCATGCAAAAGCACGAGGAGCAAAAATTTATGCTGAGCTTACAGGTTATGGAGCAACATCCGATGGTTTTGATATGGTACAGCCATCAGGCGAAGGTGCTGTACGTTGTATGAAAATGTCTATGCAAAATATGCATAATAAAAAAGTAGATTATATAAATACACACGGTACTTCTACACCAGTAGGAGATACAAAAGAAATCTCAGCAATTAGAGAAGTTTTTAAGGATAAAATACCTTTTATTAGTTCAACAAAATCATTAACAGGACATTCTCTTGGAGCAACTTCAGTACAAGAAGCAATTTATTGTCTTCTCATGATGAAAAATAATTTTATCGCTGCCTCTGCAAATATCGAAAAGCTAGATGATGAGGTGAAAGACATTCCTATTGTTCAACAAGTAAAAAAAAATGAGAGTTTAAATTGTATAATGTCGAATAGCTTTGGATTTGGTGGAACTAATGCAACTTTACTTTTTGAAAAAATATAAATGAAGTTGCTTCAAAATAAAAAGGGCCTGATTATGGGTGTTGCAAATGATCGTTCTATTGCGTGGGGAATAGCAAAAAAATTACATGAGCACGGTGCCGAACTAGCATTTACGTATGTTGGTGATGCTCTTAAAAAAAGAGTTATACCATTGGCAGAAACATTAGGCTCAAAATTTACTTTAGATTGTAATGTTGAAAATAAAGATCAAATTATAAATATTTTTAAGGAAATTAAAAACAGATGGAATAATCTTGATTTTGTTGTTCATGCAATTGCATTTTCAGATAAAAATGAATTGTCAGGGGAATATCTAAATACAACACGTGAAAACTTTTTAAGAAGTATGCTTATTTCATGCTTTTCCTTTACAGAAATAGCGAGAGAAGCATCTCCTATAATGAATAAGGGATCAAGTTTTTTAACCTTAACCTATGAATCTTTAAGAGTAATACCAAACTATAATGTTATGGGTGTTTGTAAATCAGCTCTAGAAACAAGTACAAAGTACCTAGCGAGGGATCTGGGCAAAAAAGGAATAAGAGTAAATGCAATTAGTGCTGGACCAATCAAAACTCTAGCTGCATCAGCGATTGGAGATGCAAAATTTTTATATAAATGGAATGAAGATCATTCTCTTTTAAAGAGAAATGTCGATATTCAAGATGTAGGAAATTCTGCGCTATATTTATTAAGTGATCTAGCAGGAGGCGTTACAGGAGAAGTTCATTATGTTGACGCTGGTTATAACAAGGTTGGAATGCCTGATCCTAAAAATATGAACCAGTAATTTTTAAATTTTTGTCTTAACTCTCTAAAGCTTCTTTAATAGATAACTTAACTTTTCCTCTTTCAAATCCAATAACTTTTACCTTAACAGGATCTCCTTCATTAATAACATCTGTCACTTTATTTACTCTTTTTTGAGAAAGTT
>Ga0194124_10001293_pt1 | contig 32352 bp, 29 predicted proteins | sample TA2KigCas0mmetaG_FD_148605 | JGI IMG/M metagenome (GOLD analysis project Ga0194124, IMG submission 148605) | Freshwater microbial communities from Lake Tanganyika, Tanzania - TA2015031 Kigoma Deep Cast 0m | ecosystem: Environmental > Aquatic > Freshwater > Lake | place: Tanzania: Lake...
GTGGCCGAGTGGTTGAAGGCACCGGACTCATAATCCGTTTTCCTCTGGAACGTCACTGGTTCAAACCCAGTCGAATGCATTTTGTTGATTTTTAAGTTGTTTTTTTTACAATCTAATTGTAAGATTAGAAGTAACAAATAATTAACATTTAATTACTCAAAGCTATGGCTAAATTAAATATTCAACAAACCATTAATAGTGTTGAAAAAGAGTTTCTAAAAGATAATCTTCCAACTCTTTCAATTGGTGACACTGTTAAAGTTGGTGTAAAAATTATTGAAGGGAACAAAGAGCGAGTTCAATCTTATGAGGGAACTATTATTGCAAAAAAAAATAGTTCAATTAATACAACAATTACAGTTCGAAAAACATTACAAGGTATTGGAATTGAACGAATTTTTTTAATTCACTCACCGAAAATTGACTCAATCTCAGTTTTACGCTCTTCAAAAGTTCGTCGATCAAAACTATATTACTTACGAAATCTAAAAGGAAAAGCTAGTCGTTTAAAACAAACCTTCAACTAAACAACTGATTTTTAATTTTTATTAAAAAAAATTTTATTTGTATTAAAATTACGTAGTATAATATAAGATAGTAGAGTAAAAATACAAATAAAATTCAATAATTTTACTTTATCATTTATTTATAATAAGGAGTTATATGGTTACTTACAAAGTGACATTATTAAGTGAAGAGCACGATATCAATTCAACAATTGATTGTAATGATGATGTATTTGTTTTAGATTCTGCAGAAGAACAAGGTATTGAATTACCATATTCTTGTCGTGCTGGTGCTTGTTCAACATGTGCTGGTAAAGTAACAGCGGGTGAAATTGATCAATCAGAGCAAACATTCTTAGATGATGATCAAGTAGAAGCAGGCTTTGTTTTAACTTGTATTGCATACCCAAAATCTGATTGTACAATTTTAGTACACCAAGAAGATGAATTATACTAAATAATTCATAAAATTATAAATAAGGGACTTCGAGTGTTTCAATTCTTTTCATAATATAATATATAATTGGAAAGAACTGAAACACTCACGTTCTAGTCTTTTTTTTTCATATACATTCTTTTTTAAATATTGTGCTCTACTAGCAAAAAACTCAAAATTACATATATGAATATTTTTTGTTTTGAAAAGACAAAAATTTGAATAATATTCTTAAGGTTAAACTTAAATAATCTATTCATGTTTTGTTTATTAAATTTACCATATTCAAAGGCACACTCAAATATTTTTTCAGTTATTAATTAGTAATAATTTATAACTTATTCAAAAAGTTTAAAATAAAAAAAATTGAGATTATGGAAATCTTTGAATTTTTACAATATAAATAGGCTATATTGTGAAAATTCAAAGTTTCAATAAAATGGTAAAACCCATATATTTATTAAGAGAAAAGAAACCTCTAATTGAAATATTAGAAGTTTAATTCAGCGGCTTGAACTTTCTCAAATTGTTTTTTCTTTAATACTAAGAAAATTTGTGTTAATAAAACACAGAAACAGAATGCTAAGTAACCTACAATACGTGCCGGATCTTGTAATACGATTTCTGATTCTTCTTGGCCAAAGCCACCAGCATTCGGATCAACGTTTAAAGCTTGGTCTGCTTTAACAACATCACCAGCTTTTACAACTAACTCAAGACCTGCAGGAACAACTTGTGCAACTTTTGTACCAGTTGAGCTTACGATTACAACGTTTGAATCACCTTTTTCTGACGTTGTGATTTCTGTAATTTGACCTGCTTGTGTTGCACCAAATACGTTTACGTTACTCTTTTCACCTGTTGGATAAACTTGTCCACGACCACGGTTTCCACCTGCGTAGAATGGGTATGTTAAATATTTGATATCTGAATCTTTTTCAGGATCTGGAGCTACAACTGGGAATAATAATTCTTGATGCGTTTTTCCAGCAATTGGCCCAACAACAAAAATATTATCAAATTCAGTACTGTAAGGTGAAATGAAAACACCTTTATTTTTTGCTTTCACTTCATCTGAAATTTGGCTTTTTGATGCTAGTTTAAATCCTTTTGGTAAAATTAAAATTCCACCAACATTAAGATCAGCTTTTTTACCATTAGCACCAATTTGTTGCTTACTTGTATCGTAAGGAACTTTAATTTCAACTTCAAAAACTGAATTTGGAAGAACCGCTTGTGGAGCTTCAATTTCAATTGCTTTTTGGTTTAAATGACAATTGGCACAAGCTAATTTACCATTAGCTGCACGTGGGTTTGAGTAGTTTTGTTGTGCAAAAACTGGATATGCAGATGCTTCTTGAGCACAAAAACCAAAGGCGTTTATAGCAATCGTCAAAGCAAAGAAAAGACTTTTAAAAAACTTGTTAGTTGCCATAGTTTAAATACTTGTTAAGTATAGTTATTCTATTATAAAAATTAATTCTTTATTAAAAACAAGATACCTAACCCTGAAAAATACAATAACAAAATTGCTACGGATAACAATGATTGTGTTAACGGGTCAGTTGAGGGTGTCAAGATTGCTCCAAGAATTGTTGAAAGTAAAATGACATATCGCCACGCACCAAGCATTTGTTTTGGTGAAACAATATTTAATAACCCTATTAAGATTTGAAGAATTGGAATCTGAAAAGCTAAGCCTGTACTATAAAATAAAACAAGAATAAATTCGAAATATTGATCAAATGACCAAAAGGGTTCGAGTACTTCTTCACTATAATTTAAAAAAAAGTTTAAAGCGGCAGGTATTAAAGTATAGTAGGAAAAAGCTAAGCCTAAACCAAATAATATTAGAGAACTTAGTAAAAGAGGTAAAATAATTTTAGTTTCTTTCTTTGTTAATCCAGGTAATAAAAATAATATCAATTGTCCAATCATAAATGGACTTGAAAATAATAACCCAGTATAGAAAGAAATTTTTACTGTTGAAATAAAATATTCTCCTGGCGAAAGCTGAAAAAATTTTACATTACTAATTGGTAGTTCAAGTATTTTAACTAAACTTTTGACTTCAATAAATGAAAAACAAGTTAACAATAAAATTATTCCACATACTAAAAAAATGCGTTGTCGTAATTCATCAATATGCTCTGAGAATGGTAATTCTAAGGTTATACTTGAGTTGTTTGTAAAATTAAAATTAGAATTAGTCGTCATGTGAACAGATTATTCGTACTATTCTATAAATTTATTTCATAAGTTTTTGGTTTCTAAAAACTATAACAAAATATAGTTTTTAGAAACACTTTTCGAATCAGTAATATTTAGCTTAAAACAAGTTAATTATTTACACTTTTAAGATAAATAATTAATTGCTTCTAGACGCGCTGTTGCTTTTTTTAATTCAACCGAAGCATCTAAGCGAGCTTTACTAGTTTCAGCTTGTTCAACTGCTAATGTTGCTTTTTCTAATTCTTTCGTAGCTTCACTTAATTCAACACCTGTAAGTTCTTCTACATCATTTACTAAAACTGTTACTCGATTGCGATCAATCTCCGCTAGTCCACCACATAAAATAATAGGTGTCCATTTTTCATTTAGTTTTATTCTTAATAATCCAGTATCTAAAGCTGTAATTAAGGCTGCATGACCGTCTAAAACCCCTACTTGCCCAGTTAAACCAGGTAAAACAACTTCGTCAGCAGTTGTTGAGCAAATAACTCTGTCTGGGGTAAGAACTCGAATGTTCATAACCATATTTATTACTCCTTATTTTAGAGTTTCTGCTTTTGCAATTGCTTCATCAATATCACCTACAAGGTAGAATGCTTGTTCAGGTAAATCATCTAATTCACCACCTAAAACCATTGTGAAACCTTTAATAGTTTGCTCTAAACTTACGTATTTACCAGGTGAACCTGTAAAGATTTCTGCTACGAAGAATGGTTGAGATAAGAATCGTTCAACCTTACGCGCACGTGCAACTGTTAATCGATCTTCTTCAGATAATTCATCAAGACCTAAAATCGCAATAATATCTTGTAATTCTTTGTAACGTTGTAATGTTTCTTTTACCGATTCTGCTACAGCGTAGTGTGTTTCACTAACGATACCTGGTTGTAACATTGTTGAAGTTGAATCTAATGGATCTACAGCTGGGTAAATACCTTTAGCAGCTAAACCTCGAGATAATACTGTTGTTGCATCTAAGTGAGCAAAAGTAGTTGCTGGAGCTGGATCTGTTAAATCATCGGCAGGTACATAAACTGCTTGAATTGAAGTAATTGAACCTTGAGTTGTTGATGTAATACGTTCTTGTAATGCACCCATTTCTGTAGCTAAAGTTGGTTGGTAACCTACTGCAGATGGCATACGACCTAATAATGCAGATACTTCAGAACCAGCTTGAGTGAAACGGAAAATATTATCAATAAATAATAATACGTCTTGTTTATTAACATCACGGAAATACTCAGCCATTGTTAAAGCTGTTAAACCTACACGCATACGTGCTCCTGGAGGTTCATTCATTTGACCGTATACTAAAGCTACTTTAGATTCTGCGAAATTCTTTTTGTTAATTACGCCAGATTCTTTCATTTCTTCGTATAAATCGTTACCTTCACGAGTACGTTCACCTACACCACCAAATACTGATACACCACCATGTGCTTTAGCAATGTTGTTAATTAATTCCATAATTAAAACAGTTTTACCTACACCTGCACCACCGAATAAACCAATTTTACCACCACGACGGTAAGGAGCTAATAAATCAACTACTTTAATACCAGTTTCAAAAATTGATGGTTTTGTTTCTAATTCTGTAAATGCTGGAGCATCGCGGTGAATCGGTAAAGTTTCATCAAATGAAACAGCACCTTGTTCATCAACAGGCTCACCAATTACGTTGAAAATACGACCTAATGTTGGAGTACCAACAGGTACACAGATTGGCGCACCTAAATCAGTAACTTCAGTTCCACGCTTTAAACCGTCTGTTGATCGCATTGATACTGCACGTACTTTATTATCTCCTAATAATTGTTGTACTTCAACAATAGTTGCACTACCATCTTCTAATTCAATTTTAATAGCACTGTAAATAGGAGGTAAATTCCCATCTGGGAACTCGATATCTAATACAGGACCAATAATTTGAGTAACGAAACCTTTATTTAAATTAGTTTTTACCATTTTGATTTAACATATTAAAATACTTCCGAATAAATATACTTTCAAAGTCTTACCTGCCAAATTTAAAAGACTAACAAATGAGATTGTTAACTATTATTGTACAACAACAATCTATCAATTATTGAATATAATTAATATTTATTGTGAGGGTAAGAACGGTTTTTTAATTTAGTTATTTTCGCGTAATCGTCCCGTTACCTTTAACCAATTTCGGGCCCCAGGGTAATTATCTGGCGCTAATTTTAAAGCTTGAATCCAATACTCTCCTGCTTTGTCAAATAATTCCTTTGATAACTCTGTATATTCATCTTCTTCTAATGTTTGAGCTCGTAGTGCTTGAGAATGATAAATAACAGCAATATTATTTAATGCTTGTGGCAAATTTGAATTTAATGCTAAAGCTTGGTGATAAAATTCTAACGCTTGGGTATATTTACCAGTATTACCATAAATCAAGCCAATATTATATAACGTATAACTACGGTCATACGGGTCTTCTTCAACTTGCAGAGCTTCGTAATAGTTTTGCAACGCTTCTGCGTAACGACCTTTTCCCTGAGCTGACATTCCAGCTCGATAGTATGAAAACGCTTGTTTTTCTTGTTTACTAGCTGGTAAAACTTTTAGTAAAATGTCAGCGATAACCGTAAATGTTTTATCGATAAAATTCCCCATCGAATCTTCCTTCTAAAATACTTATAAAAAATTTAGAGTCATTGTATGTTAAAATAATAACCCTAAAGTTTTTTAACCTAAATTTGATGCAACAAATGGAAATAATGATAAAACGCGAGCACGCTTAATTGCTTTCGATAATTTACGTTGTTGTTGAACTGTTACGCCAGTCGCTCGACGTGGAAGAATTTTTCCTTGTTCAGTTACAAATAAACTTAATAAGTCAATATCTTTATAATCAATTTTTTGACTTAGACTAATCGGTGAGATTTTTCGTTTTTTTAATGGCATATAATATTTAATTTATTTAATTTCTTTGTGTACAGTAGGTTTATTACAATGAGGACAATACTTTTTTAATTCTAATCGTTGAGGATTATTTCGGCGATTTTTTTGTGTTGAATATCTTGAAACGCCTAATGAACGTTTATCAGTGTTTGAACGACATTCCGTACATTCTAAAGTGATTAAAATTCTAGCGCCTTTGTTTTTTTTTGCCATAGAAGTTTGAACATAATAATTTTATTGTTATTATATTGCCTAAAATTTTTTATCTTATCAAGACTTAATACGTGTAGAAAAATTTTTTTCTTAAAAACTTTTAATTTTTTGTGAAATATATTATATTAGAGTAAATATTAATTTATAAGAAATTAACAATATGGCTAACAATAAATCAGCAAAAAAACGTATAGAAATTACTAAGCGTAATCGTTTACGAAACAAATATTATAAAACATCTGTACGCACTTTAATTAAGCTTTTTTTTGTCAATTTAGGAACATATAAAACTTCTAAAAGTGCTGACGATAAGAAGAAAGTTCAAGAACTTTTAAGTTCTATCTATAGCATTATGGATAAAGGAACAAAGAGAAACGTATTCCCTAAAAATAAAGCCGCAAGAAAAAAAGCAAAATTAGCAGCGTACTTAAAATTAGCTTAACTTTTTGGTAAGTTAAATCTTTGAAATTCAATTTTTTAGTTAAGAACAATTTCTCTTAACTAAATTATAAACTTTGTAAACCGTACCCTACGGAAGATAAGAAAACCATCCCTATAAATATTTCCATCATTCTTTTCAACATTATGCGACAAAAAATGAATTACATTAATGCTCTTCCAGATTTTCTGGCAATGCAGCGAGTAAGCTTTTGTTGGTTTATTACACAAGGTCTAAATGAAGAATTAGCACTATTTTCTAAAATTCATGATTTTAGTCAAAATACTGAATATATCATGTTTAGTGACGAATATAGTTTAATTAAGCCTCCTTATAGTTTACTAATTGCTCGTAAATATAGTGGAAATTATAGGGCTCAGTTGGTAATTCCAATTGAAGTACGAAACAAAACCATTAATAATATTCGCTACCATAACCAATTCCCTATTATTACTTTGCCTTTAATGACTACCTATGCCACATTTATTATTAATGGGTGTGAGCGAGTTATCGTTAGCCAAATTATTAGAAGTCCTGGGATTTATTTTGAAAAACCAAAAAATCAAAAGATTCATAAACAGTTTAAACGAAAATTATCAACAGATATTAATAAACTGCGTTCTTTATTACCTTCAGGTGAAGCATTTATTTCTGAATCGAACCTCTTTTTTTCTGTTCCCTTATTTACTTCCGATAAAATTAAAAAACGAAAAAAAATAATTCCAAATTGGAATCAAAACACTATTTACTATTATTCACTTAAATATTTAAAAGATTCGAATCAAACCTCAGCATTTTATTTTTTTCAGTGTTTTAAATTCTACCAATTAATTTCAAAAAATCTAAAAGTAAAAAATAAAGATAAATTAGTGCAACTGTTTATTAAATGGTTAAAATTAAAGAATCAGAACTTTAAATTTGAAATAGAACAAAATAATGTTAGTTACATCTTAAATTATTTTCAATTTATTTCAACACTAGTTATTAAATATCAGGTTTGTCAATCAAGTACTATACTTCCCTCAATTAATTTATCGATCCAAACTATCCTTGATGATTTTAATTTATCTGAGAATCAATTATCTAAACTGCTTGAAATTTATACAAAAGTCGTATTTAATTCTCAAACCTCATTTCAATTAAAATTAAATTCTAATTTAGTTTTAGATCTAAATAATACCAGCAAATGGCTTAGTTCTATGGAAAATTTCCAATTCTTAAAGATTAATTTAAATAAGAATTTGATAAAAATTAATGAACTTAGTCAACTGATTGATAGCCCTAATCTGTCACCAACTATATATTTTTCTCATAGTTTAAAAGATCAATTTAAATATGTGTTTGGAAAAGATAAATTTAATCCTAAATTAGACCGACATAAGTATTTAAAAACTAAAACACAGTTTCTTCTATATAACAAAGATCATGAAATTAAAACAAATTATCATAAAAAATATGAAGAAAAAGATCTTTATAGTGCAACGTTAATTCCTGAGTATGGCTCATGGATTCGTTTTGGTTTTCAAAAAAATATTAAAATTAATGCCTATAAATATCCAATCAAAAACCAAGAAGATGAAGTTGTAATTCAACTAGACAAAATTAACCATAAACCAATTCTTTCATTACTAAAAGAAATGGGATTGACTGATTTAGAGATTCATCAAAATTTACAATATTCTGACTTTTTTTACTTTAATAAACCGTTATTAATTAATTCAAAACAATTTAAACAACCAATTTCAAGATTTGATTTTGATTTACAGTATTTTAAAAATATATCTGAGTTCTCACGAATTTTTGACCCAAATTACTATCGTTTGGGTCGAGTAGGACGATTAAAAATGAATAACCGCTTAAATTTGCAACTAAGTGATCGTCTCCAAGTTCTTACCTATGAAGATATTTTTGCAATTATTGATAAATTAATCAGCTTAACAATTTCAAAAGCTGTTCCTGATGATATTGACCATTTGAAAAATAGACGAGTTCGTTCTGTGGGAGAGCTTTTACAAAATTTATTTCGAATCGGTTTCCAACGTTTAGTGCGAAAATTACGCAATCAAACAAATAAAGTTGATTCAGGGTATTTATTAAGTTTTAATATTGTTAACGCAACCATTCGAGAATTTTTTGGATCAAGCCAGTTATCACAATATTTAGATCAAACAAATCCATTATCTTCATTAACTCATCGAAGACGAATTAGTGGACTTGGCCCTGGAGGATTTGACCGTGACCGAATTAGTTTTGCTGTTCGAGATATTCATCCGAGTCACTATGGTCGAATTTGCCCAATTGAGACACCGGAAGGACAAAACGTTGGTTTAATAGCCTCTTTAACAACTTGCGCACGAGTAAATAAGTTGGGATTCTTAGAAACTCCATTTTGGCGGGTAATTAATGGTAAAGTTATCAAAACAGGGAATCCAATTTATTTAACCGCTGACATTGAAGATTTATATAAGATTGCACCAGCTGACGTAGCAACTAATGATAAAAATTATCTAGTTCAAAATATTATTCCAATTCGATATAAACAAGATTTTGTCAATGTTTCTCCGTCAGAAGTTGATTTTATTGCAATTTCAACGGTTCAAGTTGTATCAGTTGCAGCTTCTTTAATTCCCTTTTTTGAGCACGATGACGCAAACCGAGCGCTAATGGGTTCAAATATGCAGCGTCAATCGGTCCCTTTAATTTTTCCACAAAAACCAATTGTTGGGACGGGATTAGAAAATCAAATTGCCATTGATTCAGGAATGACTCTTAATGCACAAGTATCAGGTGTTGTTAGCTCAGTTACGGCGAATAAAGTTATTATTAAGGATCGATTTGGTAAAAAAATAATTTATAAGCTTCAAAAGTATTTAAGATCGAATCAACAAACATGCATAAATCATCGTCCAATTGTTTGGAAAGGTGAAAGTATTAAATCAGGTCAGATTTTAACTGATGGACCAGCAATTACTAGTAGTGAATTGGCACTTGGTCAAAATGTTTTAGTTGCCTACATGCCTTGGCAAGGCTATAATTTTGAAGATGCGATTTTAATTAGCGAACGTCTTGTTTATGATGATATTTTTACCTCAATTCACATTGAACGATATAAAATTGAAATTGATCGTAATTCTGAAATGTCTGAACAAACAATGAAACTAATTCCAAATTTAAGTCTATCAGAAGTAAAGCATTTAAATAATGATGGGATCGTTACTGTTGGAACATTTGTTAAACCAGGAGATATATTAGTCGGAAAAGTAATATCAAACAATACAGCTGAACAATTACCGGAATCGAAATTATTAAGAGCAATCTTTGGAGCGAAAGCTAAAGGCATTAAAGATAACTCGTATCGAATGCCTGATGGTGATTACGGACGAGTAATTGAAACTGTTACCTTTAATCGTCGAACAAAGTTGACTTATAAGTTTGAAAAAATTTACGTATTTATTGCACAAATTCGAAAAATTCAAGTTGGGGATAAAATTGCTGGTCGACATGGTAATAAAGGAATTATTTCCCGTATTTTAGCACGTCAAGATATGCCGTTTTTACCCGATGGAACTCCCTTAGACGTAATTTTAAATCCTTTAGGTGTTCCCTCGCGTATGAATGTAGGACAATTATATGAATGTTTACTAGGATTAGCAGGTGATAAATTAAATTCACGATTTAAAATCTTGCCATTTGATGAAATGTACGGATTAGAAATGTCACGCATTCTAATTAATAAAAAGCTGCGTCAGGCTTCCATTAAGCGAAATGAAAGTTGGCTATTTAATCCGTATGCACCAGGTAAAATGGTGCTAATTGATGGTCGAACTGGAAAAGAGTTTGAAAATCCAATTACAGTTGGAAATGCCTACATGTTAAAATTAATACACTTAGTGGATGATAAGATGCACGCAAGGGCAACAGGTCCTTATTCTCTGATTACTCAACAACCTTTACGTGGGAAAGCTCAACACGGTGGTCAACGATTTGGAGAAATGGAAGTTTGGGCATTAGAAGGTTTTGGAGCAGCATTTACTTTAAAAGAACTTTTAACAATTAAATCTGATGATATGCAGGGCCGTAATGAAACATTAAATGCAATAGTAAAAGGCCAAAAAATTCCTCAATTTGGAATTCCTGAATCATTCAAAGTTTTATTACAAGAACTACGCTCAATTGGTTTAGATATGAGTACTTATAAAATTGAGAAATTTAGTTCTTCAAAACGATATGAGATTGAAGTCAATCTAATTGAAAAATATAAGGCTTTATCAAAAACGTTTTCACCTACTTCAAGTATAAATGACATTTCATTTTAATAATTATGTTACAATCAGCAAAAGAATTTAGTTATATTAAAATAAAATTAGCCTCGCCATTTAGAATTTTACAGTGGGCTAATAGAAAACTACCTAACGGTCAATTTGTTGGCGAAGTTCAAAAGTCGGAAACTATTAATTACCGAACTTTTAAACCAGAAATGGATGGTTTATTTTGTGAAAGAATATTTGGACCAATTAAAAGTTTAGAATGTGCTTGTGGAAAATATAAACGCGTTCGATATGAAGGGTTAATTTGTGAGCGCTGTGGCGTTGAATTAACCGAGTCAAGAGTACGACGACATCGGATGGGTTATATTAATTTAATTTACCCAGTTACACATGTATGGTACATTAATAGTCGGCCAAATTTTATGGCCTTACTTCTAGAAGTTGAAGAGTCTGAAAAGCAATTAAATACGACTTATAATTCTCATTCAGAAAAGTGTAGAAAATGTAAGGGGCTAAAATTAACAACATCAACGGTTGTTGATTTATGGGATGAACGAATTAAACGAATTAAACTTGCATCATTAGCTTATTTCATAGCAGAAGATGAGATCTCATTTTATGGTTTACATTGGGATTTACAACAATATCGAAGAAGCAGAGAATTGGGTTACAGCGGTTATCCATTAAAACCTTATCCAAAACCTCAAAATCGCCGATATAATACGCCCAAATATTTATTAAGAACAACACCTAATTTCTTAATTGGGGCGCCATTAATTAAACGAGAGTTAGAAAAACTTAATTTACAATCAGAAATTTTTCGCACCCGCTGTTTTATTTTAGTTTGTACAAAAGTTTTAAATAAAGAACAACCACTTTATGAAGACTCACAGTGGTTTCGAAAATGGGAACAGCAACGAATTTACAAAATTCGTGAACAAGCGATTAAGCGAATTCGAATTCTCGAAAATTTAATTGGAACTGGTGCTCGACCTTCGTGGATGATTTTATCTATTTTACCTGTTATTCCACCAGCTTTACGCCCAATGATTCAATTGGAAGGGGGTCGATTTGCAACTTCAGATTTAAATGAATTATACCGTAGAATTATTACACGAAATAATCGTCTCTTACGACTATTAGAGATTGATGCACCACAATTAATCATTCGAAATGAAAAACGTTTATTACAAGAAGCCGTTGATACTTTAATTGATAATGGTAAGCGAGGTAAGATTGCTTTAAGTGCTAACAATCGACCATTAAAATCTTTATCGGATATTATTAAAGGTAAGCATGGTCGATTCCGACAAAATTTATTAGGTAAGCGTGTTGATTATTCAGGTCGTTCTGTTATTGTTGTTGGTCCAAGTTTAAAATTAAATCAGTGTGGGTTACCTTACGAAATGGCTATTGAATTATTTCAACCATTTGTAATTCGCGAATTAATTAACCAAGGGTTAGCGAATAACATGAAAATTGCAAAAAATTTAATTCAACAGAATGAATTAATTATTGAACCAGTCTTAGAAAAAATTTTATCAAATCATCCTATCTTCTTAAATCGTGCACCGACATTGCATCGATTAGGAATTCAAGCTTTTGAGCCAATTTTAGTTCAAGGACGTGCAATTAAGTTACATCCATTAGTATGTTCAGCGTTTAATGCGGATTTTGATGGTGATCAAATGGCCGTTCATGTACCTTTATCATTAGAAGCTCAAGCTGAATGCTACATGTTAATGTTAGCTCCTTATAATTTTTTATCTCCAGCAAATGGTGAACCAATCATCATGCCTAGCCAAGATATGGTTTTAGGATGTTATTATTTAACAGTGAATAATATTAAACAATTACATGGTTCAAATCATTATTTTTCAACTTTAAATGATGTAATATTGGCGTATAACCAGAATAAGATTGAAATTCATAGTTCAATTTGGGTTCGGTATAATGATCGAAATGTTAATTTATCTAATCCACATAAAACAATTCGATTAAAAGATAAGACAACAATTGAGTATTATGATGAATGGCAAGTCCGCAAGAATGCCATGGGTGAAATTATTGTTCAGTATTTAAAAACAACAACTGGAAGAGTAATTCTAAATTATACAATTCAAAAAACGTTAAATTTTTTATAAATTTAAAAGCTAATAAACTAAAAATATTTTATGAAAAATTACACCTATCAAAATAGTTTAATTGGAAAGAAACAACTACGCCAATTATTAGCTTGGAGCTTTACAAATTATGATTCGATGCAAGCTTGTGCATTAGCAGATGAATTAAAATATTTAGGATTTAAATATGCCAGTCAGGCTGGTATTTCAATTAGCATCGAAGATTTAAAAATTCCATTCGTTAAAAATGTAATGCTGGAAAAGGCCAATGAAGAAATTAGAAATGCTGAGAAAATATATTTAAAAGGTAAGATTACCGATGTTGAACGATTCCAAAAAATTATTGATACGTGGAGTCTTACTAGTGAATCATTAAAGGATCAAATTATCTATTTTTTTAAAAACTATGATCCTTTAAATTCGGTTTATATTATGGCCTTTTCAGGTGCCCGAGGAAATTTATCACAAGTGCGTCAGTTAGTCGGAATGCGGGGCTTAATGTCGGACCCAAGTGGGCAAATTATGAACTTACCTATTAAAAAAAATTTTCGAGAAGGCCTAACCATTACAGATTATTTAATGTCAGGTTATGGTGCAAGAAAAGGTATTGTAGATACAGCATTAAAAACAGCAAACTCTGGTTATTTAACTCGACGATTAATTGATGTTGCCCAAGACATATTAATTCGTGAAAAAGATTGTTTAACGACACATTCGTTTTTATTTTGCATCTCTGACTCAAATCAGCATGAAATTGAGGAAAAACTACTAGGGCGTATTTTAAGCCAAGCTGTTTTTGATCTACAAACAAATGTTTTAATTGCACAAAAAAATACCCAAATTACACCAGATTTACTAAAACAGTTTAAAGCTCATAATATAAAGAAATTTTATGTCCGTTCTTCTTTGACGTGTAATTTGTACCGTGCCATTTGTCAAAAATGTTATGGTTGGGATTTAGCAAATGAAAACTTAGTTGATATTGGTGAAGCAATTGGGATTTTAGCAGGACAATCAATTGGAGAACCTGGTACCCAACTTACAATGCGGACGTTTCATACAGGGGGTATTTTTACGTCGGAAGCTCGTCAACAAATTATTAGCCCATTAGATGGCATTGTTCAATATTATAAAACTTTAAAAACCGTTGTTCTAAGAACAAATCGGGGTGAGGATGTTTTAGTTACTAAAAATTCAGGTTCTTTAGTATTAATTCCAAATAATAAGACACTTAATATTGTTGAAATTGAAGTTCTTCGAAATACGATATTGTTCCCCAAAAATAATCAATATATTCTTAAAGATACAGTTATTGGAGAATTGATTAATACAAATAAACAAACAAAAGTTGAAATTAAACCAATATTAAGTGATAGGTGCGGTGAAATTTTTATTCCAAAATTGAAACAGAAGGTCAATATATTAAACAATAATAAATTAATCTGGATTTTAGCGGGCCAATTCTATAATAGCCCAATAGACTCATTCTTAAATTTCTACCCTGATTATAAACTAAACAAGCATAGTTATATATTTCGAACAAAATTAGTTAATCATTTTAATGGAAATGTAAATTTTATTAACAATAAAGTTAATTTACAACAACGTTTAGTAACCCTTCAGAATCAAAAATATTTATTAAAAAATGCAACTTTAAAAAAATTAGAAGCACAAACTTATTTAAAAACGCATTTACTGCAAATCGATAATTATAAATATTTAGTAACCCTTCAACAAAAAAATACAAAAAACTATTTACAAGTTAGCCGCAATGAGATGATTGGGACATTAATCTCAAATACATTCCAGGTTATTACAGGAGGAACGATTTATTATAATTTTAAGAATTTAATTCATGGTAGTTCTAAAACAACTATTGTTCCTTATTATAATCGTTCAAATCGTACTAAATCTTATCATTCAATAGTTCGACATAAAACTTTAGTTTGGCTAGGAGAAGAATTTCATGAGGTAAACTGTGAACCAAATATCTTATTAGTTGAGCATGGAGATTTTATTTCAAAAGGCTTTGAATTAATTCCTGGTTTGTTATCAAAAACTTCCGGTCTTGTAAGCTTAATTCAGAAGAATACTATTATCAAAACAATTGTAATTAAATCTGGATTAGTTTATGAAGGTAAAAAATTTAAGAAAAAAACTAAAAAACTTTATTATCCGGGCGAAAATATCTTTGCAAATATTATCGTTAAAACTTTATCATTCTGTGAATATATTAATGGAAAAACGAAAGATCAACTTTTGGTTCGACCAATCGAGATTTATGAATTTGCGCACTCAAAATTAACAGCAGTTAGAACGCCAGAAACCTCAACTGAAAATAATATCTTTAATCTTACTTCAAAATCAATTTACTATTATAAATCAAATCAAACTATTAAAGGAGCAAAGGATTTAAATTTAGTTTCCAATATTGTCAGTTTTAAAACAAATAAATCACTGGATAAAAATATTAATATTCAGGTATCAAATAATCAAAAATTTGGTTCTATCAATTTTGATGTTATTGAAAAATTAAATTTGATAAATTCTATTAGTCCAAATTTACGTTATCAGAATATTCAATCTTGTTTTTTAATTCAACAAAAACAATTTATAAGTAACTACACCGTATTAGGATACCTAGAAGCTCTAAGTCCAAATTCATTGGAGATTGTTAAATGTAAAATTAAAAAACAAAATAATAAGCAAATATTTTTAATTTCAAATGATGATTGCTTAACAATTAAAAAATCAGAAGTTGGAAATAAAAAATTAAATGATTTCGTTGTCTCAAAAACTAATTTGGCAAAAATTGGTAAGATTATTATTGAAAATAACGATTTTGTAACAATTCAAAAAGGTCGTCCCTATTTTTTCCCCAATTGTAACAATGAAAATCTAGGTTTAAAGACAAATTTCCAATATAAATTAATTTCATCGTCGCGTGTTTTATCGAATTTTCAGACTGATCGATCAATATCTTTAAATTATTACAATATTGTCAAATTATCCGTAAAACGAAATCTGCGTCCACATCAATTCGGGCCTTCAAAGCAAAGCCTTAAATCTGAATTTTCAAAGTTATTTATAAAAAATAATGGAAAATTATATAGTTGGTTAATCCCTCAATTCTTTAATAAATTTAGTATTAGGAATAAAACTTCAGACTTAAAAATTCAACGTTTATTACGATCAGATCGTCCAACAAAATTAGGAAATAAAAAAATTGGTCGAACTTTATTATTACAAAGTTCTGATTTGATTGAGAATTCAAATAAAAAATCTTTAAATAATCAATCAAACTATCAGCTAACCTTATTAAAATTTGTTGAGCAACCTTTCACAAAGTCTACAAAAGCAATTGGCTTATATTCAGTTACAGAGGACTATTTTGAACAAGATGTAAACAGTGTTTTTTGTAAAAATACTGAATTTATCGAAGCCGGCAAAACAATTGGTTTATTAAATTTAGAAAAAGAAATTACAGGTGATATTGTTCAAGGTTTACCAAGAATTGAAGAAATTTTAGAAGCACGAAAAAAAAATCTGGTAATGAAACGCATGCCGACTAGTCAGAAAAAAGGGCTTCTAATGCAAAAAACCAGTCTTGATACTAATTTTGAGTTCAGAAAACTAGGAACAACAATTCAAGAGAATGATAAAATTAATCCACATAAACTTTTAAAAGTTTATTTTAACTATTATGGTTCTTTGAAATATTTTTTATGTGATAGTACTAAAAAATTCAAATATACTCGTTTAATTGATAATTACGAAGGAAGCTATAAAAGCTTTAAAAAAGTTCAACTATTTATTCTAAATGCGGTTCAAGCGGTTTATCAATCTCAAGGAGTAACAATTAATGATAAACATTTAGAGGTAATTATTAAACAAATGACAACAAAAGTATTAATAACCTATGAAGGAGAAACACCATTATTAAGACGTGAAGTAATTGACTTATATCATATTCAATATATTAATGAGATTATTAAAATGGAACAAAAACAAATTGCGTGTTACATTCCTTTATTATTGGGTATTACAAAAGCAGCTTTAAATAACCCAAGTTTTGTTTCAGCAGCAAGTTTCCAAGAAACAACTCGTGTTCTTACAAAAGCAGCTATTGAAGGTAGGATTGATTGGTTACGGGGGTTAAAAGAAAATATTATTATTGGTCATTTGATTCCATCGGGCACAGGTGCTCAAAACTATCGCAATGCGTTTCAGCAACCTTTTACAAGATTAAATATGTCAAGTATAAGTTCATCTAACAATGATGTACAAAAATCTAGACAAGTTAATTAATCTTTGATATATTTGAGCTTAGAAATATATTTATATATACGCAATTAAGTACTTTAAAATTTTTATGTCTGATATTACTTTATCACAATTATTAGAAGCAGGTGTCCATTTTGGTCATAAAGCACACCGTTGGAATCCAAAGATGTTCCCATATATTTATAGTGAAGTTAATAATATTCACATCTTAGATTTAATCCAATCAGCAACATTATTAAAAGTTGCAAATGGATATTTAGAAACATCGGCTAGCGAAGGAAAAACATTTTTATTTGTAGGAACAAAACGTCAAGCAACTACGCTTATTGCACAAGAAGCAAAACGTTGTAATTCATACTATGTAAATCATCGTTGGCTTGGAGGTATGTTAACAAATTGGTCAACCGTAAAAGAACGTATTAAACGCTTAAAAGATTTAGAAAAGCAGGAAGCTGATGGAACATTTGATTTATTATCTAAAAAAGAAGTCGCTGTTCGTCGCAAAGAATTATCAAAGCTACGTAAACATTTAGATGGTATTAAAACAATGCCAAACATTCCTGATGTTGCTATTATTATCGACCAAAAGCGTGAAATCACAGCTGTTTTAGAATGTCGAAAATTAGGGATTCCAATTGTTTCTATGCTAGATACAAATTGTGATCCTGAATTAGTAGATGTTCCGATTCCTGGAAATGATGATGCCGTACGATCAATTAAACTAATTTTAAACTCATTAACAGATAGTATTATTAAAGGACAATCACAAGTTCAGTAATTTACTTTTACTTAACGGATTTTTGAAAAAAAAGAGTAGTTTGTTAGAATTTTTATTGACTAATTTTGAGTGGAATATACTCTACTCAAAATTAGTTTTTTTACTATTTTATAACATAAATTTTTTAAGATTAGAATTTATAATCACCAACCATATTCATTTAACGAAATGAAATTATATGCATAGAATAAACTAATAAATAATAAAAAAGATCATAGATATTGTATTTAATATCTATGACCTTCTTCGGATTTAACCAATTTTAATCTAAGAATTAAAATTAGTAACGACCGCCTTCTGGATTCGCTTGTACACTGTAAGATTTAATAGTGTATTGGATTTGACGACCTTTTCCTTCTGTACGTTCTAAGTAGAAACCTGGTTCACTTGTAGGACGGTTAACGATGAAAGACATAACACAACTTTCTACACCGTAGCTCGCATCAAATGCGTTTACACGGATGTAACCAGCTGCACATGCTTTACGAGCTTCACGTAATTCGAACATTACAGATGCTGGATCTTTAATATCGAATAAAGGTAAACCCCATAATTCCCAGTAGTTGTTACGTGGGTGTGGATCATCTGTCCACTCAACGTTCATCGCCCAACCTTTAGAGATTGCGTACGTGATTTGTTTTTCAATTTGTTGATCAGTTAAATCTGGTAAGAACGAGAAACAACCTTGTGTAAGTCTCACTATTCAAATACTCCTTTAATTTTTTAAAAAGTAACTTATTATACGTTTGCTGTTGATGTTTCAGCGAAATCAGCTGTATCTGTAGAAGTGTAGTTGAAACTAATATCTTTCCATAAATCTAAAGCTGTTTGTAACGGACCACATGTTTTAGCAGCGTTACGTAAAATTTGTGGACCAACTTGTTGGTTGAAGTAGTCTGCACCTTCGTTACGAGCTAATACCATTGCTTCTAAAGCAACACGGTTAGCTGTAGCACCAGCTTGGATACCATCTGGGTGACCGATTGTACCACCACCGAATTGTAATACTACGTCATCACCTAAGTAGTGAACTAATTGGTGCATTTGACCACAGTGGATACCACCTGAAGCAACTGGCATACAACGACGTAAAGAAGCCCATGGCATTTCGAAGAAAATACCGTAAGGTAAGTTAACTTCTAACGTTGTTAAACGTAAAACATCGTAGAAACCTTTAATCATTAAAGGATCACCTTCTAATTTACCTACAACTGTACCTGCGTGGATATGATCTACACCAGACATACGCATCCATTTACAGATTACACGGAAGTTAATACCGTGGTTTTTTTGACGAGCGTAAGTTGAGTTACCTGCACGGTGTAAGTGTAAAAGCATATCGTTTTTACGAGCCCATAAAGCAATACTTTGAATTGCTGTGTAACCCATTACTAAATCGATCATAACAATTACAGAACCTACTTCTTTAGCGTACTCAGCACGTTCGTAAACGTCTTCCATTGTAGCACCTGTAATGTTTAAGTAAGAACCTTTAACTTCACCTGTAGCAGCTGAAGCACGGTTGATACCTTCCATACAGTTTAAGAAACGCTCTCTCCAACGCATGAATGGTTGTGAGTTAATGTTTTCATCATCTTTTAAGAAGTCTAAACCACCTTTTAAACCTTCGTATACTACACGACCGTAGTTTTTACCAGATAAACCTAATTTTGGTTTTACAGTAGCACCTAATAAAGGAATACCGTATTTGTTTAAACGTTCACGTTCTACAACGATACCTGTCGCAGGACCTTGGAATGTTTTTAAGTATGAGTGAGGAATACGCATATCTTCTAAACGTAAAGCAGCAACTGCTTTAAAACCAAATACGTTACCGATGATAGAAGCTGTTAAGTTAGCTAATGAACCTTCTTCGAATAAATCACATTCGTATGCGATAAATGCAAAGTATGTATCAGCTGCATTTGGAACTGGATCTACACGGTAAGCTTTCGCACGGTAACGATCACAAGCTGTTAATAAATCAGTCCATACAACTGTCCATGTTGCTGTAGAAGACTCACCAGCTACTGCAGCTGCAGCTTCTACTGGATCTACACCCGGTTGTGGTGTAATACGGAATAATGCAAGAACATCAGTAGTTTTTACTGCGTATGAAGCATCCCAGTAACCCATTTTAGCGTAAGGGATTACACCAGATTCGTAACGGTCACTTTTAATTCGAGTCCGTTCTGATACAGATTGAGACATTGATTTCTCCTTAGAATAAAAAGGCAATATATAATAGATATTTAACTAATTTGAATCTCAAATTAGTTCTGTCGGTTGAATTTCATATAAAACTAATTAGCAACCTTATTGTTAATTATAATCTGTTTTTATTCAGTACTATATCTTTATTTAATATAAATAACTTATAACTTTTTAGAATAGTTATTAATAAAATTGTTCGATTAAACTGCGACATACTTCAAAAAAAATCTAGAGTAATTATAATATATTTTAAATGTCGCCATTGATAAAATTAGAAGTATTTTATCTGACATTACTATATTAATTTTAGCCTTTTGTATATTACTCTATATGCAAAATGATTGTAGAATTCAATTTAGTAGCGTTTAGTTTAATTAACTCTAACCTTAAGATCAAAATAAAGATGAGAAGATACAAATAGGCAATAAAAATAGATTTGAAAAAAATTTAGTATTAAAAACAACTATGATTAATCAATCGAATAAAGTTTTGAACACAAATATAACTAAACTGGTAAATAAAACTTATCAGTATGGATTCTCAACCCAAATTGAGAAAGATATTATTGAAAAAGGATTAAGCGAGGCAACTGTAAAATTAATTTCTAGTAAAAAAAATGAACCGGAATTCTTACTAAATTTTCGTTTAAAAGCTTATAAAAAGTGGAAACAGATGCAAGAACCAGTATGGCCTTATTTAAAATTTCCACAAATCAATTATCAAGACGTTACTTATTATTCAGCACCAAAATCACAAAAAAAACTAAAAGATTTAAATGAACTTGATCCTGAATTATTAGAAACATTTGAAAAACTAGGGATTTCGTTAACAGAACAAAAACGACTAGCAAATGTAGCGGTTGATGCAGTTTTTGATAGTGTTTCAATTGGAACAACATTTCAAGAAGAATTAAGTCAATGCGGGGTAATTTTTGCTTCAATTTCAGAAGCCATACATGAATATTCCGAGCTAATTGAAAAATATTTAGGGTCGGTTGTTCCAATTGGTGATAATTATTTTTCCGCGTTAAATTCTGCTGTATTTACTGACGGGTCTTTCTGCTATATTCCACAAGATACAATATGTCCATTAGATCTTTCAACATACTTTAGAATTAATGATCAAAATGCTGGACAGTTTGAGCGGACTCTTATTATTGCGGAAAAGAATAGTTACGTTAACTATTTGGAAGGTTGTACAGCACCTCAATATGATACTAATCAATTGCATGCGGCAATCGTTGAATTAATTGCATTTGAAAATGCGACAATTAAATATTCAACAGTTCAAAATTGGTATGCCGGAGATAAATTTGGAAGTGGTGGGATTTATAATTTTGTAACAAAACGTGGATTATGTGCGGGTACAAATTCAAATATTTCATGGACTCAAGTGGAAACAGGTTCCTCAATTACATGGAAATATCCAAGCTGTATTCTAATGGGTGATAATTCTCAAGGTGAATTTTATTCGGTTGCTTTAACAAATAATTATCAACAAGCTGATACAGGTACAAAAATGATTCATATTGGTCAAAATTCTCGAAGTCGAATTATATCAAAGGGTATTTCGGCTGGAAAATCTAAAAATAGTTATCGTGGGCTTGTAAATGTAACCAATAAAGCTATTGGGGCAAGGAATTATTCGCAATGCGATTCTTTATTGATTGGAAATCAATCAAATGCAAATACTTTCCCTTATATTTCTGTTCAGAATTCAACAACAAAAATTGAGCATGAAGCTTCAACATCTAAAATTGGTGAAGAACAAATTTTCTACTTTTTACAACGTGGTATCTCTTTAGAAAAAGCGGTTGAATTAATGATTAGTGGGTTTTGTCAAGAAATTTTTACAAAATTACCTTTAGAATTTGCTGCAGAAGCGGATAAACTATTAACTTTAAAATTAGAAGGAAGTGTTGGATAATGAATTCAAATGATACATTATTAGAAGTTAAAGACTTACAAGTTTCGATTGCGGACAGTAAAATCTTAAAAAATTTAAATTTAAAAATCAATAAAGGTGAAATCCATGCAATTATGGGTCCCAATGGGTCTGGGAAAAGTACATTTTCAAAAGTGCTTGCAGGTCATCCAGCTTATTCGATTCTCGATGGCGAGATCCTCTTTAAAGGAACAAGTATTCTAGACTTAGAACCTGATGAGCGGTCTCATTTAGGTATTTTTCTTGCCTTTCAATATCCAATCGAGATTCCTGGTGTCAGTAATGAAGACTTTCTTCGTTTAGCTTACAATTCAAAACAAAAGTTCTATAATAAACCAGAAGTCGGTCCACTTGAATTCTTAACAATTGTTAATGATAAATTAAAACTTGTAAATATGTCACCAGTTTTTTTAAGTCGAAATGTAAATGAAGGATTTTCAGGTGGAGAAAAAAAACGAAATGAAATTCTTCAGATGATCCTATTAGACTCAGAACTTGCTATTTTGGACGAAACAGATTCAGGTTTAGATATCGATGCTTTAAAAACAATATCAATGGGAATTAATAATTTTATGGATTCCTCAAAATCAATTCTATTAATTACTCATTACCAACGATTATTAGACTATATTAAACCTGATTATGTTCATGTATTTCAAGATGGAAAGATTATTAAAACAGGTTCAGCTGAACTAGCAAAAGAGCTAGAAGACAAAGGGTATGAATGGTTAAGATAATTATAGAGCTTTTTTATAAAAATACCCCTAAAACTACTACCAATTTCTTATAATGATGATTGTTCCTGTATATTTTTTAATATTGGGTAAATTACACTATATCAGTTAGATTTTATGTACCCAGAAATTTTTTATTCAAATACGTTTACACTTTTAGCTGAAGTAGAAGTGGGAAAACATTTTTACTGGAATCTTGCAGGGTTTTTAGTACATGGTCAAGTTTTTGTCGTTATCTGGCTTGTTTTATTAATTTTATTAACATTATCATTCTTAGGTACGGCTAATGCAGAACGAATTCCACATGGTTTCCAAAATTTTATGGAAGCAGCTGTTGATTTTGTTACCGACATTGCTAAAAACCAATTAGGTGAAAGTTTTTATAAAGAATGGCTTCCATTCATTGGTACATTATTCTTCTTTATTTTCGGAAGTAATTGGGCCGGTGCCATTATTCCTTGGAAATTGATTGAATTACCAGAAGGTGAATTTGCAGCTCCAACGAATGATATTAACACTACAGTTGCTTTAGCACTATTAACATCATTCGCTTACTTCTACGCAGGTTTAAGTAAAAAAGGATTTGGATACTTTAAACATTATGTTGAACCTCTTCCACTTCTTTTACCGCTTAAGATTCTAGAAGATTTTACAAAACCATTATCATTAAGTTTCCGTCTATTTGGAAACGTTTTAGCAGATGAATTAACCATCAGTGTACTAACTTCATTAGTTCCACTGGTAATTCCGTTACCAATTATGTTATTAGGGATTTTTGCAGGTTCTGTCCAAGCGTTAATCTTCTCAACATTAGCTGCTGCATATATTGCGGAAGCTCTTGAATAACTTTTTTTGCTAATTTCAATTAGATTTTTTTAAAATTATATACATATTTACAACTGAAAATTTATTATGGATTCTATTATTTCTGCTGCTTCTGTTATTGCTGCTGGTTTAGCAATTGGTTTAGCTGCGATCGGTCCTGGTATCGGTCAAGGTAACGCTGCTGGTCAAGCTGTTGAAGGTATTGCACGTCAACCTGAAGCAGAAAACAAAATTCGTGGTACACTATTATTATCTTTAGCTTTCATGGAAGCTTTAACAATTTATGGTCTAGTTGTAGCGTTAGCATTATTATTCGCTAACCCATTCAACAGCTAATAAAAAATATTTTTCCTCCTTCTTTTAAAGAAGTGAAAAAATTGTTACTTTAAGTCTGAGTAAAAACTTTTTAAAAAGTTTTACTCAGATCTTTAATTCTATAGTAAAACATATAGATTTTATATGATTAATTTTTCAATATTAATTTCAAGTTCAGAAGTTAGTGGACCTGGCGGATTATTTGATATTGATGCAACTTTACCGTTAGTAGCAATTCAATTTTTATTATTAATGGTTATTTTAAATATTATTTTATATAACCCATTATTAACAGTTATTGAAGAGCGTAAAGAGTATATTCTAACAAATCTTAGTAAAGCGTCAGAAATCCTAGCTGAAGCCAATAACTTAACTACGCAATATGAACAAGAATTAGATAGCGTACGTAAAGAAGCCCAATTAGAAATTACAAACTCACAAAAAATTCACAAAGAAATCTTAGAAGTTGAATTAAATATTTCTCAAAAATATATTGATAATTTATTAGACACTATTACAAAAGATCTTCTTGCTAAAAAAGATATTGCTCTTAATAGTTTAGATGAAATTGTTACATCATTATGTTCTAACATTGAAACTAGATTAGCAATTTAAATTTTTTGTCAGACGTAATTTTCCTTTTTATAAGTGAACAGTTTAAATAAAAACTCGAAAACATGGAAAATTTTGATCAAATTTTTACATTAATTGCCGAACATGAAGGTATTGGCTTAAATACCGATATTCTAGAAACAGGTTTAATTAATATTCTTGCATTGCTTGCAATTTTAATTTATGCCGGTCGAGACTTTTTAGGATCATTACTAGAAGAGCGAAAAACAACTATTATCAAAGGTGTTCAAGATGCCGAAGATCGTTTAAATGAAGCACAAAAACGTTTAGACGAAGCACAAAAACAACTGAATCAAGCAAACTTAGTTATTAGTGAAATTAAGAATGAAACTATAGCAACTAAGAAAACATTACTGGAATCAGATGCGTTTCAGGCGAAAAAAGATTTAACAGTTCGTTTTGAACGTGCATTAGCAACGTTTAGATCAAAAGAGCGTAAAATCTTTGTTGAAATTAAACAACAAATTATTGGTGTTGTATTACAACGAACAGTAAGTCGTGCACAAGAAACATTTAAATCAAAGGAACGTGCAACTGCATTAATTAATGAAACTATTAGTAAGTTAGAAGGAGATTTAATTTAATATGAGTGCAAACCCATTAAGCTCAAAAATTGCATCTCCTTATGCACGTGCATTATTTGATTTCTCTGTTGAGAAAAATATTATGCATCAAATTACGGCAGATTTCCAAAATTTAGATGTCTTTCTTGATGAAGCATCAGAATTAACAGATTATTTAAATAATCCTGTTGTGAAGGAAGAAGCAAAACGTCAAATTTTAGAAAAAACAGTAAAATCACAAATTAATACTGAGACCTTTAAATTTTTAATGGTGTTAGTAAACCGTGGTCGTATTAATTTATTACGAGCTGTAATTAATAATTATCTAGAATTAGTTTATCAAACTGCTTCAATCAAAATGATTGAAGTGTCAACAGCTTCAGCATTTACTAATGCTCAGAAAGATACATTAATCGAAAAACTAAAAGAATTAACTAACGCACGTGAAATTCGTTTAGTTATTAATGAAGATCCTAGTTTAATTGGTGGTTTTTTAATTAAAACTGAATCAAAAGTTATTGATTTTACAATTAAAAATCAATTGCAACAATTAGCAAAACATTTGGATACTGTTTTAGAGATTTAACTGTAGAAAACTTTATTAACTTTTTATATTTCAAAAAAGAATACAATGATAAACATTCGTCCAGACGAAATTAGTAGTATTATCCGTGAACAAATTGAACAATATGATCAAGATGTTAAAGTAGATAATATTGGTACTGTTTTACAAGTTGGTGATGGTATTGCTCGAGTTTATGGTCTTGACCAAGTAATGAGTGGTGAGCTTTTAGAATTTGAAGACAAAACAATTGGTATTGCTTTAAACTTAGAAAATGATAACGTTGGTGTTGTATTAATGGGTACTGGCCGTCAAATTTTAGAAGGTAGTACTGTAAAAGCAACAGGCCGTATCGCTCAAATTCCAGTAGGTCCAGCATTCTTAGGTCGTGTTGTAAGTGCTTTAGGTACTCCAATCGACGGTAAAGGCGAGATCGAAAGTTCAGATACTCAATTACTTGAAGCAATGGCACCTGGTATTATTAGTCGTAAATCTGTATGTGAACCTTTACAAACAGGTATTACATCGATTGATGCAATGATTCCAATTGGCCGTGGTCAACGAGAATTAATTATTGGAGATCGTCAAACAGGTAAAACTGCGATCGCAATCGACACAATCATTAACCAAAAAACTGAAGATGTTGTTTGTGTTTACGTAGGTGTAGGTCAAAAAGCATCAACAGTTGCGCAAGTTGTAAACGTTTTAGAAGAAAAAGGTGCAATGGCATATACAATTGTTGTATCTGCAAGTGCAAATGATCCTGCAACATTACAATATATTGCTCCTTATGCTGGTGCAGCTTTAGCTGAATACTTCATGTACAAAGGAAAAGCAACATTAGTAATTTATGATGATTTAACAAAACAAGCGATGGCATATCGCCAAATGTCATTATTATTACGTCGTCCTCCAGGACGTGAAGCATATCCAGGTGATGTATTCTACTTACACTCACGTTTATTAGAACGTGCTGCGAAATTAAGTGATGCGTTAGGTGGTGGTAGTATGACAGCTCTTCCAGTTATTGAAACACAAGCAAGTGATGTTTCAGCATATATTCCTACAAATGTAATTTCAATTACAGACGGTCAAATCTTCTTATCAAATGACTTATTCAACTCAGGTATTCGTCCAGCAATTAACGTTGGTATCTCAGTATCACGAGTAGGTTCTGCAGCTCAAACAAAAGCAATGAAAAAAGTTGCGGGTAAATTAAAGTTAGAGTTAGCACAATTTGCTGAGTTAGAAGCATTCTCTCAATTTGCATCTGATTTAGATGAAGCAACACAAAAACAATTAGCACGTGGTACACGTTTACGTGAACTTTTAAAACAACCACAAAGTGCTCCATTATCAGTAGCACAACAAGTTGCATTAATTTTCACAGGAATTAACGGATACTTAGATGATTTACCAGTAACTAGTGTTAAAAAATACTGTGCAAGTTTACTTTCATATATTGGTTCATCAAAAAAACAATATACAGAAATTCTTACATCTACAAATCAATTTACTGATGAAGCAGAAGCTTTATTAAAAGAAGCAATCGCGGAATCAAAAGCGTTATTTGTTAAATAGGAAATATAATGTTGATTATTCTTATTACTAGATTCTAGTAATAAGAATAAATTTTCTTGTAATGTTTTATTTTTTAGGTTTTACTTCAACTAATTCATTTAGCGCAAAGTTATTAGTATTAGTACCACTATAATTTACATTTTCAAAACGAACTACTACTGGGTATCGAATTCCACTTTGATCTACTGTTGCTACTGTTCCCGTTTGATTAAACCAGTATGATTCTTTTCGCAAAATGCGAACGGTTGAACCTCTTTCTATCATAATCTTATTAATTAAAGTGTATAAAAAATATTTTCTACTATTTATATTAGTTCAATAAACAAAATTTTAACAATAAAATTTTAAATAGTGTTGGGTTTAATAAATAAATTGTGTTATCATATAATTGAGAATAAATTTATATAAAATTAATAAAAAAAAAACATGGATCGTAATATAATTAAAAAATTCCTTATTGGATTACTAATATCTGCCTGTATTTTTATTGGTATTCGAATGTCAAATGTTACAAATATTTTAGATAATACTAATAAAACAACAACAGAAATTAATACTAATTCAAGTAGTTCAAGAATGACTTATGGTCGATTCTTAGAGTATTTAGAATTAGGTTGGATTAAACAAGTTGATTTATATGACAATAGTAGAAACGCGATGGTATTGGCATCTAGTCCAGAATTAGGTAATCGTCCACAATCAATTCGAGTAGAAATACCTGTAGGTGCGTCACAACTGATTCAAAAATTAAAAGACTATAACATTGATTTTGATGCTCATCCAATGCCGCGTAAGAGTCTTTTTGTGACAATTGCTAGCAATTTAATTTTACCATTAATCTTTATTGGTGGTTTAATATTCTTTTTCCAGAATTCAGAGAATTTCTCACAAAATTCTGGGTCATCTCCAATGAGCTTAGGAAAATCACCTGCACGTTTTGATCAACGTCCTGAAACAGGTATTTCATTTGATGACATTGCTGGTATTGATGAAGCGAAAGCTGAATTCGAAGAAATCGTTTCATTTTTAAAAGAACCTGAAAGATATACATTAGTAGGGGCAAAAATTCCAAAAGGTGTTTTACTAGTAGGCCCTCCTGGAACTGGTAAAACATTATTAGCAAAAGCAATTGCGAATGAGGCTAGTGTTCCATTCTATAGCGTTGCTGGTTCAGAATTCGTTGAAATGTTTATTGGTATTGGTGCAGCTCGAATCCGTGACTTATTTAAAAAAGCCTCTGAAAATACTCCATGTATTGTTTTTATTGATGAGATTGATGCAGTTGGTCGTGAACGAGGTGCTGGTATCGGTGGAGGAAACGATGAGCGTGAACAAACTTTAAACCAATTGTTAACAGAGATGGATGGTTTCAAAGAAAATAAAGGTGTTATTGTTGTTGGCGCGACAAACCGAGTAGATATTCTTGATGCTGCTTTATTACGTCCAGGACGTTTTGATCGTCAAATTACTGTTGGTTTACCTGATCGTTTAGGTCGTCTAGGGATTTTAAAAGTTCATGCGAAAAATAAACCGTTAAGCGAAGATGTTTCACTAGTTCAATTAGCTAATAGAACGCCAGGGTTTTCTGGAGCTGATTTAGCAAATTTATTAAATGAATCAGCTATTTTAGCAACACGTTATAAAAAAACAAGTATTAGTAAGAATGAAGTTAATGAAGCAGCTGACCGAATTATTGGCGGTATTGCAGGTTCATCTATGGAAGATACGAAAAATAAAAAATTAATTGCTTATCATGAAGTTGGTCATGCAATTGTAGCTTCATTATTAGAAAAACATGATGAAGTTGAAAAGGTAACATTAATTCCTCGAGGTGGTGCTAAAGGTTTAACGTGGTTTGCCCCTGAGGAAGACGCAATGTTAGTTTCACGTTCGGAATTATTAGCACGAATTATTACAACTCTAGGTGGCCGAGTAGCTGAAAAAGTTGTCTTTGGGGATCCAGAAATTACTACGGGTGCAAGTAACGATTTACAACAAGTAACAAATATTGCTCGTCAAATGGTAACACGCTATGGTATGTCAAGCATTGGTCCAATTGCATTAGAGGACAATAATAATGAACAAATTTTTATGGGTGGAAACGATGATTCAATCAGCGATCGTATTGACGCCGAGGTTTGTAAAATTATTAATCATTGTGAACAAGTTGCAACAAAAATTGTTTTAGACAATCGTGTTGTTGTTGACTTAATCGTAGAAAAATTATTAGACGCGGAAACACTTACAGGTGATGAATTCCGTGATTTAGTAAAACAGTATACAATTCCACCAGTTAAAAAATAATTATATACCAACAATTTTAATGAAATTGTAGTATGGTTGAAATTATTTAAAGCTTGATAAATAAAGGTTAAAAAATAGTACTAAAAGATTTTCTCAATGCTTCTTGAGAAAATCTTTTAGTTATAATGATTCATTTTTTAAGGTTTTGAAATAAATCTAGTAAAATCGCAGAATATTAAAATCTTTGAACAAGTTTTAAAAATTGATAGATACTTAATTGATTTAATGAATATATTGGAATCTGTTTTTGTTGAGCTAATTGTTTTAATTTTAAATTAGATTTTAAATGTTTTTTTAATCCAATAATTAAACTTGCTTTTTTGATGTCATTCGTTAAAATAAAGTTCATATTCAATCTCGTCATTGCTTCTTTAATAAAATTATTCGAGATTGAGTAACAATAAATAACTAAACTTTTCGATGTAATAGGTCGAGATCGGCTACTTGTTAGTTTATTAATTTCACTCCATAATGGTATTGAAGGTGTAATTTCAGAATTGGTATTTTGGAAATTTTTGAAAATAAAATTTGAATATAAACCTATTGGTTGACATTTTATTTCAACTTTTTCTGGTAGACAGTTCTGTCGAATTTGTTCTTTTGCTGAACTATCTCTAAGTACAAGATCCACTGAATTACTTACATCTTCATGAATTGTCCAAGAGTTTAAACTGTTAATTTCAATCACTAATTCGAATGTTGGATATGCTTTACGCTCAATAATACTTTTTTGAGTTCCACGTCTCTTGGCCTCTTCATCACTTAAAGTTACATATTGTATTCCACCAATTAGTTCTGCTAATGTAGGATTTTTAATTAAGTTTTCAAGACAATTTCCATGGGTGGTTCCAATTAATTTAACCCCTTTCTCCGCAATTGTTCTGGCTGCTAAAACTTCTAATTCTGTTCCAATCTCATCAATAATTATAACTTGCGGCATATGATTTTCAACTGCTTCAATCATTACTTGATGTTGTAATTCTGTTTTAGAAACCTGCATTCGACGTGCACGTCCAATACCAAAATGCGGAATATCACTATCACCAGCAATTTCATTCGATGTATCTATAATAACAACTCTTCGTTCCATTTCATCAGCTAAAACCCTTCCAATCTCACGAATAATAGTTGTTTTACCAACCCCAGGTCGGCCTAAGATTAAAATTGATTTATCTGATTCTAGTAAATCGCGAATTATTGAAATGGTTCCAACTACAGCACGTCCAATTCGACATGTTAATCCATTGATTAAAAATTGGCGATTTCGAATACAACTAATTCGATGCAAAGTTCGTTCAATTCCAGCCCTATTCTCACTACTAAATTTACTAATTCGTTGGGTAATATAATCTAAATCTTGCCATGAAATAATTTTGGGAGATAAGTATTCAGGTCCATAAGTAAATCGTGCTTCGGGGCGACGTCCAAGATCAACTACGATTTCAATTAACTCATCTTTATAGGCATGTTGATTCAAATATTCTTGAATAAAAAAGGGTAGATTTTCAATTAATTTTTCGAGATCATTGTTAGCATTCATAGTGATAAAACTTAGTGGAAAATTCTAATTTAAATTAGTTTTGAAATTTTATTCTAATTTAAATTAGCATATCGAATTAATTTGTCATGTCGATTAATGATTTAAATGTTAAACTATCTAAGATAGCAATCTGTGATAACATTTTACGATTTAAGTCAATATTTGATTTTTTGAATTTATTAATTAGTTGACTATAAGAAATTCCATTTAGTCTTGATGTTGCATTAATTCGACTGATCCAAATTCGTCTAAAAATTCGTTTCTTTTGTTTACGACCAATGTATGCATATCTTAAAGCTTTCATAACTTGTTGATTTGCAACTCGGAATAAAACAGAATGTGCACCTCTATATCCACTAGCTAGTGATAATATTTTCTTGCGGCGTTTTCGCGCAACATTTCCACGTTTGACTCTGACCATTTTTATTTATTTATTATTTACGTTATTAATTAGTATGGTAACATCAATTTAATTGCATTTGCATCACTTGGTTTGACACAAAGAACTTGTGATAATTTCCGTTTTTGCTTATTTGATTTTTTCATTAATAAATGACCTTTGTAAGCATGGCGACGTAAAAAGTTACCTGTACCTGTAACTCTATATCGTTTTGCCGCCGCCTTACGCGTTTTTAATTTGGGCATAATTCTGTTAATATAATTTTATTTTTACAAAATAGATTAAACGTTTAAAGTCTTAAAAAATATTTGTTTATCTTTTTTTATTTAATTTTAAATGACTTCGACACTAAAAATAAGTTATTGTTTGTATAATAATTAATGGTTTCCTTGTTGTCAATTTATATTTTCGCTAATCATTCGTCGCTCTTATGAAAATTTCATTAAAACTAACGCTTGCATAATTTTCTAAAGTTTAGTACTATCTATACTGATATTCACTTGTCGTTTCACAATATTTAAATATTTCAG
>Ga0194124_10001297_pt1 | contig 32285 bp, 27 predicted proteins | sample TA2KigCas0mmetaG_FD_148605 | JGI IMG/M metagenome (GOLD analysis project Ga0194124, IMG submission 148605) | Freshwater microbial communities from Lake Tanganyika, Tanzania - TA2015031 Kigoma Deep Cast 0m | ecosystem: Environmental > Aquatic > Freshwater > Lake | place: Tanzania: Lake...
TGAGTCGACTGTTCTCCGCTTCGAGCTCCCGCAGCCGCTTCGCCTGATCGATCCTCAAGCCTCCGTGGCTCTTACGCCAGCGAAAGTACGTCTGCTCCGTCACCCCGATCTGCTTGGTCACCTGACCAATCGTCTGCCCCTGGCCGATCAGCACATCGGCCTCCCGAAGCTTATGGATGATCTCCTCAGTCGTGTATCTCTGCTTGCCCATCGTCCACGTCTCCTGTCCCTCTTATGAACATTAAACATGGACCAAAAATACCGGGTCAGGTCAATCGGTAGACTTAGAACCAGTCGAGTCTTGCAGGTCCGGACTTTTGGGGAGCGCCTTGGATATACTCGTTTTGCCTGCTTCTCGGAGCCCCTCTCCTGATGTTTAACGTATCTAGATCATTTCGGGTTGGCTTGCTTTCAATTTATCTCGTTGCAGTATCCGCCTGCAGCCAGACCGACGAAGCTTGGGAGACCACCCTCAGCACAGATACGCCCGATGCGTATGCGACCTTCCTGGAGAGCTATCCTAAAAGCGAATATGCTGATTCCGCTCGAGCCCGTCGCGATGCGCTGATAGATCAGCGCGATTGGAGTGTTGCTCGTCGTGAAAACACTGCTGAAGCGTATTCGAAGTATCTTTCGGTACATCCCGAAGGCGTATGGAGCAGGCTCGCTATGCGCCGCCGCGACGAGCTGACGACCGCCGCGAGTGAGGCAGTGACCGAAGATTTCGCACCCCAACCGCTAACCGGCGTCGTACCCCAAGAGCCGGCTGTGTCGTCTCCTCAAGCCAAAGCGATCGCCGAACCGACCCCTTCGGCAGAAAAACACTTCGTGCAGTTGGGGGCATTTTCTTCGACAGATTCCGCTAAAAAAGGTTGGAACTTCTTACAGCGGTCGTTTGCCGAGCTCACCGATCTTTCGCCTGTGATCGACGCTGCGCCGCTACGCGGCTCATCGCTCTATCGACTTCGTGTACAACTCGACAGTGCAGAAGAAGCCGACCGGGTTTGCGCAGCGCTACTCCGAGGCGGCGAGGAATGCGTTAAATCCGAATAGGGTTTTGCTGACTAAGTCAGTTGACTGGACTTCGCAACTGCAGCGACCAAATCAAGGTTTGACGTGCCTCGATTGCAGAGGGACTGAGTTCGAAGACGGGCTGGGTCGAGCTGCCCGCCGCGCGCGGGGTGATCAGGCCGTTTCGATCGACCTGATGCTCGGCCACGGTAAGCGAGGCGTCGCCGCCGCGAATTCGGCTCGTCACGCCCCCGTTACTTTGCCCGATGACGATTAACGTCTGGGAATTGCCTCGTGCAAGCCCTTCTACGGACTCTGTGATCCAGCCGAGAGCGCCGAGTTCGACGAGTGTGCTTGAACTTGCGAGGATGACACCGCTCGATTCTATTTCCGTAGCCGATCCGAACTCGAGCGCGAGCCCACTGTTCGGGCCTGTGGTTAACACCCGAGACGAAATTTCCGTGGCATTGGATAAGTCGAGCGAGCGAATTTCCCATCGGTACGGGCCGGTCGCACTCGACTCCCGGTAGCGGACAAGCGTGAGAACTCGATCTTCGCTCAAAGATTCAAGGTCGAGTACCCGTAGGGAAAACTCGTTATTGCGGATCGGCATCGCAAACTGTCGAACTACATTGGTCCGCGGATTGAATCCCACTAGGCGTATCAGCCTCGCTGAATTCGCAGTACGCCCGTTTACGTTAAGCGCAGCACCCAACGCAAAAACGACCTCACCACTTGTCGTCCGCATGGCTGTACCGCCGCAACCGAGAGTGGCTTGTCGCGACTCTAGAATCGCTGGAAGTCGCTGGTTTACATCGGGTAGGGCGCCAGCTTGACCCGCCGGCCCGAGTCGCTGCAGCGTCTGCCCTTGGGCATCGAGCTGAAAAAGAAAAGGGCCGCGACGATCACATGCCCAGTTCGTGTTGGCATCGGTTTGGACTATGCCCGAGGGATCGAGACCGCGCTGATCGAACTCGGGCGATCTGGGTTTCAGATCCTCGTCCAAATTACGCCAACCGTCACTGCCGGAGGCATCCGTCGGTGTGGGACGGCCTGAGTAGGACACGCCATCCGCAGTCTTGAGAGGGATCAGTGAAGTCAAATCGGCAGCAGTCGGCGTCAAAGAAATTGTACCGGTAGATGGCAAGCTAGTAGCCGAGCTGCTGAGTAGTACCTCAGCGGTTCGGACCGATACACCGTCAGAGTATCGTGGTGCAGCGACCGATACGCCACGCGACGTGACGGTACGCAGTTGTAGGGTTGTACTTGGTGTGCCGGACACGAAAGACAGACCAGCGCCGAGAGCCGGGCGCAGTCCACGCGGAAATGTATTTTTGAGTGAGGAGGAGCTTCCCGAGTACGGAATGAGGGAAGAATCAGGAACACGCAGCACGTATTTCCGTACTTCGCTGACAGGTATTGAAGCAGAAGTCGGTGACTCGACTAGAACACCGCGCGCCAGTGCTTCGGCCTGTTCGGCAACGGCTCGAGCGGTCGCTGCTGACGGGATCTGCATACCCGCGCGATAAGTTGAGGAGAGACGACTGTCTCCCTTCAAGTAGTCGACGAGCGAGGCGAGATCGGTATCGAAGGAGGACGCATTGAAGTTGAGAGATCGATTAGCGAGCGACGGGGCGAGCTCGGACGGGACGGCAATACCATTACCGACATCAGCATCGCCGTCTATCGCCATCAGAAACTGCACTCGGCGAATGGTTGTCGGAGAAAGGAACCCACCTTCGACACCATCTTGAAAATCTTTGAGTGACAAGCTCGAGGCGCCTGTGGCCGTGCCGACCGTGATCGGACCGACGGCGAAGGTGACGGTTTCGCATGACGGGTTGCAGCGATATGTGTAGCCTCCGGTGGAGCTCGTCGTACCCGATACGGTGGGTGTCGAGTACGACACTCCAGCCATCGAAAAGTCGACATTGGTACCTGAGAGCGGAGGTGTGTTCGAGCTCGGGGGGGTATTGCCCCCACCACCGCCGCCGCCGCAGGCCGCGAGCAGCACGCTGGCCAAGGCCAGCGTCGCCAAGAGAGCACTGCGCATCATGGTCGTGGGACTGTGCCGAAGGGCTCGCAGCGTACAGCGCTGATTCGGGTGAAGTCCGGTGTCATATTTGTCCAAAGACCTGATGCCAGCGCTTCATCGAGAGTCAGAATGGCGGTTCCCGACGCCCAGCGTCTGCGGTCCACTCGATTGATGGTTGCGAAGAAACGTTCGTTCACGGCGTTCTCGCCGAGGTAGAGAAGGTTGCCCGAAATACGCAGCCGTAGTGGAAACTCCTCACTTTTAGTATCGAGCGTATTTTTAGTGACGGTGACAGCACGATCGCTCGTACACACCAATTCCGGGATGGCGCGTGCCCGAGGGTCAGGCTTCGGTATGGGTCTTCGTGCTTTGTCTGCCGGATCGACGGCCCAGGTGGTGGGCGTGATCAAAACGAACACTGCCAACAAGAGGATGACCGAACGAACGATTATCTTGAGTCGCATTAACGTTACTCATTGAATCCACTCGGCACACTATACTCTTCGCGTCCCTCAAGCCGAGGAGTCGTGGGACGACTTGTAAAGTGATGCTTAGCCCCGTCGGACTTCCACCCCCCTTACCCCTACCGCGCGACCCCGAGTTGGTTGCAGCGGCAGAGCTCGCCATTGCCGTTCCCAAATCGATCGGTAATTCGGGGCGATGGGAGGTAGGGTCGGTATTGACGGCCAACGTCCGTTTTCAGAATGACGAAATGATCCTGAAAATCGGAGATCACTTTTTCTCCAGTCGGCCGATCCCTGGAGTTTCTGAATACTCTCGACTCTCGATGCAGGTGGCTCGTGACCTCAGTGGCGCTCTGACACTCGTTCCGCTGCTTCCGCTCGCCGGTACGTCCGTGGCGCGAATAGGCGGAGCTCCTTCGCCAGCAGCCCTAACGATGACAAGCGAGGTGGCGCACTCGGATGAGACGGCAAAGACCTTCGAGACCACGGGGCTATCGGTTACAGGGTTGATGTCGCCTCGAGTCGGGCTGAATCCGGTGAAGGCATTATCGGGGCGTTTACATCTGCCGAGTTCTTTGGCGGGTTGGTTGCTGAGTCCCGACGGTGTGTTGGGCTCATCGGGTTCGACCTCCGCCGCGCAAGGTCTACCGTCGAGCTCGTCATCGGTCGGACTTGCGGCGTGGATGCAATCTTTGGCTGCATCGCTTTCCCAGTCGGGTCTGTTTTTCGAGTCGCAGTTGCGCGAGCGTCGACCGGTGCCAGTGGCCGATTTGAAACGACGCTTGCTTGAGATCATCGATACTCGTCGTGAGGGGGTGGCCGTGGCCAAGGCCTGGTCGGCGCTCGATGATCTTGTCGGTCTCCAGAGCGCGGCTACGGCTGCAAATCGTAGTGGTGGAGCAGTTTTCTCCTTCGTATTTCCGTCACCCGACGGGCTAGGGGGCTGGTGGATCACACTCGATCAAAGTCCGTCGCAAAAATCGCTTGACTACTCGGGTGGAGACGGGCGTCAAGACGATACGCGTCAGCCGTGGCGTATGCGACTCGTCGGTATTTCTTTGCCCTTCGGCGACATCGACATTCGAATCGAGCAAGTAGGGCGGGCCGGAGTTGGGATCACGGTGCTTACGGATACCGCTAACAAGCAGACGCGATGGGATGAGTCGAAGAGTGAGCTCTCCCGTCGGTTACGCGACGCCGGACTCGATCTGGCGCGATGGTCTGTGATCGAACCGCAACACGCCACGGATTCATCCATGGATCCCGGGCAACTCCACTCGATTCGCATATAAGGTTCGGAGAATGAAAGCTCCACGCGAAGATCGGGCTGTTGCACTCGAGTACGGGAATAATCCGGTACCGCTCATTGTGGCGACCGGTCGCGAGCGTATGGCGCAGGAAATCGTTGCGGAAGCGCGTCGGCAGGGTGTTCCCGTGATGCGCGATGCAGTGTTGGCTGCGAGACTTTCCGAGCTACCGCTCGATACCGTCATCCCGCCCGATGTCTATCGGGCCGTGGCCGTCGTCCTGTCTTGGGTGTATTGGATGGAAGGGCGGGAGCCCGATCAGGCGCGGTCGCCGAGACGACCGATACCGTAGTCGCGAGCGCGGCCCGAGGGGAAGGGGGGATTAAGGGCTCAAGTTTTAGCGGTAAATGCTGACTAAGTAAGCAAGGAAAGCCCTAAATCAGCACCTCGGGGTCCACATGAAACCTCTTACTATGGTCGTCGGGTTCGATCAGCGCGAAGCGGTCGCTTACCATACTTTTTGCCAAAGTGTCCTTGAGCGCAGCTCCGTCCCGGTTCGGTTTCTCCCCCTCGCCTCAGATACCTTGCGCTTTTACTCAGAGACCCATCGCGACGGGAGTAATGAGTTTATTTACTCGAGGTTTCTCACGCCTTTTCTTCAGGGGTTCGAGGGACCCGCGGTGTTTGCCGACGGCGATATGATCTGCCGTGGAGATGTGCGTGAACTGATGGAGCTCTTCGACGAATCGAAGGCTGTTCAGGTGGTTAAGCACGACTATCAAACGAAGGCGACCACCAAGTATCTTGGCAATAAGAATGAGAACTATCCCCGTAAAAACTGGTCCAGCGTCATTCTCTGGAACTGCTCTCATCCGGCTAACCGAGTGTTGACTCCGGAGCTTGTGCAGACTAAACCCGGTTCGTTTTTACACCGTTTTTCTTGGCTTACGGATGATCTCGTTGGCGAGCTGCCGATCGAGTGGAACTGGCTCGAAACTGAGTACCACTTTAATTCCTCAGCCAAGCTGATCCACTACACACTCGGGACCCCGTGCTTCGCGGACTATGCCGCGACGGACTCGGCGCACGAATGGTGGGATTGTAACGAGCGCATGGGGCAGGGAATTGAGCCGGGTGCTCTCCGCAACCGTAAGATCGTCAGACCGCGCCGCCTTAGCGCTTGATCGGCGAAAGCAGTCAGGCGGGATTGGCGAAACGTCCGAGCCCGTAGTCGCGGGTGCGTCCCGCGCGATCATACAGGCTGACATCTTCATCGCTCGTGCGCAGGGCTGTCAAAATTCGACGTTGCACGGCAACGATACGGCTAAACACTTGATGGTTACGGTATTGCAGTTCTTTACAGCGCTCGATCTTCTCCCGAACGATCTGCGCCTGTTTTGGATGAGCCCGCGCTTCATCTGACGCTTCGGGCGATTTTGCTAAACACTCGAGCCGCTCGATCTGCGCTGATTTCTCGGCTTGGATCCGCTCGAGATCATCGACCCCGTGACCGATCAGTCCGTTCGATCCTCGAAGCACCGCGTGCTCGCGATCAAGGGTTCGACAGATCCGGGTACACAGATCATCGAGGCCCTCAAGACTGGGCATTGGAGTCGCAGAGTCCGTCATACGAGGCTCATCGGATTAAGCGCCGAGGTTCCCAAGTTCCTTTTCGAGTTCCTGGAACTTTTTGGCTAGCCGCTCTTCATCGATCGGAAAACGCCCCTCCCGAATCTCGCGGCGAATGCTCTCGACCTTGTCCTGGTCGAAAACGTCATCCATTGCGTTGGGGCCCAAAGCAGCCGCCAAATCACGGGACACGTTTGAGACCCGAACCGGATCCATCGCTGCGGCCGTCTCTGAGCGCGGCACGGGGGTCGGGCTCGAAGCGCCACCCTGCTTGCCGGCGGCAACCCGACGGGGGTCGAGCCGGGCGAGTTTTTGATCAAGCGACTCCCGAGTAGGAGGGCTCCCATTAATATAGGGTTTATCGACAGTCATGACTACGCACCTTTTCCACTATTCGCCAATCTAGTCGACCCGAGTCGTCATCGCTTGAGGGGCTGGCCCCATCGAGGCGCTGCCGTAGATTTTCACGGTTCCATCGGCTTGAACCTGCCCCCGGAGCCGTCGACCGCTTTGCGGGTTTTCAACATCGATCCATTCGCCGACTTTGCCATTCTGCAGCGCCGTCAGTTTAGCGATAACGCGTCCACCGGGGAACGATGAGAAGGCGGTGACCGGCGTGTTTCTTTTTACCACTTGAACGCTGCGTGCATCCGCCCGTCCAAGGGGTTCGCCTTGTCGAACGGAGCGGGTGAGGGCTAAACCGACGAGGGTCGACGGATCAGAAAGCGTGGAGGTGAACGCACGCTCTTTCGGGGAGACCGCTACGCTCTCCAGATCCTCAAGACGCAACACCGTACCGATCGGCAGATCGCGAGTGGCTACGACAAAATATTTCTGCGCCGCCACTACAGATGGGAGCGACTCCGCCCGACTGTCGGAAAAGGGATACCGCACGGCAACGAACCGCCGGGTGGATGTGGCTGAGGCCGTACAGGAGACCTGCACAGTGGTGCGTACCTCGTTTGGGAATGACCACACCCACCCGGAGGAACAGTTACCGAGCGGTATCTTACGATCGATCGACTGTGCTTGAACGGTGCCTTCGGGCAGCGAAGCGCTGCGTTCGGCGAACCGCTCTGCCGCCTCTGCGAGAGAGAGGGGCTCGGTCGCCCCCGCCCACACCGGCAACACGACGACCAGGGAAATGAGCAGTTTCTGCATAGATCCCTATAGTCGGTTATCGATCAAAAATCCTGCGTTAACCCTGACGCAGAAGGTTAAGGACGTACTGCTGCGACTGGTTGGCCTGCGCAAGCATCGCCGTACCGGCCTGAGCCAGGATCTGCGCCTTCGCAAGCTCTGCCGACTCCCTCGCATAATCCGTATCGAGCACGCGAGACTTCGCCTCTTCGGTGTTTTCGACGAGGTTCATCAAGTTGTTGATGGTGTACTCGATGCGACTCATGGTCGCACCCATACGAGCTCGTGACTCGTTTACCACCTTGGCCGCGGCGTCGACGTAGTCGAGGGCAGAGATCGCGCTTTGGGGGTCCGTGATCGTCACGTTATGGCGTGACTGATATGTGCAGGCCCGAACGAGCGCATTTTCACCGAAGTTGACCATCAGCTTCTGCTTGCGCGCCTTGGCTTCGGCGAGTAAGGCCACGCTTTTCGCATCGACCTGCGCTGTGGCTAATGTGATCGCACCTCCTGGCCCGCTACCTGCCGCGATATCCGCATCATAAGTGCCGGCGGCAGCATTCGTCTTGATGGCGTATGTGGAAGTGGCTGAATTGTAATAAATCTCCCCGACCGCGGCCTTGTCGCGGGTTTGGGTGACGGATTCACCGCTGACATTGCCGGCAAAGCCCGCGGTGTCGGCACTGCCCTTAATTTTGTACACCTTCGCAGAGCCACCGCCGTAACTTACTGCATAAATTTCGCCTGCAGTCGCATCGCCTAATGCTTGCGTGAGGGCATTTCCACTGACGTTACCGGCTATTTTGTCGGTCGATGTTGCACCCGATCCCTTTACTGCATAAAGCTTGCTAGCTACCGTGCCAACGCCGTTGGCAACGGCGCTTACATCGGTGTCGGTGTAGATCGATCCTGCCGCGGCTGCAGTGCGGGCTTGCGTCAGCGCGCTGCCGTCATAGTTTTTATTGGCTGCGACATCGTGGACCTCAAATAATTCAAGCTTACTCGTACCGAGTCCAACCTGGTCGCGGATAAAGTTATAGTCCGAGTCCGCCTTGAGTTTGGCTGCAAGATCCGAGACATCCACCGCATTATCCGCTGACAGAACGCGATCGCCGATTTGGATGGAGAAGAAATTACCGGCCGATTTCGGGATCGTGTCACGGTGGAACGTTAAACCGCTGAGATTAAAGTCCTGCTGGTAGTGTTTCGGATAGTTCGTCAGGTCGTTTGCTTTGCCTGCGACCAAAATCGTGCCGTAGTCAACCGAGTTATCACCCGAATTAATAGTCACTGCGCCGTCCTGGGCGGGCGGATTGGTGATGATGAGTGAGCTGCTTGGGTTCGGCTGCCCAGCGATCTTCCAAACGACCTTCAACTCTCCTGCAGCGAATTGGATGTCGCAGGTGGTCGAATCGTAGTTCGGATGGGCTTTGAGCTGCTTAATGAGGTCTTGAACCGATGCCGCACCCGATACATTGAGCACATTCACGGATGACGATAGTCCATCCGGGCTGCCGGAGGAATTTCTCGATCCGTTCCAGAGTCGAAGTTCAAAATTAGGCAACGGAATATCGGTAAACGTGACGTCCGTGAGCGCTGAGGGTTGATCGACACCGCGTGTCCAACTCGAAGGAACAAAGGCCACCTTCGGCTCGGTGGAGCTCGTCAAGTTTTGAAACTTGAAGGTGTCGATCTTCGCGCCCGCTGCAGAGCTGACATCATTTTTTGTCGATAACTTGAGATCATCCACCGTCAACGACTGCAGCGGAATCTGAATGTAATCGGCGGCGTTGATGCCGACCTGCACCTGCTGGGGCTTGGCGCCCTCAGCAATCAACTTGACGTCGCCATCCCAAGCCGCCTGGTTGGACACCCGACGCATTTCTTTCATGAGTTCATCGAATTCGGCCGCGATATAGCTTCGATCTTCATCCGTATAAGTGCCGTTGGAGGCCTGAACGGCGAGCTCGCGCATGCGGAGCAAGATACTTTGGAGTTCTTCCATCGCGCCTTCGGCGGTCTGAGAGAGCGAGATACCATCGTTGGCGTTGCGGATCGCCATGTTCAGACCTTCGATCTGATTACGCATCCGGTTGGCGACCGCAAGTCCCGAGGCGTCATCGAGTGCGCTATTGATGCGCTTGCCCGAGGACAACCGCTGCATGGCGGTTTCCATGTTGCCGCGGTTCATCGCGAGGGCGCGCTCCGATTGGATGGACGCCATGTTGGTATTGATCGTAAGAGGCATGTACGGTCTCCGTCGAAAAATCGTCGGTAAATTGTCTGTGCGTTCCGGTCATGCACGAGTCGTGCCAACCGCCGGTCACTCTTTGAGCGAGCCGGTCGCTTCAGAGGTAGCAAGGTTTGGGCCAGAATGGCGCGAACACAACAATGTTGCAGCATCCCGTGCCTGGATCCCGCGGCTTGCACCCGATGCGGCAAGTCGGCCACGCACGCCAAAGCCGGCGTTTTTTAGCTATTTTCCCCGGACGCCGTGCGCTGATCGGTCACAACCACCCGAATCGTTCGGGCCGGCCTCCTGCTCAGGTCATCTGACCCACTCCAAGCGATGAACCCCGGCCAGCGGATCGACACGACGAAACGCGCCGCTCCGGCAACCCTTTGCCGGTCGATCGCAGCCGGGCCTGCGAAAACTTGCCGGTGCTCGAGGCGCCCGACGAGTGGCGCGATGCCTTAGATCAAAACGCGGCTTCGATACGCGTTGTGGCCTGTGCAGATTGGAAAAACTCGGTATTTCTCAGCGTGGACCCATCGACACCGCAGGCACCTTACAGTGATCCGGTGCACCGCTCATCGGCTGCATCTCCGCGCTTGGCACAAGTCTTGCTCAAGTTGCTACGCACATTGTGCCTTTATTGACTCGGAGCAACGTAAGTCGATGTCGAGCTTAGACAAAGCACTAGGAGTCTTTCCCGCCGCCGCGGCCGTTCAAGCGCGTCGCCTCGAGGTGCTTGCCGGGAACATTGCTAATGCCGCCACCCCGAATTATCGGGCCCGCGATGTGGACTTTAAAAAGGTGCTGGCCGCTGCGGGCGATGACATGCGCTTGGCTGTGACTCATATGAAACATATCGAGTCGGTTGAGCAACTCACGCGTGATGCGTTGCAGTTTCGGATTCCTCTCGCGCCGTCTCGTGACGGCAATACTGTGGAGACTCACATTGAAGAAGCTGCCTATGGTGATGCTGCGGGGCGCTATCTGGCTGCGTTGCGATTCACGGAAGGCGCGCTCTCTGGAATGCGCAAGGCGTATCGGGGCGATTAAGGCTCGTGACGTAGGAGATCGCACATGTCCCTCTCGAATATTCTCAAGCTCGCGGGTGGTGCACTGAATGCACAGACCGTGCGTCTTAACACCGTCGCCTCCAACCTCGCCAATATCGAAACGGTGGCAAGTTCGGAAGCCAACGCCTATCGCGCCAAGCGCCCTGTGTTTGCGACGGTGCTCGAGCAAGCCTCGAGCGAGCTGCAGAGCGGATTTGGGGTCAATGTCCTACGGATCACCGAAAAAGCCGGTGTTAATGCCAAGGTGTTTGATCCGAATAACCCCTTGGCAGACCCCGACGGTTATATCTATCGATCGAACGTCAATCCGCTCGAAGAAATCACCGACATGCTCGATGCCTCACGCGCTTATGAGACAGGTATCACGACGGCGACCACCGCGCGTGAGCTGATGATCCGAACCCTCGACATGAATACGAAGTAAGAGTCTGACGATGGCCAGCACCACGATTCCTTCGTCGAGCCGCTCGGAGTTACCCCCGGGTGTCTTGAGCCTTGAGGCTGAAAAGCAAAAGGAAGTTCAGCGCTCCACCTCATTAGGTCAGGCAGAGTTTCTGAAGCTCATGATGGCGCAACTTAAGAACCAGGATCCTCTTGAACCGATGGAAAATGGTGAGTTCCTCGGTCAAATGGCTCAGTTCTCCACCGTGAACTCGATCGGTGAAATGTCAAAGCAACTACAGGGCCTCTCCGATCAGATGGCCAGCAGCCGAATGCTCTCGAGCGGCTCATTGATTGGGCGATCGGTCCTCTCAAGCGGAAACTACGGTGACCTGATCGAGGGCAAATCGCTTGATGGCGCAGTACGCTTAACGGCCCCCGTAGATGGAGCCGTCGTTTACATTCGAAACGCCATCGGTCAGGTGATGGAAACCTTTGAGCTCGGTCCCGCAGGTGCGGGCGATTATCCGTTTTCGTGGGACGGCTCGCTCCCAGGTGGTGTCAATGCCATGCCGGGCCGATATCAAGTCGATGTCAGCGTGAGTCGCGGTGGAAAAACTGAAGCCGCAAAAGCGTTGCTCTATATCCCAGTCAACAGTGTCTCGATGAGGGGACAGGACATTGTCCTGAACCTACAAAACGGCACACAGATTCCGCTTTCACAAGTAAGCACTATGCGCTGACGAGCGCGTTATCAATATCGTCGGAGAAAACCAGACATGTCCTTCTATACCTCGCTGACAGGCCTCAACGCCGCCAAATCCGAGCTGTCGATCGTGAGTAACAACATCGCGAACGTTGGCACCGTCGGCTTCAAAAAGGCGCGTGCTGAATTCGGTGACATCTTCGCTACTTCCCCCTTGCAGAACGCCTCAGGATCGATCGGTCAGGGCGTGCTGCTCAAAGGTGTGGCACAGGAGTTCTCGCAAGGAAACGTGGCGTTCTCGCAGAACTCGCTCGATATGGCGATTCAGGGACAAGGCTTCTTCGTGCTGAAACCCAACCTGACGTCGAACCAGTCGGTATTTACTCGAAACGGCTCGTTCCGAGTCAACAACGACCGATACGTCGTCGACTCCTCCGGCCAGTTTGTCCAAGTCTTCCCGGTCAACGACGACGGATCCGTGGTCGCAACCGGTCTGAGTTCTGCCAAGTCGCTCCAGCTGCCGAGTACGGCGGGCCTGCCGCGCGCGTCATCAAAGATTGACCTTGGCGTTAACTTGCCTGCGGATGCCGAAATCATTCCGCAGCAGGACCGATTTACCAGCGGAGCGGCAGTGTATCGATTCGATCGAAATGATCCAAACACCTTCAACCGATCGACCTCAATCACAGTGTTCGACTCTCTCGGTAACCCTTCGATTGCCACGATCTACTACGTGAAGGTGTCAAATGCGACCGTGGAAGATCCATCGAACAAATGGCAAACCTTTATTTTCGTCGGTGACCGTGAGATTAAACCAGCGCTGTTGAATGCGAAGACCGATAAGGGTGAGAGTCTATTTATCGACAAGTTTGGTCAGCAGACTACTAATCCGACGACGGTTGATCCAACGTTCAACGCCGGGGCACCACACCCTCTCTATTTCCTTAACGAGCAGACGACCAAGGTGGATTCCAAGCCGGCTAAATTAACCGGAGGAATCATCAACCGTAACGACGTTGGCTTTGACTTCGGCAGCACCGATAACGTCAAGATCACCATCGGTGGATCAGAGACCAGTACGACCGCGAGCGGTTCCTGGACCAACGCAACTCGATCAAGCACCGCCGGCAACACCGAAACATATACGATTAATCTGACGAAGGGTGAGACCAGTCTTACGCTCGACTTTTCACCTGCGATCGGAGCGGAGTTAACGGCTGCGGCGATTGACGCGAAACTTGCCGTTGAGAAAGCAAAGACCGGGGATGGGTCTCTAAGCGCCCTCGGGGTGTCCTTTACCGGGACGGCGGTCGATGGCACCCTTGCCTTCTTCTCAACGGATACCTCCTCAACGCCGTTCTCACTCAAGGTCACCAACACCTTAACCGGCGTGGCGGGGGGATTCGCCGGGGCTGACTTCTCGTCAACCGCTACGGTATCCATAGGCTCGAGCACCGCGACAGGAAAGGGACTCAAAAATACAAGCCTCTTCAAAATCAGTGTCGACGACTCAGATCCGGTGGCGATCAATCTTCCGGATAGCCTGCGCGGTAAGTCGTTAAGCGGTACCGAGCTTGCGGCCGAGTTGACAAAAGCGATTAACGTCCGCTTCGGTGACGATAAAAAAATCCGTGTGGCCGGTGGCGGCGACTTCGACGCGAAAGTGGCGGAGTTTAATCTGTATGCCACCTTTGTCGAGGGTACCAGCACATTAAGTGGTAAATTTGCAGATCAGACGGCTACGACTTCTCCGGGTACAAATCTTTCGACTCGAGGTGTTGCGCCTAACTCGGCCTATGTGTCGGGTCTCAAGTCTATTAAAGAGGCGTTGATCGGTGGTATCAGGCTTCGACTGCCCGTAAACGCCAACTACCGTCCGAATGCAGTCAATGAGTCAGATGACATTGTACTGGCGATCCAAAAACAGGTCGACGATGCGATAGGCGCCGGAATCATCAAAGTCGGCTACGATCCGAAAGCGCGTACACTCACATTCAAACCCCGAGATAACACCTTCAAAATCGCGAGTCTCGGTGTAACCGGCTCGAATGATGCCGCCACAGAGAAAGCCAACGAAGTGCTCGGACTCCCGGCCAAACTCGCGCTGGTGTCGGTCGGCGCGGGTACGACACAGGGTGAGTTCCGTGCGGGTGAGTTGTTGCCGAATGGCGATGATATTCAGAACGAAGATCAGCGCCGATATGGAATTAAGGTGGATTATCTCAAGGACCAGAGAAAGTTCGTTTTCTCGTCGGGGACCACGGGCGAGCGATCGCTGATCACGGTGACGGTGGGTGATAACGCTCGCGCCGCCGATCTCCTCGGTATTTCGGATACGTTCGCTGCCGAAATCACGAAGTCGGCGGGTACGGGTCTTGCCTCAAAGCCGGCCATTACAACGGGTAGCAAGGCAGGTATCGATATCACGGGTACCTTCTCGGTGACCGCAAACGACAACACGGTCAACGTGACGGTCGATGGCATCGACGGTTCATTCCGCATTCCGGCGGGTGCCTATACGGGCGCCACCTTTGCGACTGCACTCGAGACGCGTATCAACGCAATCGCTGCGGCCAACGGCAAGGCGGTGGGTGGCGTGAAGGTGACCTTCGACTCCGATAACTCACGATTCATTTTCACTTCAGGCACGACCTCTGAAGAGTCGTTCATCAACGTCAACGGTCACCCGAACTTTGGCTTGAGCTCGACGACTCAGGTCCGCGGAAGCGTGCCGAAGGTGACCGTGCTGCAGCAGGCGAAAGACACCGATGGCAACCTTCTGTACATCGATAAGGATGGCAAGGAGACGACCCGTAAGCCGGAAACGCTGCCGAATTACGCGCCGATTTACCTCACGAAGGGCCAGTTGACCTTCGATACGGCCGGTAAGCTGATCTCGCCGAAGGAGGGTGCGAAGTACACCCCGTTCGATCCGCAGAACGGCGCCGATCTCATCGTGCTGAACGTGGACTACGGTAAGTTTTCGACCCAGTTCTCGCAGCCCTTCTCGGTGCTGTCACTCACGCAGGACGGTTTCACCTCTGGACGTCTCGATGGCATCAGCATCGACTCCGCCGGTACCGTCCGAGCGAACTATACAAACGGTCAGCAGCAGGCGCTCGGGAAGCTCATCCTCGCAAACTTCGCAAGCCCGAACGGCTTGAAGCAGATCGGTAACGCGAACTACGTTGCCACCTCAAGCTCCGGTGCAGCGGTAGTGGGTGTCGCCGGATCGGACGGCTACGGCACGATCCAAGGTGGTGCGCTTGAGCGCGCGAACGTCGACCTGACAGAAGAACTAGTGAGTCTCATCACGGCACAGCGAAACTTCCAGGCGAACGCGAAGGCGATCGAGACGGCGACCAATCTCACCAGCACGATTGTCAATATTCGTGGTTAATGAGTGAGCGTAGAGAACTGACATGGATCGGCTGATATTCACCTCGCTAAGTGGGCAACGACTCACCGATCTTCGTGTGCGGCAAATTTCCAATGAGATTGCTAATGTCAGCACGACAGGATTTAAGAAGGAGTTCGCGGCGGCCACAGAGACTTACCGCTATGACGGCGACGGATTTACTAGCCGATATATTCCCGTCGTTCGAGTGAAAGAGCGGATTGACCTGACAGACGGACCCGTGCAGAGCACAGGTCGGCCGCTCGATATCGCGGTGAGTGGGACGCAGCTTATCGCTGTACTCACGGATTCTGGCGAGTTGGCGTACACGCGACGTGGCGATTTGACGGTCGACGCGGCAGGGCTCTTGAGAGTCGGCTCTGGCGAGCGGATCGCAAGTGATGCGAACACGCCCATCGAAATTCCCGGACTTACGGAAATTAAGATTGGTCCTGATGGCACCGTACTCGGTAAGCAGATTGGTGGCGAAGCGGTGATTTTTCAGCCCATCGCCCGGATCCAGGTGGTCGACAGCGATCCGTTAAAAGTAGCGCTGCGTCCCGACGGGCTGTATCAATCAAATGACGCCCAGCCCTTCGCAGCGGCCGCTGTTCCAGTGGTGCAGGCGGGGGCGTTAGAGGGTAGTAACGTCAGCCTGTTCTCCTCGATGATCGACATGATCAGTATGAGTCGTCGCTACGAGATGCAGATAAAGATCTTAAAGCAGGCGAGTGATTTGGCTCAGCGCAGTCAGAACCTCGCTCGACTGGCCACATAATCGATTCAAGTAAAGGAAGATCTCACCATGGAAGCAGCCCTGTGGGTCGCAAAAACCGGTCTCGATGCGCAGCAAACGCGCATGACCGTCATCGCTAACAACCTTGCCAACGTCAATACGACGGGATTTAAACGTGACCGTGCAACGTTTGAAGATTTGCTCTACCAAAGTGTTCGACAAGGTGGCGCACAGACCTCAGCGGACACCGCGGCACCGACGGGCTTGCTACTTGGGACCGGTACGCGAGTCGTTGCCACCGAAAAACTGCACGCGCAAGGTAACCTGATTCAGACGCAAAACGCGTTTGATCTGGCGATCAGCGGCGAGGGCTTTTTTCAGATCCTTCAGCCCGATGGGACGCTTGCCTTCACCCGCGATGGCGGATTTAAGATCTCCGGCGAAGGCGTGCTCGTTAATTCGAGCGGTTACCGATTACAGCCTGAGCTCGCGATTCCGCAGAATGCCCAGACGATCACCATTGGCGCCGATGGCACCGTGTCGATTCAGGCCTTCGGTGAAGCGCAGGCGCAGACGATCGGACAGATTCAGCTTGCACGCTTCCTCAATCCCTCGGGTCTCCAAGCGATTGGTGAAAACTTGTTCCGGGAAACCACCTCGAGTGGTCCTCCGCAGGTGGGTATTCCATCCCAGCAGGGTAACGGCCAGTTGATCCAGGGTGCGCTTGAGAGTTCGAACGTCAACGTCGTTGAAGAGATGGTCAGTATGATTGAGACGCAACGCGCTTACGAGGTTAACTCGAAGGCGATCGAAGCCGTTGACGGCATGCTGCGCTTTGCCAACAACAACCTCTAACGGTGATCAGTGAAGCGATCAACACTGGGTTTGGCGATGCTCGTAACGCTGCTTGCGGGGTGTGCTGAAGTCGGTTTTCGCGACCTGCCACCCGAGCGGGTGTATATCCCGTCTTCACAAAGACTGGCGGCTCCTGATGCTGACGGATCGATTTTTTCGCGAGCCGGGCAGGACAGTCTGCTTGGCCAGGATCGCGCTCGAAAGCCGGGCGACATCCTCACGGTGTTGATTGATGAGCAGGTGTCCGCTTCAAGCTCAGCGTCGAACAATGCTTCGCGAAATTCGGCAACGACGGCGTTGACGCCCATCGCACTGGCGGATCTGAACCGACGCCTTGGCAAAGCCTGGGCTTCAGACATTAATCCTGCCGAAAGCGCGATCGAATCCAAGGGCGAAGGCACGGCTGAGCAAGCAGGTCGAATCGAAGGCGAAGTGACCGCGGTGGTTACAGAAGTGTTACCGAATGGGCTACTGGCGATTCGCGGCTATAAGCGCCTTGAGCTCACCCGGGGCGTTCAGCTGATTCGTCTGACCGGGTTCGTACGCCCTATGGATATACAACCTGACAACACCGTGCGTTCGAGACGGCTTGCCGACGCCGATATTAGTTTCGCAACCAAAGGCGAACTGGCGGATGCCAGTCGTGCGGGATGGATGAATCGTGCACTGCTGAAATTGTGGCCGTTTTGAGGAACCGCATCATGTTTTTTGCCAATCGTGGATTCAATTTCTTAACGGTTCTCCTCATTTCTTTCTGGTCGACCGCATTCACGCAAGCTGAAGCGGCTCGAATAAAAGATATTGCAGCGCTGTCCGCAGCGCGACCGAACCAACTGATCGGCTACGGGCTCGTCGTCGGCCTGCAAGGCACGGGTGACGGCAAAGATATCTCCTTCACGATTCAGACGCTGCGCGAGACGCTTGCTCGGATGGGCGCGTCAGTGGATGGACCGTTGTCGAGCTACGATCTCGATCCGACCGCTGTCAAGGATTTCAAGGTTGAGAATGTCGCAGCGGTGATGGTGACCGCAGAGCTTCCGGCCTTTGCCAAGCCTGGCCAGAAGGTTGACGTCAATGTCGCGGCGATCGCCAAGGCTAAGAGTCTTCGCGGCGGACTCTTGCTGATGACCCGGATGCGAGGGGCGGACGGTCAAACCTATGCCGTTGCACAGGGCCCGCTTGCTGCATCCGGATTTTCAGCTGACGCTGCGGGCAGTTCGGTGGCGGTCGGTGTATCGACCTCGGCCCGTATCCCAGGCGGCGCCCTCGTTGAGCGCGAGGTCGAAGGACCGCTGAATGTGGGTGATCACGTCACCCTGAATCTCCTCTCGCCCGACTTTGCGACCAGTGCCCGCATCATGAGAGCGATCAACTCGCAGTTCGGCGAGGGCACCGCGGCGGCAACGGATGCGGTCTCGGTCAAGGTGCGAGCGCCGACAACCCCTCAAGATCGTGTGGCGTTCATCGGTCTGCTCGAGGAGCTTGAGATCGATGCCTCGGATCCGCCCGCAAGGGTCGTCGTGAATTCGCGAACCGGTACAGTCGTGATCAGTTCCAACGTCCGAGTCAAGGCAGCGGCGGTGAGCCAAGGCGATATCACTGTGACGGTGGAAGCGACCAACGACGTCAGCCAACCGGAGCCCTTCTCCCGGGGTGGTACGACGACGCCGATTCAAAACGCTGATGTGTCCATCAGCGAAGAGAATAAAAAGATGGTTCTCTTCAAGCCCGGTGCAGAGCTTCGGCAGATCGTCAATGCGGTTAACGAAATCGGCGCTTCACCCACGGCCCTCATTTCAATACTCGAAGCGCTCAAGCAGGCTGGCGCCTTGCAGGCGGAGCTGATCGTCATCTGACCATTATGGATGTCCGTCACCCCTCATCGTGGTTCGACTTCAACTCATTGGCCGATCTGAAAGCCAAGGCGGGTGCTCGCCCTGAGGAAGCAACCAAGGGCGTCGCCCAACAGTTCGAGTCGCTGTTCTTGAACCTCATGCTCAAAGAGATGCGCAAGACGGTCAGTCGCAGTGGTCTGCTTGGATCGGATGCGATGGAAACCTATGAGCAGATGTTTGACCAGCAGATTGCTCTTGGCATGTCAAAGGCAGGGGGCATTGGCCTCGCGCCGTTTATCGAACAGCAGATCAACAAGCATGCTCCGGTGCTGCCAAGCGCCGGCGGCCCCGCTGGAACGGTTCCAACCGATGTTGCGCTGAAGCGGCGCGGCTTCGACATCGAGAAACGCTGAGATGGCAGATCTAATCGGCGTCGGTGTATCGGGGCTCAGTGCGTATCAGCGCGCCCTCGGCACGACCAGTAACAATATTGCTAATCTACAAACGGAGGGCTATGTCCGTCAGCGTGCCGTGCTCGCCTCGTCAGGTCAGGATGCTTCGGCAACGATTAGTCTTGGAACCGGTGTACGGTTTGCCGAAGTACAGCGGCTCTACGATCGATTCGCTGAGGAAAACCTTCAGCGCGCCACCTCCGGACTGGAAGCCGAGCAGGGGATGCTCAAGGAGCTGCAAGCGTTACAAAATGCGATCGGCAGCTCCGAAGCGGGGCTGCATGGGGCATTTCAAGATTTTTTCGACAGTGCGCGCGAGCTTGAGGCGTCACCGGCTTCGGCAGGCGCGAGGGCAGGGTTTTTGGCGAAATCCGAAGGGCTAGCCGCCCGGTTCCGCGCCCTCTCCTCCACCGCTGCGAATCTTGACGATGGCACCCGAGCCCAGATTGATCAGGCGGTTGGTCAGACCAATACGCTCTTGGCGCAGATCGCATCTTTAAACGTCCAGCTCTTAAAACGCACCTCCGCCTCCGAGCAGCCGATGCAGCTGCTCGATCAACGCGATAACGCGATCCGAGAGCTCTCGAAGAAGCTTGATATCACCGTGGTGCTCGGCCCAAGTGGCGCAGCCAGTATTTATGTCGGGTCAAGTGCCTCGGGGGTGGCACTGGTCGAAAATGGTCGGGCGCGAGCGATATCGGCGTCGTTCGATACATACGACTACGGCAAATCCGAATTTGTTCTCGATGCGAAAAGCCAGCCGGTGGTGCTCCCAAGTATCCGGTCAGGGCTGATCGGGGGCTTGATCGGTTTTCGACGTGAGGGGCTAGGTGCAGCCGTCAATAAATTAGATGAGCTTGCACTGGCGTTCGGTCGGGCAGTGAACAAGATTCATCAGCAGGGGATCGATTCTGCGGGACGTCCCGGTGAACCACTTTTCTATGTTGGACCGAGGTTCGTGGTGGACGGCGCCGCCAACGGAGGCGCTGCCCGACTCGCCGTCACCGTTGTCGATTCCGAGAAGGTTAAATCAACAGCCTATGAAATGACGTATCGTGCTTCCCTCGATAATTGGGAGGTCAAAAACAAAAGCACCGGCGCCGCCGCGATCGGAGCTAATGACTTTACGTTCGAGGGACTACGTTTTTCGGTTCAGGGGACTGCCCGTAACGGCGATACGTTTCGGATCACGCCCGATAACCACCCCTCCGCAACGCTCAAGACGTTAATTCAAGATGGGTCACAAGTCGCCAGTGCCGGAAAGCTTGCGGTTCGAGCCGATGCGGGGAACGCGGGGGCGACTGCTGCCGAAATGACGTTGGGGTCGTACCGCGACAAACCCGCCGTCCGCTCCTTGGTGGAGCTGCTGCCAAGACCGAAGACGCCGATTACCGAGCAAACATTTACTCTGGGCGACGGCGATAAGAAAATTTCGCCGTATCAAGACACCGCCGTGGCAGCGCGAACCGGCCCTATCGCGGTGATTCCGGCGGGTTATTCGAATATCGCTCTGTCGACGGCGATTGGGGAGGACTCTGCGCTTGCCGTCTTTACCCGCGACGGCCGACAAATCTCCGGACCAAAGATGGCGGCAACCATCGTTGATGAAAAATATGGGTTTTACGCCGGGGCGACCTACTCAGACAGCTATCTCAATAAATTTACCCCCACGACCGCTGTCAGTGGGGCGTGGACGAACGCGAAACGATCTGCGGTCGCGGGTAACTCGGAGAAATACCTCATTACGTTAAGTAAAGGTGGTCAAACCGTTGTACTCGATCTGACGCCCGCAGTCGGCGCAACCCTCACCGCCGCGAATATCGACACCGCTCTGGCTACGGAGGCGGCAAAGACCGGTGCAGGGACCTTAGCGGCTGCAGGGATTGCTTTCCGTGGTACGGCAGCCAGCGGCACGCTGGCCTTTTACTCTAAAACATCATCCCCTCCGTTCTCGATCGCTGTCACCAACACGTTGAGCGCGACCTCAGGCGGATTCGCTGGATCTGATTTCTCGAGCGCCTCGCCGGTGACCGCTCCTTTATCGAGCTATCTGGGCTTGGCCTATAGCCGCGGCGTGCACGCCGACAGCAGTCGCCAAGTCGATGTCGACGGTCAGCCCATTTTGACTCCGGCTCGTTTACTGGGGTCAACGGCCGTCGCAGCCGCCTCGACGAACTACACACTCTTACTGAATGGCCAGGAAATTCTCGTCAACACCGGTGACTCCGTTGAGACCATTCGTGATGCAATCAATGCGCGGACCCCATCGCTTGGCGTCAACGCACGAAAGGCCGATAACGGCTCGTTGGTGATCGCTTCACATAATGACGTTCGTTTTGACGTGAGTAAGATTGATACGGTCAATGAGGATCGTACCTCGCTCGTGATCAACGGTGCGGAGTATTCGGCGGGGTGGCGAGTGCGAATCTCCTCATCCCAACTGGCTGCTACCGATAATTTTATCACCTTGAATGGTGATAAATACTCATTCACCAACTTGACTGATCTTAAAGACAAACTTAATGCGAAATTAGTGTCTGGCGAGGCTGTCTTCAATGCAAGCGTAACCGATGGAAAATTGACGATTGCAGTCAAAGATGCTGGCCTCACTCTACAGAATAATAATTTTCTAAAAATCGGAGCGAACTCCCTCGGCTTGAAGGAGCGAGAGGAATATTTCTTTCAGACACCTACAGCAGACACCGTTTCAACGAAACTCGCCAGCTTTATCAATTCGGCTAAGTCTGCCGTGACCGCGACGAAAAGTGGCAGCACCTTCGTGATCACCAATACCGCAGGGAGCGAGGGGAACCCGATTTCGATTGATCTGAACACCGTCGGCTTGACAACAAAGACGTACTTTAACTCAGAGTCCATTTCGCTCGATGTTAAACCGACTGATGTGGCAGGCAATCCGGTATCCCGTACGGTGTTTGGTGCGCTTGGCTTTCGGTCTGGTTTTGTGATGCAGGAGTCGGCAGCAGAAGATTTTTTACTCTTTGGCGTTGATAAAGAAGGGAACTCGACCGCGATATCGTTATCGGGGACCTATCAAGAAAGTCAACTGCCGGCGAAGTGGTTGCCTGAGAACAGAACCTACAGGTTGAGGTTCGAAGGTGGAAACTACTCGCTTACCGATGAGGGCACGGGTACGGTGGTCACTCAACAGAAGTTTGACACCACATCGCGAGCCGTTCGTTATGGAAATTGGTCGATCTCGCTGAAGGCTATTCCAAGCGATGGTGATTCGTTCACGATATTGCCCAATGATGATGCGAAAGGCGACAACCGCGCCATTGCATTGATCGCTAAACTACAATTTGATCGCGAGATTCTCCCCTCGGGTCAAACGGTTCAATCTGAGTACGAAGACCTCGTCAATAAAATTGGTGTCTTAACGGTTCAGGCCGAAGTGGGTCGAGACGCCCAAAAAGTCGTGTTTGATCAAGCGCGTGAAAGCCGCGATCGGATATCGGGCGTTAACCTAGACGAAGAATTATCGGATTTGCTGCGTTATCAGCAGGCGTATCAGGCTAATGCGCAGGTCATTCAGACCGCAAGTCGCCTCTTCGATACCTTGATGCAGCGTTTGTAGCTTAAAGGACGACGACCATGCGCGTTTCGACCTCGATGATCTATCAACAGCTGACTGACAAATTGTCGGAAAACGCTGAAGGAATGAAAACCCTGCAGGGCCAGCTCGCGACGGGCAATAAGTACGCAAGCCCGGCTGAGGCGGCGGATCTTGTGGGTCGTGTCCAAGCCATCGAGAGTCGATTGAAAACGCTCGATGCGGACGCTAAATCGGTGTCTCGAGTCAAGGTCGGCGTCGATGCACAGGCGCGGGCACTTGAGGTCGCCGCAGAATTGACCGATCGACTGAAAGAGCTCGCCTTTCAGGGTGCCAATTCGCAAACCTCGCAAACAATATTGAATAGTTATGCCGAAGAGGTGGCCAGTATCAAGCGCAGCCTCGTGGATCTCGCCAACGCCAAGGACGCCGATGACCGATATGTCTTTGGCGGCGTTCGAAGTGGTGCACCCCCTTATGAAATCAAGGCCGACGGTTCAGTCAAGTATCTTGGCTCCGGAACACCTTTGCGGGTACGCGTTAACGACGTCGGCTATGAGGACGTCACCGTACCAGGACCCGCGGTGTGGAAATCCGTCCAAAAGGATGGGAAGACCGTCGACATGTTTAAGCTTCTAGATCAACTCGAGAACGCCTATAAAACCAATAATCTCGCCGAACGGGCGCAGGGTCTGACCGATGTGGAGAGTGTCGCGAATAATCTTAGCTTGGCGATCGCCCGGACCGGTGGCGTTCAGCAACGACTTGAAATTAGTGAGCGTTTAGCCCAGGAAACAACGATCCGCGCTCAAGAAAATTTAGCAGCGATCAAAGAGCTCGACTTTGCGCAAGCGCTTGCCCAGTTACAGAAACAGCAACTTTTGATGGAGGCGACCCAGAGCTTGATGGGACGTCTGTCGCAGCTGTCACTCCTTGATCAAATGAGGTAGGGTGATGGCCGCTTCGACGAACATCATTAAAACACTCGGTGCTGCCGATCTTGATACGCAGGAACTTGTCACCAAACTTGTTGCGGCGACAAAAGAACCTCGGCAAAAGTTAATCGATGCCGAGAAGAAAAAAGTAGAGGTGGGCGTTTCAACTGCTGCATTGCTCAGTAGCGCGATCTCGACGGTACAAACGACGGCAACAGAGATCGGTAGCCTTGGCAAACTGAATCAGCTCACCGTAACCTCCGGCGACACCGCGGTTGTGACCGGAACATCGAGCGGCACGGGAGCCGCGCGCGCCGGTAACTACGCTGTAAAGGTAACACAGCTCGCCGCGCCGCAACGTCGGGCAAGCAACGAGCTCGCCAGTGCCTTTACCACTACCGCTAGTCAAACACTGACGTTTTCGGCGGCCGCGGGCGCCTCTGGATTTGTGACGTCGGCGACCGCCGCTGAAAATCAGGTGGAAATCCCCGCTGGCTCCACACCCGCGACCGTCGCCTCGCTGATCAATTCGAGCACGATTGCCAATAACAATAAGCTCAAGGCGAGTGTCATCGATAAAAAAACCCATGCTTCAGGTACCGGACCCTACGTCATCGTGATTCAAGGACAGAGCGGTACCACGAACGGCTATTCAATTTCGACGACAGACGCCGCAGATGAACTGGGTCTTGATCGTGCAAAGACCGCGGCAAAGGACACCGATAACAGCGCTGCCAATGCTGCGTTCACCGTCAATAACGTCGCGCTTGAGCGTTCATCAAATACGGTGACCGACGCAATCAGCGGGGTCTCCCTCAATCTCAAAACCGCCCCCGGGACTACAATCAATCTGACCGTCGCCTCAAACAGTGCAGCGGTCGTGAATAATGTGAAAGCGTTTGTCGAAGCCTTCAATCTGCTTGGGACTTTAGTCAAGCGTGCGACCGGTCCTGCTGTCAAAGGCGATGATATTTCGGGAACTCTTAAAGGAGACAGTGGTGCACGCGGCGCTTATACCGCATTGCGGGCGAAAGTGATCAAAGAGTCATCGAGTAAAAGTGGGTCGGTCACCCACTTTAATTCTTTAGGCGTGGCATTCGATCGAAACGGCGTTTTGCAGTTTGATGAATCAAAACTGACCGAAGCGATGGAAACGGCGCCCGATGATGTGATCAAGGCGTTGTCAAACAACCGTTCATCACCTTCAACTGTAGCGAGTTTGGATAGTGGACTCGCGGGGGACGTCGCCGTTGCGGCGGCTGGGATGTTGAAAAGTTCAGGGGTCATTAAAGCAATGACTGCTAGTTTCGAGAGTCGCAAGGTGCTTGTTGAGACGAAGCAATCGAAACTCGATAAGTATATTGAGGGAATTCAAGAACAGTACGAAAAGCAGTTTTCGGCCTTGAATTCCGTTCTCTCAGAATTCAAGGCGACGTCTGAGCGCCTTAAGAGCACCTTTGACCGAAAATCGGATTAGTGATGTTATGAATACAACCGAGTGGACTCCCCGAATCGCGACTGCTGACCGGTATCTCGATGCGCAGTACTTGCTGATGGCCTCCGCCACCGGCGGGGCGCCGATCGAGGAGACGCTCGCCCGGCTGGATGATGTTCGACGGTCGCGGGTGGCGTTCTACTCCATTCCCCCGCCAGAATTTGCAGATACCCGCAAGTTTTCACCTAAAGAAGCATCAGACGCCGTGGTCTTTCTCGAAAAGCGTCTTAAGGCGCACAAGAATGAAGGCTTAGTTCAGAGGTGGCTGAGTGCCGCCATCTTGCCGGATGAAGTGCAAGACTTCGAGCGGGCTCACGGGTTAGAAATTGACCCCGACCACGATCTCGTGGTGATAGGTGGTCCCGCGGCGGCATCACTGCGGCTGGCGCTAAACGCGAGAAATTATCTCCGCGTTATTGAGCTTAGTGAAATTCAAAGCGAAATCTCGCCTGAAGATATAGATGAACAAAAGCTCTCCAAGAGTTTGTTTGGGCTTTCGAATATAAATAAAGTGCGCCCTAACCGAGTTCATTACATTAATAATGAAATCAATGAGGAGCGACGTGACGATCACTTGAAGATCATTAAAAACCGCGTCGAATTGTTTTATGTCAGTCGAAATACTAATGTATTGATGTCCTCCATTTGGACACCAAATATTCTAAAAAATATCTCCGCGTTTGTTGAAAACGGGTACGATATTTTAAGTTTGAGCAAATCGGTCCTTGGCCGCTCCGCAGTGGTAATTGGAGCGGGCCCGTCACTAGACGAACAATTACCTAAGATTGCTGCGGTTCAAGATCGGGCAATTATTTTCTGTGCGTTTAAGGCCCTCAGGGCCGTAACGGCTTACGGCATCTTCCCGGATATCGTCATCTGTTTAGATCCAAAGCAAAAAATTCGACATCTGGAGGGTGTTGATCTGTCCAGACTGGGTGCGTTCGCAATTGAAGCGGCATCGAACGACGAGCTTGTCGGTACGATTGTAGAGTGTCCGATTCTACCGTTTGTGGCCTCACCGGTGCCACTTGAACTTCTGCGAGCGATCGGTGCGGTGGACATTCCGCTGATGGCGACGGGTGGAAGCGCTATTCATGGCGCTATCCAAGCCGCACTCTTACTGGGGTGTCGCTCCATCTATCTTGCCGGGGCGGACTTTGGTTTTCCAGCGAACCGCCTCTACGCAGCAGGTGCAGGGTCGGGTGATGAATTTACGGTGGCGGATGACGGCATGAGCTATCGGCGTCAACCGTTGGACTCGCACTTCCGTGGTGGAGAACTGTTCCCGGTGCCCGCAAATGACGGAAGCACTATTGGTGCGAGCGTCGAGATGGTTCAGTTTAGAGAATGGACGGAATCGCGAATACAAAGGGCTGTCGAGCTTAACGAACCCGCTCAGTTTTTCAACTTATGTGCGCACGGCGCAGTGATTAAGGGTGCACCGTACGTGACTGAGATTACCCTTGAAAATATTGATAACGAACAGAAACCCTCAATCCGTGATGCGACCTTAGCCTCCCGAAAGGTAGCAAAATTACGATCAAAAGCCTTGAAAATCCGGCTCCAAGGCCGTGCGGACCGACTTCGTAAATTATTGAAGGCCTGCGATACAATTATCGACAAAAGCCAACGAAAAAAAGGCTGGGCAAATGATCTCCAGAGGATGATTAGAGAAGTGAAGCGTTGCCTCGAAGTATCAACCTTACTCAACGCACACCTGATCAAGCTAAACGAGTACACCGAACGAGTTAAAGATATAAATGGCTGCGAGGCAGATAACCTCATTCTTCAGCTCGTCAAAGAGGCGCGTGAAGCGGCGATCGGTCTACTTGCGGTATACGCAGAGATCGCTGTGCGGAATGCACCGCCGAAAGGGGGTCAGACCAATACAATCGAGCAAAGCCCCGAGCGCGGGCCGAGATTGTAAATCTACAATAACGACCATTTCGACGTGTGAACATGATAAGTGTAGCGGTGATTGGACGAAATGAGGCCGGCACGCTTGGAGCGACGCTGGAGTCGGTCTTACCATACGCAAGCGAAATAGTATTCGTGGATACCGGCTCGACGGACGCGACGCCGATGATCGCAGCGGCCTACGGCGCGCGAGTGAGCAATTTTAATTGGACCGACGATTTTTCAGCGGCTCGTAACGCTGCGCTGAAGCAGTGCACCGGACGATGGGTGCTTACTATTGACTGCGACGAGGTATTGATAGCAGGCGATGCCATCAAAAACTTTTTTGAATCGTTGGAATATGACTCCTCTGCAATTGCCTTCATGGTACCGATCCATAATGTATTACAAAATAATCGACGAGATATGCACTTCGATATTCGGTTCTTCAGAAAAGAAAGCGGGATTTATTTTTGTAATCCTATTCACGAATCAGTAACTCCTAGCATTCATCGTTTATATCCAAATGCCGAGTTCGTGACCGCCGCTTTTTCAATCGATCATTACGGATATTCCTCATCAGAGAAAAATGAAAAAAAGCTGGATCGCAACCAAAATATCCTGCTTCAATGGACCGAATCGGAACCGGATAACCCTTACGCGTGGTATAAACTCGGTCTGACCTTGCGATCGAGGGCGGCGCGGTACGCGTCGGCGTGTTTATTTAAGAGTTTTGAGTTACTGGTAGCGCGCGAGGACCGAAATAGTTTTGCATTTCGTTTCGATTTAGTTCGGACTCTTCTTGACTCGTTGAAGGGTAGTGATAAAGCGCTGGAGCGATTAATTAAATCAGAAGCCGCAAGGGCTTTCCCGTCAGCCGGATCGGTGCGATGAATGTTCACCCGATTACCGGATGGGACGGGCGTCAAAGGTGGTGCCGGTGAGTCCTGAGATGAAGACGCGGCTTAACTCTGAAATATTCTTGAGAGCCAAGAGTGCTCATCAAAAAGGCAACCTTATTATTGCTGAAGGGCTTTATCGACAAGTCTTAGAGCGAACCCCAGCTCGATCGGATTGTGAACATTTCCTTGCGATCGCTCTTTATCAGCAACGAAGATACGGCGATGCGGTTAATCACTTTCGGCGAGCTATTGCGCTGGAGCCGAACAATGCTGTTTATCTATCGAACCTCGGTAGTGCGTTACAAGAAAGTAGTTTGCTAACAGAAGCGATTAGTTGTTTCAACCAAGCGCTAGCGATAAACGAAAATTTTCCAGATGCTTATTTTAATCTAGGAAATACATTTTCTATAGCAAAACGTCCAGACGACGCGATTAAGGCCTATACCGAGGCGATCGCCAGAAAGTCGGACTACACCGCTGCGTTCGTTCACCGTGGCGTGGCCTTGTTAGAGCTTAAGAGGGTGGGCGATGCTCTTGCAGATTTTGATGCAGCGTTATCTATCGATCCTCGATCCGTGAACGCGTATATCAATCGGGCCGATGCCCTCAGGCAGTTAGGAAGAGTGGAGGATGCGCTTGAGAGTATTGATTGTGCGGTTGCATTAGACGATACGTGTGCAGAGGGGCACTTTAATCGTGCACAAATACTTCAGGAAGTCGGTCGAGTTGAGGAGGCGTTGTTAAGTTACGATCGCGCAATCGCTTGTCGATCCGAGTATCCGAAGGCATTAAGCGGTAAGGGGACCGCCTACTTAAAACTTGGCCGATTCGATGAGGGGTGGCCCCTTTACGAATGGCGGTGGCATCCAGCGTTGACGAAGAGTGGATGCAAACACGTAACGGGGGAGCGATGGTTCGGTGATAAAAGTCTAAGTGGAAAAACGATACTTCTATACGCGGAGCAAGGACTTGGCGACACCATTCAATTTTGCCGATTTGCGGCATTGGTTCAAGCGTTGGGGGCGCGGGTCGTCCTTCAGGTTCAAACCTCGTTAATCCCCCTACTTCGCACGCTTCGAGGGTATGACCAGCTTATCGATGAACACGCGCCCCTACCTGAGGTGGATTACGTTTGTCCGCTGATGAGTGTACCGCTCGCTCTACGAACCCGTATCGACACCATCCCTATGGGAATCCCGTACCTAGCTGCCGAAGTAGCTCGAATCGAGCGATGGAAACACTTTTTGGGAACTGACGGCTTTAAAATTGCCGTGGCGTGGCAGGGCAATAAGCAAAATGAAGAAGCGTTTGGGCGAAGCTACCCCGTACAGTGGTTATCGCAACTGAGCGGGATCCCCTCCGTCCAACTGATTAGTCTGCAAAAACACGCGGGCGAAGAGCTTATACTAGAGTTGCCTGTTGACCAACGGCCTCTTATTTTGCCGGAGACGTTTGATAGCGACGGCGCGTTCCTTGACTCGGCTGCAATCATGAAGTGTGTTGATCTCGTGCTCACGAGCGACACCGCCCTGACGCATTTGGCAGGTGCGCTAGGGGTAAAGACTTGGATGCCCCTTAAGTACGCCGCGGAATGGCGGTGGATGCTCCATACAGATCGCACCCCTTGGTACCCTGAGCATCGTTTGTTTCGCCAAACACGTATCGGGCACTGGGCATCGGTGTTGGGAGATATTAAAGCGAAGCTCACGCAGCTTGTAGGTTTACAAGACGACGATAAGCCACTTATTAAAACACACCTTCAACCGCCTCCTAAGGTTCGAACGCATCGTCGCGCTTGCTTCCCAAAAGCCCGCGAAACGGTCTCGCAAAGCACTCATGAATCAGATAGTAGACAAAGATGAAACTCAACCTAGATCAGATTGAGGCTGCGGTAAGGAGCCTCATTGCGGGTCGCTTGCAACTTGCGGAAGAAATCCTTTTCAAAGCCGCTGGCAATCCAGCACAGCGTGCGGATGCCGCGTATCTGCATGGGGTGACAGTTATGATGGCTGGCGATGCCAACCGAGGGCTCCAAATAATTAAGGACTCGTTCAGTGTTGGTATCCACTCGAACCAGTTATTTCATTGGCTTGGACGCATCTGGGAAGGGACGCCAAAGGGAGCGACCATTCGTGGAATCATTCAGCGATATCGGCTTCTTCCATTCCAGGCCATCGGTCGGTTAGGTGCCTCACGCGCCACTGCCGATGTCGAGCCATGGTGGTTCTCGCGAAAAATGATTAACTTCTTCCCGCCGACGCAGCAAGATTTCGCTCATCTTCAACATCTCATCGATAATTACGTAGTTAAGGGCTGGGCTCCCTCGAAATCAGTATTTAACGAGCACGCTTCGATACTCACCATGGGGTCGTGCTTTGCGCAGGAGCTACGCAACCACCTCCGCGAGAAGGGTCTTCAGTCCGATTGGATGTTTGTTCCGCCTGGTCTCAATAACACGTTCGCGTTACGCCATTTCATCGACTGGTGTGTAACCGGCGAGCGCGGTTCTGAGGCATATTGGTACGACGAAAGCTTAGATGGCAAGGCTGCGAAATGGACCCCAAGCGATGAAGCAAGGCACTATAACGAAATCCTTCGCCGAATAGACGGGTTAGTTTTGACCATCGGTTTAGCGGAAGTCTGGTATGACTCGATCGATGGAGGGGTATTCTGGCGCGGTATTCCTAAATCAATTTATGATCCAGAGCGTCACATTTGCAAAGTATCGACGGTAAGGGAAAATACCGAAAACCTGCGTTACATTTTGGCCCAAGTTCGCAGCATACGGCCAGACATGCCGATAATCATTTCGCTTTCGCCCGTTCCACTCAAAGCCACGACGAGCGATAAGTCGTGCATCACGTCGGACTGCATTTCTAAATCGGTATTGCGGGTAGCCATTCAAGAGCTTCTTGATGGTTCACAGGACACAGCCGTGTTTTATTGGCCATCCTTCGAAATAATAAAATGGCTAGGGCCACACCTACCCGCCTCATTTTTCGGCGAGGACGGCAATCCGCGCCATGTAAATCGTTTCGCAGTTAAGGCAATCGTAGACTCCTTCGTAAAGAACTATTTCGCAAATTCAGTTCACGATGCTGAATCCCATTCGGACGAGGGATAGTGCAAATTGATGAAATAAGCGATTTAATCTCAGACTGATGCTCCGGAGCGTCATTGGGGCTTCACGTAGACCGACTGCCCAGTATCGAGCACCAGATAAGGAAGACCACGGTCTCCAAAGTACTGGACCCACGCCTTACCGCCGCCGGGGAAGAGTGGCGAAGAAAAATCATCGTTTAGAATTACGCCGCCCGGCACCATACGCGGCATAAAGTATTCAAGACATCCAAGAGTAGGCTCGAACAGATCCACGTCTATATGTACAAAAGACCACTTCGTCTCTGGTAATTGCGTAAGAGCCTCTGGGATCCATCCCTCGACAAAATTCAGGCGCGGAAATCCCGCCAAATTCGAAGCGACCACATCCATCGGAACAGCGAAGTGCCCAGCACGGTGTGTGTGTCCCCATTCGATCTGGCCGTTGGAAAGTTGTCGTGCTGCGAGGTCCGACTCTTTTAGCTCACTAAGCCCTTGGTAGCTGTCGATTAAGTAATAATCCTCGCCCGCAAACTCAGGTCGTAGAGATTTTTGAACGTGGCACGTAATGAGCGCACTTAATCCGCGGAAGACGCCGCATTCTGCTTTTGGGGCGTGTAACGCATCGGCGTACTCAACGTATTTAGCAAGATAATAGGCGCGCTGAATACGACGCATCAGTTTCCAACCTGGCGAAGTAATCTGCGTCCTGATCGCGCAATCAAAATATAATTGATAAAAATCAAGCCCTGCCACTTTCATCTCACGAAATAAAACGCTGGTGTGGAGCTCGAGATCAACCCCTTTATGAACCGCCTGAAGAAATTCTAAATCGTTTAGGTTTCGCATATTCATTAACTCTCGCGATGGTTAACATGTACGACTTCGTCCGGGGGTGTCTTAGAAGTGGTTCCGCTTTTTCGTACAGGTGGATTGAGGGAGTAACTGGCCTGCTCTGTAGGGCGAAGATATCGCCCCTGACGAGGAGAGTAGCGCATGAGACGACCGAGACGGAACCACGGTGCCGCATTCAAGGCACGGGTGGCGCTAGAGGCTTTGCGGGGTGTGACCTGCTAGGTGATTTTCGGCCCAACCGATTCTTGGGATGATGGCTTTCTCCGGGCAGGAGGAAGCGATGAAGAAGGCAAGGTTTTCGGAAGAGCAGATGGTTCGGATCCTGCGGGAAGCCGATG
>Ga0194124_10001299_pt1 | contig 32254 bp, 30 predicted proteins | sample TA2KigCas0mmetaG_FD_148605 | JGI IMG/M metagenome (GOLD analysis project Ga0194124, IMG submission 148605) | Freshwater microbial communities from Lake Tanganyika, Tanzania - TA2015031 Kigoma Deep Cast 0m | ecosystem: Environmental > Aquatic > Freshwater > Lake | place: Tanzania: Lake...
GCGGTAAATAAATGCAACTGAACAAAAAAAATTAATAAACAATATGTTCATCAATCCATTTTTTTATTTGGATGCAAGTTGGTTCCAACATTTTATTCAATCCTTCAGCATAAGGTTGATAATTGCAGTCGTTGTTTTTGATCAACTGTAATACGTTGAAAATTATGTGCTTTATTTCATCGGTGTATACATCAACAATTTTTATGAATATGTCATCAACTGTGTTTGAAGTATCGTAATCTTCATTCAATGTTTTTGTGTTGAAGTTGAGTTCTTGATCTTCCGATAATATAAATTTAAACATGGACAATGTTTTAAGAATGTGTGGTTTTTCCGTTTGATTGTATGTTCTTATCAAATTATTGATGCCAATAATTGAGAGATCATTCAAAATTGAGTAGATGCGATAATCAATTGACACCTTTTCTGATGTTTTTAAATGTTTGTAAAATTTTTTGAACCTTGTAAAAACATTGAACAAATAGTACAAATCTTCTTGTGCATCATTGTTGTACCATCTTACAAGAGATTGTGAATATGCGGGAGGTTGCAATAACAAAATATTGTTTTTTATTGTAATTTTTGTTCCAATTGGATAAAATGCGAGTAACGCAATTTGAACCACAGCCTGTAATGGTTCTAAAATAGTTTCAAATCTCTCTTTTTTTTTCCGTAAATGTTTGTTGAACAAATCTATTGCGGATTGCATTTCAATGATTGGTACACCAAACATTTAAACTAATTAATACTTAATTAATAACTGTTTAAAAATATATTACTTTGATTCAGCATTTTATTATGCGGGATGGAATGTTTTTCACACCAATTTATGCATTTCACAAGATTGTTGCGTTTCATTGATTCAAGTTTTTCATTATTTTTATTAGTTATTAGGTTGATGGTATAACAAATTGTTTCCATTTGTTGTTGTCCAATAATTGCATTACACTCTTCAATTTTGTTTAAAAAATAAATGTCGTGTTGAATGGGAAGTAATGATACGATGGTAGAGGTTGGAGAACTCGTTTCTATAGTTTTCAACAATTCGCTTAAATCATTTATTATATTGTCCGGGGTTGTGGTTGGTTTAAACGATTTACAAACAACATAACGCTCTGAGTTTGCGTAGCGACTGGTGCATGGTTTTGATATGTATATTTTTTCATAAAAATTAGACAAAATGTACAAGACATCTATTGTTGGTTTTGTGAATGTATCAAATATTTTCAACACAAAATTTCCACGATGTTTTTGTAGTGCCAACGCGAATGCCATTTCTGATATCAACAACCGCATCATCATTGTTTCTTGATTGTTGAAGTCACAAGAAAAATCAAACCCACCATCAGCTGTTATGAAATTATGTTCATTTTTATGGGTTGCAATGCATTCTTGAAAGTTTTTTTGTGAAATGATATTTCCTGTTCCATCCACCCCATTTTCAATGTGCAGTTGATTCCGGTGTAAATCCAAAAAAGATTTGCTTTTTTTCCAGCCCGGACAAGATGCATCTGAATTTATCAGAGTCATACCATAGTAGAGATCATTTTCTTGATGAATGTTTTTGGATCGTATGTGCATTAATGCTTCAATGAATCCTCCCGGACCTTCCGCCAAATGAAATGATTTGATCCGATTGGGCAAGTTCACTAAGTCAAACATATGTTCAAGCTCAATTAATTTGTAAAACGAACGGGATAATGGTTTAAGTTTACTGATTGAATTGCATTTTGAATTTGGAATAGATGTGTGTATAAACTCATATGGATTTGTGAATTTTTTCATGTTGTCCCAAGCATCTTCACCACATTCTTTTATTTGTTCCTTCATCTCACACAAATGATTATGCAGTGTGTGTGAAATGATTACATCTGATTTTTTATTATCAAAAAGTAATTCAAAAGAAATGACATTTGAAGTTGAATTAATATTTGAAAGTTCAGTATAGTAGGACATTCAATTTGAATGAATTAATTGTTGATTATTGTTTATATCAATTTTATATCATCAAAATACTCATATGGTTCTTCCACCAGTTCAAAAGCGGTGTTCACTATTATACTATCTAAATGCTGTTTTGATATCTTTTTTTTGGGGTGTTTTTTCAAATTATTGAAGTTTTTTTTTTTTTTTGAATTTTCGTGGTCATACTCTTCATCTTCGCTTGATTTTTCTTCTTCAAAATCGCTTACATCCTCATCTTCTTCTTCATCTTCATCTTCTTCTTCAGCGGATGATATGTCTTCATCGCTGTCTTGAGTGGAAGTTTCTTCATCTTCTTCCTCGTCATCGTTGTCCACAACAAATCCGTCTTTCAAGTAACCGTCCTTTGTTTTCAATGATGCCGGTATTTCATCATCATCTTCATAATCATCACCACTTGTAACAGCATCAAATCCTCCAAACAAAAAATCATACATTACTTCCCATTTTTCAATGGTAAGATTGATGGGAGATGAGTTCATGTTTTTTGCTACAAGCGCGCATGATCCAAAAAACAAAGTGGTGTCAACAGGAGGCGGAAACTCATATTTATTTTCATTACCTGCGACTCCATTTTCATGACCCCATAATTCAACAATAAATTTTTCCATGTCTGCTCCGGAATAAGCCCACTCTGCTTGTAATTCAAAATTAGAAGAGGGTTTGCATTTGCATTGTTTACGTATCTCATCTGCAGAGTAATTTTTCATGAAAGAAACCTGCAATTTGCCATCGCGTTCCACAATAATGAATGAAGTTTGAGCTGATTTGGGCATTTGATGAACCTTCAAAAGACGATAGTTTTAAATTGTTTATTAATTTATATCTTTCACTACTATACGTTTCAAACGTTCAAAAACTATGTGTTGATTTAATAATAACAAATATGTTTTGGGTATTAAAAATTTCAATAACATCCATCATAATAATTTTCATTTTTCATAAGTTGTATGATTTTTTAAAAGAAAACTTGACAATACCTAAAACAAAAGACTTGATCAAACGACCACAACAAAAATATGAAGAATTATTTAGAGACATTCATTCTCAAAAAAACATAAACAGTGCCCCTTCATGCATTGATGTTGGGTCAGATGAATCAATAAATAAAACCATGACGGATGAATCAATAAATCAAACCATGAAGGATGATTTAAAAAAATATTTGATGGAATTAAAACAATAAGCATTCAAACCCAAAATATGTATCTTAAAATATTGATTTAAACAAAACCATTTTAATAATCATAAAAATCCATTAATGAATGCTTTACCAGAATTTCAAAAAATTATTTGTGATTTTATCACAGACGTATCTACTGTTTTTCCAGAATACACGGATGAATGCAACCGAATCAACTGTATGAAAATTGACGACGTCTTCAACCATTGCAGAAAAGTGTATGCTCCACATTTTTTCAATGTGCTTTATCGTAATGATTCTATTTTATTTGCAGAACCGATTGAGTTGTTGCCCGGATTAAACTTCAAACCTTTGTGGGAAATGCCAGATATCAGCGATGCAACCAAAAATGCTATATGGAAATATTTGCAGTTAGTTATGTTTTCGGTTGTTTCAAATTTATCAGATACCTCCATATTTGGAGATGCTGCCAAATTGTTTGAAGCAATTGACGAAACTGTTTTGAAATCTAAATTGGAAGAAGTCATGGAACAAATGCAAACTGTTTTTAAGGAAGACGAACCTAGTCATAAACAAGAACAAGACACTAATTCAGAATCAGCCGAGTATCCTTCATCCGATGGCACATTTGATCCAAATGCCATGCATGACCATTTGAACTCTCTTCTTGGAGGAAAAATTGGTAGTTTGGCTAAAGAAATTGCTGAAGAAACTGCAGCAGAATTAAACGTGGATATAACTGATGAAACTTCAGTTCGGTCAGTGTTTCAAAATTTATTCAAGAATCCTGGAAAATTGATGGGAATTGTGAAAAATGTTGGGCACAAATTAGACTCCAAATTGAAATCAGGGGAAATAAAAGAAAGTGAAATCATGCAAGAAGCAAGCGAGTTGATGCAAAAAATGAAAAAAATGCCAGGAGTAAACAACATGAGCAACTTTTTCAAAAAAATGAGTAGCATGGGCGGAATGGAAGATGCAATGGACTTTGCAAAAATGGCATCAAGCATGGGTCTTTCTGGAAAACAAAAAATGAACATGGGAGCAATGCAAAGTCAATTAAATAAAAACATTAAAAGTGCACAAATGAAAGAGAGACTGCAACAAAAGTTACAACAACGACGCACTGAACAATCACAATCACAACCACAGCCACAACCCCCTTTAAGCAATAGTGGTTCTGAAAATGTAAAAAAATCTCAACCAGCATCTACGCCTGATGCAGCAACCAATCAAACACATTTAATACCGAAAAAAAAATCAAAAAATAAAAAATGAATAATGTATCTATATATAAATAATTTGAATGTCCGCATTCTGGTTGCAAGATCCATCAATTCTCTTAAAAAAGGACTATATTTTTGACATTATTCCCAAAAATGGAATGACAAAAGAACAACAGTTAAATGCAATTAGCCGATTCATAATAGCACTTTCCATGTTAGGTTATTTTACAACCATGTCTTACAACATAATCATTCTGGGGCTGGTTTCTTTAGGAATCGTTGCACTCTTGAGTAATTTCATTATTGCGAAAACTGAAGGATTTGTTAATCACACTCCTGATTCACTAAACTATGCAAGTTACTCAACTGGTAAACGTATCAAACAACCACGCACTGCACAATCTCCGTTGACGTTTCAATCTCCCACCACAAAAGACCCCCTTATGAATGTTCTTCTCACTGACATAAAAGATAGACCAAACCGTCCTCCAGCTGAACCCGCATTCAATCCCAGTGTTGAACGTGACATAAACAAGTCTGCTTTGAATTTTGTTGTGAACAACATGGATGTATCAAATCTCATTGATAATACAACTGTTTCTCAATCTAAACTAAAAACACAAATATCTAGTGACTTAAGCGACAATTTAGAATTCAACAACTCTATGCGACCATTTTTTGCAACACCAAACACCAAGATACCCAATGATCAACAAGCGTTCGCAAATTTTTGTTATGGCTCAATGATTTCGTGCAAAGAAGGCAATATTGACGCGTGTACTAGATAAATGAACCATTCACATCTTTTCATTTTATTTCAATAAAAACCGTCTTAAACTATAAAATAATTTATATCGGTTTTATATATAAATTATTTACTTAAATGTCTGCATTTATCAAAGATTACGGATTCAATAATTTGTCACGCATTGGGGAAGACGAATGCAGTTTAGGACAACGAGGCATTCAAAATGTTGAGGCAGCAAACTATATGTTGCAAAATTATTTTTCTAATGACTGCACCATGAAACGACCCATTGAATTTGCAACCAGTCAACCCAGCATCAATTACAAAGGAGGACATCAAACCGGTATTGGTGGATGTAATATTGACCAAAACTCACAACTACTTATCGGCGGTAGTGAACTCACTCATCCCCGCTGCCGCATCAGTTTGTTACAACGTCCATTTGCCACGGTTCCATTTATGGGACGTGGACCATCTAATCCTTATTTAGAATCACAACTTCAACAGGGGGATTATTTAACAAACAAACGAAGTGTAAACTTATTATCTGAACAAGAGGTGTCCAGTAACTATCCCCTTATACCGACTATAGCTTCAACCATCACAAATCCAGCCAATTTAGTTGAAAGTGTCGCACATGATGGATGGGTTCGGGGCGGATCTTCAACCCGACAATGTGTTATCAATGAATAAATTTTCAATAATTAATTAACGATTTGTAACAATATTAAATACAAATCATTTATTTTATTATACATTCATGTACAAAACTGATTTTGTTTGCACTTACCGGTATTTTGAAACCGAACCGGATGGTGATATCACCAGTGATTTATTTTACAAGGCTCAATTTCTGCAACTCTTTGGTTTAATAGATTACGATGAAAGAATAATTAATGCAGGAATTGAATTGATTGTCAACAAAGTTAATGAAATTCCTGAATTGAAAATGCTTGTATTGAAACATCCGTGCAACAATGAACTTGAACTTGATGTTTTGATCCGATTATTGTTTTCATATCATTTCATGGACGTATTTCATTTATGTTTGATTGATGCATTTCATACCGGAGGTGTCTCTGAAACTTCAAAAAACAAGTTATTGAATGCATTTGATTCATTCAAATAATTTGTAGATTATTTTTCTACTGTAATATCAAAACTCCCCAATTTCTAAAAATGGCGTCAACCAGGAACAAAAATACTACATCAGATTATCGTCTTCAACAAAACGAATTCAATAAATCCTTAAATTATATTGAATTCAAAAATGGGTTTAGTGGAGCAGCTTTCAATCAAGCGATTCCAACTGTGGGTATTATGCCCAGCAAAATGCCACGTGATGCATTCTCTCACAATTCGGTTGATATTGAATCCGCCTTATTTGGCATAAATTCTACTAATTTAGTTCAAAAACAAACTCCCATTATTCCATCTTTGAAACCTCTTCCAGAAGTCTCATTTTTCACGAGAATGCATATGGTAATGCCCAACCCGCTTGTTGTTGAAAAAAATCAACGTCCATTTCCCCATTCAAATTAAAAATATTCAATCCGCACGCTACAATTTTCAATATTATTTGTATATATAAAATCAAATGCCATTTTACAGTGACGCAAGTGGAAACACTGGACTCGGTTCATTTGCATTGAATGATGTCACCGGAATAAATAACACGGGTGTTGGGGATGGATCATTAAGACACTCAAAAAACTCAAACCACAGCATTGGAATCGGGGTGAATTCACTGAAAAATAATTTGGGAAGTGACAATGTGGCAATTGGAGAGAATGCATTGTATGATTTTTTGAACAACAATAAAATGCAGCTTGGAAATAATAATATTTCTTTTGGAAATAACTCCATGCAATCCAATCATTTCGGGTCGCACAACATTTGTCTCGGAAATAGTGCTATGATTTCAAATAATACTGGAACTTTTGATATTGCAATTGGACACAACGCCCTACATAATAATACTACTGGAAACGAAAACATTGCAATAGGTAGGTCTTCAATGAAGAATAATGTTAGCGGAAACAAAAATACAGTCATAGGATATGAGGCTTTTTATGACAACAGCAGTGGAAATGAAAACATTATTATTGGTGAAAGTGCATCAAAAACCCTAAATGGAAACAACAATTTGATAATTGGGTTCAATGCAAATGTTGCCGGTAATCAAAACATCATAATTGGAAACAATCCTCAGAATGATTCCCTTATAAATGGTTCAAACAATATTATCATTGGAAATGCAGTTAAGGTTAACAATAATCACGATAATAACGTATGCATTGGCAACTCGTCAACAATAAATCATAATTCATGCATAATTATCGGAAATAATGCAACTACATACCGCGACAATCAACTCATACTCAACGGAATACAATTACAAGCAGCTCCCCAAACACACGAGCTAGCAAACTTTATTCCAGTGAGGGTTGTTGCATACAATATTGATGACGTACCGGTAACAATGAAAAAAGTGTATTATATTAAATATTATTATTCACCACCAACTTAGGAGAATTTCCTTATAACTTCTAACAATTATACAATTAGAGTACAGCAGCCTACCAGCACTAGGTTCAATTATTAAATCATTTTCGCCTGCCATATGTAAGTTAATACTGGTTGTAATATGACTTGATGAAATGGAATATTATAAATGGTAGAACAATAAGAACTAAAATTGCTTCCATGACCATATGCAGAAAAAGATATAATTTGATTTGAATATCTCATCAAATAAAAGTCAAGTAATGTCTCTAATATCGGTACATCTGTTTTATGTCCTGTGTGACATATATTACTATTTAAAGTATGTAAATTGGAGAATTCTTTTACAATTTCTTGTTTAAAATAATTACTATCCCCAATTAAAATATATTTTTTATTTTTATTACTATATTTTTTTATTGATTCAATAATATCATTTAAATGTTTTGAAGATATAATATGTTTTTCACTGTCATATTTATATTTGATATTCATACAATGGTCTCCACATCTTATATGAATTATCGCATAATTATTTATTGATAAGCCAAATGTTTTTAATTTATTATATAATATTTCGAGTACATTGTTATTTGGTTCAATCTTTGGAATAATTATTTTTCTAGCTTTTTGAATAATATTTGTATCGAACCACGGCGGAATACTGTTATTAAATAAGTAAAATGTGTCACCTGAAGTAAAATCGTTGATATCTATAAACAATTCTTCTAAAAATTTATGTTCATCTTTCATTTTATGATTTATGTATGCCTTGACTTCAGAATATGGTATTGTATATATATTTTTGTTATTTTCAAGATACATTGACATTGGATGATTATTCAAGTCAATGTCAAACTCTATATCAAGTATATTGCATATGTATGATAAATAAAAAGATCCTCTTAAAAAATCACCAAATCCTTGTGGAGTATCATTAAAATATTCTTGTTGATAAACATTTACTATTTTATGTATATTTTTATTCAAAAATAGGGTTTTTACATAATTTAAATTTGGTTCCATTATTTTTGACTTTATACTAAACTGATAATTCATAGATTGTAATTTAATCAAATTAATACTTTGTTATATGAATATGAATATATATAATTATATGATTATTAAACCCAAGAGCACAAGCACCTACCTTCATATATAAGGGTCCTCGCTTCTACGTGTAGCCGCTCACGCTAGAAGTAAGGCGTGTTTATCCCACGAAATTCTCATTTAAAACGTGCAGGATAGTAAAGAAAAGAATTATCTTCTTTATTATTGAATGTATTAAAAAATTCATATTATTACTATTTTCATTTGGGTGTATGGGTTTTTTAACTAACTTGCAAATTAATTTAAAAATTGATTGTGAGGTACATTCATAATAACACATAAACATAGTAATGAACCAGCAAGTAAAAAAAACTCTTGAAAAACACTTCTGTGATGTTGTGAATGGATACCACCTTATCAACTCTGACCCAATTAAAGAATCAACTTGGGAAACTTTAAATTGTCAAATTTTCAAGCGCGCAGGAATAAACGCATCAAATGACAGCGGCTCACATTTACCAGGAAAAGATATCACGTCTGATATTGGAAAACTTTCAAACAAAACGTCAAAATATATAAATAAAAATCTCTTTCATATTAGTTCTTATAGAAATGGAACAATTTGTAAAAATGAAACAGATATTAATGCAATCATTGAACAAATTGAAAAAAAAACAAATTATGACTATTACTCTATTATTGTTCGCAAACCAACGGCAAAGGACATGACAATTACATATGATTGGTTCATGATTCCTTCGCACGATGAGATAATTACTCCATCAAAGTACAATTGGAAAGAAAAAATGAATAAGAGTGACACACGAACGGGATGGGAAACCGATTGTATCAATGGTTCAAGCATGAAAATTGAAGCCTCCTTGTCATATCAGTTGTGGATTAAAATTATGCTTACGGACGAATTGTACAAAAAATATATAGTTGCAAGTGTCAAATCAAATGTGGCTGTTATGGATTATGGTTCATTATATGACCGTTACATAAAAGAAACACTTCAACTTAACCCAGAAGAAGTAGAAAAAGAAAAAGAAGAAGAAGAAGAAGAAAAAGAAGAAGAAGAAAAAGAAGAAGAAAAAGAAGAAGAAGAAAAAGAAGAAGAAGAAAAAGAAGAAGAAGAAAAAGAAGAAGAAGAAGAAAAATAAAACTTCAGTGACATCAATGCAAACAATCAAACCTGTTTGAATGGTTTTTTATGCTTTGTTCGGCAAATTAGATACTATAAACTGGCATATCATTTCAACACGTTCAACAGGTTCTTCACCAGTGATTTGAATGGATTCATTGGCGTCAATTATCATTTTCTTTGATGATTCAATCATTTGAATCCATTTTTCATGATATTCATGACACAGTGTCAAATATTCAATGGGAATGACTTCTCCTTCACGTGCTCTTGAAATGATACGTTCCATGCATTTTTCGGGATCAGCCCGAATGTATACTATCAATGGTTTTTGATAATTTTTGAATTCGTTACAACACATTTTGTAAATCTCAAATTCATCATGTGAAATGTCTTTTGTGTCATAGAGTAATTGAGCAAACACATTCATATCAGTTTCTACACTTCGTTCAGAAATGACAATTTCACATTGTGGATTGTCTTGAATTGTTTTTCTAAGTAACTGCATTCTCGTCAAGTATGCTAAAATTTGAAATTTGAATGCATGTTTTTTGGTGTCTTTGTAAAATAAGGCTAGAACCGAAGTTCCATGTTCGTCCTTGACTGACTCCCACAATATGACGGGTTCTTCCACAAAAACAACTCGTTTGTCATTGATTAGTTTATTTTTCAATAACATCCAAGTAGTTGATTTACCGGATCCAATGTTTCCGTCAATGCTCATAATAATAGGTTGTCTAGGTTGCATTGGTTCTTCAATGAAAATAACACATGTGTATGTTTTAATTCGTTTATTTTTGAAATCATTTTTTTTTATTTGATATGTTTTTTGTTATTATTTAAAAACATTGTAAACATTGAATTTGTACAATCCATACATGATGATTGAAACTATGGAAGCGAAGCTTGCATAATGACACCAAATGCTTCCATTTGAATCAGTTGTAAATCCATAAAAATAACCGATTAGTGGTAAAACACAAAAGGCAATAACTGCTTTGTAAGAGACATCCCACAAAACAATGAATGGAATGATAATTATGATTTGCCAAACCGTTGTTGCAAATAGCCGTTTTATTCCAAACTCTAAAATATTCCATTCAGAAACAAACCAGTCCAAATGACCTGTTTTGGTGACAGTGGTGCAATACTTCACAGGATTTCCATAAAAATATATCAACATCAAAAGTGTTAATGCAACGGAGTAAGTTACAATAAAAAGACGGCGAGGTTCATCACATTGATTCCAAGGTTTTACAAAAAATGACCCGATAACAGGACAAATGCCTTGTAAACACAAAATAAGTGGAATCAGTGCAATGGTAATAACCTTGTTTGTGAAAGTGCATTTTTTTTTTGGATTAGTCAACCAAATCAATAGTTCAGCAAATTGCATCATACACCAACCAATAAGTACTACTCCCAACCATTGAAAATGAGTTACCTTGGAATTCAATAATACAATTATTGCAACGAATGACATAAGGGTTGTTTTTGCACTGGATTCTACACTGTAACACATTTTATGAAGAATATACATTAACTAAATAAAATATAATGATGTAATGAGAGAATTGAAATCAATTTAAAGCTTGAAGCCTGGTGTAATAATCATATAACAAATGTCCCAAGAAGAAGGAAACCTTGTATTAGAGGACACCGTGGTGGCATCAGTGGTTCGTTCGTTTCAGGAGCGCAGTCGCGCAGGGCAGCTGAAATACGGAACTACTCTGGACCGCACGGACTTAACACCAATGAAGTGGGCCCAGCACATGCAAGAAGAGCTTATGGATGCGATTCTGTATTTAGAACGGTTGAAGCGAGAGATTGAATCACGTTTACATGAAAAATAAATCCATGACAAACAAATGTGCTAGATTACTTACTTGAAAAGCGCCGTTTTTTTGATTTTGATTTTGATTTTGATTTTGAAGTACGTTTTTTTGAATTAAACTTAGCACCACGGCGGTAACCACCACGAGACCGACCAATATCACACCAACCACACTGGCACCAAGAACTATGGCCAGGTAAACTTCCCTCATCGTCGTGAGAGGCTAGTTGGGCAATAGATTCTGGCGTCATATCACTCATTTCCGTTACAAATTCTAATAATTGTTTGTAATTTAGGTTGTTCAATCCATTTTCAGCTTTCAATCTATTAAATGAGTTATAAATAGAAAACATGGATTTATTATTAAAACAATAACTTAACATATTGACTGCATCATGTACTTCATCATTTAAACTATTGAATAACTGAGATTTTGTGTTGTTTTCGTAGAATTGGGCACGCTGTCCTGGGTTTCTAGTTAGTAGGTCAATCAGTATTAAGTATCTCATGTTGTCGGTTACTTCATCAAAAACTCTAGCCAAAATATCAACTACTTTATCAAAAAAATTTCTTATCACTTGACCGAATCGTTGGGATTGGTCGGATGTTAATGATGTGCTAATAAACTGATCAACGGTCGCTAGGTGCGCCCTCCAACTCCAATCCCTCCCACCTGGGAAATTTAATTGGGATTCTGAGAGCAGTGTTAAATTTGTTAAATACTGTCTTCTTTTTACTATGCTATCAAATACTCGTAATATATCTGGAAAATCGCGTGGTGTATTCTTCAATAAGTCAATGTAGAGGTCTGTAATTTCAATGAGCCATGAATCATCTAAACTACCATAGCCATAGTCTTCCTGACATGTCTTTAAAACGGTGTAGTGTGTATATAGAATACGACGATACAGTTCATAATGTTCACTTATCCACGCACTTGTGGGTATGTCAGTATGACTATAAATTGTATTTGCAAAAAGTTTATCATAAATTTCACGCGGGAAAGGTGCCACGTTGGCACTTGTGCCAACGCGTTTATGAGGATGAGTGAAAAATTTCAGTAATTTGCGGCGACCTTTTTTTCTTTTTTTTCGTTCATTAGCTAGCATAGTTGAGAGGGGAGACAGGTCCCTTTGATCAAGAGCGGCAGCAGCAGCAGCACCAGCAGGATTTGGATTTGACATTATACACTATACATTTGTAACAATATTATTTTTTAAAATATGGTTTGGGCAATATGCAAATACAAACAAATATAAAGAGATGTTTGATAAAAGAAATAACAACCAAACTCGGTAGATGGATTTTTTTCAAGTCAAACTGAGTAAAAGCGAATGGGACAGCATAGAAATTCAAGACTCTGTAGACGAATTGAATGTATATCAGTTGATAAAAGATGGATATCATGATGTCAATGTTATAAAAAATTCAACAAAGTCATTGTTACAATACATGAAAATAAATTGTTCTAGTGAGATGCATGCACATACCTACGATATGTATTTCAAACCGCATGTAAATGAAATGTTGGAGGCATTTGGATTGACAATTGCTGTTACAGAAAACATGAAGAGCAAAAAAGTGAAAAAAGCAGATTTGTACCGGATTGATAACACAACCTGCAATTTGGAAGATCAAAAAAACAAAGTATATGAATTTATTTTGCTGGGATTAATTTTGAACATGCTGAATAACAAATATCCAAATAGGTATTTGCATTGGAAAACAAATTTGCAAAATGCTTCTGAATCAAAAAAAAAAAAAGTAATACCTCCTGCACCTGTTCCCAGTCGTCCGAAGTGGATGTATTATTACTACAGCATTTGTTTACTGTCAAAAAAAAACAATTAAAATGTGAACCCACACGTGAATGAATTTTTAAATGGCGTATTGAAGTTGGTGGAGAATGACTTCAATGTGAGCGAATTTATTTCTCGCGGGCACGAATACATTGAAAAAAATGAGTATGTATTCAAATGTGGTGATCAAAAATTATACGAGCATCAGAAACAAATATTCACGGTGTTCAAAACAAACACAACTCCGAAATTGGTGTTGTACATTGCACCGACAGGAACTGGAAAAACATTAACCCCGATCGGATTGAGTGAAAAATATAGAATAATTTTTGTGTGTGCAGCTAGGCATGTTGGTCTTGCATTTGCTAAATCATGCATAAGTATAAAAAAACGTGTGGCATTTGCATTTGGTTGTGGTAGTGTGGACGACATTCGTTTGCATTTTTTTGCTGCAAAAGATTATTCAATAAACAAAAAAAGTGGTGGAATAAAAAAAGTGGACAACAGTGTGGGAGACAATGTTGAAATAATGATAAGTGATGTCAAGTCATACAAATATGCGATGTATTATATGAACGCGTTCAATGATTTGAAAAACATGATTTTGTATTGGGACGAACCAACTATAACACTAGATTATTCGGATCATCCATTTCACAGTATCATAAAGAGCAATTGGAGTGAGAACATTATTCCCAATGTGGTATTATCATCAGCGACGTTGCCTCAGCAAAATGAAATGACTCAAACCATAATGGATTTTCAAGTGCGATTTTTGAACGCAAACATTTACAACATAGTAAGTCATGATTGCCAAAAAACAATAACGTTGGTGGACAAAAATGGATACGTTCAGTTGCCCCATTTGATGTTTGAATCTCACGCGGACGTTGTTAAATCAGCAAGACATTGCTACGAATATAAAACATTGTTGAGATACATGAATCTAAAAGAAATTATAGACTTTATAACACATATCAACAATAATAAATTGTGGAAATCAGAACGTTACTCACTAGAGTCTAGTTTCGCGGATGCGAGTGAAATCAACATGGCATCTCTCAAACTGTATTATTTAACCTTGATTCAAAACATACCATCTGCCAAATGGGAAACTATTTATAATCATTTTCAAAGTAAGCGTGAACCACTATACAAGTCAGTAATAAATTTTGCTTCATCGGATGCGTTTACACTGACAAATGGGCCAACCATATTTCTCTCCAATGATGTAGATAAAATAGCAAGGTTTGCACTACAAATTTCAAATATCCCAGATTGTGTGATGGAGGATTTGATGAAAATTATAGACCATAATAATAATGTAAAAGACCAAATGGATCATTTGGAAAAAAAGCTGGAAGATGCAATGAAAGAAAATATAAATGAAAATGATAATGCCAAGTCCGCTGAAGGGAAAGAAAAAAAAATCAACAAAAGAATGGATAACATGAGATTCAATCCAGAAGTTTGCAGACTGCACGAAAAATTGAGTGAGTTGCGAGAAAATATAAAGTGGTGTGCATTAAATGATATGTTTATTCCCAATCGTGCCGAGCATTTGAAGAGGTGGGTACCGCATTTGTCGGATGAAGAAATTGAATTAATGAATCCGTTTACATCGCACGTTGACCCAGATGATGTTGAAACGATTATGACATTGTCTGTTGAAAACATTTGGAAAATTCTTTTGCTGATGGGAATTGGTGTAATGACCGAATCAAATTCCAACTTGCAGTACAATGAAATTATGAAGCGGTTGGCTGAGAATCAGTGTCTCTACTTGATAATTGCATCCAGCGATTACATTTACGGAACAAATTATCAGTTTTGTCATGGATACATTGGGCGTGATTTGTCTGATATAAGTCAAGAAAAAATAATACAAGCATTGGGACGTATTGGACGAACCAAACTGCAACAAAATTATACAATTCGGTTTCGGGATGATGCACACATTGTTAAAATTTTTCAAGAGTCTTGTAACAAACCGGAAGTACAAAACATGGCCAAGTTGTTTACATCGTAAATAGAAGGCGGTGGGCGATACTTGGAAGGGCACCACAAATAAAATTAAAGATACAATATAAAGAGATATCCTTGGAATAATATAACAATGTTGTGCAAATGTCTTTGATAAAGGAATATTTCCGACTTTTACAGGAGTATATCACAAAGTATGGAAACAAAACAATATTATTGATGCAAGTGGGAGCATTTTATGAAGTTTATGGAGAGATCATGAATCGTGAAAGGATTGATGATTTTTGTCGAATGTGCGAATTGGCTTGTGCAAACAAAACCCAAGGAACCTTGATGGCAGGTTTTAGAGATTACAGTTTAGAAAAGTATGTAAATCGGTTACAGGAAGCAGGATACACCATAGTTCAGTATTCACAAAATCCAAACAACAAGGAAGAACGTAACCTGTCATGTGTATATTCTCCGGGAACTTATTTCAACAGTGAATCAACGGCTTTGTCAAATTGCATTGCATGCGTGTGCATTGAGAAATTGAAAAACAATATAGTTATCGGAATGGCAAACATTGATGTGTTCACCGGAAGATCCACTGTATTTGAAATAGAAACTGAAAAAAAACATGCGCACACTAGTTATGATGAAATTGAACGATTTATATCTTTGCATGTACCAAGCGAATTTATCATAATTCCATACAATTTCTCTCAAAAGGAGGTTGATGAAATTTTAAGTTTTATTGGGATTGAGTCATGCGTACGTTTAGTTCATCGGTTGGATTCCAGTGTTGTGGCTGTGCAAAAAGCAAAAAAACAAGTTTATCAGCAAGAAACCATGAAACATTTTTTTGGAGTCAAACAGGATTTGATGCAAATATCTAGATATGAATATGCAGCACATGCTTTAACTTACCTTTTGAATTTTGTTCATGAACACAATCCGCATTTGGTTGACCGCATAAGCGAACCCACGTTTGAAAATTGTTCTGATAGAATGATTCTTGCAAACCACTCTCTCAAACAATTGAATATAATAGAAGACGATGTAATAAAAGGGAAATTATCATCTGTATGTAAATTTTTGAATAATTGTGTTACACCAATGGGGTCACGACATTTTCGTAACCGGTTATTGAATCCATCATGCTGTGATTGCAAAATTCAAATTGAGTATGACATTACAGAGCACTTATTGAAGGCAAACATAATGGATGATTGGAGAATCAAGTTGGCAACACTGAAAGATCTTGAAAAAATTAATCGGTCAATAATGATGTCAAAGTGTTTCCCTCAAATGTTATTTGGACTGTACAGCAACTTGGAAACTATTCATTTGCTGGATTCAACCATGGATAAAACGGTTGAACATTACTTCAACAAAAGTTATGATAATGCTTATGGCAAAACTACTTCTAAATCGGTGAGTGAAATTTGTTTAGAGTTTCGCAAACACATGGATACAAATTTTCACATGGATCGTTGTGAAAATGTGGGATTTGATTTGGGAGAATGTGATTTTGTCCGGTCCGGAATCAACAAGGAACTGGATACATTGCAATCTCAAAATATATGGGCATCAAACATGCTTGCCCAAATAAAGAGACACATGAGCGACATGATATCAGCCGAAGAAAAAGGGGGGATGGGAAAGGATTTTATTAAGATTCATGAAACGGAAAAGGGTGGCATTTCTTTACAGACTACAAAAAGACGGAGTCAATTGTTGGGTAATCATATAAAAAATTGCATAAAAAAGGGGGTAACCGTGATCAAACTGGATGGTTCTGATTTGCTTTTGGGTGACATAACATATCCAACAGCTAGTGGATCAAGCAATGAAATATCCAGTCCACAAATTGATGAAATATGTCATGTTGTGATTTATTCCAATCAAAAAATTAAAGAACACGTTCTAAAAATTTACAACGAATTCATCAGTAACATGCGAAATTGGAACGTGGATTTTCAAAAATTGATTCATTTTACAACAATGCACGATTTGTTACAAAATCAATGCTATATTGTTACGAAATTCAAGTTGTGCAAACCAGTTATTTCGCTTGAAACTACAAAGTCTTTTTTTGATGCTCGTGAATTGAGACACTGTTTGATTGAACGGTTGAATGAAGATGAAACATATGTCGCAAATGATGTTGCATTGGGTTCAAACGAATCCAATGACGGAATGTTAATATACGGCACAAATGCAGTTGGGAAAACAAGTCTTATTAGGGCAGTAGGAATTTGTATAATTATGGCACAAGCCGGACTATACGTACCTTGTTCATCATTGACATATTACCCATACACCACCATATTCACTCGTATATTAGGAAACGACAATTTATTCAAAGGCATGTCCACCTTTCAGGTTGAAATGAGTGAGTTGCGTGTTATTCTTAGGATGGCTAACAACCGCAGCTTGATATTGGGTGATGAACTTTGTAGTGGAACTGAAATTGATTCAGCCATTTCCATATTTGTCTCTGGGTTGAACCACTTGCACAGCATTGGTTGTACTTTTATGTTTGCAACACATTTGCATGAAATTCAAACGTATGAAGAAGTGCGTAAACTTAAACGGTTGTGCATGAAACATTTGACAGTTGTCTATGACAAAAAAAGCGACCGTCTCGTGTATGGACGCAAATTGGCAAATGGTTCAGGTGCAAGCATGTATGGATTAGAAGTATGCAAATCTTTGCATTTGCCCGATTCTTTTTTGGAATTTGCAAACAAAATTCGTTTGCGATATCGGTCATCCCCCTCGGATGCAAGTGTTTTGTCGTTTGAGCCATCTCACTTCAATGCTCACAAATTAAAAGGAATTTGTCAAAAATGTTCATTAGAATTTGCAGAAGAAGTGCACCACTTACTGCCACAAAAAGATGCGGATCGCACAAATTATATTGGTCATGTTCCAAAAAATCATGTTGCAAATTTGATGGCATTGTGTAAAAAATGTCATGATCAAATCCATCACTCGGATGAATTGCTCTTACCTTGTTAAAAATATATGTATTTTACAATTTAAATAAATAATAATAACAATATTCAACCATAGGAGTTATACAATACATGACATCCACAGCCACAACCAAACAACCAAAAATCTTTATATCAACGCCGTGTTATGACGCAATGATGACGATTCAATACGCTATCAGTTTATTGAAGTTGACCCAATCTTTTCAACAATTAAATGTGAATTATGTCATTGATTTTGTAGGAAATGAAAGTCTTATACCCAGAGCCAGAAACAATTCACTTGGAAAATTTATGAAAAGCGATTGTACACATTTATTATTCATTGATTCGGACATAGAATTTCAACCGGATGCATTTTACAATTGTTTAAAATTCAATAAGGACGTTGTTTGTTGTTCTTACCCCAAAAAAGGGTACAATTGGAATAAATTATTGTATTCTTTGCAACATGAGAATGCAACAAGTGAATCTATGGAATCAAGAGGTCTTGACTTTGCTTATAATGCATTAACGGATTGTGATAACAATTTGATATTACACCAAGGGTTTTTGAAGGTGAGACATGCATCAACAGGTTTCATGTTAATAAATCGCGAGATACTTGAAAAGTTGCAAGACACGCATAAGGAGCTGGATATAATTACTGACAATCTTTCTAATCAGAATGAAGAAATATGTGGGTTGTTCTGTTGCATGATAAAAAATAAAACATATTTGTCCGAAGATTATTCATTTTGTGAGAGAGTAAATGACATTGGAGGAGAGGTTTGGATAAGTATCACTGATAATTTGAATCACGTTGGAAAGCATGTCTTCAAAAGCGATATAAAAAACCGGGGTTATTTGGGTAGAACTGTTCATGAAAAACAATTTTATCAATAATTTTGGTTCGTAAAATAAAATATGATTAACTTATAAAAATAATCAAATGAATAATTCAAACAATATTGATATAACTAAGATCGGGATTGATTTGATTGAATATGCCACTAAATTGGTAAATTATTTTATTGAAAATATTTATTCCATTTCAATGGTTGTTAGTTTTATTCTATTGGGGCTGGTCTTGAATGAAACTGTATTCAAGAGTGAAGAAAAAAAATCAAGTGGAAAAAAAATCCAAACTGTGATAATTGAATCTCTTGACTCGTTTAACAATGAAAGTTCATTAGAAGAGCGAATGAAAACAAGTTTTTGTGAAAGCAATTTAGGAAACCCAGAAAAATTGGAACAGTCATGTAAAACAATGATAAAGCCATCGTGTACATCCACGTCTTGTTGTGTTTGGGCTAAAATGAACAAAAAAGAAGAGTGTGTTTCAGGAAACAAAGACGGCCCCATTTTTGTAAAAGAACCATTAGATTATTATTATTTTGAAAACAAATGTGTTGGGAATTGTCCAAAACCTAAACCCATATGAAAAATAAATTGTATGCGTTTATTTGTTTTATTGAATGTTGAATAAAATGAATTTTTACAACACGTTCTTTTTTTTATAGAAATTCATTATTAAGTTGGTTTTATTGTTCATGTATTTTTTTTTATAATGATAATACAAATAAAAATACATGATTAAAAAAAATAAAAATAAGACCCACGCAAAAGCAAAACGTGGAGCAAAATCAAAAACTACACGACGATCAAAAAAAGGAGGGCGTGCATTTGTAGGACAATCATGGATGCCTCCAAAACATAACATCCCAGTAGTTCCATCAAGTGAATCTAATTTTTTCAAGTTGAATAAATATGGGAATGTTGTTGGTGGTGTTGAAGTTGCAGTTCCTGCAAACCACGGGCCAGGATCAAATGACCATGCTAAACTTAATGTACCAATATCAAATTCACGTTTGGGATCAGGAGGAGGCAAGAAAAAATTCAGAGGTGGGTCTCAAGGTGGAGTTGCATTGGGTGGTTTTGCAGATACTTTTACAAACATCTTCAATAATGGCGCAAATAAGTTGTTCAATGCCGTAAGCAGATACAATGGTTATCCAGATAGTATATCACCGTCGCCATGGGTTCAACCATTGGGTAATACCTATTATTCACGCAACGTAGTATATCCAAATTTGCAAAATTATGGCCCTAGGTAGGCTTCTGAATTGGATATGGTGTTGGTTTTCTTTTTATTGATTTTTTTTTTAGTGTTATTTTGTGCGGCTTGAATTGCACATACTTTTGATTGACAATTTTGTTTATACTTTTTATAATTTTAACACATTTGTTTACATCAATAAGTTGATGTCCATTTGAAAAAACCATCATGAATATTTCACGATATTTGCTCAATATTTTATTGTATGTAGCGTCTGGCATGATAAAATGTTCTCTCGGAAGTCTGAACATAATATAAAATGAAGACAACGTGCCCCAAACATCTGTATTGAAACGATAAATATCACTAAAGTATTTATGCAAATGAAAATTTTTTTCAGAATCCGTAAAATTTTTCAATATATCAAGATTGTATTTCAAAACACATTTTATTACGAAGGCATCCGCGTTTTCTTTGGAAAGGTTGAACACTTTTTGAAAGATATTTACATAATAACCGTGACTGTTTGAGGAAAGTAAACGATATTCACTGTAGATGTTTGAAAGTATTTTCTCAAGATCATTGCTTGTGAAGTTTGTTGGAAGATTCAAAATTTCATCATTTATTTCGGACGATATAATCATTGTTGAAAAGGGGCGATTGAATGTAACCGGATTATTCATAAAATATCGTGATGGAATGATTTGATGTGGAGTAGTAACACCTGCAAGCCCCCAGTCAATAATTCGCATTTTTTTGTCATCACTAATCATGATGTTTTCTAATTTTAAATCATTATGCATAACTCCTAAAGAATTCATGGGAATGACTGCATTCAATATAAGTTCAGTCAACTTGTTATTGAAAAATGTTACTTTTGCTGGCGTCATCATGGACATTTGAATCCAAACTTTCAAATCACTTCCCAAATTTGGCATATTCAATAAGCGGAGGTGGCTCAAATTGTCATTGACATTGTGTGAATTTATGTTTTTAAAATTCATACAAACGTCGTCAAAATGCAATAAATTGTTGGGTGAAATGATGTCAGGTTCACATATTTTTATGTTCATGTTGAAATATTTTTTGTAGTTTTTTATTTGTTTTATGAATGGCATTATTTTTTCATATTCTCTCATTTCAAATTCTGCACTTTCTCGGGTTCCCAGTTTGCTTATCAAATTTTTGTTTTCTGGTTCACTGTTTTTGCATTTCAAAGATGGAATGAAAACGCAACCCTGAGCACCAGAATAAAGAGGCCCTCCCGCTTTTTTTTTGAGTGTGCGCGTCATGTTACAGTTATTACTTATATTTACTTATTATATAGGTTATATTATAAATTTATATAACAAAGTTTTATTTGTGGTAAGCATTGTATAGTCCAACAATTGAAATTGAAACAATGAACAAATAGATGAGATTTCTTCTCAGTTTCAACTGTTCTCGCAAATTTATGTGTTTGGGTTTATAATTGGAATAGTACGAATTTATGGCATCTTGCAATGATACTTCATCGCGATTCAGATGAATGTTAATTTGGTTGTGTAAAAAATGCACCCATTTTATAAACGATTCACGTTTTTCCAAATAAGGTGAAACCGGATATTTGTCTAATAATTTGCTAAAATGATTCCCAATTTCATGATGAGGTAAAAATAATGGAAGATTTTGTATAAAGTCATAATATTTTTTTATAACAACATCATTTGGTGTATCAGGATAAGTGAGTGCCATACTGAACAAAACAAACCAATAATGTGGCCCCCATACCGATGGATCTAGCTTTGTTGTAATTGAATTCATGTCATGAATTCAACTGATATAAAAAGAGTGTAAAATAAACATATAGAAAACCATGCAAGAAGAAAAAGAAACAAAATTAATGCGGTCATTTTCAAAGAAAAATACTTTTTGTAACAACTGTGGAAAAAATGGTCACTTAATGCATTCCTGCAAATACCCAATCATAAGTAATGGCATGATTGTTTTTAAAGATGGTGAAAATGGTCCTTTATATTTGATGATTTGTCGCAAAGACACGCTTGGATTTGTAGAATTTATTCGTGGAAAGTATCCAATACATAACCGGGTATATTTGCAACGCATAATTGATGAAATGACTGTGAATGAAAAGCAACGTTTGTTGACACATACATTCAATGACTTGTGGAAAACTGTTTGGGGGGATTATTTGAACACTCGTTATCAAAGCGAAGAATTTGCATCAAGTGAACGTTTTAACCTATTAAAAAACGGGATTCACCAAAGTGATGGGAGCAAACTTACGCTAAAAAGTTTGATTGAGAATTCCACAACTGCTTGGAGCGAACCTGAGTGGGGATTTCCTAAAGGACGCCGCAATTATCAAGAAAAGGACCTTGACTGTGCATTGAGAGAATTCAATGAAGAAACGGGATACGAAACCGAAAAACTCATTGTGATTCAAAATGTTATCCCATATGAAGAAATATTTATGGGTTCAAATGTAAAAACCTACAAACACAAATACTATGTAGGATACCTTCCTTTGCAAAATCAATCCACACAGTCAACACCCAAGTTTCAAAAAACAGAGGTAAGCAACATTGGTTGGTTTTCGTTCAATGAATGCATTGAACGCATTCGTCCTTACAATAAAGAAAAATTAATGTTGTTGAATAGTTTGAATGAAACCTTGAAAGAACATGAGATTATATGTTAAACTTGCGATAAATAAAACATTGTCATATATTTGCAAATAAACCTAAAATAAAAAAAAAATATAAATACAGGAACCATAAAATAAAATCAATAATGGAATTGGATAAAACACCGAACCTTGATTTTTTGTATCCAACAAAAAATGATCCTGATTTTGCAAAAAACATTGCAAACCGCAGAGAGTTTAGTGAAAATAAGCAAACCGTGATTATTCCAACTTCAGAGCGTCAAATTGAAGCAGAAGCCATCACTTTGTGTGCTGCTCGTTGGGAAAAACTTGCTCCGCATCAATTGTTTGTGCGAAATTTTTTGTCAGTGATGACTCCCTACAATAGTTTGTTGTTGTATCATGGTCTTGGTACTGGGAAAACGTGTTCTGCAATTGGCGTGGCCGAGGAAATGAGAGATTATTTCTCTCAAATTGGGATTTCAAAAAAAATTATAGTGGTTGCTTCTGTTAATGTTCAAGATAATTTTCGTAAGCAGCTGTTTGATATTAGTCAATTGAAATTTGACAGAACGGCAAAAGAATTCACAATAAAAGGTTGCACCGGAACAAAATTCTTAAAAGAAATTGGTAACATTGAAGTCCCAGATTATACAGAGAAAACCATAGAAGAGCTTCGCACAAATATTGCACAGCGGATCATTCGGCTAATCAACGCTAGTTATGAATTCATTGGCTACATTGAGCTTGCGAACATGATAAAACGTATTACAAATGTTACCAAAAAGGAAGATGGAATCCAGGGAATCAAAAACATATTTAATGATCGTCTTTTGATTATTGATGAAATTCACAACGTAAGAAACATGGAAGAAAGCAACCCTAATTCTGATAAAAAAGTTTCTTCCGGTAAAAATGTTGCAAAAGAATTGTATAAGTTAGTAAAGCATGCAGACCATTTAAGATTATTGCTTTTGTCTGGTACTCCAATGTACAATGATCCTCAAGAAATTGTATGGCTTTTGAATTTAATGAATGTGAATGATGGGCGGGATCCAATTTCAGTGAGTGATGTATTTGATCGTAATGGAAACCTTTTAAAAAACGGGGCAGACTTGATTCGTATGAAGTCTAACGGATATGTTTCGGTGGTAAAGGGAGAGAATCCATATGCATTCCCTTTCAGAATGTATCCCGAAGAATTTTCCAAGGAAACCTCTTTTTTATTGAACCGTGAGATTCGTCCAGTGTTTCAATTGAACAATACACCAATTGTCACGCCAATGCAACATTTAGATTTGTGCATGATTCCCGTTGGATCTTATCAAGAGCTGGTTTACAATTATGTGGTTGATCAAAAGCGGTCCGAAATTGCAAAAGATGCAACCTCGTTTGGTTCTTTCTTTTTGAAGCAGTTGATTGAGGCTCTCAACATTGTGTATCCAAGTATGGAATTTGACAAGGTGTTAGAGAAATCCGGTAAAAAGCAGACCGACTTGAACGGATTATTGGGAGACGGCGGATTGAAACGAATTATGAAACATGAAACATCCGAAACAGGAATGGTTTCAAACTTTGAGTACAAGACAACATGTTTGACCAAATATGGTCGCATTTTTTCAAAGAATGAAATATCAAAGTATAGTTGCAAAATTTCAAATATTTGCAAGAAAATTGAAGAATCAACTGGGGTTGTGTTGATATACAGTGAATACATTTCAGGTGGGGCCCTTCCAATTGCATTTGCATTGGAAGAACTAGGATATACTCGTTATGACACCAAAGTTGGTTCTTTGTTTAAAACACCCCCAGTTTCTCAAAAAAATCAACAAATTAATGGGAAACGGTGTGCTTGTAAATACGCAATGTTTACTGGAGATAAACAATTTTCACCGGACAACCGTGCCGAACTGGAAGCATTGACAACCAACAACGAATATGGTCAACGTATCAAAGTGGTAATTATTTCCAAGGCCGGTAGTGAAGGCATTGATTTTAAAAATGTTCGTCAAGTGCATGTTATGGAGCCTTGGTACAATATGAGCCGAATTGAACAAATCATTGGAAGAGCCGTGAGAAACTGTAGCCATTTTGAATTACCATTTGTTGAAAGAAATGTTCAAATTTTTTTGTACGGAACCTTGTTAACACAGAGTCCAACAATTGAAGCAGCTGATATGTACGTCTACCGTTTGGCTGAAATGAAAGCGATTCAAATAGGAAAAGTGGCTCGGATTATTAAGCAAAATGCAGTAGACTGTTTACTGAACATTGAACAAGTTAACCTAAGTCAAGCTGTAATATACAACCATAATAAACAAAATGTTACGGTAAAACAAGTTCTTTCGGATGGAACTAAGCTTTCAAATTACGTGATTGGGGACCGTCCATTTTCCTTCATATGTGATTACGATGCGGTATGTGAATATGAGTGCAATGCAAAATCGGATGATGATGTGAATTCAAACACGTATTCCAAAGGATTTATTGAGATGAATGTGGAAAAAATCATACGAAATATACGTGACTTATTTCGTGATCAACATTTTTATTCAAAAGAAATGATTGAAAAAAGACTTATGTATCCAAAAGATCAAATCAACTATGGGTTAACCCAAATGATTCAAAACAAAGAAGTCCTTGTAGACAAGTATGATAGAAAAGGTGCGTTAATTAACATCGGAAAATATTATTTGTTTCAACCGATTGAATTGAAAAATTATCAAATATCAACCCATGACCGGATGGTTCCACTACAATTTAAACATGAACACATCGCATTTCCATTGAAGGATGAGGTTTTAAAAGGGTTGGCTCAAAAGCATAGTCTCAATGTAAAACCATTGGATTCAACTCAAGAATTGCCGTCAGAATTGGTTGATGCCATGTCTCTCTATGAAACCATAGTAAAAATGGAAAAGGTCCCGGTGGATAAAAATTCTAAAACATGGAAGGATTTGGGATCAGATTTATTAACTGAGTTGCATGAAACATTTAAAATTTCAATGAACACATTGAAACGTTGCTTGCTGCATCATTTTTTAGAAGATATTTTTATCACAATTTCATCAAAAAGTCGCTTGAAATATTTGAATTTATTGTACACTAGAGAATTATCTGAAGAGTTTCATAAATTTGCAAAGGACTACTTTGATGAATACATTTTGGATGACCCTGGTCACAATGAAGAGGGTCTCCTTTTTTTAAATTCAACTAGTAAAACTGGATTGCAGTTGGTGATTCGTTCAAAAAAAGAATTGGAACCCTGGCATTTTGCAGAATCAAATGAAGACTGGATGCCGTATATGAAACAAATCGTTCAAATTTTGCCGTCGGAATCTGAATTGTCGCATATTTTTGGATTTGTAGTTGACTTTAAGGAAAAAAGTGGTGGAAATCATGCTGTGTTCAAAATAAAATACACAGGTGAAAAAGGAACAGGAGCAAGGGTTGATCAAATTTCCTCCAAACAGCGGCGTCTCACCATATTGAATCAAATCATTGACGGAATTGACTCAAACCCCAGCCCAATTTATACAATGGAAAATACAAAAAATAAAAACACAATTCGGTATTGTTATTTGATTGAATTATTATTACGGTCATACGCATATGATAAAAAAAATAAAAAAACTTGGTTTCTAACACCAATTCAAGCCGTGCGATTGTTGAAATAAAGTTATTATGTTTGTAATATATAGGTTCAACTGCCCATGAAAGAACAATTGTACGCACCTAATTTTGTAACACATAAAATAGTGTTGCCGTTCACTGATATTGGCAAGAATATATACAGAATATTGGAACAATGTTTAGAAAAATTTGAAGGAAAGTGCAATAAAGAGGGATATGTAAAACCCCGATCAACCCGTATAATTTCTCACTCATCTGGCACTATAACGGATAATGGAATGGTTGCTTTTCAAGTTATGTATGAATATCTATCATGCAACCCGGTTGAGGGCATGATAATTCGGTGTGTGGCTAAAACCATAACCAAGGCAGGCATACACGCTCATTTGAAAGAGGAACCTACTCCTATGGTGATATTTATTGCACGTGATCATCATCACACCAATCCAGAATTTTCAAAAATTAAAACAGGCGATGAATTAGTGGTCAAAATAATTGGAAGACATTTTGAATTAAATGACTCTGCCGTTTACGTCATTGCTGAAATGGATGTCAAAAATTAAGACATCGTCATTAATGTAGAAAACCTATTTAAATACAATTCAATGCAAGAACATATCAAACCAATCACATGCCATATTACTCTTATTCAGCGTTTCCTCGTACAGAGGATGAGGTAATGAGCCTGGATTTATCATTTATCAAGAACGAATGGACTTCTGTAATGCTGCGCGACGCAATACGCGCAGTTGTGCGCGTGGAACGTTCACCAGACATGATAACAAAAGAATATGATGTTTGGCAATTTATGTCAAGGTACAACCCACCCGATAGTCAAGGGTTCATGTTTTCTGACCACCCGATTACAAATCGTATTATGAGTTCAATGGAAGTTGGACATTCTGGCACATCGTATGGGTTTATTATGAGGCACCTTCAGTATTTTGCCAGAAATGGCGGAGTGGAGGGATACAAGCGTGAGTACATAAAAAATTCATAAATGTCTATTTAATATAATTACATAATTACACCGCCGACTTAATTATATTAATTTTCTCTTCGCAACTTTGCATCATAATAATCAAAGCGGTCGTGTTCGGTAGGGGTTAGAAGCAATACAGCTGGTCTAATAAGTCCTTTAACTGTTTCTTGGTATATATAACTCATCCAAGTTTGCTCGTAAGGATGTCCCCATTTTGTGTTTATAAACATTTTGCGATTCCCTTCTTTTGACACAATTTGTGGCCAATTTGAGTAGTAGACTTCTCCGTCGGCCCAAGAAATCCCTCGGTGAGACCGTATATTTTTGAAATCAGTAAATGGGGCATTTGGATCAAGTCCCATTTCAGGAAGTCTTGTATTGTTTGGCCAACGTGTCACTCTGTATTGTTGAGGAACGTTGTACCAAGCCCATTGTGTGAAATTGCTACCAAAAAACTCTGTGAAATTAAGTTTCAAGAAATCATAACCATTATTTGAAATAATTTCCAATGATTTACAATATAAATCACTGACTTTGCGATTGAATCCATTTTTGCAAACTTCCCCTTCTTTCGGATAAAAAAACATGTCATCCTCAAAAAACAGCATGAACTCTTTGTCGGAATTGTCAAAATGTTCAGCAATATACTGACGCCCGCCGCAAATGCCCAAATTACTACCCGTACCAATAATTTCAAATCCATGTTCACGACAAGTGGCACGATACTCTTCATCGGTTGATCTATCAGTTGAGTTGTTGAGTAAGTATTTTTTTGGTTTAACAAGATAATTTGTATCATACTCCATCATTGATTTGATAAGTGTTTTGAATTGTGATGGACTATTGAATCCAATCACATAAAGTGAAGTTTTATCACTCTTTGAAGAAGAAATAGCCGGATGTGAAAAATTAGCAGTATTCGGTTGTGAAGTAGCCGGTTGTGATCGTGTTTTTATTTGCAGTGTATTGTTTTTAAGATCTTCAAAAAACTTACCCATAAGACCATTGTTCTCTATTTCAAAATAATCAATGAGGTTACTATTCCTGTACACCATGATGGAAAATAGAGATTCTTCGGTTCCCATTAAATTTTGTTCCAATGTCATACGCATCAAATTATAATAAATGGAGTTGATCTCAGATATAACATGCGTCGGTCCTCCAAAAAATCCTCCACGGGCCACCATTTCCACACGTTTTCCACAAATTTTATTCATTTCTTCAAAATTAAAACCATGGATTTCAGTGTTTGCATCATACGGAAAACAAACAAACGTAAACTTATTTACATATTTGGATAACTTTCTTAACACCTTGTCATGTGTAAAATATCCTGGGTGAACAGTATTCGTTAGCCCGGCGTCTATCCAATACATGAACTTTGATTTAAACGGGTCCATGATCTTAGCATCATTCAATAAAAACATCTTTGACATTACGAGAGGATTATACATTTCCAATTTAGCTTGCGTTGAATCACGCAACCAACCCGTTTGTGAAAACCATCGTTCACTGGTTCGTATCTGTTGAATTTTTTCAAAGAATTCGGTTTTCAGCCATGATTGGTTCCTTACTATAAAATGAGTGTTTGACCGCGACCGATGGAAGTATACAAACCATTCAAGATCCTGTTCACCAAAAATGATCATTGGATTTTCAACCTGCAATAATTCTTTGAATTTATTGAGATAATGATCAAAACTTCTTGACCAACCCTCGGTCAGTTGGTCTCTTTTTATATTCCAAAGACCAGTTACCAAAGTAACATCACAATCGTAATTTGTTGCCAAGGTTACGGATGGTTTACACGAAGTAGTGTCCGTGTTCTGTCTTATTTCTTCCAAAACTTCTTTAGGACATGCAATCATATCCATGTGAGAAACTTGATACTCATAATTAAAATTGTTAAATGTTTGAATAACACTATTTTTTTGATTATCGTCCAAATTTACCCACTCTATTCTTACCAGTTTGGGCCTATATTTTCTTATATCTATTTGATTAAAAATTTCCCAATCATGTCCCTCTGCATCCATTTTTACAACATCAAAACTTGAAATATTATGCTTAGATAGTAATGTTTCAAAGGTTATGCAAGGCACTTCTACTATCCTTCCCCATTTTTCCACAGTCTCTCTATCCCCTTCACTCCCTAACCCATTTTTGGGTGGATACACTGCACTCATGCCATAAAAACATGAATGCACCAATCCATTATCAATTGCCGATTGATCTATTGTCATCATTTTTATTACACCATTTTGGGTTGAAATTGCTGCATTTTCAAACAAATTGCCTTCTTCACTAAAATTTTTTTTCAATCGTTCAAAAAGATATGGTATGGGTTCAACATATAACCCTTTAAAACACCCCGACTTAGAATATCCAACTAATTCATCGAACATCATTCCATCCATCGCACCTATGTTAAGACAAAACAATTTGACAGACTTTCTACCATAATAATGAAGAACTGTGTCAAATATATCACTCATTTAAACCTAAAATTAAATTGTTTTATTTATTTAAATCCATTAATTTTTAAGTTAAAAATTACATTATTAATATACTTATATATTGCATTGCATAACCTATCCAATGGTGCAAAAAGTTAGTATATTGACAGATTTCAAGACAGGTATTGGAGACTTTTATGTTACATCTATGGAAGTAATTTATTTAGCACACAAACTCAGAGAATTTGGTTTTACTCCGATTCTCTATTTAAATGGTTCTTATGATAATAAATACATCGGCCATATCAATTTCAATGAAATTTATAGCGGGATTGGTTTTGAACCGTTTGAAAAATATATATATGATGTTAATGTGTGTTCTTTATATCTCTCAGAGTTTGAAGGTTTGCCTTTAAAAAAAAAAGGTGATCATTTTTTAGTATTTTCTAATCATGATTTACCTGAAATTACAATTCCATATTTTAGGGCTTATAGAGGAGAACGAATAAACTTTCCGTATACTCTTCCATTATTTGTAGATGAAGTATACAAAAGAGAAGAAGAATTTTTAAAAAATAAACCGGAATTTGATTTTATTCAATTCAGAACCCGTAATGCAATAAATGGGATAAGTAACACAAGTTTAGGAGACGCTACTTATAAAGAGAGTCACGATTGTACGAGAGTAGTGACTCAAAAAATATACGAGGCGGTTGCCAAGTCACCAAAAAAATTGTATATAGGATCAAATGATGGGTTTTTTATAGATAAAATGAAAGAATTACCTAACGTTTTTTATTATAAATTTAAAAACATTGACTTGTTTACTAACGACTATGATTATTATAAAATAAAGAAAGAGGAAGTTTCTCACGATATTTATTTGGATCGTTTATATGATAATTTAGCTGAATTTACCTCTCTTTCCAAGGCTCAACATTATTACATTTTTGTATCTATGCCGTGGATATCAAATTTCATTGCCTATGGACTGTCACATAATACAAATAATTTTACTCTTTCTCAAATTGATGAGGATGGCAATTTACGTATAAAAGAAACATAATTAGTCACTATAAATAAAAATATGTTTGCAAATTTTGTTTCCAATCATTTTACGTATTCTTTTTACAAATATATACTGTGAATATATTAAATGAGAGTTAAATTCATAACCTGCATTTATTCCGATTTATATGGAACAGACTTCGGAGGCAGAACTTGCAGATATCACCATTATAGATTCAGTTTATTATCTCTTTTAAAAATGACAAATGCCGATTTTTTGTGTTACACTTCTGATAGGGAAATAGAATCTTTAAAACATTTTTTTTACATAGAGAATACAGTGTCCGAAAATAAATTGAAATTTGAAATTTTTGATTTAAATAATTCAAAATTTAATGTTTTAATTAATTCAGTTAAAAACATTGAAGAAACAAAAAAAAGTGATAGATGTATTGAAATTCAATATTCTAAATTTTCTTGGTGGTGGAATGAAGATAAATCATATGATTATTACTATTGGATTGACGCAGGGCTGTCATACTGCGGATTAATACACAAAAAATACTTAACTATTACAGATGAATCTAATTATAGAAAATACTATGAATGCAGCCTGTTCAATAACTTTTTTTTAGAAAATTTGATTAAAGATACCAGTGACAAATTTTTGATTATTGGAAAAGAAAACATACGAAATCATTGGTCAAAAACCGTTGACCCAAAATGGTATAATGATTTTTGTCTAGATATTCACATAATAGGTGGACTATTTGGGGGTCACAGGAACAAATGGGACAATATAGTAAATATTTTTGAAAAGTATGTAACAACTGTTTTACCGGAAGATAAAGTAACACCACATGAAGAACTATTTATGTCATTGATGTACTATAATCATACCGAATTATTTATAGTAAAACAATTTGATATTTGGTGGCCGGATAAGGATGTTACACCAGGACTGACTGATGAAATATTTGAAACAAATAAAAGTTTTTACAAATTATTAGAAGAATTTAATAGAATTGAGACATAACAATGTCCAGTTATTCCATTTCATCAAGGCATGAAAATAAAAAATAATACACAATAT
>Ga0194124_10001301_pt1 | contig 32246 bp, 25 predicted proteins | sample TA2KigCas0mmetaG_FD_148605 | JGI IMG/M metagenome (GOLD analysis project Ga0194124, IMG submission 148605) | Freshwater microbial communities from Lake Tanganyika, Tanzania - TA2015031 Kigoma Deep Cast 0m | ecosystem: Environmental > Aquatic > Freshwater > Lake | place: Tanzania: Lake...
GCCCTCGGACTTATTTCAGGTGTATTGTTAGCCTATGCGGATATGCCGGGCTTGGTTCAGACAAGCCATTTATTTTTTGCAAGTATTCTGTTTGGGCAGTTGTTGTACTTGATTTTTCAAGTGAGGACACAATCAAAAAAATAGGCTAATTTAGGAGTCTATCTGAGTTATTTCTCTAGTGGATATATTAAAATCATATTTAAACCAGCTGCAAGAAGAATTGATTTATCTTGTTAAGGTAAATCTATTGACCAAGAACCAGTGGGCCCGTCACCTTCAATATCTGTAGCAAAAAGAAAATTCGTTTGTTTAAACCTCATCATCTCCTGAAATTTAATTTTAATGTAAATTCTCCTGCCATTTTTTACTTAATTTGTCGAATGTATTACGGATTCTTAGTTTGAATGTAACATCACGCAAAGATTTTATGATTCCTATTTATAATATTCTTTATGTTAAAATTTGCTTGTTCAGGTTAATCTTTGTTCTTACAGTTGGACTTTCACTGATTTCACTTCAAACTTTTTCTCAGTTCACCCCACCACTTTCAACGCAAGGTTCACGCATCATCGATCAAACTGCCTCGGACTTTATCATTAAGGGCGTTAATTGGTGGGGTATAAATGGCTCGCACATTCCATATTCACAAGACCACAGCAAAGGAACCAATACGCACGCCATGCCTTTTGGAGTTCACATTCAGGATATTGACACCATCATTTTAGCCGTCAAAAACGCAGGATTTAATACCATTCGGTTGCCTTTTTCCAATCAAATGCTACACGATGCTACAAAAACGGAAAAAGAGTGGGTGGGACCAAACACAGAACTAATAGGACTTACGCCACTGCAAGTAATGGATTTTATCGTAGAGAAACTTACTGATAATGGCTTATTTGTTTTACTCAACAATCATTCAACGACCACGCATTGGTGCTGTAATTACGATTTTAATGGGTTGTGGTATGGAAAAAATGAGTTTTACTCGCAAACTACCGAACAGTGGATTGCAGACTGGAAAATGCTTGCCGCTCGCTACAAAGAAAATAAACTGGTCATTGGTGCCGATCTTAGAAACGAGGTTCGACCCTTGCGAAAAAAGGGTTTGCCACTTCCGAAAAACCCAAATTGGGGAAGGAAAAACAAACGTGATTGGCACAAAGCGGCCACCCAAGCAGGCAATGCGATCCATGAAGTACAGCCCAATTGGTTGATAGTTGTCGAAGGAATTAATGCACGCGTTCATTTCTTAACCCAGCTTACCTTTCCGCACTTAAAGCCTGTTGTAAAAAAACCAGTAATTTTAAAAGTTCCAAATAAAGTAGTTTATGAAGTTCACAATTATTCATTCAGTTGGATTAAAGCAAATTTGCTTCGCGAGAAGAAGCAGAAAAAATACGGTTCGGTGAGTTCTGAACTTCGCAAAGTGGAATACGAACGTAATTGGGGTTTTGTGATGAATAAAAATTTTGAAAATGTTGCTCCAGTCCTTTTGGGCGAATTTGGTTGTAGCTCTATAGGTACAGACGTTGAACCTTGGCTCAAAGACCTTACGGATTTTGTACAAAATAAAAAAATGGGCTTCTGCTGGTGGACTTTAGAAGAAGAATTGACCCATGAGGGCAGCTACGGAATCATGAATGCCGATTTATCGAAAATCAATGTGTTTGAGGATTGGCGTGGCAAGTATTTGAAAGAGTTGTTGGAGATGAGGAGGTGAAGGGGGTTATGAAAGAGGAATTGCCCAAAAGAATAGTTCTGTAACTTATTGCTTTTATCTAGGTTCTATTTCTCGTTCAAAAACCCCAAATGAATTTTAAGACATACATAGTATTTGCTTTAACTTGTTTTGCCCTGTCCTTTCTTTCACGAGCTCAGGTTTACACAATTTCTGTTTCTAGCTACCAATTACTTGTAAAAAAAGGGGATGTTGATTTTCAAGAGGCACTAGCTTCAGCAGAAGAAATTTCTTCTTTAAAAGAAGCACATACCAAACATATTTTGGACTTTGAAAAGAATATATGTTCCTATTATTTCTTTGATAATTATGTAAATACAGTGGCTATTGTAAACAGAGAGAAAAAAGACAATTTAGAAATCATTACCCTTCAAGATTACGATTCGGAAGGCTCACCTGTTTTAGCATATTTTGTTATCGATTCAGAAAGAAATCAGCTCTTCTACTATTGGTATAATGCCATTCAAAATATTACAAAAGTTGAGTCCAAAATGGAATTTATTCTAGAAAAATCATAGTTAACCTATTGGTTAAAAAATAAATTTTAACATTATGAAAAGAGTGCTTTTAGTTTTTATTTCATTTTTAAGTTTAATCTCATATTCACAGGTGATTACTGTTACTTGGAATCGTACGAAAGCGTATAACTTTCATGGTGATAATGCAAGAATTCCGGAATTTGCCTCGGCGGGAACTATTGTTTTTGATGTAGAAGGAAATGGTAAAAAGGAACTTGATTTAAATTTGATGGAATCTCGTTTTTATGAGGATAATGTTCTAATAAACACCTTGAAAATAGCTTCGTATCAGAAAACAAGTAAGGATAGAATGGAAATTGTATTGCAAGATTTTGATTTGCGAACCGGTAAGCCGTTCCCGACCTATCAAATTATAGATTTTAAAACTAATAAAAGCTATTATTCTTGGTATTATGACGGTAAAGATGACATAACATGGGTGTATATAGAAGATGGTGGTAAAATTCAGGTAAAATAAGGAGTGGTTATTTCTATTTTACGCACATTTGATTATTTATGAATCACTAAAAATGTATTAATTGAAGAAAATAGTTTTCATAGTAGCACTTGTAGTTAGTTTCCTTGCTAATTCACAAAATTTCATTGAAGTTCAACTTTCAAAAGTAAGTCGTTTTTCTACCTACGGAAAAGATTCTATACATACTATGATAGCTAAAACAGATTTGTCTCCTCCGAATGAATTGTATGAACCAAATGATCTCCGTTTTGTGATCGATAAAAAAGGAAGGAAAGTATTTCGTTTCAAACATAATCAGCCCTTTGATACTTTGCCAATTAAAAAAATTGCCTTTACCGACAGTATTTATACGATTACATTGGTAGAAAAAAGAGATGAAATGTATGCCCATTATGAAGGTCAAATGATTGACTGTTATTTTGTAGTAGACATCAGGAAAAATCCAAGCATCAAGAAGCATCCTACCTTTTGTTATTGGTGGTGTTGGGATATTTTTATAAATGATGAACCTATGGATCTTTGTCGAGGAAAACTAAGTGATTACGTTATAATTGACTGCCGAAACACCTTTGAACCAAAGAAAAAACCGATTAATCAATCCTCTTCTATCAACATCTACAAATCGGATTAACCCAAAGTTTTTCATTCTTACCCAAAAATAAATCTGAATTGCTTAATTTTGCCTCAATTATAGATTTATGTTAATTCAGGTTGTTAAATCCAAGATTCATCGCGTACGTGTTACCCAAGCCGAACTCAATTACATCGGTAGTATTACCATCGACGAACGACTGATGCAAGCTTCGAACATTGTTGAAGGAGAGCGGGTGCAAATTGTGAATATCAATAATGGTGAGCGACTTGAAACTTACGTCATTAAAGGAGATTACAATTCCGGTACGATTTGCTTAAACGGACCTGCAGCAAGAAGGGCGGCAGTTGGCGATAAAATAATTATTATTGGGTATGGTTTTCTTGATATGGAAGAGGCCAAATCCTTTAAACCCTCATTGGTTTTTCCCGATGAGGAGACCAACTTAATCGATTAACTTTGCGTAAGGCGCTGCTATTAAGATGGAAAGATTGAACTACGTACTACGCAAAATTGCAACTCAAGAAGAAATCATTCAGTATCGCGCATTGTTTGCCATGAAAAACCAGCGTGTGGTATTCACCAATGGCTGCTTCGATATTTTGCATCCTGGACATGTTACCTATTTAGCAAAAGCGGCATCATTAGGAAATAAATTAATTATTGGACTCAATTCTGACGATTCTGTTCGAAGTCTTAATAAAGCGCCAAATAGACCGGTAAACTCTCAAGATTCTCGGGCGTTAGTTCTTGCAGCATTAGGTTTTGTAGATCTCATCTGTATTTTTTCAGAATCTACTCCTGAAAAACTCATAGAATTTATTCAGCCAGATGTTTTGGTTAAAGGTGGGGATTATGACTCAGAGGAAAAGAATCATTCTTCTGTGAAATATATTGTGGGTTCAGAATTCGTTAAAAGTTATGGTGGGGAAATAAAAACCATCGATTTAGTACCGGGATTTTCCACAACTGATACCATTGATAAATTAAAATAATTTTTGCTCCACCTCCTCTTGATTTTTCTCTTCTCAAAAAGATAATTTTGTCATTTTAACGTGTTTTATTCAAGAGAGCTTTCGACATGCTTGATTTGAGTGTAAAATGATTTTCTTAGTTGTAAAATCCAACTCAATCTGTCTATATTAAAGAAGATTCATTGGTACGGCGATCACAATAATTCAAGGAAAAGTTAAAGAATACAACCTTCAAGGCGTCCTTTTTCGGTATTTTTGCACTATGGATTCAAAAAAGGCAATTGATTTAACTATTTTTTTTCGCCTTCTATCATTCTCTAAATCTTATAAATCATTTCTGTTTATTTCTGTAACTTGCACGCTTCTTTTATCAATCGTCAGCCCTCTACGCCCTGCATTAATAGGCTTTACCGTTGATTCTTTCATGATCAAGTCTCAAGATCCGGAAGCATTATTGAATTGGACAATTTTAATAATTGGCATTTTGTTTTTTGAGGGTATAATCCAGCTTACAGGAAGTTATTTTTCCAATCTTTTAGCACAATCCGTGATTTATGATATTCGCAAGCGCTTATTTAAACATATTATGACTTTTCGTATGCGTTATTTTGATCAAACACCTGTTGGATCTTTAATAACACGTGTTGTATCTGATTTAGAGGCTGTCACGGAAGTCTTTGCATCGGGATTGATGGAAATTGCGGGAGATCTTATTTCATTGATATTCGTTTTGATATTAATGTTTTCCACCAATTGGCAACTATCTCTTATGACATTAATTCCTATCCCCTTGTTACTTTTTGCTACTCGAATTTTTGCCAGAGCAATGCGTAGTTCTTTTCAATTAGAGCGTGAACAAGTGAATAAGCTCAATACCTTCGTTCAAGAGCGTTTAACTGGAATGGCCTTGGTTCAACTTTTTAATCGCCAAGATAAAGAATATGAAAATTTTAAAGAGATAAATAAGGGCCACCGTCAAGCGCATATTAATGCTGTTTGGGCAAACTCGATTTTTTTTCCGGTTGTTGAAATGCTGAGCTCCCTCTCAATAGCATTCTTATTGGTGTGGGGTGCCCTTCAGATTTCAGGTAAAACATCTGCAGAAATTAAAACAATGTATGCTCAAATTATCGCCTTTACTTTGTGGATCAATCAATTGTATCGTCCGATTCGTCAGTTGGCTGATAAATTTAATATTCTTCAACGTGGAACAGTCCGCGCAGAGCGAATTTTTGAAATCCTGGATATAGATGAACATATTCAACAAACAGGCTCGCGAACGGATATTGATTTTAATTCTACCATTTCTTTTAGTGATGTATCCTTTGCCTACAACAAAGAAGAGTATGTACTAAAAAATGTAAATTTGTCAATAAATCCAGGAGAAATTATTGCCTTTGTTGGTGCAACGGGAGCCGGTAAAACCACCATTGTTAATCTTTTAGGCCGTTTTTATGAATACCAAAAAGGAGAAATAAAAATTGGTGAAATTGAATTAAGTCAAATTAATTTAATGTACTTGAGAAAACACATTGCCATTGTGCTTCAAGATGTTTTTCTTTTTTCTGATTCCGTTCATAACAATATTACTTTAGGAGATAAAAAATTTTCTCGAGATGAGGTAATACAGGCGGCTAAGGCGGTCGGAGCACATGATTTTATTATGAAACTTCCGAGTAATTATGACTATAAAATTGGTGAACGGGGCGGTGTATTATCCACAGGGCAGAAACAATTATTGGCATTCATTCGCGCTTATATTTACAACCCTCATATTTTGATTTTAGACGAGGCAACGTCAAGTGTAGATAGCGAATCTGAAGAAATGATTCAAAAAGCAACTGAAAAACTAACAGACGGTAGAACCTCTATAATTATTGCACATCGATTGTCTACCATTCAAAAAGCAAATAAAATTGTTGTTTTAGAGAAAGGGGAGATTGTAGAAATGGGTTCTCATATCCAATTGCTCAAAAAGGACGGTTATTACAAGAAATTATATGAAATGCAATTCGTTGAAATTAAATAATTTATGAAGGGATTAAAAATAGGAGGGGTGCCTGAACACTTCAATTTACCATGGCGACTTTCCATTGAAGAGAGATTGTTTGATGCAATTGGCTTGGAATTACATTGGAGTGATATGACAGGTGGAACAGGACAAATGATTAAAGGCCTGCAAACCGGATCAATCGATATCGCGGTTTTACTAACTGAAGGAATTACAAAATCAATTTTGGAAGGCTTGGATGCGAAAATTGCGAACATTTACGTACAAACCCCTCTGCGTTGGGGAGTTCATGTTCCATTCAATTCTAAATTTTCTTCCCTTTCAAGTCTTGAAAACGGTACATTCGCCATTTCTCGATTCGGTTCAGGATCTCATTTGATGTCATTAGTTCATGCAAATCAAGCTGGTTGGGATACTTCTAAACTTAAGTTTAATGTTGTTGGAGATGTTTATGGTGGACTTTGGGCACTAGAAAATAATGAGGCAGATGGATTTTTATGGGAAAAATATACGACCAAACCTTTTGTCGATCAAGAGAAATGTAGATGTATCGGTGAGGTAATTACTCCGTGGCCGTGTTTTGTTATTGCCGTTCGTACGGAAATCTTAGAGAAATATTCTGAATTAATTAACCATATGTCTAAAATCGTTGGTAATCAAGCCAAAAAATTGAAGGAAAATGAACAATCTACACAAACATTTGCATGGCGCTATCACCTCGATCCGGAAGATGTCAAATTGTGGCTTTCTGAAACTAATTGGAATTACAACATGGATTTTAACAAGGATTCTTTCTATAACATAATTTCAATCATGAATAAATTGAATTTAATAGACTCTCGAGGATTGAAAAATTGGAAAAATGAGTTATTCGTTTAGGATTTCTTAATCTGCTTTTTGCTCCAAACCTTAAACCGCAACGTCGCATAAAATTCATTCACTCCAACAACTTGTTCCTCTGGAATTAGTATTTGATAGCCAACATGCAAATGAAATCTACCGACCTTCCAACCAAGCATGGGTGAAAGACCGAATTTATGATAATTCAAATCCGTTCGGTAAATCCCTGAAAATCCGTAGGTTATTCCTAAAAACCCCAATTTTCTCCAGGCACCTAGATCACAACCAATTACCCCAGCACTGTAATTGTAATTCAATCCACCGTATAACGCGGTTGTCTTTGATTTAAAAAGCTTCAACTCTTTCCATTGCCGTTCGAATCCTAATTCAAAAACGCCATAATTACCCCATTGATATCCAACGTAAGGACCCGTTCTAACTACATCATACGACGGAAGTTTCCAGAATTTACGTTGAGAAAAGCCCAACGAACTTAAACAGAGAACCACTATTAAAATACCAATTCTCATTTTACGGTGTTTTTTCCAAAGATTTTGCTACTGCGCAACCTTCACAAGAGTTTTTCTTCGAAAAAAAATGACGGTAAAATTTACGACCTAAAAAAAACAAGGCAGCAATTACGGTTACAGCAACTAGAATTTCTTGAATCATGATAACAGCATAAAAGTAAGAAAACTCATTGAATAGGCCAATACTCCCATAAATGCCAACTGAAATAATGGCCATTTCCAAGAATTCGTTTCTCGTTTCACCACCGCTAAAGTAGACATACATTGCATCGCAAAGACATAAAAAACCAATAATGAACATCCGGTAGCAAGAGTGTAGATTGGTGTACCATCAACCCTTTTCTCCATTTTTAGACGATTAATCAACAGAGTATTATCATCACTTGTGTCGTGTACGGAATAAATTGTTGCTAAAGAACCAACAAACACTTCACGAGCGGCAAAAGAAGTTAGCAGAGAAACGCCAATTTTCCAATCATAGCCCAAAGGTTCAATAAGTGGTTCGAGCGTTTTTCCCATAATTCCCATATACGATTTCTCAAGTTTGGCCGAAGCAATAAACTGATTTTTTTCGTCTTCACTCCACGATTTATTGGCAACTTGGGCATTCGAATCTTTTTCTACTTTTTCGATAGCGTCACCCGGTCCAAAAGATGCAAGCATCCACAATATAATAGAAATCGCTAAAATAATTTTACCAGCATCCCAGACAAAGATTCGAACTTTTTCAAAAACGGTTATCCATACATTTTGCCAACGTGGACTTTTAAATTCAGGCATTTCGAGTACCAAAAATCCTTTTTCTTTCGAACGAATAATTTTTTTCAATATAAATGCAATCACAAGAGCAGAAACCAATCCTAAAACATAGAGACTGAAAAGTACAATTCCTCTCAAATTAAAAAAGCCAACTACAGTTTCATCAGGAATGACCAATGCAATTAATAGTGTGTAAACCGGAATTCGCGCGCTGCAACTCATTAAGGGAGCTACTAAAATCGTGATAAGTCGTTCACGCCAATCAGAAATCGTTCTCGTAGACATCACGCCGGGAATAGCACAAGCAACGCTCGACATTAGTGGAACAACACTTTTTCCATTCAATCCAAGCGGACGCATAATCCGGTCCATGATAAATACAACTCGCGATAAATAACCCGTTTCTTCTAAAATTGAAATGAAGAAAAACAAAAGGGCTATTTGTGGGATGAAAATCACTACGCCACCAATACCGGGCACAATTCCCTGACTTAAAAGGTTACTGAAAACACCTTCCGGTAGTGTTTCTTGCAGATAATTAGAGAGATTCAAGAAAGTTAGGTCTATGGCATCCATAGGATAGGAGGCAAAGGCATAAATGAATTGAAAAATCACTAGTAAAATGCCGATGAAAATAAGATAGCCCCAAAACCAATGTACTAAAATGCGATCAAGCGCAGATTGACTAGTTTGCTTAGTTTCTTCAATTTTTTGAATCGAAGGAATAACTTTATCTATCCAATTAGTTCTCTCTTTTGTCTCTGAAACCTGTTTGGTTAATTCATCAATGTTAGCCGGTTCAAAATCGCTTAAAATCGAACTGTATTTTGCTTTATTTTGCTCAAAATCAAACGTTGAAATTGCCTCTAAAAGTCGATCTTTTCCAATCCCAATCCGCGCATTTGTCGAAACAACTGAACACCCAGGAAAAAGCTCCTCCAATTTTTCTATGTCAATGGAAATTCCTTTTCGCTGCGCAATATCACTCATATTCACAACAATAACGAGTGGAATTTTAAGGTCGTAAAGTTGAGAACACAGCAATAAGTTCCGCTTTAATTGAGAAGCGTTTAGTACAACTAATGCTAAATCAGGAAATTCCTTAGAAGTCGAATCAGTGAGAACGCGATAAACAACTTCCTCGTCTTTTGTTCGCGGATAAATGCTATATGTTCCAGGAAAATCAGTGAGTGTATACTCCTTTTCGGCAATTTTAAACGATCCGGATTTCTTCTCGACAGTAACGCCAGGGAAATTGCCAACTTGCTGACGTAGACCAGTCAACATGTTAAAAACAGAACTTTTTCCTGTATTCGGATTTCCAAATAATGCAATCTTCACCGTGCTGTAAATCAAATTAGTACTTGTCATCTCAAATTTACTATATTTCGACAAGGGCATAGATAAAAAATAAAAATTAAACCCCTCTTTTTTTCTCAACAATCGAATCTCAGAATTTTAAAAAACACTACCTTTAGAAATTCAATTTCCGATTCCATGTACCTTATTTTTGATACCGAAACAACTGGGCTTCCTCGCAATTATAATGCGCCAATAACCGATATAGCACATTGGCCACGCATTGTTCAGATTGCATGGCAGTTGCACGATGAATTCGGTAATCTTATCGATCACAAAGACTTTTTGGTGCGTCCGAATGGCTACAACGTTCCCTACGATGCCGAAAAAGTGCATGGAATTTCAACCGAACTGGCCACGCTTTGTGGCGATTCAATCGAAGATGTGCTTTTTCTATTTTCAAAAGCACTCGAAAAAACAAAAATTTTAGTTGGACAGAATCTCAATTTCGACATTAATATCGTTGGTTGTGAGTTCGTTCGCCTTGGACAAGAATCTCCATTTTCAAAATTTCCAGTTCTAGATACGTGTACCGAACGTACCGCCGAAATGTGTAAATTACCTGGTGGTAAAGGGGGAAAATTTAAGAAGCCTACGCTTACGGAGTTACACGGTCATTTATTCGGAGTTCCATTCAACGAGGCACACAACGCCACTGCAGATGTTGAGGCAACTACGCGCTGTTTCTTGGAATTGGTTCGTCTTGGACAATACACCACACAAGAATTGTTGCAAGAACCTGATTTTCTGGAGAGATTCAGAGATACAAACGCGAATGGAATTCCTAGTTTTGGTATTGAACATGTCAACCTAAAAGCCGAGTCCGATAAACTCCGCGAAAAAAGTAAAGGATCGAAACCAGCTGAACCAGTTCAATCGTTTTCTGAAGACATTGCTGATTCTCCTTTCGCTCATTTGCACGTGCATTCTCAATATTCGATTCTTCAGTCAACCGTTGAGATTCAAAAATTAGTAGATAAAGCAGTTGAATTGAATATGCCTGCCGTTGCTCTGACAGATACAGGGAATATGATGGCTGCGTTCCATTTTGAAAAGGCCGTTTCAGGATACAATAAAAAATTAAAGGAAAAAAGAAGAGAAGCAGAGGAAAAGGGTGAGCCCTTTGATAAAAAAGACCTTATACCAATTATAGGATGTGAATTCAATGTTTGTCAAAATCTTAAAGATAAAACCCAAAAAGATAACGGCTATCAGATGGTCTTTTTAGCGAAAAATAAAAATGGCTATCAAAATTTAATTAAGCTAGCATCCATTGCCTATACGGAAGGAATGTACTACGTTCCACGGATTGATAGAGAGGTGATTCAACAATACAAAGAGGACATCATTGTTCTGTCGGGAAATATGTACGGCGAGATTTCCAGTTTGATTTCAAACGTTGGTGAAACGCAAGCAGAACAAGCTCTTTTATGGTGGAAATCTATTTTCGGTGCTGATTTTTACCTTGAAATCATGCGTCACGATCTCGATGTTGAAAATCGTGTGAACCAAAGCTTAATTAATTTTTCTACCAAAAATAACGTAAAATTGGTAGCCACTAATAACATTTATTACCTCAACAAAGAAGACGCAGACTCCCATGATGTTTTATTATGTGTCAAAGATGGAGAATTACTATCAACTCCAAAGGGTAAGGGGCGTGGTTTACGTTTTGGTTTAGAAAATAACGAATATTACTTCAAATCCTCGGAGGAAATGAAACAGCTTTTTGCTGATTTACCACAAGCCATAACTTCGATTTCTGAGATCATTGATAAATGCGAACCGTATACACTGGCACGCGAAGTTTTACTTCCTGCATTTGATATCCCTGAAAAGTTTAAAGATCCACAAGACTTGGTGGATGGAGAGAAGCGTGGAGAAAATAATTACTTGCGATTTTTGACCTACGAAGGCGCCAAAAAAAGATATGGCGAAATTTCTGAAGAATTGAATGAGCGTATAGAATTTGAATTAAAAACAATTGAAAATACAGGATATCCGGGTTATTTTTTAATAGTCCAAGATTTTTGTCGTGCGGCTCGTGAAATGGCTGTTTCCGTTGGCCCTGGCCGGGGTTCTGCCGCAGGATCAGTTGTTGCATATTGCACGGGAATTACCAATGTTGATCCCATTCAGTACGATCTCCTTTTTGAGCGTTTCCTTAATCCAGACAGAGTTTCCATGCCCGATATTGATATTGATTTCGACGATGAGGGTAGGGGAAAAGTGATTGACTATGTAATCAACAAATACGGGGCAAATCAAGTGGCTCAAATCGTTACCTATGGAACAATGGCAGCTAAATCAGCTATCCGTGATACTGCCCGTGTTATGGATTTACCTCTACAAGAAGCCGATCGCTTGGCCAAACTTGTTCCAGATATTTCATTGAACAAGTTATTTTCATTGAGTGATTTGGAATTGGCCGAAAGGTTTAGGTTAAATCAGGAAGATTTCAACTCAGCCAAAGAGTTGCGCAAAATCGCGAAAGGAACCGACCTTTACGCTGCGGTATTGAAAAGAGCAGAAAATATTGAAGGATCAATAAGAAATACTGGAATTCATGCATGTGGTGTAATTATCACACCCGATGACCTAACGAATTTCGTTCCCGTTGCAACAGCAAAAGACTCAGTCATGGTTTGCACCCAATACGATAATTCGGTTGCCGAATCTGCTGGTTTACTGAAAATGGACTTTTTAGGACTCAAAACCCTAACCTTGATAAAATATGCGGTTCGTTTCGTTAAGGAACTTCGAGGAATTGATCTCGATCCCGATAAATTTCCTGTGGATGATGCCAAAACATATGAATTATTTCAACGAGGAGAAACAGTCGGTATTTTTCAATATGAATCGTCCGGAATGCAGAAATATATGCGGGAACTCAAACCGACCGAGTTTGCTGACCTTATTGCTATGAACGCATTGTATCGTCCAGGCCCCTTGGAATATATACCTTCTTTTATTCGACGTAAACATGGTGTTGAACCAATCACGTATGATTTAGATGATTGTGAAGAATATTTGAAAGAAACTTATGGAATCACCGTTTACCAAGAACAGGTTATGTTACTTTCTCAAAAATTAGGTGGCTTTTCAAAGGGTGAGGCAGATACGTTGAGAAAAGCAATGGGTAAAAAGGATCGCCCAACGCTTGATAAGATGAAACCATTATTTTTAGAGAGAGGTCAGATTAAAGGACACGACAACGAAAAATTAGAAAAAATTTGGCGCGATTGGGAGGCATTTGCTTCGTATGCATTTAATAAATCTCACTCGACCTGTTATGCTTGGGTTGCATACCAAACGGCCTATTTGAAAGCGAATTATCCTGCAGAATACATGGCTTCAGTACTGAGCAACAATATGAATGACATTAAGCAAGTTTCTTTCTTTATGGAGGAATGTCGCAGAATGGGATTGAAAGTGATCGGGCCTGATGTTAATGAATCTAATTATGCTTTTACAGTTAATAAAGATGGAGCAATACGATTTGGTTTAGGAGCAATCAAAGGCTTGGGATCTGCACCAATAGATGCCCTAGTTGAGGAAAGAAATAAAAATGGAACATTTCGATCTGTTTTTGATATCACCAAACGCTGCAACCTTAGGTTGATTAATAAACGAGCTCTCGAAAGTCTGGTTTATGGCGGTGCTCTTGATTCTTTTGAAAATGTCCATCGAGCACAGTATTTCGTTGAAGATCAATCGGGTAAAACCTTTCTTGAAAGTATTTTAAAATTTGGTTCAAGTTTTCAAGGTGAAAAATACAACGATCAGAAAACCATTTTTGATGGTGATGAAGCCATTCAGCTTCCTGAACCAATGATCCCAAAAGCTGAAGAATGGAGCTCACTTGTAAAATTGAGTAAAGAAAAAGAAGTTGTCGGCATTTTTATCTCCGGACACCCACTTGACGATCATAAATTAGTAATTGATTCCTTTTGCACCGGAAATGTTTCCATGCTTAATCAACCAGATCGTTTTATTGGAAGAGATATAACGCTCGCGGCAATAGTAACGGACTGTGAGGAAAGATTAACAAGACGAGGTGAAAGGTATGGAACACTTTCTATTGAAGATTATCACGATTCTCATAGACTTTTCCTTTTTGGTGAGTCGTACCTGAAAAATAGTATCTTTTTCAAACCTGGAATTTTTATAGCGCTAAAAGGACGAATTGAAAATAATCGTTTTAGAAATAATCTTGAATTTAATGTTCATTCAATCGAGCTGTTAAACCAATTTGGTGAAAAACGAGCAAAAAACCTTCAAATTAATGTGCCAGTATCAATCATAAATAGCTCTTTTATTAGTGAGATAAATGAATTGTTTTCTTCAAATGTCGGTAAATGTTCAGTTCAATTTATGGTATATGATCCGGTAGAAAAATTAGATATTCAGCTAAATTCTAAAGACTACAGGGTGGAACCAAATAGAACATTGGAAAAAGAATTAGCACGTCTACAAGTTTCCTTTAAATTATCTTAGTTCAATCCAAATTAATTCGCGAATAATCATTGTTTTGAAGAATTGAAATACCTTTTTGAAGTATCTCATTTCTTTCATTATAGATTTCGTAGAACTCAGGATATCCCCACAAATTTTGCGCTATTTCAGCTTTTAACCTTAACTTAATTAGGTTTTCGCTGGTTTTATACTCAGCTTCGTTAAATTCTAATTCTGGTTTCTCTTTTGAAATAAATGCAAAGAAGTCATCCATAAATTCGTTGTCAGTATAAAACTCTTTTTTAAACATTTGAAAATTAGGATATTTAGATTTTAACCTATCTCTTTTCCCATTCAGGTAATACAACCCAAAATTGTTAAACATACCACCTCGATTTAATTTTCCGAAGTAATCTGAAATATCTGTTGTATCAAGAGGAACAAAGAAATCAGGAACAATTCCCCCACCCGAATAAACATCTCTTTTGGTTATCATTGTTTTGAATTTCAGTGAATCTGGAAGTTTAATTGAGTCCACATGCATCAATTCTCCACTCAAATAACGTTGAGCAATATCTTTTTTATAACGTTCTGGATCTTCATACGGTTTTTGGATAAACCTTCCTGTTGGTGTATAATATCGTGCAATTGTCAAACGCATTTCTGATCCATCAATTAAATCTATTGGACGTTGAACTAACCCTTTTCCAAACGTTCTTCTTCCTACAATAGCACCTCTGTCCCAATCTTGAATAGCTCCAGAAACGATCTCACTTGCAGAAGCTGAAAATTCATCTACAAGAACCACTAAATCGCCCTTTTCAAACATTCCATTTTTTCCAGCTCTCAATTCAGATTTTGGTTGCATTCTACCCTCGGAATAAACAATCAATTTATTTCCTGAAAGAAATTCGTCTGCTAATTTTTGCGCGACATCTAAAAGTCCTCCACCATTGTCCTGTAAATCTAAAATTAGTTTTGTCATCCCTTTTTGCTTCAAACTTGACATTGCCTTAGTCATTTCTTCCATTGATGTTCTGGAAAAACTATTCAACTTGATATACCCAATTTTATCATCAATCATGTAGTAAGAATCCACAGAGAAGATCGGAATTTTATCTCGAGTTATTGTGAAGTCCAAAAGTTCAGCAATGCCTTGTCTTTTTAACGAAACTTTCACTTTTGTGTCTTTAACTCCCATTAGTTTTTTGCGAACGGCGTTATTTTTAATACCTGTCCCTGCGACCAATTCCCCATCTACTTTTATTAATTGATCTCCTGCTTGAATTCCAATTTTTTCGGATGGTCCACCTGGTATGGTATTGATAAAAGTAACTGTATCTTTCATGATTTGGAAACGAACCCCAATTCCAACAAAACTTCCATCAATTTGCGATTGTGCTTCGTCAGCATCTTCCTTCGGAATGTAGGTTGAATGAGGATCAAGTTTTTCCAACATACTGATAATTGCATCTTCGGTAAGCTTATCAGCATCCACCTGGTCAACATACATATTTTTAATGCTGCTAATTACCTGCTGAAATTTTTGTGAAGCTCCAGATTGCTCTGAATAATATTGAGAGTAAGAATTTAAACCAAAGAGAGAGACGAAAAAAAGAAAAAAAATGGATTTACTTAAAGTCATTTGAATTTTATTATAATATTTAAAGTAACAATATTTATACCTAAAAGTAACAAAAACTTAAATTTTTTAAGTTCAATAAATTTGAGTTTCTTCTATTATTTTTTTTTGAAATTGATTTTAAAAAAAGAATTGAATTTTATAAAAATTAGTTAATGGTGTTTAAAAATCAATGAACGTTAAAGAATTTACATCTGAACAGGAATCATTGGTTACCACTTTTTTAATACACATTTCCTCAGTTTTTTGCGGTATTTCTTGATGACTGTATTTTGATCTGAGATACTCTGGCAACGAATTATCTCACGATAAATAATTTGATCATTTTTGAAAAAACTGAATTCAAAACTGATTGATTCGGCCTCGTCTCGGTATAAGTTGAAAAGTGTACCCCGGTCCAAAGATTCATTAAAACTTATTTTTCGATCAGTCAACCTAAACCGCTTATCAAAGCCTAATACTTTTACAATCAAATACGTATCAAAACCTTTAGATCTAACTACTGCTTTTAGTGAATCAGTAGCAAGTAATCGTGAATCTTCTCCTGTTTTTAACAAATTCAATGATGGTATTGCCTTGATTCCTTGTGTGGCTAAAATTTCTGTGGTATTAATTTCTATCGAAAATCGGTCTTCAGGCTTGTCAAATTGACCAATTACAACAGCATTTGTTAGTTTAAAATTAATTTGCGAATAGAAATTAAACTGACTAATTACAATAAAAAGCATGAAAACGTGTTTCATAAATTATTGAAGAATGAGATTATTAAAATACTTCTTTTGCAATGGTTTTAACAGAGGTTGAATTAGACATCGTGTAGTAATGAATACAAGGTACATTTTTTTCCTTGAGTTCTTTTGATTGTTGTATTCCCCACTCAATCCCAACTTGCTCAACAGCTTTGTTATCTTTACACTTTAATAATTCTTTCGATAGCTCATATGGAAAGTCAATTTTGAAGAATTTTGGTAAAAAAGTAATATGATTTAAATTTTTAATTGGTTTTAACCCTGGAATTATAGGAACTGTTATTCCAATTTCACGACATGCATTTACAAATTCAAAAAATTTACTGTTATCAAAAAACATTTGTGTCACAATGTATTCAGCACCACTATCCACCTTCATTTTTAAATAATGCAAATCGGTAGTCATATTCATTGATTCAAAGTGCTTCTCAGGATAACCGGCAGTGCCGATGCAGAAATTTGTTGGTTCTAGCTGAACATCATCAACGATATAATTTCCACGATTCATGTCTGAAATTTGATTGATGAGGTCCACTGCATAGGCATGACCATCTTTATGAGGTCGAAACGCAGCTTCTGTTTTTATTGAGTCACCTCGCAATGCCAAAACATTGTCGATCCCCAAAAATTGGAGGTCAATTAGCGCATTTTCAGTTTCTTCTTTACTGAATCCACCACATATGAGATGAGGAACGGCATCTACATCGTATTTATTCATAATTGCCGCACAAATCCCAACAGTTCCTGGTCGTTTACGAATGGCAATTTTTTCTAACAAACCATTTTCCCTTTCTTTATAAATAAATTCTTCACGATGATATGTAACGTTAATGAACTTTGGTTCAAACTCCATCAATGGGTCAATACCATCAAATATGGATTGAATACTCTTTCCTTTTAACGGTGGAAGAATTTCAAAAGAAAATAATGTATCTTTCGCATTAGTTAAATGATCTATAACTTTCATCTACCCTTGACAATCTAAAATTACGCGGAATTATTATTTATTTTTTTCCAATTTTTGACAGGCTTTTACTGCACTTACTAGGTTTATTACCCCTGGTGTAATGCTGTAGCTTCCCAATTCTTTTTTGTACATCATTGAATTGGACACTAAAACTGTTCTTATTTGAGTCATTGACAAAGTTGGGAAGTATGACTTTAAGAATGCTGCCGCACCTGAAACCATCGGGGCCGCCATAGAAGTACCTTGAAGATTCTTATATTGATTATCAGGTACGGTACTGTATATCTCTTGCCCAGGAGCAAAAATATCAACAGATGAAATTCCGAAGTTTGAAAACTCAGCCTTCAATACTTTGATATCATTTGTTGACGCACCAATCGTTAAAAAGTTCTTCAATTCAACCGTTTGAAAGCTGTATTTTGCTGCTGGGAAGTTTGGTTCTATATCAATGTTTTTATTATCATTTCCAGCGGCGTGAACCAAAAGAACACCTTTAGAATCAGCATACTGAATTGCATCACACACCCACTCTGAATTAGGCGAATAAGCTTTTCCAAATGACATATTAACAACTTGAGCTCCATTATCTACTGCATACCGTATAGCCAATGCAACATCCTTGTCGTGCTCATCACCATTAGGTACCGCCCTAATTGACATGATTTTTACATCACTTGCAACTCCGTCTCCACCTTTTCCATTTCCGCGAACAGCACCTATAATCCCAGCAACGTGAGTTCCGTGCAAAGCATCTGGACCTTCATAATTATTATTCCCATATTTTCTATCGTTAATATCATTTGGGTTATCACCGATTAATGAACGATCGTCATAATCAGGGTTTAGATTGTATTTAAGGTTATCGTCATAATACTTTTTATATTCTGGAGTTAAATCTATAATTGCTTTGTATTGCTCATATTCAGCTTGCATGTTGCGATACTGTTCTCCTACTTCCTCAGCCACCTTCAAGTATAACGCATATTCTTCATCTTGCTCTATTAAGGTAGCATCAACACCTTCATACTTATCTCTTAATTCGGCAAAAATTCTGGTTTTTTCTAGTCTTGTTGCATCGATATTCTCACCTTTTTCATTCCCTAAAAAGTTCCACCCGTGAATATCATCGATGTACCCATTTCCATCATCGTCTTTTCCATTTCCGGCAATTTCTTTTGGATTTACCCAAATTTTTCCTTGAAGATCTTCGTGCTCAATATCAATTCCAGAATCTATTACTGCAACCGTAACAGTAGTTGATTTTTTCTTTTTTACTAGTTTGTAAGCTGCTTCCGTGTACATTCCTGTTCCTTCACCATTGTACCAATTAATTGTGTTTTGAGCAATTACAGAAAATGAAAAATACATAAGTATTATAGAACTTATGAGATATTTATTTATAAACATAATTTTTTTTTACAAAATTAAGTTTAATTCAAACAACTTTCACTATGAAATAAAAAAATGTTATAAATAGAATGGCAAAAATGTTTATAATAAACCCAATCCTTGCCATTTCATGAATTTTAATTAAACCTGAAGAAAATACAATTGCATTTGGCGGCGTTCCAACAGGTAACATAAACGCACAACTCGCAGCCAACGTGACTGGAATACTCAAATATTCAGGAGGTAATCCCAAAGTGTTTGAAAAATTACCTACTAAAGGGACCATGATTGTCACTAAAGCCAGATTAGACATGATTTCAGTCACAAATATTCCGATGAATACAACGATAAATAAAATCGAGAGGATTGAAAAACCTGAATAATTCGCCAGCACTTGATTAATCGCTTGCATAACCCCATTGTTTTCAAAAATTGTTGCTAAAGCCAATCCACCTCCAAAAAGTAGTAGAATTCCCCACGGCAATTTTTCGGTGTCGTTCCACTCTAAAAGAGGTTTCTTCTCATGTTGCGAGGGAAGCAAAAATAAGACGATCGCCCCAAGTAAAGCAATTCCTTCATCACCATATTTGAATCCACTATATTCTGTAATTGGAACTCTAAAAATCCAACCCAAGATAACAATTCCAAAAACCCCCAAAACTTTTATCTGATCCCTATTCCAGACCTCTCTTTTGATTTCGAAATGGTGCTTTTCTTTTCGCTCCTTACCAAGCAGAACTAGAAAAAATATATACATAAAAATGGCGATTCCCAAACTTATCGGAAAACCAATTTTAAACCAATCCCAAAATGAAATAGCCGTTTGAAAATTTTTATCTAATAATGCTGCCATTTGCGTATTTGGAGGTGATCCAACCAACGTGGCCATCCCACCAATACTTGAACTATAGGCTATTGTCAAAACTAATAAAAGAGGAAATTTCTGTTTTTGCTCTCTTCTTGGCAGTGCGTGAATGACAGCTATGGCCATTGGAAGCATAATAAGAGCTGTTGCTGTATTCGAAATCCACATGCTTAATAAAAATGTACTCACTGTAAAACCGAGTAAAATTCGTTCAACACTATTTCCTAAAATTTGGATTATTGTTCGTGCGATTTGTTCATGAACTTTCCATTTTTCCAATGCTAACGCGAGAATAAATCCACCAAAAAACAGAAATATATTACTATTTCCATATGATGAAGCAAGATCAAACGGACTTATTAATTTTAATGGAATTGCAAAAATTAGTGGAAAAAGTGCCGTTACATAAATCGGGATTAATTCAAATACCCAACAAATAATCATTAAAACTCCAAGTGCCGAAGCATTCCAAAATAGGTTGGTATTTGCCGTTAGTAGAATTGATACAAAGAAACTTAGCAATAATGCAAAAAATAAATAGTTTTTCCAGTTAAAAGCGAGAGCTTGTTTCATCATTGAATTTGATTTTAAATATACCGCTATTTTAAAAAACACCTTCTTTTTGTCGTATTTTTGCCACATGAAACGCGTCGTTGTTGGTCTTTCAGGGGGTGTTGATTCGAGTGTTGCGGCATACTTACTTCAAAAAGAAGGGTATGAGGTAATTGGTATATTTATGCGCAATTGGCACGATGAATCCGTTACCCTAACTGATGATTGTCCCTGGATAGATGATGCCAACGACGCGCTTTTGGTCGCACAACACCTGGGTATACCCTTTCAAGTAATTGATTTGAGCGTGGAATACAAGGAACGCATTGTAGATTATATGTTCCATGAATACAAGATAGGGCGAACTCCTAATCCAGATGTGCTTTGTAACCGAGAAATTAAGTTTGATGTTTTTTTAAATGCAGCATTGCAATTGGGCGCTGATTATGTCGCTACCGGGCATTATTGCCGTAAAAGAATTAATACGGATGGAAGCTCATCTCTTCTTTCAGGATTAGATAAAAACAAAGACCAATCCTATTTTTTATGTCAAGTTTCACAAAATCAATTGGCCAAAGCTCTATTTCCTATTGGCGATATAGAAAAATCTGAAGTGCGAAGAATTGCCACTGAACAAGGATTATTAACTGCCGAAAAAAAGGATTCACAGGGGCTCTGCTTTGTTGGAAAAATAAGTTTGCCGGATTTCTTGCAGCAACAATTAAAGTCGAAAAATGGTAAAGTCATAGAAATTCCAGCTGATTTACCTCAATTAACGGAATACCATTCCCTTGATAGAAAAACTGAAAATATTGAAAAATTAGTTGAGCCATTCGTTTTTAATTCTAATCAAGGAAAAATGGTGGCAACTCACCAAGGTGCCCATTTCTTCACAGTCGGACAACGTAAAGGATTGCAAATTGGTGGTAGACCCCTACCTTCTTTTGCCATTCAAATTGATACTGAAAATAATCTTGTTTATTCTTGTCAAGGCGATGACCATCCAGCACTAAATCGTTGGGCATTGAAGATCGAATTAAATGCAATTAATTGGATTCAATTTCCAGACTGGGCTCAAAAGCAAGAATTTGAAGTGGAAATAGACGCAAGAATCAGATATCGCCAACCTCTGCAAAAAGCAAAATTGATTAAAAAGAACTTTCAGTTTTATATGTTATTCAATAAGCTACAACGCGGTATAACTCCCGGACAATTTGCCGCCTGGTACATAGGTGAAGAACTGATTGGTTCTGGAGTAATTGAATCGTAATTAACAGAGATTTAATTATTTCAAATTCAGAACATTTTTTGCTTACGAATGTTTTTGAGTAATGAATAAATTTATTTGGATTTCGCTTTCGCTTATTATATTAGTAGGAATCACTTTTATTGTCGTGTCATTTACATCTAAAGATATAGAATCTCCCGAATACAAAGTTCTCAAAACCATTGACGATGTGGAGCTACGTTTGTACCCAAAAATGATTGTTGCAAAAACTTCGTTAACAGATAAATCTTTCGAAAATCAGGGGAGTAACGGATTTAGAACAATTGCGAATTACATTTTTGGAGGGAATGAAAAAAATCAAAAAATTGCTATGACTGCACCGGTGGTTATGGAAATGAGCGATTCTGCAACTATGTACTTTGTGATGCCTAAACAATATAAAAAAGAGGAATTACCCAATCCATCTTCCAAAAACGTGAGAATTGTTGAGGAAGAGCCTAAAACCTTAGCTGTAGTTTCTTACGGTGGCTACTCGTCTGATAAAAAAATCGAAAAGCATCAGAAAGAACTAATGAAAGTTTTAGTCAAAAACCAAATTAAAACCAAAGGGTCATTTATGTACATGGGATACAATGCTCCGTGGGATGTAATCAATCGAAGAAATGAAGTGGCAATCGAGATTGTTCTTGATTAAACATGCATCGCTCTTGCCTCTGTGGCGTCCATAGCCGCTTCTTTCATTGCCTCTGAATAGGTTGGGTGTGGATGACAAATGCGAACTAAATCTTCAGCCGAAGCTCTAAATTCCATCGCAGTAACCGCTTCCATAATCAAATCAGCTGCTCTAGGCGCAATCATATGAACTCCCAAAATTTCATCTGAATTTTTATCTGCAATAATTTTAATCAACCCCGATGTGTCCATGCTCGCTCTTGCCCTGCCTAAGGCTTTAATTGGAAAAGATCCAATTTTAATTTCTCTTCCTTCCGAAACTAATTCTTCCTCTGTTTTACCCACATTAGCAATTTCTGGCCATGTGTATACCACCCCAGGGATCAAGTTATAATTTATATGTGGTTTTTGTCCGGCGATTGTTTCAGCCACGAAAACACCCTCCTCCTCCGCTTTGTGGGCCAACATTGCTCCACGAATCACATCGCCAATCGCATAAATGTTTGGAATCGAAGTCTGTAGGTAATCATTTACTTCAACTTGTCCGCGTTGATTTAAAGTTAGACCAATGTTTTCAACATTTAATCCAGCCGTATATGCTTTTCTTCCCACTGCAACTAAACAGTAGTCTCCTTCAATTTCTACTTTTTCATTTTTCTTGTTGAGGGCTGTTATAATAATCGATTTACCCTTATTTATAACGCTTTGAACCTTATGTTCCATGTGGAATTTGAATCCGTCTTTTTTTAAAATTTTAGTGAATTCTTTCGAAATTGTTCCATCCATGGTTGGAAGCACGGAAGGAGCGAATTCAACAACCTCTACTTCCGAACCAAGTCGTTTAAATATGGAACCCATTTCTAAGCCGATTACCCCAGCTCCGATTACTACTATTTTTTTTGGAATTTCAGTCAAGTTCAGTGCTTCTGTTGAGGTGATAATTCGTTTTTTATCAGGTTCCATTCCAGCAAAAAAATTAGGTTTTGATCCCGTCGCAATTACGATGTTCTTGCCACTAATCTCAGAGGATCCATTTTTTCCATTAATTATAATTATGTTTTTGTTTTTGAATGAACCCACTCCATGATGAACCTCAATTTTATTTTTATCCATTAAAAATTTTACACCAGCACATGTTTGAGAAACAACATCGTCCTTACGTTTAATCATTTGGGTAATATTTGCCTTTACGCTTTGAAATTCAATCCCATGATCTGAAAATGTATGAGTTGCATTGTGGAAATGCTCCGATGAGTCAAGCAATGATTTGGACGGAATACAACCAACATTCAGACAAGTACCACCTAGTGTGTTATACTTTTCAATAATTGCCACCGATAATCCAAGTTGTGCGCATCTAATTGCACAAACGTACCCTCCAGGACCAGAACCAACAATAACCACATCATAGTTTTTCATTCGCAAAATTTTGGAAACAAAAATACGACATAGCACGAATTAACACAAAATAATTTATTTATTATTTTAGTTTATAGAGCTTGCAAGTAAATTTAAGTGGAATAAAGAATTTGCTATTTCTTTCTCTGATACAATCTGATCAAATATGCAAGAACCAATTCCTGAAAGTAAAGAGCATTTAATATTATCGGATGAATTTTTTTTATCGTTGTGAATTACTTGAATGATTTCGGTTATTTCCTCTGCTGATATGGCAATAAAATAAAATGATCTACGTATACAACTTTCAATATCCAAGTATTCTCGTTTACTTAGAAATCCTTTTTGCATAGAAATAAACGACTCTGCACAGATTCCAAGAGCAACGCAATGTCCGTGAGCAAGATTTTTTTTACCTAAATAATACCCCTCTAAGCCGTGGCCAATAGTATGTCCAAAATTTAAAATTTTTCTTACGCCACCTTCATTTGGATCTTGATCGATTATGTCAACCTTAATTTTGATTGATTTGATTAAAATACTTTTTAAGAGGAGATCTTGATCGTTATTGATAATTTTAATTTCTTCCCACAGACTCTTATCTCTGATTAGTGAGTGCTTTAACATTTCAGCGTACCCAAAAATTATTTCGTCTGCAGGGACAGTCTCAAGAAATACAGGATCTATAAAAATTCCTTTTGGGTGATTTATTAAACCAAGTTGATTTTTAAAACAACCAAAATTTACTCCTGTTTTCCCACCAATTGATGCATCTATCATTCCAAGGAGGCTTGTTGGTACATGTATGTAATCCAATCCTCTTTTAAAAACGGAGGCTATAAAGCCCCCCATGTCCGTAACAAGACCACCCCCCAAGTTAATAATCAGGTCCTGACGAGAAAAATTATATTCTGTTAATAATTCCCATATTTGGGAACAAACTTCCATGACTTTGTTTTCTTCACCTGCCGGTATCATGATGATTTTCGCTGTTTCAAATTTTGGATGAACAGTTAAAAAATGGTCCAAGCAGTAATCGTGTGTATTTTCATCAACGATAATTCCAATTTTGCCTGACCTATCACGACCCTCTATTAGCATAGCTAACGAAGACGCATGAATGTTTCCAAATTCAATTAATGAGAATTTTGATTTTATCTTCACAATATTTTTCATAAAAACTTTTGGAAAATCTATTGTTAAATTAACCAGTTTTTGAACAAATTTAATTTTGAACCTTTATAACACAATATATTATGCTTTGTTTTTTTCAAATTTTTTTTGGAACAATCAATAAAAATTATGTACTTTAGTCCCTTTAAAATGTTATTTTACGGTTTATTACAAGTATAAATTTTTAGAAAATTTGATCTATGCGACTGATTACGAGTATTTTAGGCCTCTTTTTATTATTGTACAATGTAAATATACTTGCACAGCAGGATAAGTTGTTGACTCATTTTATGTTTGATAAAATGAGCGTTAATCCTGGCGCAACTGGTTTGAATGACGGGATCTCTGTCACCTCACTTTATCGAAACCAATGGGATAAAATAAATGGTGCTCCAAACTCAGCAATTTTGAATGTAGAAGCAAATTTAAATAGATATTTTCCAGGAGGGTTAGGTATTTCATTTTATCATGATGCTATTGGCTTTGCTAGGCAAAATAATGCGCTCCTCAATTATTCTTTCCCTATTGAGTTTGGTAATGCAGGAACTTTAGGGTTGGGTATTGGAGTTGGAATAATGAACTATGGAATGAATCCTGATTGGGTACCCCCAACAACTTTAAATGATCCAAGCTTACCCAATGAATTTACTTCTACAAACCTTGATTTAAACTTTGGTGCATATTTCAAGGGAACTAACTTTTACGCAGGTATATCTTCTACTCACTTGTCCGAAACGTTATTGGAGAATAGCGTTTCCAATAGCGGTGGTTTAATGCAAAGTTACCAAACTGCAAGGCACTATTACCTGATGGGGGGCTACACACTATCAAATATTGCAGGCGGAGATATTGAAACTAACTTATTAGTTAGAACAGACCTTGTTAAGATGTCAATGGACGTCAATGCGCGTTACATTTATGATAAAAAATACATAGGAGGTTTGACTTACAGAACCTCTGATGCAGTTGCGATTATGTTAGGTTATGTCCCATTAGATTATCTTACTGTCGGATACTCCTATGATATTACAATAAATAAGCTAGCAAGTATTTCACGAGGTTCTCATGAAATAATGGTTAAATATACATATTTATTACCTTTGCCGAGAATAGAAAAATCTAGACATCCGCGATGGTTGTAAGAAGTTTTTGAAAAATGTAACCATTTACAATGTTAATTCGTTATACTAGACCTTCTTTAATAAGTGGTTCGTAAAATATGGTTAATGGTTAGTTGAAAAATTGATAAAATGAAAAAATTATTTTTATTATTTTTAGTAAGTGCATTGGTTTATTCATGTAATAATCCTAGGTCTTATGAATTAACGGGGGCTAAAGGGCGAAAACCATTTTATCCCGAAATACCAACAGGTATGGTTTATGTGCCTTCAGGAAGCTTTACTATGGGGCTCCATGAACAAGATATGTTTAATGCCGATGATGCTCGCCCTAAAGTGGTGACCATTTCTCCTTTCTACATGGATCAAACCGAAATCTCAAATAATGAGTATCGCCAGTTCGTTGAGTGGGTTAGAGATTCAATTGCCTTAGAAAAATTAGTAGATCGAGGTTTGAGAGATCAAATGGATGAGTATATTAATTTTGATCAAGAAATTTTATTTAGTGTCAAAGGTGAAGGTGATGAACTTAAATTGGCAAACTATTATTACGATAATAAATCTTTAGATTTTAGTAAAATCAGCGCTGACGGAACAACAGAAGACGAAACTGTTGATATACTTCCCGAAGATATGCAAAGAGATGCCCGCGAAATTTATAATATTTTGTTTGCAGATTTTAACCGAGAATCAACTTATCCTCTTACATCAAGAGAAATTAAAAATGATTGGTTAAACTTGAATTGGAATTCAAAATCAAGCTTTAACATGTGGGAAAATCCCCAGCTAATGCCTCTGTTGTCAGATATGTATTATTCCGCGAAAGAACGTTTTTACAAACGTCGCGAAATAGATATTAGACAATTAGTTTTCGAATATTATTGGATTGATTATAAAGAAGCAGCCAAAAAAGGTGAAATAGCCTATTATGACGCTCCCGGGTCATACAATTTCTCAGAAAAACCTCAAGACGCATCAAATAGACTGGATGACAGAGATGGTGCATTGCTTTATCAGAAGCTAGGAGATGAAAACAATCCAACTAAGTACAATCAGCCAAATAACAGGCAACCAATTGACAAGGTAAATAGTGATGGTACGTTTACCCAATTAAATAATAATACCCGTCGAACAAACCCGGAGGAGGAACAGGAAAACGATGAAACGAGAATAGGGGAGGATGGCGGTGACAGCGGATCAAGTGTAGATAGGGATGGGTTTATTTCTGGAAAAGACCTTGATATGGGTTACATGAACCGGAAAATGGAATGGAATGCCTACCGTGGTCATTCAGACAGAAGTAGATTTATAATTCACGAAAAAATTCCGGTATATCCAGATACTCTTTGTTGGGTAAATGATCGAACTTATTCTCGTGGAGAAGATATGGCTAACTATTTTTGGCATCCTGCCTATGACAACTATCCAGTTGTCGGAGTAACATGGAAGCAGGCAAAGGCCTTTTCTGTCTGGAGGACTCAATTATTAAATAATTATTTGGTAGATGGAGGGGATGTATATGTAAATGATTTTCGTTTGCCATCTGAGGCTGAATGGGAAAGAGCTGCTCGTGGAGATTTACCTTTAGGGTTTTATCCATGGGGAGGTCCATACATCAGAAATGTTGGGGGTTGTTTTCTTGGTAACTTTAAACCAATGCGCGGAAGGTATTTTGAAGATGGAGGAATTTATACAGTCAAGGTTTATTCATATAATCCGAACAATTTCGGGCTGTATTGTATGGCTGGAAACGTTTCTGAATGGTGCGAGTCAGCTTACGACGAATCAAGCTACGAATTTATGGATGATATAAATCCGGAATTTACTTACAGTGCTAAGAAGTGGGAACCGGAGGTAATGAAGCGTAAGGTTATACGTGGCGGTTCTTGGAAAGATATTGGGCACTATCTTAACGTTGGTGCAAGGTCATATGAATATCAAGATACTGCTAAATCATATATTGGCTTCAGAAACGTAATGACGCATTTAGGTCGAGGAGGTAAAGATATCACCAAGGAAGGAGGAGAAGAAATCCAGAGCGATATCAATCTTCGTTAATTAAATTGTAACCAAATAAAAATCAAATAGTTAATTGTTAAATCTAAATTAAATTTTAAATTATGAGTTCAGGTAAAGGAGGTTTTTTCGCTAGCAAACAATGGAAAAACATTATGAAGTATGTATATGGCCTTGGTGCTTCCATAGTTATTGTCGGGGCCTTATTTAAAATTATGCACTGGCCCGGTTCAGGAATTTTACTTACGGTTGGTTTATTGACTGAAGCAGGTATTTTTGCTCTATCAGTTTTAGAACCTATCCATGAAGATCCGCATTGGGAGCTAGTATATCCAGAGTTGGCAATGGCAGAAGATTCAAATGATTCAGGTCAAAGTAGAGTATCTCGTGGAAAGATTACTGATGAGTTAGATAAAATGTTAGAAGAGGCAAAAATAGATAAGGCCCTCTTGGAGCGGTTAGGTGATGGAATGAGAACTTTGGGAGATAACGCAGCTCAATTGAAAGGAGTATCTTCAGCCGCTGCTGCAACAGATGGCTATGTTACTTCTCTTCAGGCAGCTTCTGAGAAAGTATCGGCGCTATCTGATGCTTATGAGAGAGCATCTATTTCTATCGCGGGATTAACATCGAATACTGCTGAGGGCGAGTCATTTGGGGAGCAAATGCAAAAAGTTTCAAAAAACTTAGCTGCATTAAACAATGTATATGAACTCCAACTTAAAGGTTCAACATCCCACTTAGAGGCATCTGAGAAATTTCATGCTCAAGTTATTGAAATGATGGCAAATTTATCAGCTTCGGCAGAAGATACTCGACTGTATAAAGAAAATATGGCTTTGTTATCTCAAAACTTGACTGATCTTAATAATGTTTATGGAAATATGTTAAGAGCCATGAGAGCTTAATTAAATGAAGTAAAACAAAGTTTAACCAAATTAAATTAAAAGAAAATGGCAGGTGGTAAGGAAACCCCAAGACAGAAAATGATCGGGATGATGTACTTGGTACTTACAGCGCTCTTGGCGTTGAATGTATCTAAATCTATCTTAGATGCCTTCGTGGCGATCGAAGAGAACACGCAGAAATCTGCAATTGTACAGCTGGACCGAGGAAATGCGTATGTCAATGATTTAGTGCAAGGGATAGAGCAAAATAAAAAAGAGGCACCACTGAAGGCAGCAAAGTGTATTTACTATCTTAATATTATCAAAAAAATAGATAAAAAAACAGGAGACTTAATTGATTTTATTGATAAAATGAAGTTCAAAATTCTAAGTGAAAGCGGTGAAGCGGTGGATAGTGAAAAAAATTTCGATAAGGAAACTATTATTTGGAAAAAATATAACAAAACAGATCCTTTGCGTCCAAGTAGAATGAATTTAATGGCTGTTGAGAAAAAAGATGAATACGACATCCCAATGCATGAGATTATTGGAGATGAAATTGCCAAACCCGATTCTGAAAAAGATGGTATGAAGTTGTGGAAAATGTATAATGATTACCGCGCATTTATTGTTGAATCAGTAGGATCTCTTCATGAGAAGATAGATTCAGTGAAAGGAACGGGAATAGGTAATACATTACATACAGTTAAAACAACTCCAATTAACGAATTTAAAGATAACCTTGATTTGGATAAACAAGTTACGGCCATGTTGAACAAATCCAAGATTTATAATAAAAATAACGGCAACACAAAAGCCCATGAAGATTTTGGATTGTTAAAACAGTTGTACATGGAATTAACGAAACAGGAAATTTTTGAGGAGGTGAATGATGTAAAAAATGTTCATTGGATTGGGAAAACTTTTGATCATTCTCCGCTCGTAGCTTGCTTGGCTTCGTTAACTGCAATGCAGTTAGAAATTTTAAATGCACGCGCCACTGCTGCAGGAGCATTGGCCTCAAAGGTAGTAGTTGCAGAATTATCATTCAATAAATTAATTGCTCTTGCTTCAGTTTCGCCGAGTGTTGCATCACCAGGTGATCCAATTGAAATTAGCGTTGTGATGGGAGCCTATGATACTGATAATCAGCCTGAAGTTTCCGGGGGAAGTTTTGTTGTTGAAAATGGTATGGGAAAATGGAAAACATCTGCTGGATCCTCAGATCAAACCTTTTCAGGAACTATAGCAATCAAATCTAGAACTGGTGCAATCAAAGAAATGCCTTGGGAGGCAAAACTAGGAGTTTTGACAAGTGAGAAAGAAGCATCTATTGAAACACCTGAAATGCAGGTATTTTATGAAGGAATTCCGATTGAATTGAAGGCATCCGCAACTGGTATGTACAAAAATGTTAGAATGAGTGTGCCATCGCCTTACACAGCGCCTGCCGGATCTGCGGGGTCAGTCGTTACTGTTTCGTTATCTGGAACAGACTCTAAAGGAAATTCTGTTGGTTTAGGATCTAAGAAGTTTACAGTCAAAAAAGCTCCGAAACCTGAATTATCTTGGAATGGAGTTACTGATGGTGGAAGAGCTATGAAATCTGGAGGGAACTTATCCTGTGCCTATGGAAATAATGTACCATTTTCTCCTGGAAAGGGTAAATTTTCAGTAGTAAATTATAGTATAACTGTATCGGGCATAAAGGGTTCTTTGGACGGTGTAGGAAGTTCTATTTCTGCTCCTCATCTGGCTATTTTGAAAGGTGCTACCGGAGGAAATATTGCAGTTCAAGTTCGATATGCTGGAACGAGTGGTGGATTAGTTAGTGCAACATTTAAAAATTAAAATTTTTAACATGAAAACTTTAATAAAGGCATTATTTCTTATCGTTACAATTAACATTACATCACAAGGTAATGTTGGACCTTCAAATGTTATTATCCCTAATGTAAATGGCTCACCTCAGCCTCAATCTGGTGTTGTAGATGGTGTTTATGAGAAAAAAGATGTACTTGCCAAAAAAAGATCGATTCCTTATGAATTTGTTCGAGAAAGCGATTACGTTTGGGGTAAAAGAACATGGAGTTACATTGATTTGCGTGAAAAGATTAATTATCCGTTATATTTTCCTCACGAAATAATTGATCAAAAAAATCAAGCATCAAAACCTGAGTTGGTAACAGAATTTGCCGCCCAAGGAAGATATAGTTTGTATTATATTCTTGCAAATGCGATGAAAAAAGGGCAATTAATGGGTTATGCAAATAATATCGAAGCTGATTTATCGAAAGGGATTTTGACCCCGAAAGATGGTGGAGATGCCTTTATCTTCCCGGCTCGCCGTGATTATTCAAAAAGTGCTCAATCTGATGGGAATTATCAATCAGATATTGGTGAAATGATTGGTATCTCTATTACAGATCCTGATAAGAATGAAAAAATGGCAATGATAAATGGTATTGCAACACCAATATACGTCTTGCTTGGTTCGTCACCAGAAATTAAAGTTTATTTAAATGGAGATGCAATGATTGAAACTGTAGATCCACAAACTGAGACTACAGATCCGACGCTTGCCGAAATTATTCCCGGAACAAGTGATCCTTATCCAGTTGAGTATAGAGTTAGAAATCAAAAATATGTTGATCCGAAACAAGTTGTGAAATATTTACTTAAGGAGGATTGGTATTTTGACAGAAATCTTTCAAAAATTGAGGTACGAACCATAGGATTAGCTCCAGTAATTTATGAGGATAGTAATTCAATGAAAGAAAAAATACTTTTCTGGGTATATTTTCCTCATGTTCGCGATATACTTAAAAATTATTACGTATACGACAATAAGAATACTGTTGGAGGGAATACTTTTGATCATTTGTTTATGACTCGAAAATTCAATGCTGTTATTTATAAAGAGTCAAATCTAACTGACGGAGTTATAAGAGATTTTCGTTTCGGTGTAGACGCCTTGTATGAGTCTGAAAAGGTTAAGAATACTATTCGTACCTTTGAGCACGATGTCTGGAATTTCTAGAAAAAATGTCTTAAAGTTTTTTAAAGCCGGCCTAAAGCCGGCTTTTTTCTTTGTCTTCCCTCCTTGAGGAGGGTTCAAGGGAGGTGACAAGACACAGAGTGTCAAATTCCGTCAGAGAAGTCTATTGTTTTCCCTCCTTGAGGAGGGAGAGCTGTATTATCCTATAATCAGTTTGCAGAAAGTTATTTCAATTTTGAAACACTACACTTCTAGTAAATCGATGGATACTATCAGTTCCAACTGCAGTAAATCTAGAATCTGTAGTTGCTGGGAATGGACCACCATGATGCATGTTA